>Ga0078972_1006417_pt1 | contig 27942 bp, 26 predicted proteins | sample YelNatPaOPGAMG01_FD_67568 | JGI IMG/M metagenome (GOLD analysis project Ga0078972, IMG submission 67568) | Hot spring thermophilic microbial communities from Obsidian Pool, Yellowstone National Park, USA - OP-RAMG-01 (SPADES assembly) (version 2) | ecosystem: Environmental > Aquatic > Thermal...
AAGTCCCGGGCAACAGCGCCGACGCCCACAGCCACTGCCCTCACCGGATGGGGGTGAGCTCCGGTCCCTGAAGCCGGCCGCCGGGGGTGAGCAGGCGGGAGGAGGCCTCCTAACTTAAAGAAAACAAAGAGGCAACCAAAACCAGCAACCAGCCCAAAGAGGAGTCAAAAAGCAGCAAAGACAGCCCAGAAAACCCAACCAACCAGCAACCACAACCAAGAATCCCCACCAACCCGCAGAGGTGGAACCCACACCACGCCCCAACTCTGCCCGCCAGCGGCTGAGCCTGTCAGGCTACGCCCCCAAACCCCACTCGTTTTGCGGCCTGTCGGCGCAAGTCTCCGGACACACTTCACTCCTGCAACACATATCTGCTGTTGTACGGGTCTCATTCTTGCGTTCCTGGCGGTCGTGTCCGCTTGCCCGGCCAGGCTCACTTAGCGGCCCGCCGCGCCTCTTCCATTAACCTCAGGGTCCTGTAAACTAACCACGCACTACTTTGTCGAACGCACCGAATCCGTTAGACTCTGGTTTAAGGGCCTTGCTCCCTGAGGAACTCAAGCATGAACTCACACGCCGCTCGAAGCCTGAATCAACTGGCCTCTTATCTGGACCAGCACGGGCGCCGGCTCGTCATCGATGCCGACACCCACGCGACCGATACCGCCGCCCTCCCGCCGCCTCTCGCGGAACGCTACCGCAACTCGCCGGATTACTACCACGGCCGCCCCGTCTCGGCCGAAGACCTCCTGGCGGAAATGGAGCTGGCCTCGGTCGATATGGCCCTCATCTGGCAAAACCCAGCCGCCACCCTGTACACGGATGATCCGGACCGCAACGCGGAAGCTCTGCTGGCCGCCAACCGCTACATCCGCGATGCTGCCGCCCGCTACCCGGACAAGTTCATCCCCGCCGGCTGGACCGACCCCAAAGCCTGCGGGGAACGCAACGCCCTCCGCATCGCCGAGACCTGCGTGCTCGAATTCGGCTTCCCCATCGTCAAGATGAACCCCGCCCAGAACCAGTTCCCCATCGACGGCCCGGCCGTCACCCGCGTCCTCGACCGGATTGTCGAGCTCGGCGCCGTTCCCGCCTTCCACTACGGCGCGGACACCCCCTTCACGCCCGCCCAAGGCCTGGAGCAAATCGCTTTGCGACATCCCCATCACCCGGTCCTGGCGGTCCACATGGGCGGCGGAGGCGCCGGTTACGAGGAGGCCGAGCCGCTTTATCAACTGAGCCGAGCGCTGGGGCTGCGCCGTCCCAACCTGCGTTTCATCCTCAGCGCCAAGCGCGACACCCACATGGAAAGCGACATCATCGCCTACCGCCTCGCCGGTCCCCCCTTCTCCGAAAACCTCTTCTGCGGCAGCGACGCTCCTTATGGCCGCATGAGCTGGAACTTCGGCGGCTTCCGCGCCATGCTCCGTAGCCTCCAAAACTCCGCCCGCCACCCCGACCCCCGCGTTCGCTCCCACCCCGAACTCTTCCGGGACGGCTTCGAACAAGGGTATCTCGGCGGCAACTTCGCTCGCTTCGCCGCCGAGGCCTGCCGCCGCGTCCTCAAAACCCAGGGGGTCGCCGAAGCTGCATGACGCTGGTCATTCTGGCCGTCTCCATCCTGCTGCTGCTGATCCTCATCGGGCGGTTCAAGATCAACGCCTTCTTGGCCCTGCTCCTGGTTGCCCTCTTCGCCGGAATCCTCAGCGGCATGTCTCCCATGGCCGCCCTTCACAGCATGCTCAAAGGCGTCGGCGACACCATGAGCAGCGTGGCTCTGGTCATCATCTTCGGCGCCATCTTGGGCAAGATGATCGAGGAAAGCGGCGCGGCCCACTCCATCACCAACGCCTTGGTCGATCACCTCGGCGAGGCACGCATGCAGGCGGCCGTGGCCGTCACCGGGTTTCTCGTGGGCCTCCCGATGATGTACAACGCCAGCTTCCTGGTTCTGATCCCCCTGATCTACACGATTTCCGCCACCCGCAACATCCCCCTGATGTGGATCGGCATCCCGCTCTCTTCCGCCCTCTCGGTCACCCACGGATATCTGCCGCCGCACCCTGCGCCCATGGCCGTTGCGGCGATGTACAAGGCGGACCCAAACCTCACCTTGCTCTACGGCTTGGTCCCGGCGCTGCCGGGCGCGATCTTGGCCGGCCCCGTGCTGGCCCGCTTCTTCCGCCACATGCGCAACGCGCCCCCGCCCAGCCTATACACCCCGCGCGAATTCCGCCCCGAACAGCTCCCCGGCGTCGCTCTCAGCGTCTTCACAACGCTGGTCCCCGTCCTGCTCATGCTCGCCGGCGCGCTCGTCTCGCTGTTTGCTCTCCAAGGCACGGCGGCGAACATCCTCCAGTTCGCCAGCGACCCCACCATCGCGCTCTTGACCGCGGCCCTCGTCTCGTTCTACACCCTCGGCATCCGCCGCGGCCGCAGCATGGAATCCGTCATGCAAAGCGTCAACGCCGCCGTCGCCGGCGTCGCCATGATCATTCTGATCATCGCCTGCGGCGGCGCCTTCAAGCAGGTGTTGCTCGACGCCGGCGCCAGCGAGGGCATCAAGGCGCTCACCGCTCAGCTCAAAATCTCCCCCATCATCACCGGCTGGTGTGTGGCCGCGCTGATCCGGATCGCAGTGGGTTCAGCCACCGTCGCCGCCATCACCGCCGGCGGCGTGGTCGCGCCCTTGCTGGCTGGCTCCGGCGTCTCCCCGGAGCTGGTCACCCTCGCCACCACGTCCGGAAGCCTGATGTTCTCCCACGTCAACGACATCGGCTTTTGGATGTTCAAGGAGTACTACAACGTCAGCGTCCGCCAAACCTTCGCCATCTGGACCGTGATGGAGTCGATTGTGGCCATCGTGGGCTTGGCCGGCGCTCTGGCGCTCGGCCTCTTTATCCGCGCTTAATCGCCCAATGGCCCCTTGGTCTTCGCTCCCGTGCGCCAGTTCAGCTCGCCGGACCTTCCTTGCCCGGCATTAAGGTGTAGCGCGCGGGCGCGAGCGTGAAGTATTCGACGAAACGCCGCCGCTCCGGCGCCTGGCTCTCCCCGCCGTTCAGCAGCGATTCGGCCAACTGCCGCAGCCGTTTGCCCAGCTCGCTGCCTGTCTCCACCGTCTTGCCCAGCGCAATGGCGCGGTGCACGCCCTTGTAGTCGTTCGGCAAAATGGCGTAAATCGGCAGCCCCAGCAGCTTCTCGACCTCCTCCGGCCGGATGACGTCCTTCCGGGTGGCCCGGTTCAGCACGATCCGGACCTTGCTCTCCAGTTCGAGCGTGCGCAGCAGCGCCAGCCGCTCCCGCGCCAAATGCAGCGCGGGCAACTCGGCCGTGCACACCAGCAAAATGCAGCGCGATTCGTGCAGCAGCTCTATGGAATACTTCTCTAGGTTGCCGGAATGATCCAGACAGATCACGCTGTAGTAGCGCCGCCAGAAGTCCAGCATGCTGCGGATCTGCGCCGGATCGATCCGCCAGCCCGGCGCCAGTTTTCCCGAGGGCAATACATCCAGTTCCCCGGCCGGGCTGGAAAGTTGACGCCACAGCGATTCATCCAGCGAGAAGGCATGGTTGGCCGCGTCCACCACCGAGTGCGTCGTCTGGAGCTTCAACAGAAACCCGCACAACCCCGAGTTCAGATCGAAATCCGCCAGCAGAACCTTGCCCTTCTCTTTGCGCAGTTCGGAAAGGACCACGCTCAAGTTGACCGCGATCGTCGTTGCCCCTACGCCGGCTTTGCAGGGAAGGAAGGAGTAGACCTCCTCGCTTAGCTCTGCTCCGGCCTGGGCCCGCGGCGCCGCATTCAACAGGCGATGCAGCGCCGCTTCCACCGCCTGCGGATCGAACGGCGCTTGCAAGAACTCGCGCACCCCGGCCCTCATCAGCTCCAGCAACACCTCGGGGGAGTTCGACCAGCCGATGCCGAGCAGTTGAATCCCCGGCGCGTGCGCCTCCGCCTGCCGCGCCACCCCGGCCGCCGCCCGCGCATCCTCCGAGCTCAGCACCAAAGCCTGCGGGCCCGTCGTCCGCAGCATCCGCGCCAGCTCGGCCTCCGAGGGATAGTACTCCACCAGCCGCAGGATCACCACCGGCATCCCGGCGAACGCTTCTTGCGTCTGCTGCGCCAGCCTCGAATCGGGACAAATTAGGATTGCTCTTAGAATGGTTCTGCCTCCGCCCTCAGACTAACCGCAACCGGTGGGGACGGCAATTGCGGAATCGCCTGAAAAGCGGCCTGGAATTTCCCTGATGGGAGCGCTAAGGTGGAGACATGGCGCCGTTGCTTCCCATCCGGCTCCTGCTCGGACTCTTTGCTATTTTCTTCGCTTATTACTTCGGGCGCGTTCTCGAGGCGAGATTGGAAGGCGTCGCGCCGGTCGGCAGAGTCGTCCGCTGGGGTCTTCGCCTCCTGCTCGCCGTCTTCGGCATCCTTTACACGGGCCGGGACTGGCTGGCGGTTGTGCTTCTGGCGCTAGCGGGTTTGGCGGCGGGGTTGGGGTTCTATGCTGGGTCCCGACCGTCGCGGCAAGACACTCCCCCTAGTATCCTCCCCCCCGGGACCTGAATCCGGCGGGGACGACTGGCCCTCAAGCGGCTCCAGCTTCAGTTGCAGAAGGAAACCTGCCGTCCCGCCCCCCGGCGATGTCTTCACCGAACCATCCGTAACCGGCAGGTCGGGCGATCCCGTGTAGCCCGCCACCAGCACGGTTCTCTGGCGTCCAGGCGCCAGCCGTGAGGCCACGTCGTTATACTTTCCGCCGAAGTAAGTCGAGAAGCTCAGCGCCGCCGCGCCGGAGAGGGACGTGTCGAGGACCGTGACCACGGCGTCCGAAGCCGAGTTGATCTGCCGCCCCGCCGGAGGCGCGTTCAACACAGGCCAATCCGGCGAGAGCGTGTATCCGGCCAAGGCCACCCGCCCGCCTCCCAGCGGCAGAACGTCGTACAAGACCTCCGCCCCACGCCCGCCCAGATAGCTGAGATAGGTGACTGCTTCCGAAGGCGGGACGTTGGGATTGAAACGCAGCACAAAACCGTCGGTCGCGCCTCCCCCAAAAGCCCCTTGAAACGCGCCCGGCGTCACCGGCAGGTCCGGCGATGCGCTGTAGCCAGTGATCCATAGCCCGCCCGCCGCATCCCTCCGCATGGACGTGGCGATGTCCACCCCGGAGCCGCCGAAGTAGGTTCCGTACACCAGCCGGTCGAGCCCTTCCCGCGAGGGGTCGATTTTCACAATGAACAGATTGCACGGAGACTTCAGTTCGCCCTGATAGAGGTTTCCTTCAATGGGGAAGTCTTCGGACATGGTGTAGCCGGTCAAGTAGATGTTGCCCTGCTCATCGGCGGCGACTCCCGTGGCCACGTCCGTGCTGGCGCCCCCGTAGTAACTCGAGAACAACAGCGATGCCCCCTCGCCTGCCCATGGATCCAAATGGTAGACCGTCGCTTCCCACTCGCCGCGGTTGTTGGGCTGAAGGGCCGTGTCTGGGATGGACTTGATGTCTACCGATGCGCCATAGCCCGCAACGTAGACCGTCCGGTCCGGCGCGAGGTAGAGCGCCGTAAGCGTGTCGAACTGCGAGCCCCCCAGGAACGTGCTGTAAACCAGCGTGTCCGTGCCGCCGTAGGTCAGATCCAGCACCGCCACGAATCCGTCCGCCAGCCCGCCGTGCGTGGACTGCGCCGCATTCTTGCTGACCGGAAAGTCCGATGACAGCGTGGTGCCGGTGATGCAAACCCGCACCGGGTCGATCACCTCGATCAACCCGCCCCGGTCATCGTACGACCCGCCGAGATAGGTGTAATGCATCAGCGTCGGAGGCCCCGCCGGCTCCAGCCGCAGTTTGGCCACAAACACGTCCTGGCTGCCCTTTAACGTGCTGCTATACGGAATCGTGTCCGGGGGAATGACGACCGCCGAGCGCGTCGTCCCCGTGAGCCAGACATATCCGTCTTCGTCCATCGCCACGCCGGTCGGGATGTCCTCCCGGTTGCCGCCAAAGTAGCCCGCGAAGATCAGCACGGGATCGATCACCAGTGTCTTGCTGCGGTCATAAGCGCCCAAGGCGAAGCGCACCACGCCGTCTTCGCCGAGCCGGTAGCCCGACTCCACTTGCGCTCGCCGCACAATGCCGTTCTCAGTCCACTCCTGAAACGCGTGGGGCGGCGGCTGCCGGATCTCCTGCCCGCCAACGGCAATCGCCAGCGTGCCGTCCGGCTCCAGCCGCAAGGATTCGCCGCCCTCGAAACGCAAGGCGATCTGGGATGGGTCCGCGCCCGGGGCCACCAGGAAGTCGTACTCGATCCTCCGGCCGCTGCTCCGGAAATCCAGGTCGATTCCTTCGTAAACGCTCGGGTGCCTCACCCTTCCGTATTGGGGCACGCCCAGCTTCCACTGGCGCCGGTCTTGTCCGATCAAATAATCCGTCCGCCCCGCCAGCGGCTCCAGAGCTTCCAGCTTCCGCGCCGGCTTCGCGCCCGCCAGCGCGATTCGCAGACTGGCCGGATGTTCCGAGCCTGTGAGCAACAGCCGGGCCCCCGAGGCATCGAGCAAGAGCTGGTAGCCCTCGCTGCGGGAGACATAACGGTTTCCGCCCGAGTCCGGCTCAAACCAGGCAGGCACCCGCGCCAGAGCCTCCGCCCCGGCGCGGAGATCGCCGCCCGCACCCGTCGGCGTCTGCGCCAGCGCCGCCCAGGCCAGCAGGCCGGCCCCCATCGCCAGAGTTCGAATCCTCATAAAACTATTCCGTTCGAGTCAGGACTAACAATTGTAAGGACGGACCGCGCCGCGGCCCGTTTCAACAATTCCAATTCTACAGCACTCGCCGCCCGCTCATCCGATTCGGGGCTGCGTCGCCGCATGCTTTAGAATGAAACGTATGAGTTCGATTCCCGACGAGTTCTATCGCATCAGCAAGCTGCCCCCCTACGTCCTGGCCGTGGTCACCGAGATGAAGACCCGCATGCGGGCCGCCGGCCTGGACGTCGTGGACTTCGGCATGGGCAACCCCGACGGCGCCACCCCGCGCCCGGTGGTCAACAAGCTGATCGAGGCCGCGCGGAATCCACGCAACCACCGGTACTCCTTGTCGCGCGGCATTCCGCGCCTGCGCGAGGAGATCGTCAAGCACTATCAGAAAAAGTATCAGGTCGAGCTGGACCCCGAAACGGAGGCGATTGTCACCATGGGGGCTAAGGACGCCGGAGCGCATCTGCTCTTTGCGGTGATCGGTCCCGGCGACGAGGTCATTAGCCCCAACCCCTGCTACCCCATTCACCAATACGGGGTCATCATGGCCGAGGGCCGCGCCCACACCATGCCGATGCCGGACCCGGCCAGCTTTCTGAACCGGCTGGAGGATCACTACCGCAAGTCGGCGGTCAAGCCCAAGATGATCCTGATCTCGTTCCCGCACAACCCAACGACGCAGTGCGTGGACTTGGATTTCTTCAAGGAGATCATCCGGCTGGCCTCCCACCACGGCACCATGGTCGTGCATGACTTCGCCTATGCCGACCTCGGCTTTGACGGCTACGTCCCCCCCAGCATCCTTCAGGTGGACGGAGCCAAGGAGGTGGCCGTCGAAATCTACTCGATGTCGAAAAGTTTCAATATGGCCGGCTGGCGCGTCGGCTACTGCCTCGGCAACCGCAAGATGATCGCGGCCCTGGCCCGCATCAAGAGTTACCTCGACTACGGCGTGTTCCAGCCCATCCAGATCGCCTCCATCGTCGCGCTGCGCGAGTGTGAAGAGGACACCAAGAAGATCTGCGCCACCTATCAGAAGCGCCGGGATGTGCTGATCGAAGGTCTGCGCCGCGCCGGCTGGATGGTCGAGCCGCCCCGCGCCACGATGTTCGTCTGGGCCCCTATCCCCGAGCCGTTCCAGCACTTGGGCTCCGTCGAGTTTTCCAAGCTCCTGTTGGAGAAGGCACTGACGGCGGTGTCCCCGGGGCTCGGCTTCGGCCCGCTGGGCGAAGGCTACGTGCGCTTTGCGCTGATCGAAAACGAACACCGCACCCGCCAGGCCACCCGCTGCATCGGGGCTTTTCTGAGAGCGGCGCGCAAGGAAGCTGGGGCCGGCAACAGGCCCATGGCGCGCGCCTCCTGACCGCTGTACCGGTAAGCCTGCGGCCGCTGTGCGGGGAGTTCCCCGCCTACAGCCCTTCTTCGATCGGCAGCGCCAGCGGCGGCTCCAGCAAGAAGTCCATCGAAGACATCTTCTCGACCGCTTCCAGAACGGCGCCCTCCGGCGACGGCTCCACCGTGATGACGAACGGCAGATCGTTCTTGGTTGCGCAAGGCAGTTGCAGCACAGCCTCTAGGCTAATGCGTTTTTCGGCCAGCACCCCGGCCAGCGCGGCGATGATGCCCGGCCGGTCCGTCACTCGGAAGCGCAGGTAATAGGCTCGCTTCTGGCGGGTCACCGGAATCGGCTGATACTCTCCCAGCCGCTCGTGCGCGAACGGCGAGACCCGCTCGGGACTCCCGTAGCGAATCTCCCGCGCCACCCGCATCAGGTCGCTCACTACCGCCACGCCCGTGGGCCGCGAGCCTGCCCCCCGGCCGTAGTAGAACGTGTCCTCGCCGTAGCGTCCCTTCACCCACACTGCGTTGTAGGAGCCCTGCACGCTGGCCAGAATGGTGGACTGCGGGATCAAGGATGGCCGCACCGACAGAATCAGCCCGTCTTTGGTCTGGCGCGCCGCGCAAATCAGCCGGATGGTGTGCCCCAGCCGGTGCGCGTATTGGAAGTCGATGGGCGAGATGCGCCGGATCCCTTCGGTGAAGATGTCGGAAGGCGTGATGCGCTCTCCAAATGCCAGCGCCGCCAGCAGGGCCAACTTCGAGCGGGCGTCCCAGCCGTCGATATCGGCGCTGGGGTTGGCTTCGGCATAGCCCAGCCGCTGCGCCTCGGCCAAAACCTTCTCCAGCGGGTCCCCGCGCTTCTCCATTTCCGTGAGGATGTAGTTGCTGGTGCCGTTGAGGATTCCGTAAAGCGCCACGATCCGGTCGCCCGAGATTCCCTCCCGCAGCACGGCATGAATCGGAATGCCGCCGGCGACGCTGGCTTCCATCGCCACGTTGACCCCGGCGCGGATGGCCCGGTCCCAAAGGTCCGGCCCGTAGAGCGCCATCAGCTCCTTGTTGGCCGTGACCACCGATTTCTTGTGGTCGATGGCCGTCTCCAGAATCTCCCGCGCGACCGTAGTGCCGCCGACCAGCTCGGCGACGATGTCCACTTCGGGGTGCGTGGCCACGCGCCGCCAGTCCAGCGTGCGCTCCACCGGGCCCAGCTCTTCCGGCAACTGCTTGGTATCCGCATCCAGGCTGGAGACAATCTTGACCCGAAGCCGGAAGCCCAGCTTCAGCGCGATTTGATCCGCGTTTTCCGCAAGGATCGTCACCGTGCCCGAGCCTACATTGCCCAAGCCGATGATTCCAATGTTTACATCCTCCATAAGCCGTTATGATAGCAGTAGCCGATGAGCAGACTGGCCCGTTTCGCCCAACTGTTCGTGCTCGGCGCCTGCGCCGCGCTGCTGATTTCCGAGGCGGGGCTCAGCGCCCAGGAGCGCTCCGAGGAGCCCGAAATCCGGCTTCCGGGCGGGAAACTTCAAAAGGATGAACTGCTGCGCCGGGATCATGAGGAGAATCTGAAAGATGCCGCCAGACTCGTGGACCTCGCTCAGAGTCTGAAGGCGGAACTCGAGAAGAGCGGGCCTCGGATTCTTTCGGTCCGCGCCATCAAGACCACCGAGGAGATCGAGCGGCTGAGCAAACGCATCCGCAGCCGCCTGCGCCGTTGACGGCCAAAGGAGACGCCGGAATGACCCTGCGCCTTCTGGTCCTTTCCGTTTGGGCCGCTGCCGCACTGGGCGTCCAGAATCCGTCCGAGTTCCGTGTTTCGCTCTCCGGCGGCGCGCTGAGCTACTATGGGGTTCGGCCGGAAAAGGCTGAGGCGCCGGTCCCGCTCCTAATCGTAGTTCCGCCGCGACTGGAGCGCGCCGCAGCGCTGGCCGCCTTCGAACAGTGGAATGGGCCCGCCTCCAGCCGCGGCTGGGCACTGGCGGTTCCTTTCGGCCGGTGGAGCGGTTCCGGGGACTGGGCCGATGCCTCCGCGCGGCTGCTCGAGGCGGCTGCCGCCGACGCCAGCGCCCGGCTGGAAGCGGATCCGGCCCGAGTTTATCTGGCGGCCTCAGGCGACGCCGCGCCTGTAGCCTTCTACGCGGCTTCCCGCATCCCCCACCGGTTTGCCGCAGCCGCTGTACTGGGGGGCGACGCCTGGGAGGCCATCGAAACCAACCGGTTGTTCGGGGCCAATACCGCGCTCGTGCCAGTGTTATGGGCCGCGCCCCGGCCGGCCGCGGAGCCCGCACTCCGTAAACTGGAGGCCGCCGGCTACAACGCCGTCCTACGCCCGCCCGAAGAAACGCCGCCCGAGGCGGCGCTCGAATGGCTCTCCGGCCACCGGCTGGAACGCTATCCGGCCAAAGTGGACTGCGAGACAGGCAACTCCGCCTTTGCACGCTGCTACTGGATCCAGATCACCCGCTTCGATCCCGCTCAGCGCAACGACGCGCTGCCGGTAAGCCGCGTTCCGCCCAGCTCGGGCGCGTTTTTTGAGTTCGGACGATTCGGCTACAGCCGGACGGATCCCGGCCCAGGGGTCCAGGTCGAGCGGCTGCCGGAGAATTACCGCGGCCCTTTGCGGATCGGCGACCGGATCGTGGCGGTCGGCGGCCGCCCGGTCGAAAACGGCGCGGCATTCCAGACCCTGATGGATCAGTTGTCGGAGGAGCGCCCGGCGGCATTGATGGTGCAGCGGGGCGGCCAGCGCCTGCGCCTGGAAACCAGGGTGGTGTTGCCGCGCCGCGAGGAGAACTTCACCGCCCGCATCCAGGCCCAGTGGTTCCCCGACACCGGCGAGGTGCTGCTGATCAGCCGCGGGGTCTCGGAAATGCGGCTGGAACTCCCCGCAGGCTGGCTTCCGGCGCGTCTGAACTGGAACGGGGAGGATGCAGGGACCGCCTCGCGCGCCGGCTGCTGGATGTTAGCGGCTGGGGCCCCGCTTCGGCCCTGTCCGCCTTAGCCCGGCGGCCTGGGCAGGGCTGCCGCCGGCCGCTTGCCACGGGCGCGCAGAGGGGCAGGGGACCCTCCGGGAGGCCATGGACCGGGGCTTTCGGCGGTTTTTTGAGGAAATTCCCAAGAAAATTGCCCAATTTTCGCAAATTTCTCTTTACTTCTTCGAAAACTTCTCTTATCATGAGGTAGCGATTCGGATGGAAGGCTCTGGCAGCCGGCTGCGGATGCGGCAGCCAAAGCGCCGAAAAGGGCCTTCCGCCGGATTCGATCAATGGGAAGAATCGTCAAGGAGGATTATGGCCGACAAACGCATGACGCAGAGCCAGTTCGTTAAGAAGATCGCCGCTGCCTGCGGCGTCAGCAACAAGGTGGCCAAGGCGTTCGTGGATGTGTACGCCGCCACTGCCGTCGAACAAACCAAGAAGACCGGTGTTTTCGTATTGCCCGGCTTGGGCCGGCTGGTCCGGGTGGAGCGCAAAGCCCGCATGGGCCGCAACCCCGCCACGGGCGAGCCGATCAAGATCCCAGCCAAAAAGGTGGTCAAGTTCCGCGTCGCCAAGGCAGTCAAAGACGCGATTGTCCCGCCCAAGAAGAAGTGAGCGGCCGCATCCAGGGCGGCCCAAACGAAAACCCCGCGGCTTGCCGCGGGGTTTTTTGTGCAATTTTGTTTACGAGACCGGAGTGCGTTCCGCTCAAACGGCGAGCGTCGCAAGGAAGCCTAAGCCTGCTTCTTTTCTTCGGTTTTTTCTTCGCCCTTCAGGGCTTGCTTGAAGTTGCGGATTCCTTCCCCTAAGCCTTTGGCCAGTTCCGGGATCTTGCGGCCGCCAAACAGCAGCACGGCAATTCCCAGAATGACCGCGAGCTCGGGCAAACCTATGCTTCTTAGCATGCGGCCTCCTCGCACTTCCATTGTAGGGGTTGGCGGCAGGAGCGTCAACCGCGGCTTCGCCTACTCGCCTGCGGCTTATGGCTCCCGGATCCGGTACAGGCGCGCGCCGTTGCGCTCGGCGATGAACTCCAGGCCCCAGTCGGCGGTCCGTTGCTGGAAATCCTTGGCTCCGAAGTCCGAGTCGGACACCAACAGCCAGTTCACCCCGCGCCGCAAAAAACTCGCCGTAGCCGCCTGGCGCAGGCCCGGCGGCTCTTCGCCCAAGATGTGCTCCGGTTCGCCTCCGAGCGGCTCCCATCGCCCTGCCTCGTTCTGACCGGTGAGCTCCATCTTCAGGTCCCAGGGGGCCAGCGGGCAGATGAGCATCACCTGATCCAGCTCCTCGAAACCGCCAAGCCCCACCTCGACATACATCCCCGCCCGCAGGCTTTCCCAGCTCCGCCAGCGGGTGGCGAGGTTGCCATCGAAGGCCTGTTCGATCTCCCAGGGGTTGGGCCGGGAGGTCAACTGCCAGGCGGGAGCGCGCGGGAGCTCGATGCCTTGCCGGAACAGGCGCACCTCGTTGATGGCCCAGGAATCCTTGCCGAAGGGGGTGCGAAGCGTCACGCGCACGGCCCGGAGGCGCCGAGGAGCGAACCGGAAAACGACCTGGCGGCGGGGGATCCAATCTTCGGCCAGCGGGACCCACAGCGTATCGAATAGGGTCTGATTGAAAGCGCCGGCATACCCAACCAGAATCTCGCGGGTGGTATAGGCTTCCGCCACTTGCTGGAAGCTGAACACGCGCTGGCCGGGGGGAACCTCCTGCTCGATCATCCGAGCAATGGGGTAAGACGGCATCACGCGCGCCAGCCAGGCGTCTTCGCTTTCGATGCGCAGCGCCTGTTTCCAGGGCAGCGGTTTGTCGATCTTCCAGGCGCTGGGATCGGCGTAGGTCTTGATATGGGAGGGCCAGCTCCCCAGCGCATGAGCGATCACGAGCAAAGCGGCCATGCCGCGCGCGCGGGCGGCGGTCATGGCGATGGCCAGCGCGAGGAGCGGCGCGGCGGGCAGCAGGAAGCGCGTGCTGATGTTGGCCGGATAGGCGGCGCTGAACACGATGGCAGCCAGCCAGATCTGGCGGCCCGCACGCTCTCGCAACGCCAGGAGGCCCAGCGGAGCCAGCAGGAAAACCGGTCCCAGCAGCCCGTTCAGCCGGAAGCCGCGGAAGGTCACCTCAGCCGGGATCTCCCAGCGGCTGGCGAGATCGTAGTGGCGGAAATACTCGCGGTATTCCTGCTCCATGGCGATGTGGACGTGCGGGTTGCGGAAGACCGAATTGAGGAATGGCGAGAAGGGATTTCCCAGCCACACCCAGTTTTTCACCACCCAAGGGGCGGCCATGAGCGCGGCGCAGGCGGCCAGCAGGGCCAGCGGCTTGAGCGCGGGGCGGCGCGCCCGGAGCTGCTTCCAGGCCACGAAAGCCAGCGCGTAGGGAATAGCCACGCCGGCTGTGTACTTGGCGGCGTAAGCAAAGCCGGCCAGCAAGCCTGCGGGGATGAGCAGCCGGTGGTCGCGCTGCTGGTCCCAAATCTGGAGCAAGTAGAAGACGCCGAACAGCACCGCCGCCACCGCCACGTCGATATAGGCGGTAGTCCCGTCCATGCCCGCCACCGGGCTGGCGAAGAAGATCAGCGCCCCAGCCGCGCCCGCCGCCGGGAAGCCGAACCTCTTGCCGTAGCACAGCATCGCCAGCGGCAGCGTGGCCAGGAAAGCGAAGTGCACGAGCGCCGCCGCTGAATGTTTGCCGAAGGCGAAGGCAAACAGGTAGAGCATTTCCACGCCCTGCGAGAGGTTGGCGTAGAGGTTGGTGGTGATGCGTTCGAAGCCGTGAGCCCGCAAGTAGCGGGCCACCAGCCCCAAATGGTAGGTGCTGCCGTCCGGGCTGCGCTCGGGCGCCATGGCGTTGGTGAAATAGACCAGGAAGAACGCCGCATAGATGACCCCGAACAGGATGCGCCAGAACCGCGGCAGCTCCGGCAGCGGCTCGCCTGCCGGGCGGTGCAGCCTCAGCCGGAAGGCCAGCCCTACCGCCGCCGCGCCCGCCGCCAGCAACACGCCTTTGTACAGCAGATGCGCGGCCGCCAGCGCGAACACCAGCAGGCTCAGGCACGCCGAGCCCGCATAGAAAGCCAGAACAAACTCTTCGGTCCGGTGAAACCGCAGTCCGAGACGGGCCAGCAGAATCCTGCCTGTGGCTGTAGCCGCCAGCACGGTGAAGGCAAACCCAAACAGGATGGATACCGGCTGCGGCATGGTGGGGTCGGCGGGCGTCCGGGTCGGCTCCCGGCCTACGTCCGGGTGGTTTTATCTTTGGCGTAACAGAACGAGTCCATGGGGCACTCGGCGCATTTGGGTTTCCGGGCCACGCAGAGGTTCCTTCCGTGGTGGATCATCTGGTGGGAGAACAGGATCCAGCGCTCCTGCGGGATCAGTTTCATTAAGTCCTGTTCGATCTTGACCGGATCCTTTTCCTTAGTTAAGTCCAGCCGCTGGGCGATTCGCTGGACATGCGTGTCGACGACGATGCCGGTGGGCAATCCGTAGGCCGTGCCGAGCACGACATTGGCGGTCTTGCGGGCCACGCCGGGGATGGTCAGCATTTCCTCCATGGTGCGGGGCATTTGGCCTCCGAAATCGGACAGGATCTTCTGGGCGGCCCCGCGGATGGCTTTCGCCTTGTTGTTGAAAAAGCCCGTGGAGCGGATGTCCTGCGCCAGCTCCTCCTGGCTGGCGGCGGCGAAGTCGGCCACCGTGGGGTATTTGCGGAACAGGCCGGGGGTGACTTCGTTGACGCGCTTGTCCGTGCACTGGGCGCTCAGAATGGTGGCGACCAGCAGTTGCCAGGCATCTTTGTGGTGCAACGCGCAGGTGGCGCCGGGATAGAGCTGGTCGAGCGCATCCAGGATTCGCTGCACGCGGTCGTTACGGCCGGGAGCGCCTGCGGTACGCCGGGCGGTCTTAGTTTTGGCGGGCATAGGTTTTGCGTACTCAGTCTAATGGCCCAGACCGGGCGGGCGCAAATTGCAGGGGACCTGCGGTAGAGCTTAACCCTTCTTGCCCTTGCCGTCTTCCTGGGGTCGTTTCGAACGGCCCCAGATAAACGTGCTAACGAGGCCGCCCAGCCCCACGGCCCCGAAAAGCAGTCCCACCGCTGTGTTGTCCTTGACAGTAACGAGATAGGTTCCGGAAGCGATAAACATCACTGCGATGAGAAACGCGAAGATCTGTCCCAATCGCGCCTCTGTAAACTGCCGGCGCATGGCCTCGATGTCCGCGTCCACAGCTTTGTTTTCCAGCGAGCGCCGGTGACGGCCCTCTTCTTCGGCCATGCGGATGATGCGGTCAGCGGCCCCGGGAAGGATTCGCTCATAGGCGGCGAGCAACTCCGGTGGGGGAAGAGGTCCAGAGAACTGGACCCCGAGAGTTACGACTGTCCTGTTGCTCTCAGCGGGCGCTGAGGATGTCTGCTGGGCGGGAGGTTCCGGTTCCTGGGGCACTGGAGGAGTCCGTGGGGTCGAATTTAAGCAAAGCCTGAAAGATGTCTTCTCCGACTCTACGCCAATCCCGCTCCCAGGGGCTGGCGCAAACGTAGCGGCGCGATAGCCCTGCGGAGGGGAATTCCGTTCCCGGGAATAGGCGAAACATGCTCACAAAGCCGCGCAGCAGGTTCGCTCCAACCCCGGGCCATTCAATCCGGCTATGGGTGGAACGATCCGCAAGATCCCGGTCCACACTCCACTGCCGGTATGCCTGTTGGATCTGCGCGCGTAATTCGCCCACCGTTGTTAATGGGATCATCGCTAGCCACCTCCATTGTAGCCCGGCCCGCGCCGCACGTCAGGATGCCGGGGCCGCCGTGTCCGCGGCGGGGTCCTCCACCACCACCGGCGGCTGGTAGTACAGGATGCGGCCGCAGGTCTCGCAGAACATCACGCCCTGCTCCAGGCACCGTAGCTCCTGAAAGAATTGGGGACGCAAGGCGATGTGACAGGCGGAGCAGCGGCCATCGCTGGCCTCCGCCACGGCGATTCCGCCCCGCTTGGCGCGGATCTTTTCGTAAGCCGCATAGATCGCCGGGGCCAATTGCCGGACCACCTCTTCCCGCTGGCGTTGGATTTCTTCCACGGCCCGCTTGTCTTGCGCCGTCCTCTCCCGCGCAGCCGCCTTCTCGCTCTCCACCCTCTGGCGCTCCTCTTTCAGGGCCGCCTCGGCCTTGCGGACATTCGCCTCCAGGGGCTCGGATTCTTCCATCAGGGCCAGGATCCGGTCTTCCATCTTGCGGATCTCGTTCTGGCAGTACTCGATTTCCTTCTGGAAGGCGCGGTACTGCTCGTTGGTTTTGGCCGACATCATCTGGTCGCGCAGGCGCGAGATCTTCTGCTCCTGCATCTGGATGTCGCTCTCCAGGTTCTTGCGCTCGCGCTGGTTGGCTTGCAAGGCCGCCTTGTCGGCCTCCCATTTGCGGGTGTGAACGTCGAGGGTTTTCTCGATCTCGGCGATGTGCTTGGGCAGGGCGCTGATCTCTCTCTGCAATTCCCGGATCTGGTTGTCAAGATCTTGCAGATGGAGGACCAGCCTTAGGTCTGGTGACATCTACAGTTCAAATTCTATCACGCCGGGCGGCTGCCCACCGCCCCAGCGGCGCCAGCAAGGCCCGCGTCGCCATCTCCAGCTCGGAGACTTTCAGCCAGCGGCAGGCCAGGTAAAACACCGCCGCCCCGGCCGGGACCGTGATCGCCAGGTTCAACAGCCGGGCCCAGCGGGACACCCCCAGCCAGGATTGCAGCCAGGAGTCCGCCGGGATCAACAGCAGCCCCATGACTGCGGCTGCCGCGAGGATACGGGCCACGCTCGAGGCCAGGGCCCTCCCATGGATTCCGCCCAGCCGGTTCCGCAGCAGCCAGAACAGGGCGGTGAAGTTGGCCAGGGCGACTACCGATGTGGCCAGGGCCAGGCCGGCATGTCCCAGAGTCCCGGTGCGCACCATCGTGGAGGCCACCGCGTAGTTGACGGCGATCGACATCAAGCTCACCAGCATTGGCGTGCGGCTGTCGTTCAGGGCGTAGAAGGCCGGGGCCAGAACCTTGATCGCCGAATACCCGGCGAGCCCCACGGCGTAGAACGACAACGCCACCGCCGTCTGGTGGGTATCGTAGGCGTGGAATTTGCCGCCCTCATAGATGACGCCGATCATGGCCTCGCCCAGCACCGCCAGGCCGATGGAGGAGGGAATCGTGAGCAGAAAGACCATGCCTAAAGAGCGGCTCAGAGTGCGCCGGAATTCGTCCAGATTGCCCTGGGCCGCGCTCAGCGAGATGGCGGGCAGAGTGGCCGTAGCGATGGCCACGCCGAACAGGCCCAGGGGCAACTGCATGAAGCGGAATGCATAAGACAGCCAGCTCACCGGCCCGTTCAAGCCCGTGACCCGGTCCACGATGCCGGTGGCGAGGTTGGTGTTGACCAACACGTTGACTTGTACGGCGGCGTTGCCCAGCATGGCCGGTCCCATCAGCGCGAGGATCTGCCGGAGGCCGGGATGGGACCAGTCCCAGGCGAACCGGAAATGGAAGCCTTGCCGCCGAAGGCTGGGGAGCTGGCTGCCCAGTTGCAGGGCGCCGCCCAAAACGACGCCGTAGGCCATGCCTTCGATGGCGCTCAGGCCCAACCACGGGCCGGCCCAAAATCCCAGCGTGAGCCCAAAGAAAATGGAGCCCAGGTTGAAAAAAGTCGAGGAGAAGGCCGGTACGGCGAACTGGTTGCATGCGTTCAGCATTCCCATGGCTTGGGCGGCCAGCGCCACCAGCAGCAGGAACGGGAACATGATGCGGGTCATGCGGACCGCGAGCTCGTGCTTGCCGGGGACCTGATCGAAACCAGGCGCCAGCAGGTGCACCAGCGCGGGGCTGAAGATGATCCCCAACAGGCAGAAGCCGCCCACGGCCAGCAGGATCGCGGTGGCGACCAGATTCGCCAGCCGGGCGGCCTCCTGGCGGTCCTTGGTGGCCAGATAGCTGGTGAAGGTTGGGACGAAAGCGGACGACAGCGCGCCTTCGGCAAACAGATCCCGGGTGAGGTTTGGAATGCGGAAGCCCAGCAGGAAGGCGTCGTAGACAGGTCCGGCGCCGCCGCCGAACAGCCGGGCCATGATCATCTCGCGCACCATGCCGCTCAGGCGGCTGATCAGCACCGAGAAGGACACCAGCCCGGCGGACCGGAACAGCTTCTCCTGCCGTCCCGTGGCCGGCGGGCTACTGGCCGTACTGTTGGAAGAAGCGGGCAACCGTCAGGATTCCTTTGTAGAAATGGTTCAGAAGGAACTTCTCGTTGGGGCCGTGGAGCCCGTCGTCCGGCAGTCCGAATCCCATCAGCACCGTGGGGATTCCGAGATGGCGCGCGAACTCGCCGACGATGGGAATCGAGCCTCCGGAGCGGATGAACACGGTTGGCTTGCCGAAGACGAACTGGAAGGCTTCGGCCGCAGCCCGAATGGCGGGGTGGTCCGGGTTGACCACTACTGCCGGGGCGGCGCTCAGCACGCGGACCTCGGTGCGGATCCCTTTGGGAGTCTTTTTGCGGACGAAGTCACGGAACGCCGCGATCACCTTTTCCGGATCCTGCTTCGATACCAGCCGGAAGCTGACTTTGGCGGTGGCTTTAGCGGGGATCACCGTCTTGGCTCCGGCGCCGGTGAAGCCGCCCGCGATGCCGTGGACCTCGAAGGTCGGCCGCGCCCAGATCCGCTCGAGGACGGAATAGCCAGGCTCACCAGTGAGGGCTTTGGCGCCGACTTCCTTCTTCAGAAACTCCTTCTCGTTGAAGGGGAGGTTCTCCCAGCTTTGCTTCTCGGCCGGGGAGGGAGGCTCGACATCGTCGTAGATGCCGGGGATCTGAATCTCTCCGCGGCGGTTCTTGGCCTTGGCCAGCAGCTCGATCAGGCCATAGACGGCGTTCGGAGCGGCGCCTCCGTAATTGCCCGAGTGCAGGTCGCGGGAGGGGCCCCAAGCCTCCACCTCGAGGTAAATCAAGCCCCGCAGGCCGGTGCATAGGGAGGGCGCGCCTTCGGCATACATGGAGGTGTCGCTCACCAGAGCAACGTCGGCGCGCAGCTTGTCGCGGTGGGCGGGGACGAACTTGCTGATGGACTCTCCGCCGATTTCTTCCTCGCCTTCCAGCAAAAACTTCACGTTGAGCGGGAGTGTTCCGTTGACGGCGCGCAGGGCCTCGACGGCTTTGATGTGAGTATAGGATTGGCCCTTGTCGTCGGCGGTTCCGCGGGCGTAGAGGTTGCCATCCACGAGGGTGGGCTCAAAGGGCGGCGTGCGCCATTCCTCGACGGGATCGACCGGCTGCACGTCGTAGTGACCGTAGCACAGCACGGTAGGCTTGCCGGGCGCGTGCATCCAGTCGGCGTAAACGAGCGGGTGGCGGGAGGTGGGAATCACCTCGACGTTCTCCAGTCCGGCGCGGCGCATGGCCTCGGCGGCGAATTCGGCCGCGCGCAGCATGTCCGGCGCGTGTTCGGGCAGGGTGCTGACGCTGGGGATGCGGACGTACTCGCAGAGTTCGGCGAGAAATCGTCCCTGGTTTTCAGATACAAAGTTCTCCACGCTTTGCGGCACCGGTTCCTCCCAGTGGAAGAACCATTATGCCGCAGGCATGGCCCGGTTCACCTGGGGCGGGTTCATGGCCGCCGCCAAAATCCGTTCCACCTCGGCGCGGTAAAACGGTTGTGGCAGCAAGTCGTATGCTCCGCCTTCCAGGACATCGATCCAGAAACGGCCGTCGGCAAACCGGTCGGTAACAATGACAGCCGTCTTCTTCGCGTGTTGACGCACATACTGAACCACGTCCCGCCAGTCGCCGTCCGGCAGGTGGGATTCGGTGAGGATAGCGGGGAAGGTCTGTTGAGCCAGCAGCTCCAAGGCCTGCCGCAATCCGGCGGCGTGGCGGATCGTCACCCGCGATGAATCCAACATCATCGAGAGCGTCCGGACGTCTTCCGTCCGCGGGGAAATGAAGAGGATGCAGTTGCTCATGGCCGGCTACCCTCCTCCACTAACTTTATGATAAGCCTGTTTGGCAGACGCCTCAAGATAAAAGTGCTTGAAGGGCGCATGAAATCTCTGAAAAAACGAGAGTTCAAAAGGCGGACGGTCCGGGCGCGCGAGAGGAGAGGGAACGGAGGTTTTCAATAACTGCTTTGTTTGCCGACACTTCGAGTCAACTCAGGGCTGCGCGGCGGGGGCTCGGGCCGGTTAGGTCTTCAGCACCGCAATGTAACCCAGATTGCGGTAGAGCTGGCGGTAATCCAGGCCGAAGCCAATCACAAAACGGTCCGGAATCTCGAAGCAGCGAAAAGCGACCGGCACTTGGACGATGCGGCACGGGGTGCGGTCCAGCAGCGTGCAGATGGCGAGCGAATTGGGCCCGCGTCCGGCCAGCGTTTGGAGCAGATAGCGGGCGGTGAAACCGGTGTCTACAATGTCCTCGACCAGCAGGATATCCTCCCCCTCGATGGACTCGTCCAGGTCCTTGGCGATCCGCACCATGCCGGGGGCCGCGCCGCGGTTGCTGAAGCTGGAGATCGCCAGAAAATCGATCTTCACCGGGATGGTGATTTCGCGGGCCAGCGCGGTGAGGAAAAAGACCGAGCCTTTCAGCACGCCGATCAGCTTCAGGTCCTTGCCCCGGTATTGTTGGCTGATTTCGGCCGCCACTTCGCGAATGCGCTCGCGGATCTGTTCCTCGGTAAAGAGAATGCGCTCCAGCGGCGGCAACTGCGCTTCGCTCATGTCCGCACCGGCCTCTCGGTCAAGCCGTACTTAAAGATCAGGTTCTGAAAGTCTTTCTGGTAAAAGACCTGAATGTTAATGTGAGGATAGATCTGCCGGAGCAACTTGACCTTCCGATTCTTTTTTGTAACAAGGGATTGTTTCATGGTTGTTAGTTCAACGTATAAGTCGAACTCGGGGAGGTAGAAGTCGGGCGTAAAGGACTCCAGCACTTTCCCGTCCTTGTCCCACTGAATGGGGAAGCTGTGCGGCTCATACTCCCAGGCGATGCGGTAGAAGTCCAACAGGTTGGCGAAGATCTCCTCGCTGGGGTGGGAGAAGGGATTGCGCTTGAGGGTGGCTGCGCCTGCCGGGATAATGCCGTAGCGGGAGAGTTGCAGCCGGGCCTGGAACTGGAGCTGGGCGTCGGCGGCGGCGCTCAGCAGGCCCTGTTCCACCAGTCCCCGCGCCCGCACGGCGGCCTCGATCAACTCAGCCATCTGATCGGTTTCGAGAGAGGCGGCGTTCAGCACCAGGTCGAAGAGTTCGGGCGGAGCGGTGGCGCGGCCGAATTTCCGGCGGCGTTCGGCCCGCTCTTGTGCGTCCAGCTCCTTGAGCAGCTTGCGGGCCGACGGCCGGTCGATCCGCCGGTCCAGCATCAGCATTCCCACCCGCCGGGCCTCCGGGGCCACCAGGCGCACCCGCAAAACGCCCAGGAAGTTCTGAAAAACCCACTCCGCGCCCGGAGCGCACACAACCAAATGGTGTTCGGTGGCCAAGCGGGCCAAAATGGAAAGCAGCGCGGGACGCTGCGCCTTTTCGAAGAGCGCTTTGTCCTCTCCGAACTCCTGCTTCATCAAGACGCCCAGGCGGGTGGCCGTCACCAGCTCAAAATTCAACTTCTGGGCCGTGACCCGGGCCAGTTCCTCTTCGCGGCATCCGGGTTGTCCAGAGATCGTGATCAGAGCCATACGCCGTGGATGGCGAAGGCGAACGCCCGCGCCGGTCCAAGCTCATGATAGCGTACCCTGGTAGGTGCTACGAAACGTCAGAGGCGCTATGAGACTTTGTCTGAGTGCGATTGTATGCCTGGTTTTAGCGGGTTCGCTTGCGGCTCAGAACCGCGCAGGCGCTCCGGCCGCGGTTCCCGACACCCCCTCCAACCGGCTGGCGGCGGCCAAGCGGTACCTGAAGGCGGTACCGCCCGAGGAGCTGGTGGCCGGGACCATCGAGCAGGTGGCCTCACAGCTCCCGCCGGACCGCCAGGCGCCGTTCAAGGCGGCCTTGCGCAAAGTGATCAAGGCCGAGCGCATTGAGGAAATCACCCTGCAAGCGGTAACCAAGCACTTCACGGTCAAAGAGATCAACGCGCTGGCGGCGTTCTATTCGTCGCCCGAAGGGCGTTCCATTTCCCGAAAATTCGGGGCTTACATGGCCGACGTCATGCCCGCCATCCAGCAGGAACTAGAGGAGGCGATCGAGGTGATCCACAAAGAGGTGCACTAGGGCAGCAGCCCAAGCCCAGACGTCCCCGCCTCGCATTTCACCCTTTGGTTGAAGCGGAAGCTGGAATCGCGCCAGTGGCGAGATCCGGATTCCAACCGGCCAAAACCCACCCTCATGAGGCTACCTTCAACCCGCGCCACGGCCTTTGTTCTTATGAGATTAGAGACATTCGAAGATCTTGGTTGCGTCTTTGCCAGAGATGAAATAGCAGTTTAGACATGCAAAATACGAAGTAGCTTTGTTCTTTTTGTTTGGCTCCTGAATCAATTGGCGGTATAATTCTCTCAGGGTTACAAAGCAGTCAGGGGGGTCTTCGAATGGCCGTGTTCTCTGGGCAGGCACGTTACCTGTGCCATCCAAAGCCGGCCCATGCGCTGGCCTCTCCGGCTTATCCCTAAGGAGGAATGAGCGCATGTTTGAAGTGGATAGCAGTCGGAAGGTTCCGGGGAGGGAGTCCGTGATCAACGGTAAGTGGTTGATCCTCCTCCTCACTTTTGTGTTTGTTTTTGCTCCGTTTACAGCCTCCGCACAGGTTTTGTACGGCTCGCTGACCGGGGCAGTTACCGATCCCAGCCAGGCTGCGATCCCTGGCGCCACCGTCCGGGCAAGGAACCTCAGCACGGGCGTCTCCAAGGAAACCACGTCCAACGAAAGCGGCATCTACCTGTTCGCGGATTTGCAGCCCGGCACGTACGATGTCACGATCAGCGCGAAAGCCTTCGGAACGGTGACCTCACGAGGGCTGGTCATTGAGGCCAACCGGATCCGCCGTTTCGACGCAACCCTGAAAGTAGCTGAGGTGACAGAAAGCATCACCGTCTCAGCGGCTGGTGGGGCGCTCCAAACGGACCGCTCCGATGTGAACGTCAATGTCACGACTCGGGAGATCACCAACCTGACCCTCGGCGGCTCGATGGGACGCAACTATCAGAGCCTGATGGCTCTGGTGCCCGGCGCGGTCTTGTATGGCGAACATAACTCCGACGCCGGCAACCCACAGCGCTCCCTTTCCGTCAACGTGAACGGCGTTTCCAGGCTTCAGAACAACACGAAGTTGGACGGCGTCAGCATCGTCTACCCCTGGTTGCCCACCAATACCGTTTATGTTCCCTCGGCCGAGGCCATTGAAACCGTGAATGTCGTGACCAACTCCTACAACGCTGAGCAAGGCATGGCCGGCGGGGCTGCGGTCAACGTCACCATCAAGAGCGGCACAAACGATTTCCACGGTACCGCCTGGATTTTCGACAACAACAGCAAGTTCAAGGCCCGAAACTTCTTCCAGACCACTCCCCAGAATCCCAAAAACATTATCAACCAGTTCGGGCTCAACCTGGGCGGGCCAATCCGCATCCCCGGGGTTGTGGATTTGAGACAAAAGATGTTCTTCTTCGTCAACTGGGAAAGGACCACGCGGCGGCAAACGGCCCCGCCGCGCTTTTTCAGCGTTGCCACCCAGGACCTGAAAAACGGCGATTTCTCGGCCACCGGCGCGGTGATCTACGACCCCGCATCAAACGCGGATCCAGCCCAGCGGACTCCGTTTCCCGGCAATCGCATCCCTCAGAGCAGTTTTGACCTAGCCGCGGTGGAGCTGATTAAGCGGCTGCCCGCGCCGACCCTGCCCTCGGCCGGATATGTGAACAACTTTGTTACCGCAGGCTCAAGTCCCTTCAACCGGGACAACGTCGATATCAAAATCAACCAAGTCGTCAGCGGCAACGGTGACAGCATTTACTCAACCATTGACAAGAACCTCGCCTATACCGAGGTCGCCATGAGTGCCATCGATGCCATCCAGACTGTGCCGGGCGATGCCGACCTCGCCAATCAGAAAGATCACGCGTCTTTCTGGGCCGGCTTCGGCACCGCCAGTCCCCCCATGGCCGCTGCCGTCATGCTGCTCATGTACCGCTTCGCCATGGCTCTGTTCATCGGGTTCGGGCCGCTGTTCACGCTGTGCCTGATGTTCGACCAGACCAAGAGTCTATTCAATCGCTGGCTACTCTACGGCGTGGGCACGCTGTTTTCCCTGGCCGTGCTCAACGTCGTCACCGCGATGGTCCTCCAGCTCAGCATCGGCGTGGCCGCCGGCATGTGGAGTGTCGCCCTGATCGAGCATTTAACCGGCGGCTCCACCGAGGGCCTCTCGCACCAGGCCCTAGAACAGGGCGGCATCGGCCTCATCCTCACCATGCTCATCATCACCGTGCCGCCCATGGCTGCCAATTTCTTCCAGGGGACCTTGGGCAACTTCCTTCACTACTCCGCTTTTGGCAGCTTAGGTAGACCGGGACCGCAAGGGCAACCACCGGGGATGTATTCATCGTATGACCGGCAACCGGTCACGGATCCGCGAACAGACTATGGCAAGACCCTCCACTCATACCATCCCAGCCGCATCTCTGGCACTACACCATCCAACACCGACGCTATCAAACCTCGACCAGTGAAACCTTAGTTAACCACTTGTGCCGATGTTTGATCGGCCAAAACGCTTGGAGTTCAGCTCGTGAATACTACTCCCGTATCACCAATTCGTCATCGACTGTGGCTCCTTGGACTGACCTTGTTCATGCTGTGCGGCCTTGCACATGCACAGGCGCAGGTTGGACCCTGTCCTCCAGGCATGAGTGAATACCCTGGCGCTGATGGTATTCCCACATGTGGCGCCCAGATCCAGCAACGCCCGGCCATTTGGGCATCCCGCTGGGGCGCCATCGCATGGGACAACCCGCGGGGGGCGGTGGGTGAATCGATCAACCAGCCCAGCAAGGCCGCTGCAGAACATGCTGCCATCGCCAACTGCCAGTCGAACGGTGGCGGACCAGATTGTCGAGTCTACATGGCCTACCACGATCAATGCGTGGCGATAGCTACTAGTGCTCACATGCATAATGAAGCCAGAGCTTATCCCCTTAAAGTGGCGATCAAGCTTGCATTGAAAGTTTGCTCAGCGGGAGGCATCACTGGCTGCAAGATCGACTACACCTATTGCGTCGATCCCGTTCGGGTTCAGTAAACCACATTTTCACGGAGGAATCATCATGTCCAGGAACCTGCTCAAAACCCTCGTGTTTGCCGGCATGTTGACAGCTAGTAACGGTCCTGTCGCCTATGGCTATTGCGAATTCATTACCAACTACGGCAATGACCCATTCGCCTTCTGCACCTTCGGCAATTCCATCTGACTGCTCGTATCCCATCGACCTGTCAACCGGCTCCTTCGGCATCATCAGCCAATGCTGCTTCAACCCTGTCGTCGCCACCGAGTACGTCCGTGTCTGCCCCCAAGCATTTACTAGCGCAGTAGGCATGCGCCGCAGGCCAGCTCACCGCCAATGCAGTCGTGCCTTGTACGCCGAAGGCGACATCTCACGGCACATCGCCATTCCCAACCCGCATTGAACGCCGGCGACCACGTCGTTCGCCCGGTCACCTTCCATCAGACGACGCATACCATGGAAAACATTTACATACGGAATAGATCTCTTCAAATTGTCCTGATCCTGTTTGCCACGCCACTGAGTGCTGCGTGCTCACCCCACAATCAGAGCCATGCATTGCATTCAGGCATACCTCAAAGTCATACCTCTCGCATCAATTCACCGCAGTCCACATCTATAAGAACCACCAACGGTGATTTGAAAGCCTTTGTGGGCAAGGATCGCGTGCTGGACACAAAGAGGGGAGACCTCACCGGCAACGGGCGCGAGGACGTCCTTCTGGTTCTGGATCAATCGCCTACTGATAGCAACGTGCTTGGCCAAGGCCAGCCAAGAGTGGTCGTACTGCTGGTACGTGATGCAAACGGTCAATTGCATGAAGCTGCCAAAAATTCAAAGCTGGTTCCTTGCGCACGTTGTGGCGGCCTCTATGGCGACCCCTACAGCTACACGCGGCTGGGTGCCGGGCGATTCACTCTCGTAACCGAAGGTGGATCACGCGAGCATTGGTCTAACAAATATACGTTCGCTTATTCAAAAAAGCAGCATGATTGGCTACTAAGAGTGGTTAAGCGAAAAGTATTCGATCGGCTTACCGAAAAAGGTCGTAGCCTCAGCCTAACAACCAAGACATTTGGCCAAGTACGTTTCAGTAAGGCCGACCCCTATAGTTTGCCGAACGATGGACTTCCATAGAGCGCAAAGTCATTACGAAGCACATTATGATGGCGCAATGATGAACGGCTTTGATCGCCCAATAATAAGGATCTCTGCATGCCCATGGAACGTGAACTTCAGTTACTGCGCACCGCCTACCACGCGAGCATCACCTCGCCCAAAGAACTCGCAAATTTTATGGCGCAGATAACTGTCGAGTCTGGGTATCTCAGCAAAATGGAAGAGAGCTTCCGTTACCCGCATGGAATTTCGCAGATTCCCTCGGATTATGCCCATCGAAATGACGATGCCACCCTGGAAGCTGCGCGGCTTGCAGCGCTCAACAACCATCCCGAAAAGCTGGCAGAATTGATGTACGGCGGCCGCATGGGCAACAACAATTCGGGTGATGGTTATATTTATCGTGGACGTGGTTATATCCAACTTACAGGAAAGGATAACTATGATGCTGCGGGCAACGCGCTGGGAATCGACTTGATTTCCCACCCGGACATGGCAGCCAAGCCCGAAAATGCCGAAAAAATCGCTGTGTGGTTTTGGAAAAACAAAGTACCTGCCGTAGTCAAGAGAGATGTTACGGGAGCCACCCAGGCCATCAACGGTGGTTTCAACGGAATAAAGGAGCGAAGAGCACAGTTCTCAGAATGGGAGAATGCGCTGACACCGGAAGTCATGGAAGAGCTCAAGGAAGGGAAAAAGCCGGAGCTACCTGCAGAACTGTCCGGTCGGCTCACAATAAATTCGAATCACCACAAAGCACCTCTTCGTCAAGGCATCCACGATGTTGGCGTGAAAACGCTGCAAACCGAACTTGCCACGCTCGGTTATACCGACAACCGCGGCCATCCACTCAAGGCTGATGGTGAGTTTGGCCTACAGACACATCAGGCCGTGCAACGCTTCCAGCACGATCACCGCCTGGCCGTGGACGGCAAGGTGGGGCTTCAGACGCAACAGGCCCTGGATACGGCACTGAAGGAACGCAACGCTGCACTTACTCTGGATGACCCACATCACCCTGACCACGCCTTGTTCGAACAGGCCCTAGCCGGCGTACGCAAGCTCGATGCGCAGCAAGGTCGCACGACCGACCAACACAGCCTCAACCTGGCCACCACCCTCACCGTTCAAGCCAAGCGCGAAGGGTTGAGCCGTATCGACCGTGTCCTCCTCAGCGACGATGCCAGTCGCACGTTCGCTGCCCAGGACCCGTCCTCATTTATGGAGCGATCGAAGGTGGCCGCCGTCGGCACCGTGGCAGCCGTGCACACGCCCATGGCACAAAGTTCGGTCCCGGCTACCTCTATTCAGCCGACACAGCCGCCCTTGGTCGCAACAGCGCCGGAATATGTGCCATCGCAATCACAGTTCATCGGTCGGTGACCCGCATATAAGGAGGCATATCAGACCCTGTGTCGTGGACTGTGCCATGAGACAGCTAAGGATCGTCTGATTAACCACTGTCGGTGACGACGTCGGATTTTTCGTGGCGTGCGCAGCGTGACGATAGTCGAGCACACCCCCTCT
>Ga0078972_1006418_pt1 | contig 27938 bp, 17 predicted proteins | sample YelNatPaOPGAMG01_FD_67568 | JGI IMG/M metagenome (GOLD analysis project Ga0078972, IMG submission 67568) | Hot spring thermophilic microbial communities from Obsidian Pool, Yellowstone National Park, USA - OP-RAMG-01 (SPADES assembly) (version 2) | ecosystem: Environmental > Aquatic > Thermal...
ACCGAGCTACGCGTCAAGACCGGCGCCAGTTCCACCGAGATCGTGCTGCCGGCGGCGGCCGGCTACACCCATGCGCGCATCGAAGCCGGGGCGGCGGCCATCAAGGTGCGCGTGCCCGAGGGTGTGGCGGCGCGCATCCGCGTGGGGGGCGCGCTGGCCGGCGTGGATGTCGATACGCTGCGCTTCCCGCGGGTGGGCGACCTCTACCAATCGGCGGGCTATGATACGGCCGCCAACAGGGTCGAGATCGAGGCCGAGACCGCGGTCGGGTCGCTCAGCGTGAGGTAGCCACTCGTTAGTGGCCGGTGGCCGTGCCTCGGCAGTGAGCAACCGGCCACCGGCCGCTGACCATTGACCACGAGCTACTGCTCGCGCAGAAGGAGCGATACCGTCTCGATGTGGTGCGTCTGTGGGAACATGTCGACCGGCTGCACCACCTCCAGGCGGTAGCCGCGGTCGAGGAGGGCGCGCAGGTCGCGGGCCAGCGTTCCCGGGTCGCACGAGACGTAGACGATGCGCCGGGGATGCTTGTCTGCCAAGGCGGCCAGAGCCTTGGGCGCCATGCCGGCCCGCGGCGGGTCGACGACGGCCACGTCGATGGCTTCCTCGAGCGTGGGCAAGATATCCTCCACCGCCCCTTCGATCACGCGCACGTTGGGCGCCTCGGAGGCGTTCTCCCTGGCGTCGCGCACCGCCGAAGAGTTGGCCTCGACGATGATTGCCTGGCGCGCCCGCCCGGCCAGGTGCAGCCCAAAGGTGCCCACGCCGCCGTAGGCGTCGAGCACCGTGTCGGTGGGCCGGACCTCGGCGAACTCGTCGACCAGGCCGAGGAGCTGCTGGGCCTGCTCGGTGTTCACCTGGAAGAACGAGCCGGCCGAAATGCGCAGCCGCTTGCCGCCGATCTCCTCGTGCAGGTGGGTGCTGCCGATGAGCGACACCCCCGTGCCGTCGGGGAGAAGCAGCACGCACGAGAGGGGCTGGTCGCTCTCCAGCTCGGGCACCTCGCCGCCCCTGGCTTCGAGGATGAGCATGCGCTCGCCGGTGCGCTGGCCGGCGCGCAGGCTCACCCGCTCCAGCTCTGGGTAGTCGAGCTCCAGGCCCTCGAACACTTCGCTCAGCTCGGGGCAGAGCAGGCGGCAGTTGCCGATGGGCACCGGCCGCTCGGTGCCCATGGCCATCAGGCAGAGGTGGCCCTCATCGTCGACGGCGAACTGCATGTGGTTGCGGTAGGCCCAGGGGTGCTCCATGCCGATGGTCGGCCGCACCGGGGGCTGGCCGATCTTGCCGATGCGCTCCAACTGGTTGCGGACGATCTCGCGCTTGAAGCGCAGTTGGGCCGGGTAGGCGATATGCTGCCACTGGCAGCCTCCGCAGCGGCCATAGTTCTCGCAGGGCGGAGCCACCCGGTCGGGCGAGGGGGCGAGCACATCGAGCAGGCGGGCGCGGGCCCAGCGCGGTTTCTCCTCCACAATCTCCACCAGCACGTCCTCGCCGGCGATGCCGCCCGGCACAAAGACGGCCTTGCCGTTGTGCCGGCCTACCGCTGCTCCACCGTAGGCCATATCGTCGAGGTGCAGGCGAACAGGTTCGCTCATGGGCGAGCTCCTTGTGTGCGATGGAATTGAAGGGACGGGCGCCGGGGCCGGGGCGCGGGGGCGGTTCCCGAACCGCCCCTACGGGCGTGCGCCGCGCGCGATATCGGGGCGGTTCCCGAACCGCCCCTACGGATAGGCTGGCCCCTCAGTTCCTCCAGTTCCACAGTTCCTTCAGTTCCCTCGTCCTCACTTCCGTCACAGGATGACTACCGCCCCAGCCAGCAAGACTGCGGCCAGCGTCATGGCAGCCAGGGCGGGCAGGGCCAGGGCAATGAGGGTGTGTGCTCGGCCCAGGCCGGCCCCGGCTCCAAATGCCCAGGCGTAGATGGCGGCTCCCCACAGGAAGAGCAGCGCCGAGAAACATGGCCCCCAGCCTGGCAGGGCCTGCAAGAAGCCGAGCAGATGCGGCAGGGCGTAGAGGCTGCTGGCGGCCAGGGTCTGGGTCAGGCGGGCGCGGCTGCCCAAGGCGCGGGCCACGGCGAAGGCGGCCAGGGTGTAGGGCAGCCAGAGGGCCAGCGTGCGGTAGGGGGCTGCGGCTGCGCGCTGTAGCCCCTGCAGGGCACAGCCGGCCTCGCGCCCGAGTGGCCGCGGCAGTGCGGCCAGGTCGGCGCGCAGCTCGAGAGCCGCGGCGGTGTTGCGCACCAGCTCGTATTGCACATCGGGCGGCAGGGGGCTGCGCGCCAGCCAATCGCTCAGGGCACGGGCCAGGCGCTGCTCGGCCGGGCCGGGCGGGGGTGAGTGCAGGCAGGCGTGGGCTCCGGCCACCGCCAGTGTCACGCCGCTGGTGAGCGAGGCCAGGGCGATCAGCGCCAGCCCCCAGGCCAGGGCTCCGGAGCGGGCGCTCCAGCGGCGCAGGCCGGCCGCGTCGAAGCGGAGGGCGCTCCAGGCGCCGACGACTGCCGCTGCCATCAGCGCAGCCCTCCGGCCCAGAGGCCCAGGGCCAGCGCGCCGAGGAGGAGGGCCGCACCGGCGGTTGCCCAGAAGGCGCGCCAACCGTCGAGCCCGTGGGCGGCGCGCAGCGCCTGGAAGCGGGCCGCCAGCACCCATGCCTCGACCCCCGCAGCTGCCAGGCCCAAGGGAGGCAGGAAGGGCACGAGCAGGAGGGTTCGCGGCGCCTCGGCCAGGGCCGTGCAGGCCAGCGTATCGCCCAGGCGGCCCTGCCCGCCCAGGAGCCGCGCCACGGCCTGGGCCAGCAGTCCGTAGGCGAGCCAGCCGAGGAGGAGCTGCCCTGGGGCGCTGAGCAGAGGGTAGGCGGCGGGCTGCGGCCCAACCACGAGCCGCCGGAGCAGCGGCACGAGCCCGGCCCGGCCCCCTGGGGCCAGGCGCTGCACCGCCGGCAGGCGCAAAAGGCCGCGCTCGGCCGCCCACGCCAGGTCGGCCGGGTGGGGCGAGGCGCCGCGGGTGATCAGGGCCCCGGCTGCAGCGGCCAGCCCCAGGGCCAAGCCCAGGAAGAGAAGCAGCAAGACCCCGTGATACAGCGCCCGGGGCCTTGCCTTCATCGTATAGTAGACATCGCCATCGAGCAGGAGCGCCTGGGGCAGAAGCCGCAGGAGCCCTGGAAAGTCTCCCGACACCTTGCCTCCGTGAAGGCCCGTGTGCTCGCCCATCGTGGCGAGGGACCGGGCCATGTGCTTGGCACCCACCCGGTGCGGACCCTTCTTGGGTAGTGCCGGGTGGCAGCGGCGCGGAAGCCCGGCTGCCGCCCCAGATTCCAGCCCGGCGAATGCGCCGATGTCAGGCTTCGCCGCGGGCCTGGGCCCTGATGCGTTTCAGCACCTTCATCACGTCGTTCTCGCCGCGGCCGAAATAAGTATACAGGCGAACGTACTCGTTGTACAGCCGATCGTAGAGGGGTTGGTGCTCGGGGATGGGGCGATAGACCTTGTCGGCCAGGTGGGCCATGTGGGCGGCCGCTTCGACGATGGTGCGGTAGCCGCCCGCCTCGGCGCCTGCGGCCACGGCCGCGTGCATCGCCGAGCCCAGCGCCCCGGCCTGGCGCGAGCGGGCCACCTTGAACTCGCGACCGGTCACATCGGCATAGATCTGCATGAGCAGATGGTTCTTCTCGGGGAGGCCGCCGCAGGCCACAATCTCGTCGACCGGCACGCCGCTACCGGCAAAGGCCTCGATGATCACGCGCGTGCCAAAGGCGGTGGCCTCGATCAGCGCCCGGTAGATCTCTTCGGCGCGGGTGGCGAGGGTGGCGCCGAGGAGCATGCCGGTGAGGTCGGCATCCACCAGCACCGAGCGATTGCCATTCCACCAATCGAGGGCCAGCAGGCCCGACTCGCCGGGCCGCAGCCGGGCTGCCTTCTCTTCCAAGAGTTGGTGCAGGTCCAGATCGCGGGCGGCGGCCTCGTCGTGGTAGATGGGGGGCACGGCATGCTCCACGAACCAGGCAAAGATGTCGCCCACGCCCGACTGCCCGGCCTCGAAGCCAAAGAAGCCGGGGATGATGCCATCTTCCACCACGCCGCACATGCCCTCGACGATCTGTTCGCTCGTGCCCAGCACCATGTGGCAAATGGAGGTGCCCATGATCATGACCATGCGCCCCGGCGTGACAACCGTGGCGGCCGGCACCGACACATGCGCATCCACGTTGCCCACGCACACGGCCGTGCCCGGGCGCAGGCCGGTGCGCCGCGCCCACTCCTCAGTCAGCCCGCCCGCGCGGGCGCCGAGCGGCCAGATGTCGCGCGAGAGCTTGGTGTCGACGATATCCTCCAGGCGCGGGTCGAGGGCGCGAAAGTACTCGCGGCTGGGGTAGCCCTGGCGCTTGCTCCAGATGGCCTTGTAGCCAGCGGTGCACCAGTTGCGGCGCTCGTGGCCGGTGAGTTGCCACACGATCCAGTCGGCCGCCTCGATCAGGCGATCGGCGGCCTGGTACACCTCTGGGGCTTCGCGCAGGATCTGCAGCGCTTTGGGGATGAACCATTCGGAGGAGATCTTGTTGCCGTAGCGGCTGAGCCACGGTTCGCCCCGCCGGCGGGCCACTTCGTTGACCTCGTCGGCCTCAGGCTGGGCGGCGTGGTGCTTCCAGAGCTTGACCCAGGCGTGGGGGTTGGCGCGCCACTCGGGCAGGAAACAGAGCGGCGTGCCATCGGCTCTGGTTGGGAGCATCGTGCACGCCGTAAAGTCGGTGCCCACGCCGATGACGTCGTCGGCCGAGACGCCCGCCTGTCGCAGCACAGCGGGGATGGTGACTTCGACGACGCCCAGGTAATCGGCCGGGTTCTGGAGTGCCCAGTCGGGCGGCAGAGGGGTGTCGGAACCGGGGAGGGCTTCGTCGATGACCCCGTCTACGTAGGCGTGTACTGCGGTGGCTACTTCCTCGCCGGTCGCTACATCGACCAGGACCGCGCGGCCCGATTCGGTACCGAAATCGATGCCGATGGTGTACTTCGTCTTGCCCATGGTTCTCCTCCCAAGGCCCTGTGGCTGGCACGCCAGGCTATGCATGGCGAAGATAATGACCCGGCAATTGTAGGGCGGGCTATGCCTGGTGTCAAAAGGGGGGATGCAACAACCGTACTTGCCCATCGGGCGGGCGCGGAGCAGGTTTGCCGGCCCTTGCCGGGCGCGGGTTGGACCCAGTACGGTTGCAGTGCCAAGCCCGATTTTGATCGTCCCTTCATAGATTCTTAACAAGAATTGGCTATAATGAACTTCGTGGTACGAACTTGGCCTGGGATGGTTTTCAGTGCGCCCGCGCAGGCGCGAGGGGCTGCGCGTGAGGGCCCCTGGGCGCGCGGCGCGGGCATCATGCCTGTAAAGCTGTCAGGAGTAGGAGCGTGAACAAAAAGTATTGGGCCGTCACGGGCGCGCTGGGCTGCCTGACGCTGCTCTTGGCGGTGGCGCTCGTCGTCGTAGCAGTGGTTGTGGTGCCGCTGGAGATCCGGCTGGCGCTCAACTCAGCGGGCAAGCAGGCGGCGCCTGCGGCCAGCAGCCAGCCGGCGGGCAGCAGTGCGCCCGTGCAGGGCGTGCCGGCCGCCTCGAACTCTCTGGTGGCCCTCTACCAGGACACGAACCCTGGCGTGGTGAGCATCGAGGTGGCCACCGTGCGCGGCGGCACCCTGCGCGGGGCCGGCGCCGGCTCGGGCTTTATCTACGATGACCAGGGGCACATCGTGACCAACAACCACGTGGTCCAGGGGGCCACGCAGGTGACCGTGATCTTTTACAACGGCCAGGAGGCCGAGGCCACCATCGTCGGCACAGACCCGAATAGCGACCTGGCCGTGATCAAGGTCGACCAGTTGGCCCAGGGCGCTCACCCCCTGCCGCTGGGCGATTCCGACCGGGTGGCGGTGGGCGAATCGGTGATTGCCATCGGCAATCCCTTCGCCCTCGGCAACAGCATGACGGCGGGCATCGTCAGCGCGGTGGGGCGCACCATCGAGTCGGGCGCAACGCCCTTCTCCATCCCCCGTGCCATCCAGACCGATGCGGCCATCAACCACGGCAACTCGGGCGGGCCGCTGCTCAACCTGAGCGGCCAGGTCATCGGCGTCAACGCCCAGATTGCCAGCGAGACCGACGCCAACGCCGGGGTGGGCTTTGCCATCCCCTCGAACATTGTGCGCCAGGTGGTGCCGGCCCTGATCGAAAGGGGCGCCTATGCCTGGCCGTGGCTGGGCGTGTCGGGCGGGTCGGTGAACCTGTCGATCGCCAAAGCCAACAACCTGAGCGTGCAGCAGGGCGCCTACATCGACTCGGTGACCTCGGGCGGGCCCGCAGCCAAGGCCGGGCTGCGCGGCAGCACGGGCACCCGATCGGTCGACGGGGTCGACGTGCCGACCGGGGGCGATGTGATCGTGGCCATCGACAACAAGCCCGTCACCGACTTTGACACGCTGCTGGTGGAGGTGGCTTCGCGCAAGCCCGGCGACCAGGTGCAGCTGACGGTGCTGCGGGGCGGCCAGCGCCAGCAGGTGACCGTGACCCTGGGAGAGCGGCCGAGCCAGTAGAGATGAATCCAACCGCTTTCTGACCGGATCTTCATCATTTCTTTACAGCCCCTGTGGTAGAATACGCGTGCAGTTGGGTCGAGATAGCCCGGCTGCCAGTTCTACGAAGGGAGGTGGAGTACATGCTCAAGAAGGTCGCTGCCGTTGTTGGGGCAGCGGCGCTGGTTGCAGTGCTTGGGCTGTTCGTGGTCGGGAGTGTGTTTGCTCAGGGGCCCACGCCCACCCCCAGCACTGGGGCACCCTCCTCAGGGCCGCCCCGGGGAGGTGCGTGGGGGCGCGTGTGCCGCGGGGCAGGCATCGTCTCCGACGCGGTGGTCAAGCTGCTCGGCATGACCCGTGAGGAAATCTACTCCGAGCGCGCGGCCGGCAAGACGCTGTCGGAGATTGCCAAAGAGAAGGGGGTGACGGATCAGCAAGTGATCGACGCCATGGTGGCCGGCGAACAGCAGGTGATCGAACAGGCGCTGAAGGACGGCAAGATCACCCAGGCCCAGGCCGACTGGTTGATCGCCAGGATGAAGGCCATGGCACCCTTTGAGCTGACGAACCCGTTCGCGCCGCGGGGCGGGCCGCACGGCATGCACGACCACGGCGCCCATGGCAAGGGGGCCAGGGCCAAGCCAACGGCCACCCCTTCGGCGACGAAGGGCTCGTAGAGCCGCCAAACCGATCTTTCCATAGAAGTGAGACTCCTCCCGAACTGAGTTGACTGGCGAAGCCAGGAGAGCGGGGTGCTCCCCCGCTCTCCTGGCGTACGCGGCGCGAGCGGCGCCGCCTGGCGCCCCGGGGGGCCGGGGCGAGGGGAGGAGGAGGCCCCCCCAAAGCCCCGTGGGCCATGGGGCTCGCGGGTTTCCATACAGGAGGCAAGCGACGAAGAGTCCTCGCCTGGGAGTGGCGAGGATGGTTCGTTGCGCTGTGGAGAACGTTGCAGGCTGTCATTGCGAGCGCCGTGGGCGCGGAGCCTCTCCTGAGCCGGAGCGAAGGAGTCGCCTCCTCGCGATGACGGCTGCACGTTCTCCGCTTTGCCCAGGGCTCGCACGAGCCCTGGGATACTCAGGACGGCCAAGTGACGTTGGCGCTTCAGCGCCTGTTGTAAGTAGGGTGTCGAGTTGGGGTGCCGCGGGGCGGCAGGGGCGATGCGTTACGCCTGCCGCCCCGCGGCCACAGGTGCGACAGCCACGACTGGGGGAGGCTGCGATGGCTGACGCCAGGATCCTGGTGGTAGATGATGAGAGAAAAGTGGTCGAGCTGGTGACTTTGTACCTGAAGCGCGAGGGCTACCAGGTGCTGGCCGCCTACGATGGCCTGCAGGCGCTCGAGCTGGCCCGGCAGAAGCAGCCCGACCTGATCATCCTTGACCTGATGTTGCCGGGCATCGACGGCCTGGCGGTCTGCCGCACCCTGCGCAGCGAGGGCAACAGGGTGCCGGTGGTGATGTTGACGGCGCGGACCCTGGAGGAGGACAAACTGACCGGGCTGGACCTGGGCGCCGACGACTATGTGACCAAGCCCTTCAGCCCGCGCGAGCTGGTGGCCCGGGTGCGGGCTGTGCTGCGACGGGTGCGCGAGTCGCGCGACGATGGGCCTTCGGAGCTGCGCTCGGGCGACCTGGTGGTCGACTTTGTGCGGCACGAGGTGAGGGTGAGGGCCGAGCCGGTGTACCTGACGGCGCGCGAGTTCAAGCTCCTGGCGACGATGATGAGGGAGCCGGGCCGGGCCTTCACCCGCTCGGAGCTGCTCGACAACGCCTTTGGCTTTGATTACGAGGGGATGGAGCGGACCGTCGACGTGCATGTGATGAACCTGCGCCGCAAGATCGAGCCCGACCCATCGCACCCCACCTACATCCAGACCATCCAGGGCGTTGGCTACAAGTTCGTGCCAGACCATGAAGCTCAATAGCCTGCGCGTTCGCCTCTTTCTGACCTTCATTGCCCTGATCGTCGTCACGCTGGGCGCGGTGGCGCTGTTTGCCAGCCACACCACCACCAGCGAGTTCCAGCGCTATGTGGAGCGGGGCGGGGCGGTCCGCCACGGGCGCTTCCAGACCACCCTGGCCATGTATTACCGCGAGGCCGGCACCTGGGAAGGGGTGCAGCCGCTGGTCGAAGAGATGGAGCAGATCAGCGGCGAGCGCGTGGTGCTGGCCAACAACGCAGGGCAGGTGATTGCCGATTCGAGCAAGAAGCTGGTCGGCCAGCCGGTCGGTGGCGATTGGGGGCGGCCCGCCGCCTTGATCACCGACCGCAACCGGCCCATCGGGGTGCTGTACATCAATCCCCTAGGCAGCGCCGAAGGCACCGCCAGCGCTGCCAGCTTTCTGGGCTCGGTGAACCGTTCCCTCTGGCTGGCGGTGGCGGCCGCCAGCGTGGCTGCCGTCTTCCTGACTCTCTTCCTCTCGCACCGCATCCTGGTGCCGGTGCAGGCGCTCACGGCCGCGGCCCGCCGCATGGAGCGGGGCGACCTGAGCCAACGGGTGCAGGTGCGGTCGAACGATGAGATTGGGCAACTGGGGCACGCCTTCAACGCCATGGCCGATAGCCTCGAGCGGGTGGAGCAATTGCGCCGGCACATGATCAGCGACGTGGCCCACGAGCTGCGCACCCCGCTGGCCAACATCCGCGGCTACCTGGAGGCCCTGCGCGACCGGGTGGTGGAGCCGAGCCCCGAGGTGGTCGACTCGCTGTACGATGAGGCGATGATCCTGAGCCGCCTGGTCGACGACCTGCAGGAGCTGGCCCTGGCCGAGGCGGGCCAACTGCGGCTGGCGCGCGAGCCGGTCGACGTGGCCGACGTGGTGCAGCAGGCGGTGCAGAGCTTCCAGCCCCAGGCCGCTGCCAAGGGGCTCACGGTCGAGGCCGAGTTGGCGGGCGCGCTGCCGCCGGTCGACGCCGACCGCCAGCGGGTGGGCCAGGTGTTGCGCAACCTGCTGCGCAATGCGGTGGCCTATACGCCAGCCGGGGGCAAGGTCACCGTCTCGGCGCGGCAGGTGGGCGAAGAGGTCGAGGTGGCGGTCCGCGATACGGGTGTGGGCATTGCGCCCGAGCACCTGCCCTATATCTTTGAGCGCTTTTACCGCGCTGACCGGTCGCGCACGCGCAGCACCGGCGGCGCCGGTTTGGGGCTGACCATCGTCAAAGAGCTGGTGGAGGCCCACGGCGGGCACGTGCGCGTCGAGAGCCAGGTGGGCGCGGGCTCCACCTTTACTTTCACGCTGCCGGTGGCGCACGGGGCGTGAGCTCCGCGGTGCCGGCCGGTTGTGAGGGCCGGTTGGCTGTGAAGCGAGAGTGTGGGCATTGAGGGAGACGAACATGGCCAAGCGCATTGGGCTGGTGTTGGCGGTCGTGGTGCTGGTGGCTGCGGCGGGTGGTGGCGGCTTCTTCTACGGCAAGTCGGTGGGCGCCGCGCAGGCCGACCAGGCTCGCCAGCAGTTCCTGCGGGGGCGCGGGGTTGGGCAGAACGGCCAGGTGCCGGCCGCGAACCGGACGCCGCAGCCGGGCAGCCAGAACGGCAACCGGGCAGGCGGAGGCACCGTGGGCACCGTCGAGTCGGTCGACGGCGATACGGTGGTGATCAACACCCAGCAGGGCACCGTGCGCGTCAAAACGACCGACACCACGCTCATTGAAAAGTTCACGTCGGTGGGCGTGAACGACCTGAAGGCGGGCGAGCAGGTGGTGGTCAACGGCTCGAGGAATGACGACGGCAGCATCACCGCCCGCTCGATCCAGTCGTTGCGGTCGTTCCAGGGCGCGCAGGGCAATTGAGGCTGCAGGCGCCGCCCAGGCGAGACCCTCTCGATACGACAGTTCACAAGGGCCGTTCCGAGTATCCCGGGGCTTGTACAGGGGCCGTCATTGCGAGGAGGCGGCGGCAGCCGGGCCAGGGACCGGCCTACACGTTCTGCGCCGACCCCCGGCTGCCTCCTCTGGTCGCCGCAGCTTTCCTCACCTGGCACAAGGCTGCACAGCACACGCTGCGTAGCCTCCGCCGGAGGTTCTGTTGGGCGTTCTCTGAGGGCCGGCCTGCAACAACCCAAGGCCGCGCAAGCACTATTGCTAGGGAGGTGCGAGCATGCAGCAGATCAGACGCAGCCTGGGCTACCCGGCCCGGCTTGTGGGGCGCCTGTCGGCCGCGGCCGGAGGAGTGCGGCGGTTGAAGGGAATGCGCCGGTGGTGGCCGGTGCCGGTGGCTGTGATCGTCGTTGCGGGGGCGGCGGCAGGAGTGCTGTGGGCGCGCAGGGGCCAGGGGGCCAGCACCGCCTTGCAGGTCTACACGGTGCAGAGGGGCAACATCTCGGCGACGGTGACCTGCACCGGCGAGGTGTATGCCCCGCGGCAGGCGGCGCTCAGCTTTGACGTCACACGCATCCCGCTGATCGAGCTCAAGGTCTCGCCTGGCCAGCGAGTCAAGGCCGGCGACGTCCTGGCGGGCATCGACCCCACCTCGCTGCAGCGCGCCGTCGACCAGGCCCAGGCCGAGCTGCGGGCCATCCTGCGCGCCCGCCACGGCCTGATCGGCAACCAGAGCGACGACTTTACCGTGCGCAACCAGACGCAGATCGTCGAGATGGTCGAGCAATCGGCCCAGACCTTCACCATCCTGCTGGGCAGCATTGCGGCCATCTCGCTGGTGGTGGGGGGCATTGGCATCATGAATATCATGTTCGTGTCGGTCACCGAGCGCACCCGCGAGATCGGCATCCGCAAGGCGGTGGGGGCCAAACGGCGCGACATCCTGGCCCAGTTCCTGGCCGAGGCGACGGTGCTGAGCCTGTTGGGGGGCGTGGTGGGGGTGCTGGTGGGCTACGCCGGGGCGCAGATCGTCACCCCGCTTCTGGGGGGCACGCGCGCCCTGGTCACGCCCCAGAGCGTGGTCCTGGCCCTGGGCGTCTCCATCGCCGTGGGCCTCTTCTTCGGCATCTACCCGGCGGCGCGGGCCGCGGCGCTCCACCCCATCGAGGCCCTGCGCTACGAGTGAGGCCGACTATGGAGTGCGTGATGATGGCTGGCCATGCCCAATCGCTGCCGGGCTTTATCACCGAGAAGGGGCGCGACCTGCGCATCGACCTCTTGCGTGGGTACTTTGTGTTCGCCATGGTGGTCGACCACGTCTGCGGCGCTTCGCCCCTGTGGCTGCTCACGGGCGGCAACCGCTTCTTCTTCGGCGCAGCCGAGGGGTTCATCCTGACCTCCGGCCTGGTCACCGGACTGGTCTACGCCCGGCTGATCCGGCGCGACGGCATGGGGCGCTCGTTCATGAAGGTGCTCGCTCGCGCGCTCAAGCTCTACCTGCTGACGCTGGCGCTGACTCTGATTTTGTTGCCCCTCTCCGAGCTCTTGCGCCTGCCTTGGGCGCAGGGCGTCGATACCCGTGACCCGGTGGCGGTGCTGGTGGAGATCGTCACCCTCCACCGCACCTACTACCTGGTCGACGTGATGCTGCTCTACACCATCGTCTTCCTGCTCACGCCGCTGGCCCTGGTGCTTCTGGATCAGAGCAAGCGGTGGTGGCTGCTGGGGGGCTCGTGGCTCTTGTGGGCCCTGTTCCAGCGCTGGCCCGACTATGCGGCGCTGCCCTGGCCCATCGCCGGCAACTACCTCTTCAACTTTTCGGCGTGGCAGGCGCTGTTCTTCACCGGGCTGGCCTTTGGGTATGGGCGCAGGGCGATGCCCGTGCCGCGGCCGCGGGTGGCGCGCCTGTGGCTGGTTGTGACCGGGGCAGTGCTGGGCGGGATGATCGCACTCTTTGTGCTGCTCCAGACGCCCGGCGCGTTCGCAACGCCGGTCCACAGCTACGACCTGCGCACCCTCTTGAGCGACCTCTTCCTCGACAAGGTCGATGTGCGCCCCGGCCGCGTGTTCGCCGCAGGTGTGACGTTCACTTTCCTGTTCCTGGCGGTGACGGTGTTCTGGCCGGCGGTGCGCCGGGCGGTGGGCTGGCTGCTCCTGCCTTTGGGGCAGCACGCGCTGTACGCGTACACGGTGCATGTGGGCCTGGTGGTGTTGGCCGCGCTGGCCCTGGCGCCGCTGCAGCAGCGGGGCGGGGTGCCCATGTGGCTCAACGCGTTGGTGCAGGTGGCCAGCGTGGGGGTGGTGTGGCTCCTGGCGCGGCACCAGGTGCTGGCGCCCACGCCGCGCACCCAGCGGCTCTACAACCTCAGCCCCATCCTCTTTGCTGCGCTGGCCGAGGTAGCGTTGGCCGCTGTGCCGGTGCCGGCCAGCGGCTTGAGCAACGCCACCGTGGCGGCGGCTGCGGCGCCCGTGAACCGCTTTGGCACGCCGATACCGCCCACCCCGGCGCCTGCTGCAAACCCCTTCGGCACGCCGATTCCGGCCACGGCGGCGCCTGCAGAGGCCCAGGCCCCTCAGGCGACCCCTACCCCCGAAGCCTGGCCGGCCGACCCGTCGCAGGCGTTGGCGCGGGTGGCGCCATGGGTCGGCGAGATCCAGGGCACGCTGGAGGAGCACTGGTTCTACAGCCGCGCCCTCGACCGCGAGATGCCCTACTGGGCCTACCTGCCACCCGGGTACAACACCGCCAGCGCGCGGTACGCGACCGTGTATCTCCTGCACGGTGCCGGCGGGCACCGCGATGAGTGGATCAACTATGGCGCCGTCAGCGTGGCCGACCGCGAGATGGCGAGCGGTGTCATGCCCCCGATGATCCTCATCATGCCCCAAGGCGACCGCGGTTTCTGGGTGAACAATGTGGGCGGTCCGCGCTGGGGCGACTATGTCACGCAAGACCTGATCGCCCAGGTCGATGCCACTTTCCGCACCCTGCCTGAGCCCCAAGCGCGCGCGGTCGGTGGCCTTTCGATGGGCGGCTATGGCGCCCTCACGTTGGCCTTCACCCACCCCGACCTCTTTGGCGTCGTGGCGGCCAACACGCCCAGCCTGCACACCGAGAGCGCCGACGTGGCGTTCCTCGGCAGCGGCGACGAGTTCGCGGCGCGTGACCCCGTCTCGCTGGCGGCCACGCTGCCCGGCCTGGACCGCCTGCGCATCTGGATCGACATCGACGATCACGACAACTGGCTGGCCCGCGCGCAGGAACTGCACGACACCCTCGACCGCCGCGGCATTCCGCACACCTGGAATGTGTATCCGGGCGAGCACGACTGGGCGTACTGGACGGCGCACGTGCTCGACTACCTGCGCTTCTATGCGAGTGCGCTGGAGCACTGACCCGGCGACGGCCCGGAGTACCTGCTCAGACTCGTGTGCAGAGAGAACCCACGCGGCTGCGCGCTCCTGCCGCGACTCGTGTGCCGAGCGCGTGCATGACGCGGAACAGCAGGGATGCACAGGATGGACAGGATGAGGCGTCATCATCCTGGGTTTCCTGTCCATCCCTGTTGATCGTTCCCCCCGAGGGCTCCCGGCGTGAGTGTGAACGGGCACGGGGCGGAGCGTACGGGGGCTCGGCGCGCGGGTATGGTGCGGCGGGGCTGCTGTGCGCTGGCCAGAAGCGGCCGACGGCGCCCGTGCGCCCAGGCTGAGGGAGCGAAGCGGTGGCTCGTGCCCCGCAAGCGCATGCGCTTTTGACAGCCACGGCGGCCAACGGTACAATCCTCGCACTGTGCAGGTATTCTGCTCGATGGGATGGGCGAGATGCAGAGCGAGGAAAAGCCGCCCGCCGGTGTCGCCCGCGGAGGTTGCCCGCGATGGTTTCGGGCTGAGTGGGTTGTGGTGGGCGCGATCACCCTGGTCGCCGCTTTTCTCCGTGTCTATCGCCTCGATGCCCTGCCGCCAGGGGTGCACTTTGACGAGGCCGTGTACGGGCTGCAAGGGCAGTACATCTACCAGGGCCACTTCCCGGTGTTCTTCCCGGGCTACACAGGGCGCGAACCGCTGTACATGTACCTGGTGGCGCTGGTCTACCTCTTCACCAGGCCTGGCACATTCGGTCTGCGCCTCACCTCGGCCCTGATTGGCGTGGCCACGGTTCCTGCCGCCTATCTGGCCTTCAGAGAGATGTTCGGGCGGCGCGTGGCCGCGCTGGGGGCACTCCTGACCGCCATCAGCTTCTGGCACCTGAACGTGACTCGCACGGGTTTCTGCTGGACGCTGATGCCCCTGGCCGAGGCGGTGGCGATCTATCTCCTGTGGCGCGGCTATACAGGTGGCCGGCTGTGGCTGCTGGCTGCCGGCGGAGCGGCTGTGGCAGCCAACCTCTACATCTACCTGGCGGCGCGCTTCTTTCCCGTCACTCTGCTGTTTGTCTTCTTCTATCTTCTCATCGTCGACCGCCAGGGTGTGCGGGCCCGTTGGCGCGGCCTGCTCCTCGCTGCCGCCGTGGCCGTGGTGGTGTTTGCGCCTCTCGGCATTCACTACCTGCGCTTTCCGCACGATTTCTGGGAGCGGGCCGACCAGGTGCTGGCGTGGAAGCAGGCGGGCGCACGCAGTTACCTGGGGCTCATCGCCGACAATCTGGCGCACGTGCCGGTGACGTTTCTGCCGCGGCAGGATACTGCCGGCCGCTATAGCCTGCAGGGCCGGCCGGCCTTCGATCTGCTGATCGGGCCTTTCTTTCTGTTGGGCGTGGGGCTGGCCCTGTGGCGTTGGAAGCGGCCGCAATACGGCATCATGGTGCTGTGGTGGCTCGTGATGGCACTTCCCCCGGTGTTCACTATCGAGCCCTACCCGGTCAGCAACCAGCGCATTTTCGGCACTATCCCGGCCATCTACGGGCTGGCCGCCCTGGGCATGGATGCGGTGTGGGGGTGGGCTGCCAGGCGGCGCGTGCTGCGCGTGGTGGTTCCGGTGGGGCTGGGCCTGGTGGTGGTCGTGGAGGGCACGTGGAACGGGCTCTACTACTTTGCCCGCTGGGCGCCTTCGGCGGAGGCCTACGCCAAATTCCATAGCGACGTGGTGGAGCTGGCACGGCACGTGGCACCCGAGATGGAGGCGGGGCACCGGGTGGTGATTGCCTCGGAGCACTGGCATCACCCCTCGATGGTGATCACCGATCCGGTGACCCTCAACGCCAAATGGGTGCAGGGCCGCAAGACGGTGGCCCTGCCGGCATGGGATGGGCGCGAGATCGACTATCTGGTGCCCATCCTCGATGCGGCGCCGATCTCTCCGGCCTACGACCTGCTGGGGTCGTTGGCCAGCCGGAAGGAGACCCTCTACAACGCCCTGGGGCAGCCGGTGGTCGACCTCTACCGCATCAGCCAGCCGCCGGCCATCGAGAGCTCCGCGAAGCCTCTGGCGACGTACAGCGATGAGGTGGCGTTGTGGAGCATCGACGTGCCTGCGACGGCCCCTCGCGGCAGGCCTTTGCGGGTGGGGCTGCACTGGCAGGTGCTCAAGAGCGTGAACGCCGCCCGTGGTTTTGCCGTCCATCTGGTGGATATGCAGGGCACGCTATGGGCGCAGGCTGATGAGCTGGGCTACATCCCGCCCGAATGGCAGCCGGGTGACAACGTGTGGCAGTGGCTCGATGTCGAGCTGCCCGATACCATCCCGCCCGGGTCTTACCAGGTGCAGGTCATTCTCGACGATGCGGCAGCCAAGCCACTGCCGGTGCGAAACGCCCAGGGGGTGCTCTCGGGCGTGTACGTGAGCGGCGGACCGGTAAAGCTGACGCCCGACAAGCGGCTGGTGGAGCCAGCCAGTTCGGGGGCGCCCGTCCTGGGGCCGCTGCGCGTGCGGAGCTGGCAGCCGGTCGACGTGGAGCGGCGCCCAGGCGAATCCGTCCTGGTCGATGTGACCTGGCAGGCAGCCGCGCCAGCGACTGCGCCCCTCTCGGCCGAGCTGGAGCTGCGCGCGCCCGATGGGCACGCCGTGCTGCACTGGACCTTCCCGCTGGCCATGGAGTACCCTGCCAGCCTGTGGCAGATCGGTGAGGTGGTGAGGCAGCGCTACCTTTTGCCTCTGGCCCCTGATGCCCCGGCCGGCGAGTACTCCGTGACGCTGGGCGTTTCTGGGCAGGCGGGCAGCGTGGTGCTGGGCAAGGTCCGCGTCGCAGGCGTCGCGCGCCTGATGGTGCCGCCCCCGATGCAGCGCCCCTTGCCCTCGCCCATCGGTCTGGGAGGCAAGGCGGAGCTGCTGGGCTACGACGTCCAATCTCCCGTGAAGGCCAGCGAACCTTTTGAGCTCACTCTGTACTGGCGTGCGCTCGACCAGATGGATACCAGCTACGCCGTCTTTGTGCACATCTTGGACGAACGCGGCGAAATCGTCGCGCAACGCGATGTGGCCCCGGCCGACGGCAGCCGCCCCACGACGGGCTGGCTCTCCGGCGAGGTGGTGGCCGACCGGCATCTCTTCCCGGCCGGCAAGCTGGCGCCGGGGCGCTACCGCATTGCCGTGGGGATGTATCACCCAGCGACCCTGCAGCGGCTGGAGATGCGCACCGCGACGGGCGAGCGGGTGCCCGACGACCGCTTCATCCTGCCCGAGGAGATAGAGGTGCGCTGAGGCTGGCGTGCTCTACCCTCCTGTGTGTAGCGCCCATTGTTTGACAGTTGTGACGTTTTCGAATATCGTTGTCTCACTGTATCCGCTTCACTCAATGGAGGGTCTATGCGTGGCGTGGCAAGGTCAACCCGTGTGCGGATGGCGAGAGTCTTGTTGCTGGCGGTGATGGCGGCGCTCGTCTGTGTGCCGCCGGCGACTCTGGCCCAGGGCCCCAATCTGCTGCAGAACCCCGGCTTTGAGCGCCCGTTTGCGGCCTCGATCCCGGGCAAAGAGAACTGCCTGATCGCCGTGCCTTGGGTGGCCTGGTATGTGGAAGGCTCGAAGGAGGAGACGTCGCAGGGCTACAAGCTGGCGCCCGAGTACAAGATGGCCACGCGCGCCGACTTTCCGGGCAACCGGGTGCGGAGCGGCGAGCTGGCGCAGCAGTACTTCCACAGCTTTGGCAACTTCCAGGCCGGCGTGTACCAGGTGGTGAACAACGTCACCCCCGGTGCGCGCTACAGGTTCGACCTGTGGGGCATGACCTGGTCGTGCAACGACGAACGCAAGGGCAACTGCGGGGGCGCCACATCGGGCGATCCCTCGCCCATGCACCTGCGCATCGGCATCGACCCCACCGGCGGGAGGGACCCCTTCAACCCGGCCATCGTCTGGTCGCCGGAGCAGAACGCCTACGACAACTGGTATCCCTTCTCGGTGGAGGCTGTGGCGCAGAATTCGACGATCACCGTCTTTGTCTACAGCTACCCGGATTACCGCAGCCAGGACAATAACGTCTACCTCGACGATGCCAGCCTGACGCTGGTGGCGCCGCCGCCGACGAACACGCCGCGGCCCACCAACACGCCACAGCCCACTGCCACGCCGACGAATACGCCGCGGCCGACTGCGACGCCCACGGCTACGAACACCCCGCTGCCGACCGCGACGCCCACGGCTACGAGCACGCCACCGCCGACGAACACGCCACTGCCGACGCCCACCCTCACCCCCACGCCCGTACCGTTCTTGGGGCAGCTCACATCGGGTGCGGGGTTGGTGGTGCCGGCCGTCGGCCTGGTGGTGATCCTCGGTGTGGCGGCGGGCGTCGTCCTGAGCCGGCGGCGGTGAGAGGACGATAGAGATGGCCAGGCGATGGTGGGTGGCCGTCGGCGCAGTGGTGGCATTGGCCGGCGCCTTCGCCCTGGGGGCCCTGTGGCGAGGCTCGGCCATGCGCGTGCCGGCGACCCCGGTCGCTGAGGCGCCAAGCCCCACGGCGTCGCCCACGGTGACAGGGACGGCGACCTCCACCTCGAGCCCCACGACGACGGCCACCGCCACCGCCACGCCCCGGCCGACCAAGACGCCGCGCCCGGCCAGGCCCATCCTCAAGATCGGCCCCGAAATCTACGGTGGCACCCACACCCCTCTGGGCAAGCCGCCGGTCGTCAAGCTGCGCAACGTCTCGAAGGAGTATGTGGCCGAGGTGCGGCAGCAGGTGGGGCCCGACTGCCTGATCGTCATCCGCTTCGAGTTCGATGAGCCCAACGAGAGCATGGAGCCCCGCCAGGCCGCGCGCGAGTGGTATGATCGGCGCCGGAGCGACATGCTCGAGATGAAGGCCGCCGGCGGCCCGAACATCGCCTTCGAGACGGGAGCCAACGAGGTGCCCGATGGCCAGCTCGACTGGTACGTGCAGTTCTCGCTCGAGTTGATCCCGCGCATGCATGCCGACGGCCTGCGCTGCGTCGCCGGCAACCCGGCCGTCGGAACCTGGAGCGAGAAGAACTGGCCCAAGTTCAAGCCGGTGATCGCCATCCTCAAGCCGGATGATTTCCTGGGCGTGCACGAGTACTGGGCCGATGAGGCGCAGATCGACAACCGCTGGTACTGCGGGCGCTGGAGCATCCCCGAGATTGCTGCCGTGATCGGCAAGACCAGGATCGTCGTCACCGAGTGCGGGCGCGAGAGCGGCCTGGGCAAGCCCGACGACCCGGAGCAATTCCTGGCCGAGCTGGAAAAGTATGATGCGCTCTTGAGGCAGTTCCCCAACGTCGTTGGCGCCACGGCCTTTACCATCGACCGCAACTGGGGCAACTACAATCTCTTCGGCATCTGGCCGCAGGTGGTGTTCCGGTACTCGCTCACGCCGACGCCCAAGGCGCCCGCTCCGACGCCAAAGCGCTAAAACAGGGGCCGGGCCGGGGGCCGGCGGAGCTCGGTGCCCGGTTGACAGCCCTGGTGGCCGCAAGTTTCTTCGACCGGCACGGGGCTGCACAAACCTTGGGATGCTCGCAATGACAAACGCAACGCTGTCGAGAGAGTCCGTGCCCCGAAACGCGTTGACGGCATTGTGATGGCTGGAATGAGTCCGACCGACAAAGCCCGAGCGAAGGACCGATGGGGAGGCGTGCTCCCGTGGGTTGCGCTCTTGGCGCTCCTCGCCCTCGTCCTTCGCCTGTACCGCCTGGCCGGGCCCATCGCCCTGCGTTGGGACGAGGGTTGGAGCATCGCCCATGCCAGCCTGCCGTGGGGCGACCTGTGGCGCGTGGCCACCGAGGAGTGGCACCCGCCCGCCTATGTAGCCCTGCTCAAACTGTGGCTGGTGGTTGGCAAGGGCGCCTGGAGCGTGCGCTTCCTTTCGGTGCTGCTCGGCGTGGCCGCGGTGCCGCTGAGCTATGGGGTGGGCCTGGCCTGGTCGGGGCGGCGGCGCACCGCGCTCCTGGCTGCGGGCTTGGCGGCGGCGTGGCCGCTCCTGGTCTACTACGGCCAGGTGGCGCGCATGTACGCGCTGGCCGAGGTGGCCGTGCTGGCGGCCGCCTGGTTCATGCTGCGCGGCGGCGACAGACGCTGGTGGCGCGATGACCTGGGGCTCGTGCTCAGCTCGACGCTGGCCCTCTATACGCTGTATCACACCACCTGGGTGCTGGCCGGGCTGTGGCTCTATGCCGCCATCCTGTGGCCGCGGCGTCTGCCACGCCTCATCGCGCTTGGATTGGCCGCGCTGGCGGGATTTGTGCCCTGGCTGCTGGCCGCCCTCTCGACCCTTGGGCAGCGGGCGGGTGCGGGCGCCGGCTCCGTGGCCCGCGCCTTTTCGCTCGTCGCGCCCACCGTCGAGGGGTTGGCGTTCCCCTACGGCACGTGGCGCTGGGCGCCGCTGGCGTTGGTGGCCGTGCTCGCCGCGGGGCTCGTGGCGGGGCGGCTGGCGGCGCCAGAGGCCAAAAGGCTCCTCCTGCCATTCTTTGTCCTCGGTTTCAGCGTCGTGGGCGTCGCCTACAGCTCTGCCATCTACTGGTTTGCGCCCCGGCACCTGGTGCCGGCCAGCGCCTTTCTCTGCCTGGCGCTGGCCTGGGCTCTGGACCGCCTGGGCAGCCTGTGGCGGCCGCTCCTGCCCATCGCCCTGGTGGCCCTCGCCGTGGCCTACTGGCCCACGAGCACGCGCTTCATCTACGACAAGACGCTCGAGGTGGTGGACCCCTTCGACCCCACGGAGGACTATCGCTACCTGGCCGGCAAGGCGGGGCCGGGCGACCTGGTGTACTTTAACGTGCTGGCGCGGGCCGGGTGGTACGAGAGCCTACGCCGGCCGGGTGACCCGCGCTGGTCGTATGCCATGCGCTGGGATCCCATCGTCGAGCCGATGGAGCGCATCGCCGCACGCATCCAGCGGGACGCGCAGGCCCACCACCGCCTGTGGTTCGTGCTCTACAAGGGCGACTTTGGCCCCAATGCCGACCTGGTGGGCTGGCTGAATGCACACCTGTACCCGGCGGGGGGCGAGTGGCAGAAGGATATGCTCTACCTGGCCTTCGTGGCCCCAACTGGCGACTGGATGAGTGCCGAGCGGGATGATGCGTTCGAGGGGGGCATCCGCCTGACCGGCGCGCGCTGGACTCCGCAGGCACAACAGGGGGATGCGGTGGCCCTGGAGTTGAGCTGGAGCGCGGAGGGCCCGGTGCCCACGTCGTACAAGGTCTTCGTCCACGCTGTAGACGACACGGGGCGCGTCATTGCCCAGCACGACGGCGTGCCCGCCGCGGGCGAGCGGCCGACGAATAGCTGGGCGCCGGGCGAGGCCATCACCGACCGGCACGGGCTGCTCCTGCCACCTGGGTGGACGGGGACGCTTCACATCCGCGTGGGGCTGTACGAGCCGGAGAGTGGGAGGCGGGTGAGGTTGGCGGATGGAGGCGATGCAGTGGATCTGTGTGGCGTAGCGGTTCAGTGACAGCTTGGACAGGCACGCCAACTCTTTTGACAGCACCGCAACTGCGGGCTACCATGCTCCCTCTGGCACTAGCCCCATTGAGCGAAGGCAAGGGAGGGGAATGTTGACGGACGCGGAGCGTGGGCAGTTGGCAGGCGCCGCCAAGCTAGGGATCAGACTAGCGGCTGTTGCAGCGCTGACAGCGGTGGCAACACTTCCTTTCCTACCGTCGATGCCGCCACGCAGCATCGACGGGCCGCTGCACCTCTACCGACTGGCCGAGCTCGACCACTGCATATCGATGGGAGATCTCTTCCCCCGTTGGGCCCCTGATCTGGCGCAGGGCTATGGCTTCCCTCTCTTCAACTTCTACCCTCCCCTGGGCTATTACCTAGCAGAGGTGTGGCACCTGCTGGGCTTTAGCCTGGTGCGATCGCTTAACCTCACTTTCCTTACGGGCGCCGTGCTGTCGGGCGTGTTCATGTACCTGCTGGTCAGAGACTGGGCGAGCGAAAGCGGGGCAGTGCTGGCTGCCCTCCTGTACGTCTATGCGCCCTACTCGTTGTACAATGCTGTGCATCGAGGCGGATTGGCGGAAGTCCTGGCCTGGGCGCTGGCCCCACTCGTCCTCTGGGCGTTTGGGCGGCTGATGCTGGAGGGCCGGCCACGCTGGCTCATCGTGGCGAGCCTCTCCTATGCGGCCTTGTTGCTTGCTCACCACCTGTCGGCGCTCACGTTTACACCGCTGCTCGCACTCTATGTGCTGGGCCACTGGGTGGAAAGCCGCTCCTGGAGGAGGCTGGGGTTTTCGATTCTCGCCCTGACGCTAGCTGTCGGGACCAGCGCCTTCTTTACGCTGCCGGCATTCTTTGAGAGAGGCCTGGTGCAGATTTGGCGCGTCTCTGCACCGCCGGCGTTTGATTTTCACAGCCACTTTGTCTCCTGGCAGTCGTTGCTGGCTGGCCCGATGCGGGTCGATCTCTCATCGGCGAACCGAGTGGGTGCCGGCCCCATCGGCTGGTTACAGATTGGGCTGGGCCTGATGGGGGTGCTGAGCACGCTGTTCTTGCGCGCCGGAAAGCGGAGCTGGTACCTCGGTGCGCTGGCCGTCTCGGTGATGCTGGTCGCTATGATGCTTCGTGTGTCGAGCCCGGTATGGGAAGCCGTGCCCCTTCTCGGCTACCTTCAGTTCCCGTGGCGGCTGCTCGCCCCCCTCGGCCTGGTGTTGGCATTCATGGGCGGAGGCGTGGGCGAATTGTTGGCTCGATGGCGCCCGGGAGCGTGGGCGGAGGCGGCGCTGATGGCTGCTGTGGCCATGGGCCTGTTCCTCTATCACGCGCCGCTTCTTTACAACAACCCGTACCGCGCGCCGTCTCCCAACCCGACCGTGGCAGACGTGCTCGAGTTCGAGCGCAGCTACTGGTTGCTGGGCCTGAGCTCCAACCAGGACTATCTGCCCATCTGGGTGGAGAAGGTGCCGCAGCAATCGGCGATGGCCGCCCAGTACGAGGCCTCCGCCCCGGTTACCTGGCTCGACCCGCAGTCGCTTCCGGCTGGAGCCAGAGTGCAGCGTGCAATCTACTCCCTGAACGACATGCGGTTGACCATCGATAGCCCTGTCTCCTTTCAGGTACTCATCAACCAGTTCTACTTCCCCGGCTGGCGGGCCTACGTCGATGGTACGCCGGCGGCCACGATGCCCGTAGCCCCTCATGGCTTGATCGGAGTACACCTGCCGGCGGGCCTGCATGAACTGCGAGTGCATTTTGAAGACACGCGGCTGCGTCAGGTGGCCAACCTGGTCTCCCTCTTGTCGCTGTTCGCCCTGGTCGCGGCTACCTGGGCGGCGCGTCGCGCGGCAGCTCCGTGGGCAAAAGTGGCGCCAGCAGGCGCTGTGCTGGGCATGCGGGCCTGGGCTCTCCTCTTCGCGGCTATGGCCTCGTTCATCACCCTCAAGGTGGCCTGGCTCGACGGGCACGACACCTGGTTCAAGGTCACCACGCTCAAGGGCGATCGAGTCGTCGGCATGGAGACCGTAGTGGGGGCCAACTTGGGCAACGACATGCTGCTCCTGGGGTATGACCTGCCTTCACGTGAGGTAGCGGCAGGGGAGCCTCTGGACGTGCACCTGTATTGGAGGGCGTTGCGTAGAATCGGTGCTGAGTACAGCACCAGCATTCAACTGGTCGATAGGCAAGGGCGCCTCTGGGGCCAGCACGACAATTGGCATCCTGGTGGCACACTCACAGTCCGATGGGAGCCCGACACCTATGTGTTGGATGCGCAAAGCCTGACCATCCCTGCCGGCACGCCGCCGGGCGAGTATGAGCTCCGTGTGGGCGCGTACAGCGTGGGGACGTTGAAGCCGCTAGATGTTCTGGATGCCAACGGGGCGCCGGCGGGCACCTGGGCCGTCCTGGGTAAGGTGCGGGTCGTGCGTCCGGCGCGACCTCCTGAGCGGGAGTCTCTGGGGATGCGGGAGGCGCTATCGGTCAAGCTGAACGAAGATCTCGAGTTACTGGGCTGTGACTTACCTCAGGATCCGGTGAGGCCTGGCCAGCGCGTGTCCTTGACCCTGTTTTGGCGTGCGCTGCGCCGGCCCCAGGCGGATTATCAGGCGCTGCTCTTGCTCAAGGACGGTGGGGGGCGGCTTCTCCGCGAGGAGGCCTGGCCTGTGGCGAGCATAGCTTATCCCACGTCGGTCTGGGAGACGGGGGAGGTCATTCGTGCTCGATACGACCTGCTCATCCCGGCCGAGGCCCCGGTGGGTGGCAACACGCTGCAGGTCACTCTGTCTGGCCTGGAGGGCGGTGTGGTCGAGGCTGTCACGCTGGGCGAGCTGGATGTGGTGGCGGTCTCTCGTCGGATGGACGTGCCGGAGATGCAGGCGAGGGTCGGTGCCACGTTTGGCGATTCGGTCACGCTCTTGGGCTACGATGTGGACCGGCGCGAGGTGGGGCGAGGGGAGGCCATCCACCTCACCCTCTACTGGCAAGCGCGGCGCAGCATGGAGCAGGAATACACCGTGTTCACGCACCTGCTGGACGGAACGGACCACATTTCGGCGCAGCAGGATAGCGTGCCCGTGAGGGGTACCCGGCCGACCACCAGTTGGGTCGAGGGCGAGGTGATCGTGGATGAGTACGAGCTGGTGGTGAAGGGTGACGCGCCGACTGGCGAGCACCAGATCGAGGTGGGGCTGTATGAGCCGGAGAGTGGCCGGCGGCTGAGCGTGACCGGCGAGATGGGTGAGGCATTGGGCGACCGGGCGCTGTTGGCGGAGGTGCAGGTTCGTTGAGGGAGGATCCTTCAGTGATGTCCAAAGGGAGCAGACGGCCAACTCCCGTGCTGGGGGCCATCCTGCTGCTGGCTCTTGCAATCCGCCTCTGGGGACTCACCGTGCAGAGCCTCTGGTACGACGAGGGCTTTAGCGTGCACCTGGCCGGGCAGAGTTGGGGGAAGATCCTGTTCGGCGAGCTGAATCTTCCGCCCCTCTACCACCTGCTTCTGGGGCTATGGATACGTTTGGCGGGCTATGGCGAGTTCGCTGTCCGATACCTGTCTGTGTGGTGGGGTCTCCTCATCGTAGCGCTTGGCGGCTTGTTGGCGACGCGGCTCGTGGGCCGGCGGGCTGGCGCGTTCACGGCGCTTCTGCTCGCCGTCTCGCCCATCGAGGTATGGTATGCGCAGGAGACCCGGATGTATGCCATGTTGGGCGCCCTCACGCTTGTGTCCAGTTGCCTGCTGGCGAGGCTGCTCGCTTCTCCTCTCGCCGACTGGAGAGGAGACAAAGGAGGCGACAGGCGGCGCTGGCTGCTCTACGCTCTCGCCAACATCGCCGCCATCTACACGCACTACTATGCGGCGTTGGTGCTGGCGGCACAGGCGGTGTGGGTGCTCCTCTACCTCTGCAGGTCTCGGGACCCGAAGGTCGCACGCGCTTGGCTGCTGGCGCAAGCGGCCCTGGTGGTAGCGCTCCTGCCCTGGTTGCCTGTGCTTTGGGGGCAGTGGCGGGCAGCGAACACAACCTATTGGCCAGGCCGGCTCAACCTGCAGTTCGTTGCCCGGAACACAGCGTTGGGCTTTGCCGGGGCAGGGCTCACCGTCTCGAACGAGGTGGCGTTGCGGCTGGCCATTGCCATTCTGGCGCTGGCCGCTTTGGGCTCCCTGGTGGGGCTGGCACGGCCTTCCCAGCGCTGGGGGACGCTGGCGCTTGTGCTCCTGGTGATCGTGCCCTTTGCCATCTTCTATCTCCTCGTCCGAGACCGGCCCAAGTTCTCGCCGCGCTACCTCCTGCCCATCGTTCCCCCGCTGCTGGCGCTGGCAGCCCAGCCGCTGGCTGCGCTCTGGCCGCAGGGGCGCCGCTGGCATGAGTGGGGGCGCATGGGCCTGGCGCTGCTCCTTGCGGCGGGCGTGGCTCTCAGTTCGGCGCGGGTTGCGACGGCTGCTGTGCGCGACACGTCCGTTGGGCGCGATGACCTGCGCGGGGCAGCGGCGTATCTGTCGGAGGCGGTGGGGGGCAATGAGGCGGTGGTCCTGCTTTCGGGCCACCTGGAGCCGGCCTTCACCTACTACTACCATCGATCGAACTGCTATCCCATCCCGCCGCACTACACGCCCTCCCCTTCGGTCGATGACGTCCTGACCCCCGCCATCCTTGCCGACCTGAACCGCATTCTCGAGGGGCGGCAGGGCGTGTGGTTCGTATTGTGGCAGGACGATGTGGTCGACCCCAACGGCCTGGTGCTCACGGCCTTCGACCTGGTGGCTACTCAGGTGCCGGTGCCGGCAGGCTTCCGAGGCTTGCGGCTGCGCCACTATGTGTTTCCGGCCGGCACACGCCTGCCAGAAGACATCTTTCGCCGCAACCCGCTCAACGCGGCCATCGGCGGGGGTGAGATCCTCCTTCGCGGCTGTACCCTCCCGTCTGCGCCTGTGCCTGCGGGAGGGGAAGCCACGTTCACTCTGCTGTGGGATGCGACGGCTGCGATCCACGATGAGTACGGGTTGTCGCTGCGCGTGTTCGACGAGCAGGGCGAACAGCGGGGCGGAGCGGATAGTCGGCTGGCGGGCTTTATGTATCCGACGACTCGCTGGCGGCCGGGGCTCGTTGTGGGCAGCCACCGGGTGCGATTGCCCATCGATCTGCCGCCTGGCGACTATGAGGTGCGAGCGGTAGTCTATCGCCAGAGCGATGGCTCCAACTGGACGGTGCCGCTGGGCCGGTTCCAGGTGGGCCGCGCGTTGCACCAGCCTGCGCCCGGCGAATTGGACATCCAGCATCCCTTGAACCTGTCACTGGGGGAGTTCGAGCTCTTGGGCTACGGGCTCTTTCCCGAGCAAGCCACCCTCGGCCAGACTGTGCACCTGACCGTCTTCCTGCGCGCCCGGGAGCGCCCACGAAGCCGCTCGCAGCTCAGCCTGTGGCTTGCCGGCCAGCTCTGGCAGAGGTTTGCGCTGCCCGAGTCGACCGCGGCCATGGAACCCGGAGATGTCTTTGCTTTGCAGTACCCGCTAACCGTGCCGCGTGAGGCGCCAGCCGGCCAGCAGCCGCTGGCGATGGCTCTGGGGACCGCCGATGGCCAGCCTACCGGCTCTCCCCAAGTGTTGGGCCGGCTCGACGTGGCTGCCACCCAACATCTCTTCGACGTGCCCGCAAGCATCCAGAGCCCACAGCACTTTACCCTGGGCGATGGTGTGCGGTTCCTGGGCTATGACCTGCAGGGCGGTTCGCTTCGCGCGGGCGAGGCGCTGCACCTGACCCTCTACTGGCAGTGTCTGCGGCCAATGGACACCAGCTACACGGTCTTTACCCATGTGCTGGACTCCCAGAGCAAGGTCTGGGGTCAGGTCGACCGCATCCCCCTGGGGGAGGCACGCCCGACAACCGGCTGGCTGCCTGGGGAGGTATTCGTCGACAGCTACGAAATCCCGGTGCGCGCCGATGCGCCGCCGGGCACGTATGCCGTCGAAGTGGGCATGTACGATGCTGCCACCGGCGTGCGGCTTGCCGTGCGCGACGAGCAAGGCCGCGCCATGGCCGATGACCGTGTGCTGCTCACTACGCTCGAATTGGGCCGGTGACCTCATGAAGATGCTCTGTACCCGGCTGTTGGGCTCGCTGCGCCGACAAAGCCGCACCTTGCTCCTGCTGGCGGGCATCATGCTCCTGGCCACGGCGCTTCGCGTGTGGGCGCTGGACCGGCCGCCCTTGTGGTGGGATGAGGGGAACAACGCCTATTTCGCCAACCAGAGCCTGGCCCGTCTTGTGGAGATGAGCCGCCTCACCCACGACACGGATCCGCCGGCGCACCGGCTTGCGTTGGGCTTGTGGTTGAGGCTGGTCGGCGCGAGCCCGTACACGCTCCGGCTCCTTTCTACGGTGTTAGGCATTGCCACGGTGCTTTTGGTGTTCGCGTGGGGGCGATGGCTGGCGGGGCTGCGCGAGGGGCTTCTCGCAGCCGCGCTGGTGGCGCTCTCGCCGGCCCTGGTGTGCTACAGCCGCGAGGCCAAGGCCTATGCCTTTGTGACCCTCTTTGGCCTGCTTGCCCTCTATCTGTGGCTGCGCTATCTCGATGGTGCGGAGCGGCCCAGGCCGCTGCACTACATCCTCTTCATAGTGGCAGAAACGCTGGCTGTAGGAGCGCACTATTACGCGGCCTTTCTGGTTATCGCCCACGGACTGTGGGTCGCCGCTGGCGTCGTCAGCGGGCGTGACTGGCGGAGCGCCCGGAAGAGCATGCTGCGCTGGCTTGGG
>Ga0078972_1006419_pt1 | contig 27933 bp, 26 predicted proteins | sample YelNatPaOPGAMG01_FD_67568 | JGI IMG/M metagenome (GOLD analysis project Ga0078972, IMG submission 67568) | Hot spring thermophilic microbial communities from Obsidian Pool, Yellowstone National Park, USA - OP-RAMG-01 (SPADES assembly) (version 2) | ecosystem: Environmental > Aquatic > Thermal...
ATTAAAACTGAATATGATAAAAAAGATGACCCTCCGAGCAAAGATTGCACAATGATTATGGAGATAGAAGACCCAATGTCAGAGCCACGCATTCATAGAGCTTTTCCGGGCGGATTGGAAGACCTTGAAATATATCGTCAAGAGGTTATCTTTGGCGTCCATGACCATTGGATCAAACCAGAGGAGGGGAAATGGCTTTATACATACCATCAACGTTTGTTTGACTATCCCGGTAAAAGTGCGAAAATAGATCAGATTGCCTATATAGTAAGAAAACTGTCACAGACGCCATATTCCCGCAGAGCGCAGGGGATAACATGGAATGTTGATGTTGATCCTCCAGCAGATGACGCGCCATGTTTACAGAGAATATGGTGCAGGATCACAGGTGAAGATGATGATCTAACGCTTAATATGAACACACATTGGCGTTCCAGAGACGCATACAAAGCAGCTTTTATGAACATATTCGCATTGACCGATTTACAAAGACTCATAGCCCAAAAAATAAGCGAAAAAATAGGCAAAGATATAAAGATCGGCAGATATGTTGATATATCTGATAGTTTTCATATATACGGCTCTTATTATGATGAGTTCAAAGGTTTTTTGAAGACGGTTGAGAATAGGACTTTTGAAGAAAGGACATGGGACACTGAATTTGCTGAACCCATGTTTGAAGATGCAAGGTTAAGGTTAGAAAAGGAAAGAAAAAATGGATGAACCTAAAATCCAAGAAGGTGAGACAGAAGTTACCAAAAAAGCCATTGAATTATTGACATCAAAAGGTATTGAGTTTGAAAAATTAATCCATGAACCTGTGACGACAAGCAGTGAGGCATCAGGCGCCAGAGGGAGTAGCCTATCGCAAGGTGCAAAAGCCATAATCGTAAAGGCAAATGACAAGTTTTATCATCTGATCATCTCTGCGGCAGTGCCTTTGGACAATAACAAACTTCGTAAGGTGCTTGGTGCAAGGCGTGTCCGATTTGCTACAAAAGAAGAGCTTTTTGAACTTACTGGATGTCTGCCCGGTGCTGTCCCGCCATTTGGCAACCTTTTTGGTCTGCCTGTATATATGGATAATGCCCTATTATCAGAAGAGATCGTATATTTTAACTGCGGAAGTCATACTATCTCGCTTAGAATGAAGCGAACTGATCTGATAGATGTGACTAATGCACAAATCGCTGATTTCCACAGGACAGAATGATATGAAAGTTGAAGTTAAGTTATATGCAAATTTAGCAAAATTACTTCCTCCGGGGTCACAAAAAAAGCAATCTATTATCACAATAAAAAAAGGATCAACTGTTGCCGATCTATTGGAAAAGCTAAAAATATCCTCGGAAATGAGCAATGTAATTATGCTTAACAGGAATCAATGCGATAAACAAACAGAGCTTAAAGAAGGCGACAAAATTAGCATTTTTCCACCGATAGCAGGTGGATAATAAGGAGGTAAAAATGCCAAACGGATACAATGGTAAAATTCTCAGAGTTGATCTTACGAACAGAAAAATAGATACAGAAGAGCCTGACGAGACCTTTTATCGTCGCTATATGGGTGGGCGAGCATTTATAGCTTATTATCTCTTAAAAGAGCTAAACCCCAAAATAGACGCTTTAAGTCCAGAAAATAAACTTATATTTGCTACTGGCGTCATAACTGGTGGACGAATAGCAGGAAGTGGACGTAATAGTGCTGGCGGGAAATCACCATTGACAAATGGCTTTGGCGAAGGTGAGGCTGGCGGATATTGGGGACCTGAGCTTAAACGGGCTGGATACGATGCTATAATTTTTGATGGAAAAGCAGATGAACCTGTCTATCTATGGTTAGGTGAAAAAACCGCAGAAATCCGATCTGCAAAACATCTCTGGGGCAAAACTACGCTTGAAACAGAAGAAGCAATCAGATCGGAACTTGGCGATAAATTGATCAAGACAACTCTTATAGGACCAGCAGGCGAAAAGATGGTAAGATTAGCTTGTATATTAAATGACGTAAATCGTGCTTATGGTCGCTCTGGTCTTGGTGCGGTTATGGGATCAAAAAATTTAAAAGGCATCGCTGTCAGAGGCAAAAATCCTCCTCCCGTTGCAGACAACGAAAAGATAAAAGAGATTGTAAAATGGACAAATGAAAATTACTCCAAAGGCTTTCAGGATACAGGGACAGCAGGTGGATTATTAGACCTTAACAAAGATGGCGGATTGCCGACAAGAAATTTCCGCGAAGGTGTCTTTGAGGGTGCAGAGGAAATATCCGGTCAAAAGATGCGAGATACTATTTTGATAGATAGAGGAACTTGTTATGCTTGCCCTGTGAAGTGTAAACGTGTCGTCAAAGTTGATGAACCATACAAAGTTGATCCGAAATATGGCGGACCTGAGTATGAAACGTTAGGTTCGCTTGGCTCATGCTGTGGCGTAAGCGATCTTAAAGCGGTAGCGATGGCAAATCAGATATGCAACGCATATTCACTTGATACCATCGGCACTGGGACAACCATCGCCTTCGCTATGGAATGCTTTGAGAATGGCATTATCACTAAAAAAGATACTGATGGAATAGAACTGAGATTTGGCAATGCGGAAGCTATGGTGAAAATGACGGAGATGATCGCAAAAAGAGAGGGTATCGGCGATATTTTAGCAGAGGGATGTATGCGTGCAGCGAAGCATTTTGGCAAAGGTGCAGAGGAATTTGCTATGCACGTCAAAGGTCAGGAATTCCCTATGCATGAACCTCGGTATAAGCAAGGTATGGGAATGGGATATGCGGTGTCGCCTACTGGGGCAGATCACATGCAGTCAATCCATGACTCAGGACCCGGGAAACACCCTGGAGGATTACTGAGACTTGGTGTCCTCAAAGGCTTGCCCGGAAATGACCTTAGCCCCGGAAAAGTCAGAATGTTTGTCTATCAACAGCATTGGAATAGCTTCTGCAACTGTGCTGGACTATGCGTCTTCTTGCCTTATGATTATAATAAAAAAGTTGAAGTTGTCCATGCCATTACTGGATGGGATACAACCACTTGGGAACTTATGAAGGTCGGTCAACGGGCAACAACTATGGCTCGCGCCTTTAATGTCCTTTCAGGTATGACAAAGGCAGATGACTATTTGCCGAAACGTATGCACGAACCATTCAAAGAGGGTCCATTAGCTGGCGTCAGTGTTGGTGAGGAAAGGCTTAATAATGCCATTAGTGTTTATTATGACATGATGGGCTGGGATAAAGATACTGGCGTCCCTACAAGAGGAGGTCTTCAAGAATTGGATATTGAATGGGTTGCCGATCTGCTTGAGTGATTTTTAACCATTGATAGCATTCGCGGACATAAATGACAAAGAGGGAGATAGATATGCAACTTACAGGCGGGGAAATTATTGCAGAATATCTTATAAAAGAAAAAGTGCCTTATATCGTCGGAATACCCGGACATGGCATACTTGGAGTTGTTGACGCATTAAAAGAACGTCAAGATAAGATAAAGACACTTATGGTTAGGCATGAACAGAGCGCTGTCCATCTCGCTGATGGCTATTATCGCGTTACTGGACAGCCATTGGCGGTCTTTACGTCAATAGGTCCAGGGGCAATTAATACCGCTATTGGCGTTGCCACTGCTTATGTTGATTCAACAGCAGTGCTTGTCATTACTGGAGACACGCATACGCACATGTTCGGCAAAGGCGTCCTTCAAGAGATTGAACGTCAGCATAACTCAAATTTTCCCCGCATTATGGAACCCATCGTCAAACGTTATTGGCAGGTTACCGACGTTGCACAGTTGCCACACATTATGCAGAGGGCATTTGGCTATATGATGACTGGTCGCAGAGGACCTGTCTTGATCAGTATGCCGATGGATGTTCAATGTGATTCTGCGGATGTTGAAATCCCCGAACCTGAGGAAAGAAAGCCTATGGGAAGGATATTGCCCGATCCAAAGGCGATAGACAAGGCAGTTGAACTGCTCGCAAGATCAAAACGCCCTGTGATATTAGCTGGTGGAGGTGTCATAGCTTCTGATGCTTGTAATGAACTTCGCCAACTTGCTGAGCTTTTGGATTCCGCGGTTGTGACTACTATGATGGGCAAAAGTGCCTTCCCTGAAAATCACCCACTTTACGGTTGGCATACTGGTTCAAAAGGCACAACTTGCGGTAATAAACTTACTTCATCAGCTGATGTCCTGCTTGCAGTAGGTTGCAGATTTGCCGATGAGACTACTTCGTCATACAAACATGGCGTAAGTTTTTCCATTCCACCGACAGAATTGATCCACATTGACATAGACGAAAATGAGATAGGCAAGAATTATCCGTGCAAAGTTGGTATTGTGGCGGATGCTAAATCTGCATTATCTCAGATAATTGAAGGATTAAAGTCAACTTCAATGGACGATAGACGTTTTTATGCTATGGAGATTAAAAGGCTTGTATCAGAATGGTTTGATAGTATGAGGGAATTTAGAGAATATGAAGGCACACCAACAACTATATCAAGGATGCTGGTGGAGATAAGGGATTTTCTTGATGATGACGCCATAGTCGTAAGCTCATCAGGCAACACACAAGCCCAAATACTGCAGGAATTCCCATTTTATATGCCAAGGACATGTCTAACAACAGGCGGATTTTCTACTATGGGATTTACAGTTCCCGCAAGCATCGGTGCAAAATTAGCTTATCCCAACAGACAGGTTATCGGAATTCTCGGCGATGGCGATTTTATGATGACTATGCAAGAGCTTTCTACCGCCGTTCAATATGGCGTCCCGATAGTGATAGTAATAGCAAATAATATGGGCTGGATCTCTATTAAGGATTTACAAACCGCTGTCTATGGTGCAGATAGGACATTTGCAACTGATTTTGTTAAACCTGATGGCAGTATCTATTCCCCAGATTTTAAAGCTATCGCTTCTGCTTTCGGTTGCTTCGCACAGAGAGTTGAAAATGGCGACGATATAAAGCCCGCTTTGGAAAAAGCCTTTGAATCTGGTAAAACATCGGTAATTGAAGTAATAGTAGAAAGGAATTTCCCATTTTCAGGCGGAAAAGTCGCTGGTTGGTGGGATGTGCCTGTGCCGACATATCTACGCGAAAGACGAGAAAAATATGAAAGAGAAAGATCAGAAGAAAAACTTATCTGAGATCAAAACTCCAAGCAAAATATCGGAATTGCTCCGTCTATACTTATCTATGTTTATCCTAACGCATAAGAACGTCGGTGCGTTGCGGATGATAGTTGCATATTATTTTCTGCTATATGCCTTTATCAGTCTTTCATTTACTATTTGGGTGCCAGTGACAAGCGAATTTAAAGCCCCAACAGCAGTTGAAAAGTTCATATCAAGATTGATCTCTGGTGGAATGATTGTAGCAAATACAATCGCATATACTATGATGTTATCTTGGAGGCAAGATAAAAGAAAGACGTTAATTTTTCGCATTCTATTTATTATATTTGTAGTTTATCTTAATGCGTCGTTGATTAGCAGGATACTTTATGTGATAATTCGTGAAAGCGAACTATTTTAGCTAATTTTTGAAAAATAAGAGGTCGTTTGTTAATGCATGTAGGATTATTTGTATCTACAATAATTATGTTTCTTGCAATAGCTTTATTTTTACTATTCGCTTTTATAGGCGTAATAATGATTATAAATGGTATAAAAAGGCGAATAAAAGCGACAAGAGTCAAAGGTGTATTTATGATAATCATCGGCTTGGCGATTGGATGTATAGTCTTTTGGCCAGGATTATCATATTTTTATATAGAACTTCTTTGGTTTAAGAGCTTAGGGTTTGAGAAAATGTTCTGGGAGTTGAATAATCTCCCTTGGAAATTATTTGCAAAATTTACTTTAATGGCTATGGTTTTTATGCTAACAAACTTTTTTATAGCATGGAGACTATGCCCGATCCCTGGTTCATTCCAAAGATGGGGAGCAGGAAGGACAAGCATTATCAATCGGTCTTTAATATTATTGATAGTTGTAATATCGCTTGTTATGGGGGCAGTTTCCATTCCATATTGGGATGATTTCAGAAGGTATCAAGAAAAAGAGCCTTATCTGATGAAAAATGAATCTGGCAAAGAAGAAGTAGTTGTTGATCCACAATTTGGCAAGGATTTGAGCTATTATCTCTTTGATATGCCTATAAAAAACTTCACAAGCCTATGGGCAAAAGGTCTATTTTGGGTGACATTAGCGATCATTGGGTTACAATATGATCAATATCGCCGACGGGATTCTCAATCAAGAATATATGTAAATAAAAGGGGAGTATTTCATCTCTCGTTTCTCTGGTTACTGATATTGTTTGCTTCTATATGGAGAAGCAATGTAAATATCCATCGCCTTGTCTATTCAGAAAACGGATTTACATTTGGAGCAGGATATACTGACGTAAATATTCGCATACCAGCATATTATATTTATATGGGTATAATATGTTTAGTCGGTTTATGTGTTATAATCAATAGTTTTTGGAAGAAAAAATTTTTGATAACACTTCCGATTGCTTTATGGTTTGGCAGTTATATTATCTTGCTATGGGTAATTCCGATAATCTTTCAATATATAAAGGTCAGTCCTAATGAGCCAATCCTTGAACGCGAGTATATAAATCGTAATATATACTATACACGTCTTGGCTATGATCTCAACAGAATCAAGGTCAGTGAGATAGTTCCAGAAGTGGCAACGCTTGACAAAGTTAATAGTCACCCCGGAACACTCAAAAACGTTCAGCTATGGGATCGTAGAGCGACAAGGGATTATCTTAACCAAAATCAAGTTTTCCGACCATATTATAGATTTTATGATGTTGATGCAGATAGATATTGGATAACAGATCCAATAACGGGAAACAAAGAATATCGCCAAGTGATGATCACAGCAAGGGAAATGGATGTAAAAAAATTAGACCCAAAGTCAAAGACATGGGTTACTAAGAGATTAACATTCACTCATGGTTACGGAGTTTGTTTAGGTCCTGTCAATCAATTCACCCCAAAAGGAGAGCCATATCTTTGGGTCAGTGGAATTCCGCCAAGTCTCTCATATCCAGAGTTTAAAATTACAAGACCTGAAATATATTATGGCGAGGTTGCTGATGATCATGTATTTGTTCACACCTCGCAAAAAGAATTTGATTATCCTGCACAAGAAGGCAAAGATAAAGAAGTTCAAGATCGTTATACAACTTATGAAGGCACAGGCGGAGTTTTAGTAAGTTCCATGCTGAGACGCTTTATGATGGCTACAAGGTTTCGCGACTTTAGAGTTATAACATCAGAATACTTAAAACCAGAAAGCCGAGCCCTTTTAAACAGACAAATAGTGGACAGAGTAAAACGGATAGCACCGTTTCTGCTTTATGATGACGACCCTTATATCGTAATCGGAGATTCAGGAAAACTGTGGTGGGTTATTGATGTTTATACTGCTAGTAAAGGGTTTCCATACTCAGAGCCATATCGCAGTAGGGAATTTAACTATATAAGAAATCCTTTTAAGGCTATTATTGATGCTTATAATGGAACTGTGGCGTTTTATGTATGGGATGAAGAAGAGGTTATCACAAAAGTTTATAAGAAAGCCTTTCCTGAGATATTTAAAAGCAGGAGTGAAATACCTGATGGGCTTGAAAAGCATAACCGTTATCCAACAGATTTAACTCAGATACAGGCAGAAATGTATGCCCTATATCACATGGAAGACCCACAGGCGTTTTTCTCTAGGGCGGATCGCTGGGATATACCACATGAGGCATATTATCAACCTAAACAGATAAAAGTAGAACAAACAGATAAATCAGGCACTTCTGGAAATGAAGTTCCAAAACCTGCAGAAAGAATATCAGTTCCTATGGTGCCGTTATATGTTATGATAACAGTTCCAAATAGCCAAAAAAGCGAACCAGAGTTTGTCAGTATAATCTCTTTTACGCCATGGCCAACAAAAGATAGACCTAATATGGTAGCATGGATGGTTGTTCGGAATGACCTTCCACATTATGGCGAGATATTAGCTTATGTTTTTCCAAAAGGTCAACCAATACCTGGTCCTGCACAAATTGAGTCCAGCATTGATACAAACCCAGAAATGTCTGAAAAACTTACATTATGGGACGAAGGCGGATCATCTGTTATAAGAGGCAATATGCTTGTTTTGCCCGTAGATAATGCGATATTTTATGTAGAACCTATATATATACAAGCACAAATTGCAACAATGCCTTTGCTTAAACAGGTTGTCGTAGCAGCAGGCGACAGAATAGCATGGGCAGAAAATTTTGATATGGCTATGGAGAAGGTCTTTGGTGTAGGCGTAAAGGTTGAAGCAGAAACAGGAACTCCCGTAAAAGAAGACCCATTAACTGCAACTATCAAAACCATTAATGAAAAGATGAATCAATACAAATCACAGATACAAAGTAATGATCCCAATGCCAAACAGACACTTGAAGAGATAAAAAAATTATTTGTAGCGTTAGAAAAATACAAGAAATGAAAGTCAATTAGTAGCTAATTTTTCTTCTGCGAGTCTCAACATTTCCCTTATAGGCAACTGGTACGGGCATCGCTCTTCGCATTTTCCGCATCCAATACACGAATCAACCTTAACTTTAAGGGCTGAATACCTTTGTCTTGATATTTCATGCGCCCCAAATCTCGTAAAATGTTTGTATAAAATAAAAATTGTCGGTATATCTAACCCCTGATCGCATGGCAGGCAGTATTCACATTGTCGGCAGAAGGTTTTGCTTAGGCTATCCGCAGAATCAAATAAGGTCTTTTCCTCATCTTTTGATAACGGCTTAATATCTATGCCTGCTTTTGTGTTTTGCTCCACTTCTGCTATTGACTTCATTCCTACTATTGCAGTTGATATGTCTTGCTGGACTGCATATCTAAGCGATAGCGATATTATATCAGGGGAAAGGTCGGTAAGCGCACCGCCTGCTAACGGTTTCATAGCTATAACTCCCATATCACGTTCAATAGCAAGCGGAAGGACATCGCACCAGACGTTCCTGTCAACAACGTTTATTGGCATCTCAACAAAGTCAAATTCATCAGTGCAGATCGCCTCTATTAGTATATCCTTTTTATGTCCAGAAAATCCAATGAAGTCTATTTTTCCCGATTTTTTAGCCGATTTTAGGCAATCAAGTAAACCGCCAGACTTTAACGTTTTCTCTAATTTATCTTTTGAACTAAGGTTATGAATCTGATATAGTTCAATCTTATTTGTGCTAAGACGTTTTAATCCTAAATCAATATCAGACATAAAGTTTTCTGGATTATCTGCAAGCGATTTAGATGTTATTATGCACTGATCCCGTCTGTCAGCAATAGCCATGCCGACCTTTTCTTCGCTATCTCCATAGCTTTTTGCAGTATCAATAAAGTTAACGCCTAATTCCAATGCCCGACGAACAACAGAGATAGCTTCATCAATGCTTATCCTTGGTATAATTAATCCGCCAAATCCGATCACAGAAACCATTAGATCAGTTCTACCAAGTCTCTTTTTAAGCAATATTATTTCCCCTTTCTAAAAAGATATGCCTATCTCTTTTCCAACCGACATTATGTATTCTCTCGCTAATGTATATTCTTCCTCTGTGCTTAAATGTTCAATCATCAAGGGAGGATTTTGAGGAAGCGATTCCAATCCCCTGAGATATGTCCTATAATCAAGATTGCCTGTTCCCGGACGTGCTTCGTTAATATGGGTTGTCAATTGATCGGTCATCTTTGTATCTTTTGCATGACAGCTTACTATCCACTTCCCAAGTTTTGCAAAGCATTCCTCAAGCAATTTGGCATTTTCATAATATCGCCTTGGCGAATTGATGAGATTTACAGGGTCAAGATGGACTCCAAAACCATGGTCATCTATAGCATTTATCAATTCAAGAAAACTATCAGGACTATCTGGAATGACCCATGGCATCATTTCAAGGACAAATTTTGCCCTCTTAGGCTTCACTGAATTTAAGATGTATCTGACGTTGTCAACCGTCATATCAAAGGCTTTCTGTGAGATATTATCTGGATGCGGTCCGTCCCATCTTTCTGGATTTAATGAACCCGCAATATCAACACAACATAAAGCGCCAATTTCATCAGCCAAAGCAAGACCACGACAGACATTTTCAAGATTTTGTTTGCGTTTTCCCTCATCAATATCCATTATATTAACCCAAACTCCGACCTCTGCAATCACAACATCTGCTTCTTTAAACGCTTTTTCTATTTCGTTTATTCTCTGTTTATCGTCAAGCGATACAGAAGGACAATAAGCAGAACGATAGCCAAGTTTTCTATGTGCCTTCGCCAATTCCACAGGGTCATTAGTTTGACAAAAAACAGGACCTCCTAATCTCACAGACATATTTCTTCCTCCTATTACAAGCACTCCAAGCGAGTTAAAATCCTAAAATATCCCTTACAAAAAGAATATCACAATAATGTTTTAAATGCAATGATCTATTGCAGTCAAAATCTGGACAAAATAGTAATCAGTAATTAGTAATCAGTGACAGTATCTTTTCTGTGTATTTCCGTGTCTTTCTGTGGCTAATTTTACTGTGTTTCTGTGGCTAATTGCTTTTATTGTCAAGGGATTTTTGACTGATAATCAAAGCCAAATTTTTCGTTATTAAAGACAATTTTTTCGTTATCGCTGATCTTGAAAGATTAAATAAATTTGCAATATCTTTGTGGCTATATCCCATAAGATGCAATATCAAAACCTTTTGCTCCTTCTTACTAAGCTTTTTAACAGCAGTAGCAAGGTCAATATCACTGAAAGTGTAAGTGGATATGTCAAGGTTAAGACGAGCTTTGTTCAACCCATAACGTCCATTTAGAACCTGACCTAATTTTTTCTTGTCTGCGATGATATTAGATTGCATTTTTATCCTCCTTATATTAATATTTTATATAATAAATTATTATATTTTAATACTAATATTAATTATAAATATTATTAATATATTTGTCAAGTGCTTTTTTATTGACAGTTTTTTGTCACCAGTCTTATTAGTCTATCCAGCCCCCGCCGATGACCAGATCGTCGTCATAAAGGACAGCTGCTTGTCCAGGTGTCACTGACATACATGGTTCATCAAAGATGACCTCAAATCTATCGTCAGAGATTGGATATACAGTTCCCAGAGTTCCATTATCTTTATATCTTATTTTTACCAGTGCTTTTATTGGGTTGGTTAATCTTGGAATGCTGATAAAATTTGCATTAGATGCGGTTAATTTTTTCACTAATAGGTCGCTTTTTGATCCGATCACTATTGTATTTGATGATGGGTCAATTTTTATAACATACATCGCCTTTCCGAGATTTCCGCCTAATCCCTTGCGTTGACCTATTGTGTAGAATTGTATGCCTTGATGTTGTCCGACAACTTTTCCAGATTTATCAACTATTGGACCGGGTTTTAGTTGTCCTGACATCTGATCTTTAAGGAATCTGTTATAGTTGTCATCAGAAATAAAGCAAAGCTCTTGACTTTCAGGGCGTTCTGATACTTTTAGTGATCTTTGTCTCGCCATTTCGCGGACTTGTGCTTTTGTATATTCACCAAGCGGAAATATCGCATGTTTCAACTGATCTTGTGTTAGCGAAAAGAGTGCATAGGATTGATCCTTATTTAAATCTACGCCCTTTTTTAATAAATATCGCCCTAAATTCTGATCATAGCATAGTCTAACATAATGACCAGTGGCGACATATTCAGCATCTAATTGTTTGGCTAATTCTAACAATTTTCCGAATTTTAGCTTTTGATTGCAGATTACACAAGGATTAGGTGTCCTTCCATAAGAATATTCGTTGCAGAAGTAATCAACTATTTCTTTCTTAAAAACAGCTTCATAATTGACTGCATAAAAAGGTATCCCTAATTGCGCACAGACACGGCGGGCATCTTCTACTGATTCAATGGAACAGCATTGAGGTCGTCCTGATCCGTTTGTGGAATCTTGGACGCCAAGACGCATAGTTATGCCTATTACGTCATACCCTTTTTCAACCAAAAGGGCAGATGTTACTGAACTGTCCACCCCACCACTCATTGCAACAATAACTCTCAAATCATTACTCCAATATAAAAGTCAATTCCTATATTCACCAGTTTTAGTTATCCTTTGGATTATTCTTGGAATTACAAGGGCGATTTGCTTGGCTACTAATTTCCAAAAGTATCTTGGATAAATTTTCCTAACTAATGTATGTTTAACATAGCTAATACGATTATGATATGCGTCATACATATCTAATACGATTTTGTGGAGTTGGTCTGATGTTAAATATCTTGTTCTTACATTTGCATGGAATCCGTCGTAAGTTGAGAAATCATCTAAGTTTGTTACCATTCCGAGTTCAATTAGTTCTTCTCGGATCTGTGTCTTAGCATGTGGGGTTAAGATAAAGAAAATAGGAATATCAATGTTCAAATCCGATGCGATCTTAAAAGTTTCCCATAGCGATTCTTCATTGTCATCGGGATTGCCTACGATAATTCCACCATTACAAATAATTCCGTTATCTCTAAGATATTTTACAGCTTTACGTGTGTCTTCTGATGTTGTCGTCTTTTTCCCTAAGAAATCTAACGTTTCATTGGATACGCTCTCTATACCGAGAAACACAAGTTTTACACCTGCATCAGCCATCTTTTGAACCAGTTTGGGACTGTGGGCAATTCCCTTGACGCTTGCCTGAACGAAATAGTGAATAGAGTTTAATTTATTTGATATTATCTCATCGCATAAATCTTCTAATCTTTTTAGATCAAGTGTGATATTATCGTCCATAATTGAGATTGATTTGGCGCCGTTAAGATTTGCATCTCTTATATCTTCAATGACCCTGCTTATCTCATACACTCTAAAACTTCGTCCATACATATGATTAATGGAGCAAAATTTACAGTTGAATGTGCATCCACGAGAGGTTTCAATTGCATCGGAAGGCAGACCAAAGATATGAAATCCCTTTGGAATTAACCTTGCTTTGCGGTTCGGCAGTTTTATTGTGTCAAGCGAAAGAAGCTCTCTTCGCGGGTTGTGTTGAAAAACTCCGTTTCTCTTGAATGACAATCCAGCGATCTTCTCATATCCTTTACCTGAGTTTATAGCACTGAGCAACTCGTTAAATGTCGCTTCGCCTTCACCACGCACTATAAAATCAAAGAATTCTGATTCAGGCGATTGTGATATTTCGTCAAACATCAATGTTGGATGATAACCGCCCAAAGCAACAAGTATATCTCTATTGTAGCTTTTAATCAACTTTGCCAATTTGACCGCACTATGATATTGAAAGCTCATACAGCTAAGCCCTACAATATCAGGAGAATATTCATTTAACAAATTGAAGACGTATTCTTCTAACTTGTGCTTTATTAATACCAGATCAGCTACTTTGATATCACAAATGCTTACGTCAACATTTCCAGCGATAGAGGAAATTCCAAGATTTGGTATTGCAGTAACATTATTAAACGAAATCAATTTATCTGGCATCGCGAAAATTAACGATCTTATCATTTTTTTTCACCTTCTGCTAAATTATCCAAAACTAATACCCAATCTTTACCATATTCAGGAGGTTTGAACTCTTGCTCAGGCTTTTTGTCAAAATTCCCTTCCAGCCTAAAACTGCCATCTCGCGGATCATACCACCATGCGTTGAATTTCTCTCCATTTAGTTTGTTTAACGCCACAATAACTGGCTTGCCTGTGGGAAGATAAACCATCCCATAGGTTCCATCGGATGCCATCATAGCGACGGCACGATCTATGCCTTTTTCACCATTTCCCACTATAAATGTGGGATCTGGAATACAGTTATAAAAAGCTTTTGATTCCATCAGAGATCGCAGATGCTTCATTTGTGTTGCCCCGGGTGCATCAAGAGCAATTTTCCAACTGCCCCGCTGACCAGGTCCACTTGGACTTGTCTGAAGTGTCAAAATTTGCCCCGGAAAAGCAGGTTCAAAGAATCCATAAATATCATTATGACCGTAGGTATGACCACAGGCACCAGAGAAGACTGCCCAATAAGCTTTACGCCTCATTGTGTCAGCTCCTGCTCGTATTCCGTTCACATGCTTAACTATCCAAACTGCATCGGGAGTGTCCTCATACATAGGTTCGCCGTCCAATACCGGCTTTGTTGGAGTAAGAGCATAGTCATGGGAGATCAGAGAGTCTGTATCAGGCATTCCATAAGCGGAGCAATCAATAATATGACCAGATTGAAGCATATTGAAATCCAGCCAGTTCTCTTGATGGAAATCTCTGGATGACGTTCGCGCAACTCCCGGATGGATAGTCATTAGTTGCTTACCATTATGCACATCGCGAAGACCATAAGCCACTGCGTTTAACACAGCCTTTTGTGACTCGTTTATTGGCAATTTAAAGCCGTTTATGGAATCATACTCACCGCTAACTATCCATAATACATGGCTTTGGTGTTTATAACGCTCTCCAAGCCATTTTCCAAATCGTCGAGCTTTGATAGCATCTGATCCAAAAGCTTTCCCATATTCATTGCCCCACATAGGAACCAAAGCGATGTAAAGATTATGTTCATAAGCCTTTGCCACGATTGTATCCATCTTACTCCAAAAGGCTTCATTGGGCAAATCTGTGTCATTGTTGATAAAAGGTTTCTCTCCAGCATAATTAGTGACATTATAACCAATGTGCACCTGAATGACGTTGAAGCCATGACCAGCACGATTGGACATATAGAGGTCTACATCGTCCAAGGTGATCTGCCGTATCCACCACGCAGTATCACCAAGCCAGAAAAACGGCTTGTTGTCCTCAGTTACCAAGAATCGTCGATTGTCGCTGACCTTTAATCTTGGCAAAATAGGGCGATGTGCAGGATCAGATGATTTACTGATCTGGCTTGAATTCGCTACCAAAAGTGCTGAAATGATAAGTATGGTGCTTGGTAAACAATATCTTGCTCTATTTGAATAAGATTTTTGCTTCATAGACGTTATACTCCTTATCTTTAATGGATTTTGTCAATAACTATAACACTTTTTGCCACTTTTAGCAAGCAGTTTTCTCTGAGCTTTTCCATTGTATTATTCCTAAAAATATTATAAAATATAAGGTATAAATTATATGTTTAACCTTTAAATTATAGATAGGGAATAATGAAAATGGAAATATTGGATAATATACCAGTTTTAATAAAAACCGATGAAGTTATGAATATACTTCATTTAGGAAATGAGAGCCGTTACATTGAGGTTGTCAATGAATTCATAGAAAAAATTCAGCCGATAATTCGCCCAAAAGCTATATATGATGTGAAATTTGTTGAACATGTAGATAAAGATGCTATAGAGCTTGACGGTGTTAGATTTGTAAGCAAAGTTCTTAGGGTAAATCTTGAGAATATCGGGAGAGTCTTTCCTTATGTCGCTACCTCTGGCATAGAAGCAGAATCAATAGGCAAAGATGAAGACGACCTTATGAGTAAATTCATCATAGATACTATTAAGGAAATTGCGCTTCGTTCTGCAATCAACTATCTTTATAATTACATAAAGGGTAGATACAAAATTAAGCAAATGTCATCAATGAATCCTGGGTCTTTAGAGGATTGGCCAATATCTGAACAAAAGCCGTTATTTTCAATCTTTGGCGATGTAGAAAAACTTATTGGAGTTAAACTAACTGATAGTTTCTTGATGATACCGATAAAATCTGTATCTGGAATATATTTTCCAACTGAAAGTAGTTTTGCAAGCTGTCAGCTTTGCCCAAGGGAGAAATGCCCTAACAGGCGAGCAAAATATGATCCTGAATTGAAAGAAAAGTATATGAAAGATTAAAGGCAAATTATAAAAGTGGAGAGCTAATTTCTCCTTTATGTATTATTAAATATTTTGTCATACAAATCTTCACCATAGCTGGTCTGTAATGGTTCACCTTCAATTAATTTAAATGTTCGTTTTCCGTTGCCTTGTCTTTCAGCCCGAAGGAATATTACATTCTCCATTTTTTTGTCATAAAAACTATATGCAAAGTCATATAAATGTGTAACGAAAAAAACTTTAATGTGTTTTTCCAATAGTGCGCTAATTATCTGCCTTGCAATTTCTGATCCTTCCCTTTCATTTGTTGCGGAAAATGATTCATTTAATAACACCATAGAATTAGAAGTTATATTATCTATAATATCACTCATTCTACTGAGTTCTTCGTCAAGTTTTCCGCTTTTCATGCTTGGGTCTTCTTCTCTTTTGAAGTGTGTAAAAATGTGGTCACATATGTTTGACGAAAAAGATTCAGCGGGGACGAACATACCGCATTGCATCATCAATTGTGACAAGCCTATACTTCGCAAAAAAGTCGTTTTTCCGCCTTGATTGGCACCTGTAATTATAAAAAGGTCTTTATTATCACCGTTTATATCGTTGCCAACAACTTTTTGTTCCATGCTTAAAGTTAGACACACATCATATAATCCATTAAAGGAATGTTTACGTTTATCAGATGCGAAAGGTAAGGGAAATGATATGGGTTCTCCCTTTTTGACAAGTTGTTCATACAAGTTTAAGCAACCAATGTAAAAGCCTAATTCAGTCCGTAGCATGATAAAAAAATTGAGGATATGATCCATAGATTGTGCAAGCGCATTAGCAACAAGGTTAAGCCCTCTGTCATTTAATTCTGATAATGCCCTAGCCCCGCTTTCATCACGATCACTGATATAAAATGTATAACTAGACGTTTTCGTAGCAAAAATCTGTTTTATCCAACTCTGTTTTACATCTTTTAGTTTGCGAAGTATATAATTAATGCCTTTATTGCCCTTTCCTAATTCAGCACTGATTAAAATTCCGTTACGGAATCTCAAATCAGCCAGATGCTCTTCAATAACTGCAAAGTATTCATCGCTAAGTTCATTTTTAATCATTGTAAAAAACGTAGTAAAGCCTTCTGACTCAAATTTATCAGCATGTTCATCTGCAATTCCCCTCAATCTTTTGAGTATGCCCATAAATATCTGCAAAACTTCTATTGAACCATGTAATATTGAAGAAGGATATTTGCCAAAAAAACCCCAAAAAGATTTTTTCTTGCTTTCAATTGCTTCCATCGCTATATTGTAAATATCTCTTATGATAGAAGGATTTTTCAGGCAATCTTTAAGAATATGCTGACGATACAGTATTACATCCAAACTATCATTCAAACCAGTTAAAATAGCTTTTTTTACTACATCAAATAGGAACTCATCACCAAGTGCCATAGCATTGAACAATGTATCTAACTCAAGGTCTTGTATCAATGCTTGCTCATTTCTTGGTAATCTTCGTTGGAGGTCAAAATCACGATCTTTATACATAAGAAAAACCTTCATGATTTTAAACGCTCCTTTAACCGAACATAAGTAAGCCGATATTTTTCTGCAATTGATATAGCATAAGAGATTCCATCAGCAGGTCTTCTTACAATTTTATATGTCCGTAATGCGGGATTTTCGGGAGTTACTGTACTTACCATGCTTACGGTTTTATCGCTAAACGAAGCCAACTCATCTACGAATGTCACCCAAACACTCATTAGATCCAATTGCATTATCCTTTCCATTATCTTTTTGCTTAAAAAAATAGCATCTTTTAGGGTTGTTGAGGTAAAAATTTCATTTATTATAACAATGCTATTTGACGTAGCTTGAGAGAGAATTTTATACATTCTAATTAGGTCATCTTCTAACTTACCGCGAAGGTCTTTGATAGTTTCTTCCTTTTCAAAATGTGTGAATATCCTGTCACATATAAAGAGTTGTGATTCGATACCCGGAACGGGACAGCCCAATTTAGCGAGGTAATGTAACTGTCCAAAAGTGCGTGCAAAAGTTGTTTTGCCTCCTTGATTTGGACCTGATACTACAATTACACGTTCCTTGTTTTTTAGATAAAAGTCGTTGCAGACAATAGATGAGTTCTCGTTAATCAGTTTATATGCTAAAGCCAAATCAAACCCCTCACGATTATAAACTTCTTTACTTTTATCAGAAATCTGTGGATAACAAAATTTCAATCCCACCCGCTTGAGTATAGCAATATGCTCCAAATATGCGATGTAAAATTGAATTTCTCGGTCAAAAACTCTTATTGTTTCATCTAAATAGTTGCTATTCTTTATGCAATAATTATCAAGATGAGAAAATATATCAGGATAAAGTTTTGCTACCAATTCCAATATCTTCGCCTCAACATGGTTCATTTCCACCCAATCTGAAAACGTGACCCTGTAATCTTTCACCGCTCCCTGCTTAAATTTCTCAAATGTTTTCTCCACATCTGCGCTATAATCAATTTCAGATTCATATTTGCGAACAGTGACACTGTTACCCTTGATGAGTAGGCAATATTTTATAGATGATAAATCAGATTTAAGTCTTTTCGTCTCTGATAGAAGCGATTTGAAACGTTCTGAATTAACATAATTTGTCAAATATTCCCGAAAGGCTAAAAATCCTTGTGATTTTAAGTCTATGACGGTCAGATCAGATGCCAGACAATTAACCGCATCACAATAAATCTCCACCGCATCTAAAAACCAGCTTTCTTTTTGATATTTGTAATGTAATTTCTCTGCTTGTAAAAGATGTTCGCGCATTATGTGCATTTTTTGTGCAAAAGATTTTATACACTCAAATAGAGCTTTATTTTCAAGGTCTTGCATGACTTCGTGACGGTATTTTATAGCGTCAATATCATTTAAGGGGGAGTAGAAAAATGGTTTTAAATTATATTCCCGTTTACCGATTGTAATGGCGTCTATGATCTGATCAAGATTTAGATCAGCAAAAAAATCAGGCTCATTAGAAGATTCTTCTATTTTGTCTTCGGTTCTTTTAAATAATATACTATGAAAATTCATTTGATAAACGTCTCATAAATAAAAAACCCCTACCAGATTTGCTTTGGTAGGGGCAAATAAAATCCCTACCATGATATAACATGAGTAGGGGTCATTAATCTTTATATTAAGATGATTCTGAGGCGAACCCCATCACCTTGATTTCTATCTACGACTTTAATTATAACATTCAGTTACAATGAAGTCAAGAATTTTTATGATAAGGCTAATAGTTTCTATGTCCATTTAAGCTTGTTCTTGAAATAGATAGCAAGATTTACAAGGCTTATCATCACAGGCACTTCTATTAATGGACCGATGACTGCTGCAAAAGCCTCCCCAGAATTAACTCCAAAAACTGCTACTGCAACAGCGATCGCCAATTCAAAATTATTGCTCGCTGCGGTGAAAGCAAGAGTTGCCGTCTTCGCATATCCAGCTCCAAGTTTTTTGCCCATAAGAAAAGATACAAGGAACATAATAACGAAGTAAAGAAGCAATGGGATAGCTATTCTCACCACATCTAATGGTATTTTGACTATATATTCTCCTTTGAGAGAAAACATAACCAATATGGTGAAAAGCAAAGCAATCGGCGTGATCGGACTGATCTTCGGCACAACTTTTTCCTCATACCATTTTCTGCCTTTTGTTCCAATAAAGCTGAACCTTGTTATTACGCCTGCAATAAATGGTATGCCAAGATAGATGAAAACACTTTTTGCGAGTTGACCTATTGAGACATCAACATGAGTCCCTTCTAATCCAAATTTTGTTGGAAGGATAGTTATAAAAATGTAGGCATATATTGAGTAAAAGAAAACCTGAAAGACAGAGTTGAACGCAACTAACCCTGCTGCATATTCATTATCACCTTTGGCAAGCTCGTTCCAAACGATGACCATTGCGATACACCTGGCTAATCCTATCATAATTAACCCATACATATATTCAGGGCGATCATGAAGGAATATTATCGCTAATGCGAACATTAATATCGGTCCAATGATCCAGTTTTGAACAAGTGATATGGTAAGCACTTTGACATTGCGAAAGACATCGCCCATTTCCTCATATTTGACCTTTGCCAAAGGTGGATACATCATCAAGATCAAACCTATTGCAATTGGAATAGACGTAGTTCCAACCTGAAATTTTTGCAATAAATTTGCTATGTCGGGATATAAATAACCTGCCAAAACTCCGACAGCCATCGTGATAAATATCCATAAAGTCAGAAACCTATCAAACGTACTCAGTTTTTTCTCTTCGGCAATTACATCAACTCTTTCCATAATACCTCCTATTAAGGTTTATTCTTTATGTCGTATATTATGAAGTTTTTATCTTTAAGGCGATATTCCATAAAATAACCAATTCCTATAAACAAAGGTAATGATACCAATGTTCTAACCAAAGTGAATTTCCAGCCTAAATATCCCATTTCAATTCCAAGCATAGGTATTTTTAAGCATGAAAATGCGCCTAAATAGATAAAGATATTTTTTATGCTTGCCCCTTTTTTATACAAGATATATGCGACAGGAAAAGCCCCATATAAAGGACCTGCCTGTAGCATAGCAAGAAGGATCACCAAAACAATGCCCTTTATTCCCGATTCCTGCCCGATATGCTTCTCTATTTTCGCTTTTGGGAACCATACGTCAAAAAGTCCGATAATAATGAAAAGAAATGGTATAAAGCTAATCATCTCAATGAAAAATTGCTTAAAATTTATAGATATGTCTTTTCCCGGCTGAAATCCCACAAGGAATGAAATCAATGTAAAAATTGCAAAGCTGGCTAACCATAAATAAGGTTGATATTTTTTAAGTGTTTTTTTTCATAAGATCAATCCCACTAACAATCCGATAATGACAGCAATAATAAAATTTAAAACGTTTCTTAGTATTGCTACTTTCTTGCCAAAATACTTTATTTCCAATGGTAACGTAACAATGCCAACCATCATCAGTGTCGTCATAAAAGTCGCTACAACTGTATATGATGCACCTTGTTTGATTAGCATTGACGCAATCGGGTAAGAGATAAACCCCGGAATTAGGGCGATAGAACCGACAACTGCTGCGATAGCTAATCCCAATGCACCCGATTTTGCGCCGAGATATTCCTGAATTATGTTAGGTGGAACAATATATATAAGCAAACTAACAAGGATCAGTATATTTAAAAAAGGGATTGCGATATTTTTAAACATCATCAATCCCCTTTTTAATCCTGCCAGTGTTTTCTTTTTATCTATAAAAAATGAGACCAACGTTAAAATAATTGAAACTGAGATAAAAATAATTGCATTATTAATCATATTTTAGAAGACCTTTTCCTTCTACTTAATTTCCTCTCTGTCAATCTTGTTTAATACATTGAAGTTCAATTTTTATGTCATTTAAAGTTGTGAATGTAGAATAAAAAATAGCGCCTGACATTTTAGGGAGTTTGTCAGACACTATTGCGATGTTAGTTATTCTTTGGGTTTGTCCTCGGGTTTATCCTCGCATGGATGCTTGTCCTTTGCTTCTGGATGGCACTCCTTTATCTGCTCAGGAGAGCATTTCTTTGGTTCTTTGCCCTTTGGACAGCATTTTGACTTCTCTTTACACATCGTCTTTCACCTCTCTTGAAATCAATTCAAGAACTAAGTTGGCACATTCTTGAAGTCTCTCGGTAACTAACTCATAGTGAACCCAATACCCTTTTTTCACTCCAATTACCAAACCAGCATTTTCAAGAACACTAAGATGCTGTGATATTGCCGGCTGAGACATGCCAGTCTTACTCACAAGGGCATTGACGCATAAAGATCGCTCCGATAAAAGTTGAATTATCTTCAACCTTACCTCGTTTGATAGTGCTTTAAAAACTTTGACAGCGTCTTCCATATCTCAAAATCCACTATGAGTATATAAGTATATAAAAATTTACTTATATATTTTAACACGAGAAAATTGTTTTGTCAATAAAAAATCCCAGTTTTAGTTTATTAATTCGTGTGCTATTTTTTGCGATCTTCAATTCAGTATCAAATATTCGCATTATATATTCGCATTATAGATTTTCAACTTTTCAAAATTTATTTGATAACTACACACTTCATCTGCTTTTGATCTCTTATTAGCAACTTCCCATCAGATAAAGCCAATGGCGCCCAACATTGATTTGTCTCCAATAATTTCGCACTTGCCAAGACTTTAAAACTATTTGGGTTAGGTTCTATCAGATACAAAACTCCCTTTAACCCGTCTAAGCCGATAAGCAAATCATCTGCTATGATCATACCGCCTTTATCAAATTCAGGAGATTGACCCGTTTTCCATTTGACATTGCCATCTAAATCCATACAAAGCAACCCATCTCTGCGACCTGTATTGTCAGTGCATTGTGCGTATAGATGACCTTTATAGAGAATAGGTGGATGAACATGCGTCCCGAAAGCTTGAGTTTTATATATTTCGGTGACCGTATATGCACCGTCTCTTTTCTCAACTTTGATCATTGCAGAGCCACTTCTATATCCACCAGTGATAAAAAGCCTTCCATCGCCGATTTCTGTAACATTTGGTATAGGTATCCTACATCTCCAACCTTGATATGACCAGAGGACTTTTCCCGTCAGAGGATCAATACCAACAACGCCGACAGGGGTATCATAACTGATCTCTCTTTCCTTTATAAATTTACTGCTACCTATCATCACAATTTGATCCGCACCATCAATATTCACAATCTTTGGCGATACATAACCTTCTTCTGTGGGAAATGGTTTTGAGACCCATTTTACATCTCCTTTAAGTTTATCATAAGCGACAACGCCTGCCTTTTCCGTCTGAGATGCTATGATTAGCAAATCGCCATAAATCAAAGGATTTTGAGCGATCCCATAATCGGGGATTCTTGTTCCATCAAAATCCTTCCATATATTTTTATGCCAAACAGGTTTATGCGTCCTTTTATCAATACAATATAGGTCTCCAAAGCAACCGCATGTATATATAAAATTGCCATCAATAGTTGGCACAGACCGAGAGCCATCATGGCTAACACTCCCCGGGGCAGAATAAGAGAATGACCATTCTTCTTTCCCTGTAATCAAGTCAATACACCGTATAACATCTTGGCTGTTTTTTATACGGTCTAAAATATATACCTTTCCTTCGCTAATTGCAGGTCCGCCAAATCCCTCGCCAAGTGGAAAAGTCCATAAAACTTTTGGTTCACCTTTAGACCATGAACGTTTTAAACCGACTTCCTTTGATATTGCATTTCGGTCAGGACCAAGATATTGGCACCAATCTGCTAAGCAAATATTAGACAAAACCGATATGATAGCTATAATTAATATTAAACTTTTCATATTCCATCTCCTTAAGCGTATGCTAAAAAGCAGTGTAAATCAGATATACTCCGCCAAGGATAACAAGGATACCACAAACTTTTTTAACTATCGTAGCACCTTTTGATCGTTCATTCCAATTGAGATAATGCTGAACCAGTTCTGTTGATGTTCCTGCTATAACAATCACAGAACAATGACCAATGCCAAAAGCTAACAGTAATATTATACCATAAAGAATGTTAGTCTCTGCAAGCCTAAAAGTGACGCCAAGCATTGGAGCCATATATGCGAATGTGCAAGGACCCAAAGCAACCCCAAAGATAAGTCCTAAAATGAACGCTGATAATAACCCTTTACGTTTCATACCTATTTGTCCCGGTCCAGACCAAGGCATAGGGATCACGCCGAGAAGATAAAGTCCTACGATAAAGAAAATGACTGCGACAACATAATTTCCATATTTTCCAATGTCTCCCATGATTCTTCCAGCAGAAGCCGTTATAATGCCTATAATTCCAATAGTGAAAAGTATTCCAAGCGCGAAAAGCAGAGAGGTAAAAAACGCCCTCTTAGTTGAAATTCGTCCTTGTTGATTTATAAATCCTATAATAAGTGGGATACTTGACAGATGACATGGACTCAGAAGGATACTTAAAATTCCCCAAGCGAGAGAGGCAAAAATAGCAATAAATGGCGAGCCTTGCACAGCATTGGTAAGTGCAATAAAAATCTTTCCCATTATTTAGATACTCCCATCTCCTTTAATTTGGCTATTATCTTTTCCTTAGGGAAAAAACCGACATGACGATAAAACTCATTCCCATTTTTATCAAAGAATATCTGGACAGGGATAGAAGAGACACCATATCTTGCACTTAATATCTGATTTTCCCTGACGTCCACGAATTCCACATTTATTATTCCAGAATATTCCTTTTTTAATTCTTTAAGCATAGGCGCCATCATATCGCAAGGCACACAACCGCTCGCTCCGAAGTCAACAAGACTTGGCTTTCCAGAACGACGTAACTTGTCAACAGGATTATTTATCGCTTTTGGGTATTGCAACTTTGCCCAATCGTCGTTGATCTTTATAACTATCCGTTTCCCGATGTCATTAACATATCTGTTAAGAAATTCCTGCTTCTTTTCATTGATCAACTGAGGTTTTATGAAAGGCTCAACATCAGCAAACTTCGCCCCTTTGAAGGCATCTTTATTAGACTCGTAATATTCCTTTACTTCCTGTTGGCTTACGGTTACATTGGCAGTCAATTCTTCAACAAATTTTTTTATGACATCTTCCTCTTTCATACTTTTTATGTTAATTTTCTTTGACTTTGCCCAAGCTTGAACTTCGGCATTTATCAAGCGATCAACTGCGATATTTTCAAGCAGAAAAAAGATATTATCCTTAATCTGAGATTGTAGGTTCGCAGATACCTTTTTCACTTCTGCATCAAGTTGAGACTGAGTTATCTTTACTTCACTAGCTACTAATAGCTCTCCTGACGGCAAAGAATCAGTTATCGCATATTTTAGTGGTCCATTAAATAAACCGGGATATTTGACATCTATTGTAGTCTGCCCAAAAGTAGATAGAGCATAGGTCGCTTGGAGCAACATTAATAAAAATAGAGCAAGTTTTGAACCTCTGAAATTAATCAAGTTTCATTCCTTTCTGTTTGAAGGTATTTAATATATCCTCTTTGGACATAAAACCCTCGTGTCTATAAAACTCCTTGCCTTCTGGATCGAAGAATATCTGTGTCGGTATTATGCTAATCCCATATTTATCGCCTTCTTTTGGATTTTCCCAGACGTCTATAATCTCTACATCAAGTTTACCAGCATAACTCGCTTTTAATTCTTCTAAAATTGGCTTCATCATCTTACAAGGTATGCACTTATCCGCACCTAAATCAATTAACTTTGGGAGTTTCTCTTGTTTTTTATTATTGATCGCTTTATTGGACTTTAGATCTGTCGTTAAAGTTTTAGATGTTAGATTTGGATCTTTATTGATATTTTTGTTTTCAGAGACAGACATCTCTTGTGAAATATTGGTGTTGATAGGTAAATCGCTTTTATTCTTACATGAGAATGCAAAAAGCAATAAAAAAGATAAATAAAAGACAGCGATCAAATTCTGAACAAAACTTATTTTTGACCCAATACGCACTCATTACTCCTTTCAAAAATAATGAATAGCAAAATGCCCCAACTGATATTTTAGTTGAGGCACTAATTATCGTTATAACATAGATTTTATCTCCGAGAAGACCTTATTAATCGCCTCTTCTGTGACAGGAGATTTGCCTTTCTCAAAACCCATCTTTGTGACTTCAAAGGATTTTGGCGTGATACCGATATGCTCAACAGCTTTTGTAGCACAAGCAATTGGGCATCCATCTATCGTGATCACTTCATCAGCCCCTTTGGTCGTTTCAACGATCCCGCTGACATGACCACCAACCCCAGCTAAGCAATACATTTTACCAAGCCCTTCTCTTGTCATCTTTCTGCCTACCTGATCGGCAATCGCACCAACATCTGCTGCTCCAGAGCATGGAAATACAAGTATAGTTCCTCCACAACAGCATTCGTCCTTTTTTTCCTCTGGCATTTCTTATCCTCCATTGTTTATATTAATTTAGTTAGCTGTTTTAACCCATTCAGCGATCTGTTCGGGAGAAGGTATCTTTCCTGCAACCTTCACTTCACCATTGATCGCCAAAGCAGGCGTTATCATAACGCCATATTTCATAATGTCGTCAATCTTCTCTACTTTTACTATTTCCGCTTCTATCTTTAAGTCTTTAACAGCTTTTTGAACATTTTCAAGCGTTTTCTTACACTTTGGGCATCCAGTGCCGAGTATCTCTATCTTCATCTTATACACCTCCCATTATCAGACCAAATAACATTCCAGTAAACGTTGCCATAATAACGACGAGACCAATAAATACAAGTGTTTTCTTTGTTCCCATTATACTTCTTATTACTATCATATTTGGCAAACTCAGGGCAGGTCCTGCTAATAAAAGAGCCAAAGCAGGTCCTTGTCCCATTCCAGAACCTATAAGCCCTTGAAGTATAGGAACTTCGGTCAAAGTGGCAAAATACATAAGAGCACCAACCACTGACGAAAAAAAGTTAGCGAAAAACGAGTTTCCACCGACAACATAAGCTATATACCTTGATGGTATCAGTCCTGTATCGCTGTTGGGGCTACCCATCAGAAATCCTGCGACTAAAACTCCGCCAAAAAGTAATGGGAGTATCATCTGAGCAAAAGTCCATGTAGATGAAACCCATTCCTTCACTTCATCTTTTTTGAACCAAGCTATTAGCATCAATATCAATGCTATAAGAAAAGCACCTGCTAAATACCAATGGACGCTATAAACTGCATCCCAAAAGCCGACGGATTCTTTAGGTTTGCCCCATGCAGCAAATATTAGGATAAAAACCATAGAAAGAAAATATAAGCCTGTTTTCCATAAAGGTCTTGCCTCTGCTTCAACTTCAGGCATAGGTGCGTTAGCTTTTTCTGCCTCTTCTTTTCTGAAAAACAAAGCCATCAGAAGCCCAATGACTATTGAAAATATGATCGCACCTAAAGCCCTTGCCAATCCAAGCTCCCATCCCAGGATTCTTGCAGTAAGTATTATCGCTAAAACATTAATGGCAGGACCAGAATAAAGAAAAGCAGTTGCAGGACCTATTCCTGCACCTCGTCTATATATCCCCGCAAACAAGGGCAGAACTGTGCATGAACAAACAGCTAATATCGTCCCTGATATTGATGCGACGCCATAGGATAATATTTTGTTCGCCTGTGCACCAAAATATCTCATAACAGACGCTTGACTGATAAATACCGATATACCACCAGCAATAAAGAACGCTGGAACTAAACAGAATAGGACGTGTTTCTGTGCATAATCTTGAAGCATATAAAAGGCTTCTAATATTGCACCCTGTATTCTTGGATGCTTTAGCGGAATATAGTATGCAATTAGAAACACAGCCACAAAAAGTAAAAGCTTTTTCCATTCAGTTTTCATTATTTATTTCCTCTTTTGTGTTGTCATATACTTATATTATTATATATTTAAATATCCAAATATATTATATCAAAATAAATAGAAATGTCAAGCAGATTTCTTTTAAACGAAATAACAATGACGGGTAATAAGTGATAAGTAAAGAATGTTTAGTTCATAATGTTGAATATTTGTTAGAAATAATTTTTTACAGGTATCTCAAAATACATCTTTTCAAAATGAAACTTTGAAATCTTATATTACTGCTGATATTACTGCTGAGAATTCTAAAAAGAACATGAAAAATAACATAAACCATCAACTTAAGATACAAGCCAAGCGAGAGATTGATATATGTTCTTTCTTCTCTGAGCATTTTCATTCCTTGATGGTATCTAAAAGCTTATGATATTCATGTTTACTTGAATTTTAAAGATTCTCAGATAAGTTAATAATATAGCAGGAAAGAAAGCATTCATTTTAATTCTCCTTGTTAAATTTTGGGGTTATTTAAATCTAATAACAAGGATTTGGATGTTTCCTTTCCCATCTTTGTTTAATCATTT
>Ga0078972_1006421_pt1 | contig 27914 bp, 29 predicted proteins | sample YelNatPaOPGAMG01_FD_67568 | JGI IMG/M metagenome (GOLD analysis project Ga0078972, IMG submission 67568) | Hot spring thermophilic microbial communities from Obsidian Pool, Yellowstone National Park, USA - OP-RAMG-01 (SPADES assembly) (version 2) | ecosystem: Environmental > Aquatic > Thermal...
GCCGGCGCACCCGTGGAGGGTGGAGGGACCGCTTACCCTAGGCAAGGCTGGGTCTGGCGCCCGAAGGGCGGCGGAGGGCCTGTGGACGGAGCGCGGCCACGCTGGCGTGGACGCGCCCGTCGAAGGCCCCCATCGCCGCGCCAAAGGCGCGGCCGAGACCCAGCCGTGGTTCGAAGCCGGCAGGGCAGTCTATTTTGGACAGGCATGATGATGGATGAAAGATAGGAGATCCGGCCCTTCACACCCCAGCACTCAGCCTCCGGCCATCACCACTCAAATTTCGCGATGGCTCGACCATTGTTGGAGCGCCGCCCCAGGCACGCCAAGCCTTCACGCGGATCGCATCGTCCGTGCCCCCTTTCGCTCGCCTCGGATCGCCGCTCCTGCAGCGGGGAGGCACGGTTCTCGCGCAATTCGAGCCGGACGGGGGCTTGGGTCTCTCTGCTCCTTTCTGGTACCCTTTGGGCCGGGGAGGTGAGCCGGGCATGTCTCTTCTGGACTCCATCCGGCACCGCGCGGCGGCGGAGCGCCAACGCATCGTCCTGCCTGAAACCTCCGACCCACGGACACTCCGGGCCGTCCCGCTGGTCCAGGCCTCGGGGACAGCGGACCTGCTGCTGGTGGGCGAAGCCTCCGACGTGAGGCGGCGTGCCGAGGCTTCCGGTGTCTCTCTGGCGGGAGTGGAGATCCTCGACCCGACGGAACCGTCATTCAACCGGGAGGCGGCCCAAGTCTTCCTCGAACGCATGCGCAGCCGGGGCGTCAACGAGGCCCAGGCCCGGCAGACGGCGGCGCAACCGCTCTATGCCGCCTGCCTGGCCGTGCGCATGGGCATGGCCGATGGGGTGGTTTCGGGGGCCACCCACACGACCGCCGATTCGGTGCGCGCCTACCTCCGCTGTTTCGGCCCGGCGCCGGGCATCCGCACCGTGAGCAGCTTCTTTCTCATGGTGACCCCCCGCACCGAATACGGGGAGCAGGGGGTCTTCGTCTATTCAGACTGCGGTCTGGTGCCCTATCCCGACAGCGCCCAGCTCGCCGAGATCGCGCTGTGCGCCGCCGACTCCTTCCGGCTCCTCGTCGGGACCGAGCCCAAAGTGGCCTTCCTCTCCTTTTCCACAAAAGGCTCCGCTCGCGATCCGAACGTGGACAAGATCGTGAGGGCCCTGGAGACCTTCCGGGCCCGAGCCCCCCACGTGGCGGCCGACGGCGAGCTGCAGGGGGACGCGGCCCTGGTTCCGGCGGTGGGCGCGAGCAAGGCTCCGGGCAGCCCCGTGGCGGGCCAAGCCAACGTACTGATTTTCCCCAACCTCGATGCGGGGAACATCGCCTACAAGCTCACCGAGCGCCTCGGCGGGGCCGTGGCCCTCGGCCCCATCCTCCAGGGGCTGGACGGCGCGGCCAACGACCTCAGCCGCGGCTGCACCGCAGAGGACATCGCCGGCGTGGTGGCCATCACCGCGCTTCAAGCCCAGGCCCGCCGACGGGCGACCCACTGACGGCATGCCGGACTGCCCCGCCACCCAACCGCCCGAGAGCGCTCCCGCCTCACCCGCCGTGGCGGTCCTCATCCCCGTCCACAACGGCGGACCCTTCCTGGAGGGGGTGCTCGACGGTCTGGCGGCCCTCCCCCTCACCGTTTGGGTCGTGGACGACGGCTCCACGGATGACACCGCTTCCAGGGTCCGTTCCCGGCCGGTCCGCCTGCTCCGGCTCCCCATCCGGTCCGGAAAGGGAACCGCCATTCGGCACGGCCTGGCCCGCATCCTCGGCGACTCCTCCCCCGAGTGGGTGCTCTTCATGGACGCGGACGGCCAGCACAGGCCTGAGGAGGTGCCCAGGTTCCTGTCGGCCATGGAAGGCGAGGTGGATTTCTTGATCGGCTCCCGCATGGGTGAGACGGAGAACTTCCCGCTCCACCGCCTCCGCACCAACCGGGTGGGGAGCACCATCCTCAGGCTCATGAGCGGCCACGCCGTGCCGGACACCCAGTGCGGCTTCCGCGCGCTTCGCGCCCACTACCTCCGAGGGATGAGGCTGGAATCCAAGGGCTTCGAGGTGGAGACCGAGATGCTGCTCAAGGCGCTCAGGGCGGGGGCCCGTTGGAGGCCCGTTCCCGTCAGCGCCGTCTACGACGGCCAGGGCAGCCACTTCAGGCCCGTGGCGGACACCTACCGGATCTGCATGGCCGCGCTGCGCTATGTCGCCGAATAGCCCTTACCGGAACTGGAACGTGAGCGGGTTCAACCGGGGCTGGATCTTCCGCCTTGCGGAGCGGTGCTGCTGCGGGATCCCCTCTCGGATTTCCTACGCCCTGGCCGCCAACCTGATGGATTGGTACCAGGGGTTTCGGCCGCAGGTCTCGGCCGCGGTCCGGGCCAACCTAGCCGGAGCCTTTCCCCACCTATCCCCCGCGCGCCTCGACGCATTGACGGACTCCACATTCGCCAACTACGGACGGGGGCTGGTGGACTACCTCCGGGCCGAGGTGGACCCGCCCGAGGTCACGGCGCGGCCAGGCGCCGCGGAGAACCTGGCGGGCCCGCGCGGGGGGCGGATCCTGGTCACGGCCCACATGGGGAATTGGGAGGTGGGAGGGCTCTACCTGGGCCGGATTCTCGGCCCCCACTGCATGGTAGGCTTCCCCGAGAGCGATCCCGGTGTGGACGCCTTCCGGGAGACCAAGCGCAGCGGCGCCGGCCACCGGACCATCCGCGCTCGCCAGGGCCTCTCCACGCCGTTCGCGCTGCGGCGTCTCCTCGAGGAGGGAAGAAGCATCGTGGTCCTTGCCGACCGATCGGTGGATCGAGACCGCGTTCGGGTCCGGTTCCGCGGCCGGCCGGCCCTGTTCCTGCGAAGCCCCGCTTTGCTTTCGGCTCTCACCGGCGCCCCCGTCGTCCCCGTGGCCGTGATGGCGGAGGGGGAGGGCCGTTACAGCGCCCACGTGGGACCTCCCGCCGTGGCGGCGGGTTCGGACTCGGCCGGAGAGCTGATGCAGGGCGTGGCGGATTTCCTCGGCGCGATCCTAGAGCAGTATCCCGATCAGTGGTACAATTTTTTCAGGTACTGGCGGGAGGAGGCATGACGAACCTGGAAATCCGCTCCGAACCCAAGGGGGATGCCTGGGTAATCCGCCTGAAGGGCTTTCTGGACGCCCACAACCACGGCCTCTTCCGGGAGGCCGTAGAGGAGCACCTTCAGAAGGGTCACCGGCGTCTCATCGTGGACTTCTCGGAACTCGCCTACATCGGCTCCTCGGGAATTGAGGTGATCCTCTCCCACATCCAGCCCCTCCGGGACGGCGGCGGGGACATGATCCTGTGCTGCATGTCGCCGAAGATCTACAAGGTCTTCGACCTGTTGGGCCTGCCGTCGTTCTTCACCATCTGCCCCACCGTGGAAGAGGCCTCCAGGGCCTTCCATGGCTGACCCGTGGAGCTACTGGAGCCCTTCGGTACCCGTTCGGTCCGAGTTTCGGGAGCAATCTTCGCTCTTCATCGGCTGTCTCTCGCCCGCCGCCTCGGAGGATGAGGCCGCGTTCTTTCTTCGCTCCGTCAGGCGCGAGTTCCACGATGCCACCCACCACTGCTGGGCCTACCGCATAGGCTGGAATGAGGGGCTTCGATCCCGCTGCAGCGACGACGGAGAGCCGAGCCGGACGGCGGGAGCACCCATCCTGGCCGCCCTTGAAAACCATGAGGTTTCCGATGCCTGCCTGGTGGTGGTACGCTACTTCGGAGGCGTCAAGCTGGGTACGGGTGGGTTGGCGCGGGCCTACCGACGGGCTGCCGTGGCGGCGATCGAAGCGACGGACCTAGTGGCCAGGACACTCTGCGAAGACTGGCTCGTCAGCCTGCCCTACGCGGCCCAGGGCGCCTTGCGCCGGGCCGCCGCAGCGGCGGGAGTGGAGCTTCTCGGCGCGATTTACGATGAGCTTCTCACCTTCACCGCCCGGGTCCCGCTGGGGAGCGCCGGCCGCTTTTCGGCGGCCCTCAGGGAGCTGAGCGAGGCATGGAAAGGAGGCGTGGCGTGGAGATCGAAGTGAAGGTTCCGGTGGAAGACCTGCACGCCATCGTGCAGAAGGCCGAAGCGCTTGGATACGAGCGGGTGAGGCCCAGACACTTTGAGGCCAACACGCTCTTCGACTTTCGCGACCGGTCGCTCTCCTACGCGGGGTGCCTCCTGAGGGTCCGCGAGACCGCCGACGGGGCGCTGATCACCTTCAAGGGCAAGGTGGTGGACGACGAGCGCTTCAAGGTCAGGCCCGAGGTGGAGACCCGATGCGAGAGCGGGCCAAGCATGAGGGCGATCCTGGAAAACATCGGCCTGAAAGCCTTCTTCCGCTACGAAAAGTACAGGGAGGAGTTCCAGGCGCCGGGGGCCCTGCTCTGCCTGGACGAGATGCCCTTCGGCAACTTCCTCGAACTGGAGGGATTCCCTCAAGGCATCGAGGACTTGGCGCAGAAGCTGGATCTTGCCCCCGAAACCTTCATCCGCCGCTCCTACGCGGATCTCTACGGCGAGCACTGCCGCAAGCTGGGTCAGCCCTTCGGGGACATCCTCTTTCCGCCCGACTATGCCCATTCGTGAAGCCGTCGTTCTCGCCGCGGGGCTGGGCCTTCGCATGCGGCCCCTCACCCTGGAGATCCCCAAACCGGCCCTCCCCTTTCTGAACCGGCCGCTCCTGCAGTGGATCCTCGGCGGCCTCGAAGAGGCTGGGGTGCAGAGGGCCTTCGTGAACCTCCACCACCTTCCGCAAGCCGTGCGCGACGCCGCCGGAAGGCCGGCCCGATTGCAGCTCCGCTTCTCACACGAACCGCAAATTCTTGGAACGGCCGGGCTCTTCGGCCCCCTCCGCGGCCTCCTGAAGGGCCCCTATTTTCTGGTGGTTAACGGAGATACGTTCCAGACCCCCGATTATTCGGCTCTAGAGACCGAATTGCTGGGGCATCGGGACTGCCTGGCTGTCCTGGCGCTCCGTCGCGGCAACCCCCGCTATACTGGCGTGCAGCTTTCCCAGGCTGGACAGATCACGGGCTTCGGACGAGGCGATGCCATGTTCGCCGGTGCCTACGCTGCACGGACGGAGCTGCTGGAACACCTGCCCGGCGAGGGCCCCCGCGACCTGGTCCCCGACCTGCTCAGGCCGCTTCTCCCCTCGGGCTCCATCCGCGGCCTCCTCACCAGCGGCCCGTGGGAGGACCTGGGCGAACCGAGGAGCTACCTGGAGGCCTCCCTCCGCTATGTGGAGGAGGCGGCCGCCGGCCGCTTCCCCGTGCCCGACGGATCCGCCATCGAAACGAGGGATGGATGGCCCGTCTTGCGCCACGCCAGCGCCTGGCTCTCCAGGGACGCCACCGTGCTCGGCCCCCTCGTCCTCGGCCCGAGGGTCCGCGTGGAGGAGCGGGCTCACCTCGGGAGGGTCCTCCTCCTGCCCGGCGCCGCGGTCGGCCGGCAGGAACGCCTGGTGGGGGCCATCCGCACCCCCACGCTCACGGTGAGCCTTCCTCCGCTCGATTCCTGAACGCCTCCCCGTTCCCCCTGGCGGGTTCCCTCCGGCCTTCACGCTCCCGGCGAAAAGGAGTGCGGCAGAGGGCCGGTTTCATTTGATTCGCCCGCCGCGATGGCGGATAATCGGGGTGCCGGGACTTCGGTCCCGATGGACGGCCCGCTGCGGGAGAGTCCCCGGCCTGGGCGGCCAGGACAGAGGAACCGATGCCCCGAATCCCCGTGACCGCCATCATCCCGGCCGGCAATGAGGCCCACCAGATCGAGGAGGCCATTCGATCGGTCCTTTGGGCGGATGAGATTTTGGTGATCGTGGATGCGGCCAGCACGGATGGAACGGCGGAAAGGGCAGCGGCGGCCGATCCCAGGGTGATCGTAAAAATCCACGAATATGGGTATTCGGCGGCCCAGAAGAACTGGGCCATTCCCCAGGCCAGCCACCCCTACGTCTTCCTCCTGGATGCCGACGAGCGGGTGCCCGATGACCTCCGGGAGGAGATTCTGGCGCTCCTGCAGGCCCCCCCCGAGCACGACGCCTACTGGATCTACCGCCGGAATCACTTCCTGGGGCACCTGATGAAGCACGGCGGGTGGCAGACCGACAAGGTCATCCGCCTCTTTCGGCGCGAGTGCCGCTACGAGGATCTCCGCGTGCACGCGGAGATCACCGGCTACCGGAGCGTGGGATTCCTGAAAAGCTGCCTCCAGCACGACACTTTCAGAGACTGGAACCAGTACCTTGCCAAGCTCCACCGGTACACGACCTGGGCGGCCGAGCAGGATTTCCTGGACGGGAAGCGGGCCGGATTCGGCAAGGTCGTGTTCAGGCCCTGGGGACGCTTCATCAAGCAGTACTGGATCCGCCTCGGCTTCCTGGACGGAATTCCGGGGGCGGTGGCCGCTTTCCTCGGAACCTACGGCGTTTTCCTCAAGTACGCCAAGGTGTGGGACCTCTTCCGGAAGAACCCCTCAGGTCCGGCATCCAAGCCATCGCCATTGCCTTGACACCCCCCTCCGCGGCAACGCATAATGGACTCGCCCTAGGAGCATCTATGCGCAAGCCTTTCTTGGGGATTTGCCTGGTCCTGGCGGTCCTTGCGGGGGCCTCCGCCCGGGGGCAGGGCGTGTTCCGCATCCAGATGGACCAGCCCATACAGCCCATCGTGCAAGAGTACGTCGTGAACGCCATCCGGGAGGCCAACGACAAGGGAGCCAGCCTGATCCTGCTGGAGATCGACACCCCCGGCGGTTACGTGAGCTCGGTGGAGCAGATCCAGAGGGCGATCCTCTCCTCCAGGGCACCCGTGGTGGCCTACGTCGCACCGGCGGGAGCCCGGGCTGCCTCCGGCGGGGCCTACGTGGCCATGGCCTGCGATCTCATCGCCATGGCCCCTGGGACCAACATCGGGGCGGCCCATCCCGTGAGCGGCGTCCCCCTTCCCCTCCCCACTCCACCGCAGAGCCCCGCACCCCCGTCTCCCGAGAAGGGTCCCCAACCTGCTTCGCCCTCCCAGGAGGGGGGCGTGGAGATGCAGAAGGTGGTGAACGACCTGGCCGCTCACATGCGGAGCCTCGCCGAGAATCGCCACCGCAACGTGGCCATCGCCGAACAGATGGTGAGGGAGAGCATCTCCCTGAGCGAGCAGGAGGCTCTCAAGGACGGGCTCATAGAGCTGATCGCGCAGAACGAGGGAGACATCTTCGCCTACCTCCGGGCACACCCCATCCGCCGTTTCAACGGAGCGGAGCAGAAGGTAGACCTGCCCCCCTCCCCCGTCGTGACGCCCATCGACATGACGGCGCGAGAGCGGTTCCTCTCGGCCCTGGCCAACCCTTCGCTCGCCTACCTCCTTCTCCTACTGGGTATCCTCGGCCTCTTCGTGGAATTCAAGAGCCCTGGTCTCATTTTCCCCGGGGTCATGGGGGGCATCTTCATCCTGCTCTACGTGATGTCCATCCCGCTCCTGCCCATCAACGTGGTGGGCCTGCTCCTCATCATCCTGGGCCTCGTCTTCTTCATCCTGGAGGTCAAGGTGGTATCCTATGGGATACTGGCCGTCGGAGGGGTGATCTCCTTGTTCATCGGAAGCCTGTTGCTCTACAGCGGAGGACCCATTCCCGAGTTGAGGCTCTCCCTCACCCTTGTGGTGCCCGTCGTCCTGGCCTTCTCGGCCATCGTGGTGTTCCTGCTGGTCCTCGCGGCACGGGCCTTTCGAAACCCCGTGGTGACCGGCGAGCAGGGGTTGATGGGGCGAGAGGGAGAGGTACGGGAGGCCATCCATCCCCCGGAGCCCGGCAAGGTCTTCGTCTTCGGCGAATATTGGAACGCCGTCAGCGACCAGCCCATCGAGGCGGGCGCCGCGGTGAAGGTGGTAGGGCGTGACGGGATGACCCTGCGCGTGGCGCCCCTTTCCGGAGGAGGTAAGGATGCCGCAGGTTAGCTTTCCCATACTGGCTGTACTGGTCATTTTCTTCGGCTGGCTCTTCTCCTGCATCAACATTCTGAAGGAGTACGAGCGGGGGGTGATCTTCCGGCTGGGGCGGGTGCTGCCCGACCCGAAGGGGCCCGGCCTGATCTTCGTCTTCAAGCCCTTCGACACCATGGTCAGGATCGCCTTGAGGACCATCGTCCTGGACGTCCCTCCGCAGGACATCATCACCAAGGACAACGTCTCCGTGAAGGTCAACGCGGTGGTCTACTTCCGGGTGTTCAACCCCCTCAACGCGGTGTTGCAGGTGGAGAACTACATCTACGCCACCTCCCAGCTCGCCCAGACGACCCTGCGATCCATCCTGGGCCAGGTGCAGCTCGACGAGCTCCTCTCCGAGCGAGAGAAGCTGAACAAGGACCTCCAGAGCGTGCTCGATCTGCACACCGACCCCTGGGGGATCAAGGTGGCGCTGGTGGAGATCAAGGGCGTGGACCTGCCCCAGGATATGCAGCGGGCCATGGCCCTGCAGGCCCAGGCCGAGCGGGAGAAGAGAGCCAAGATCATCAATGCCGACGGCGAGTTCCAGGCCTCGCAGACGCTCTCCAACGCCGCGGCCGTACTCGCTCAAAACCCGTTGACCATCCAATTGCGATACCTCCAGACGCTGACGCAGATCGGCGCGGAGAACAGCAGTACCGTCATCTTCCCCGTTCCCATCGAGTTTTTGAGGGCCTTCATGCCGAAGGCGGGGGATGAGAAGAAGGAATAATCACCGGGGCCCGAGCGCGTCGCGGAGTCACCAGAGGTTCGGGACAGGAAAAGCGGAGGCGTAGCGTGGCGGAGACCCGACAGGGGCGTGGAAGTTCGGAAGCATCCGGCTTGAGGCGATTGCCCGCAACCTTCGAGCTCACGCTCTACAAAGATCTGTCGCGCACCTTCCGCTCTTTCGATCTCAACACCGTGGCCGAAGAGATATTGAAGTCTCTCAAGCGCTCCCTCCGAGCCGATTACGCCACGCTGCTCATTCTGACGGACCAGGGGCAATTCGTGGAGCGGGTGTTCAGGGTGGGGTTCGCTCCGGAGAAGCACTCAGCCGATCGCTTCGGGCTGACTAAGACGGAAATCGAGGGATTGATCCGGGACATGATCCCCAAGATGAAGGAGTTCGGGGGGCCCGCCTCGTCGGCCCCCGGACCGGTGGTGGAGGGCGAGAGCGTGGCGAGGTTGGCCATGTTTCCCCTGCAGCTGGTCTACGACTACTCCGGATTGATCCTCATCGCCGTCACGGCCGCCAAGAGCGAGGTCAGCCTCCTCAACGCCACGGCCTTCGCGGCCCTCGAAACGGTCCTCACGGACATCGGCTTCGCCCTGAAGAACGCCCTGACGGTGCGCCGGATGAACGACCTCATCACCAAGGACGACCTGACCCTCTCCTACAACCGGCGCTTTTTCGAAGAGTACCTGGTGGAGGAGCTCGAGCGGGCCCGCCGTTACAATAACCCCGTCTCGCTCATCTTCCTCGATCTGGACGGTCTCCGAGAGGTCAACAGCCGGTTCGGCCACGCCATGGGCAGCCGGACCCTCCAGGAGGCGGCCGCCCGCATCATGAACGCCGTGCGGACCATGGACAAGGTGGTCCGCTACGGCGGGGATGAATTCTGTATCATCCTTCCGGAGACCCATTGGAAGGGGGCCCTTGAGGTGGCCGAGCGGATCCGCCAGAGGATCGCCGCCACTCCCTTCCTTCTGGAGGAGACGGGGGGCATCGAGATCACCGGCTCCTTCGGAGTGGCCTCCTACCCCACGCACGCCATCACCAAAGAGGAGCTCATCAAGAAGGCCGATGAAGCCATGTATCGCATCAAGAGCCAGACCAAGAACGACATCCAGGTTGCGCAGCCGCTGAAGCGGTTTCCCTGACCGCCGCACGCCCGCATCGCCGGAACCAACATGTCCTGGGCGGCCAGAACGTGCCAGGGGGGAGAGGCACCCATGAACGATCAGATCCTGCTGAGCGGCAAGATCTCGGAGATCCGCCTTCCGACCTTGCTCATGTCGCTCTACCGGGACCGCGAGACGGGGATCCTCACCCTGACCGACGGACTTTACGGAAAGTCGCTGTTCATTGAGGAGGGCAAGGCCGTATACGCCTCCTCGGAGGATCCCGACGACGGGCTCGGCGAATGTCTGCTGCGCCGGGGGGCCATCTCCCTCGACCACTTCTTTGAGGCCACCGCTCAAGCCCCAGCCGGCCAGCGCCTGGGGGAATTGCTGGTGACCATGGGCGCACTGACCTCGGAGGAGCTGCTGGAGGGGATCAGCCAGCGGCTGTACGACATTATCTTTTCCCTGTTCGAGATAAGGACCGGCAACTATAGTTTGGAGCTGGCCCCTTTTTCGACGATGGAGATGACCACCCTGGCGGTGGATCTGCCTCTGGTGGTTTTCCGCGGCATGGAGCGGCTCCATTCCTGGAGCCAAATCAGGGAGGTGGTGGGAGAGCCCTCCACCCGTGTGCGGATGGCCGCCCGCATGCCCCCTTTCGTGGGCGACTTGGAGCTGTCGCAAGAGCAGGAGCACCTCCTCAGCCTCAGCCGGAAGGGAATGGCCGTCTCCCTCCTCGTGGAGGCCAGCTACCTCCCTCCCTTCCAGACCTACAAGGCGCTCTGGATCTTTCTGACCCTCGGCCTGATGGAAAAGGAGGAGGCCCGCGGAAAGCAGTCAGCCGAGCCCCTGGACCTGGAGTCGGCGCTGGAGCGCTACAACGATCTCTACACCTTCGCGCACCTGAAACTCAGGTCTCTTCCCGATGCCGAGGGGCAGATCCGCACCCTCCTGCAGGGCCTGGGAGACGCCTATCCCGACCTGGTTCAAGGGCAGGCGGGGCTGGCCCAGTACGGCCGCCTCGATCCCGATCAGGCTCTCTGGGCACTCCGGTCACAATCGGAGGATGGGCGCGCGGCCCGCTTGCAAGCCTTTCTGGAGGAGGTTCTCTACGCGATGGCCCACCTGGTGGACACCAGGCTGTCCGCCGAGGAGGCCCGTGCGTTCCGGTCCTACCTGGTGCAACAACGCAACTATCACGGTTTGGAGGGACCTTATGAGTGACGGCGACGGGTTCCGGCCAGGACTCCGGGAAATCCTGTGGGTGGCCGCCGGCGTGGTGTGCCTCTCCTTTCTCGTGGCGGCGGCATCCTGGCTCTTTTCGCCCCACTCCCAGGGCCCCCGAGGGAGCGCCTCCGAGGGGCCTGCCATCCAGGAGGAGACCGTTCAACCGGGGAGGTTTCAGCGCGAGGTTGTGCCGCCGGGGAACACGGTCCCCCCAGTGAGCTCCACCCAGGGGGAACCGGCAGCGCCAGCCCGCCCCCAAACGGCCCCCTCGCTTCCGGGCGGGTCGGAGAGGGCCGCCGCTCCCGCCTCGCCCGCTCCTCGGGCCGAGTCCTCCGCTCCGATCGAGCCCATGCCACTTGAGGGGCAGGAAGAGCATCCCCGCCCGCCATCGGGTTCCTCTCCCCCGTCGGCACCCTCCCTTGAGGCTAAGCCCGGGCGGCCAGAGACCCCGCCGCCACCGAAGCCCTCCGGCTTCGGCATTCAGGTGGGCGCCTTCTCGTCTCGGGTCAACGCCAGGAGCACCGTGGGCGCCTTGAGGGCGAGCGGCTATGCGGCGCAAGTGCTGGAACGCGAGGGACGATTCAAGGTGGTGGTCATTGGCTACGCAAACAGGGAGGCCGCGGAGGAGGTGCGTCGCTCTCTGATAAAAAAGGGTTTTCCCAACGCCTTCGTGGTTTCGCTGGAGTCGCCATGAAAAAGAGCACCAAAGGAGGCTTCGAAAGCCAGCTTCAGCAACTCGAGGAGATCGTGAAACGGCTGGAGGATGGATCCACGCCGCTGGAGGAGAGCCTCCAGCTCTTCGAGCGCGGGGTGCGCCTGAGCCGGGATCTTCAAAAGAGCCTTCAGGAGGCCACGCTGCGCGTCACACGCCTGCTGGAGGCCGAGGAGAGGGAGGTCCCCTTCGACGAGGTCGCCTCACCCGAGGAGAAGGGCACGTCATGACGCCCTCGGCGCTGGAACGGTGGGGCCCCGCGGTCGAGAAGACCCTACAGGCCATCCTTCCTCCCGAGGAGCAGGAGCCGGTGGAGCTCCATCGCGCCATGCGTTACAGCGTCCTGGCGGGAGGCAAGCGCCTCAGGCCCGTGCTGGCCCTTTGCGCCTACCGGGCCTGCGGTGGGGATGACCCCGAGTCCGTCCTGCCCGCCGCCGCCGCCTTGGAGCTCTTCCATACCTACAGCCTCATCCACGACGACCTACCGTCCATGGATGATGACGATCTGCGGCGGGGGCGCCCCTCCAGCCACGTGGTCTTCGGCGAGGCGGTCGCCATCCTGGCAGGGGACGCTCTGCAGACCCTGGCCTTCCAGCTCCTCGCCTCACACCCGGCGGGCGCCCGCCTGTCTGCGCGGCGGGCCCGGGCCTGTCGAGAAATGGCGCTCGCCTTGGGTTCTACAGGCATGGTGGGCGGGCAAGTGCTGGACCTCCGTTTGACGGGAAGCGGCGGCGGAGTCTCGGCCGACGACCTGCTTCGCGTGCACCGGCTTAAGACCGGCCGCTTTCTCGAGGCAGCCCTCCAGGCGGGGGCCTTCTGGGCGGGGGCCGGGGCGCAGAAGCGAAGGGCCCTTCTCTCCTACGGGCGCGCCATGGGACTGGCCTTCCAGATCGTGGACGACATCCTCGACGTCACGGCCACCTCGGAAGCGCTGGGAAAGACCGCGGGAAAGGACGCGGCTCAAGGCAAGGCGACCTTTCCGGCCCTATGGGGCCTCGATGCGTCCGAGCAAGAGGCCCAGCGGCTCCTGTCCGAGGCGCTGAGAGCGTTGGCTCCCCTAGGACCCGACAGTCAGGAGCTGAGAGAGCTGGCCCATTTCATCGTGAACCGCAGCCGATGAAAATGAGAGCGGACAGGCTGTGCGTCGAGCGCGCCCTGGCCGAGACCAGGGAGCGTGCCAGGGCGCTCATCATGGCCGGGGCCATCTACAGCGGCGAGGCGAGAATCGACAAGCCCGGCCAGTTGTTGAGTGAGGATGCTCCCCTCACGCGGCGGAGCAATCCCTGCCCCTACGTGAGCCGTGGCGGACTCAAATTGGAAGCGGCTTTGGAGCACTTCTCGCCGCCCGTAAAGGGCGCCGTCTGCGCGGACATCGGCGCCTCCACCGGGGGCTTCACCGACTGCCTCCTGCAACGGGGTGCGGCCAAAATTTACGCGGTGGACGTGGGTCACGGCCAGCTCCACTACTCCCTTCGCAATGACCCGAGGGTGGTCGTCAGGGAGGGAGTGAACGCCCGCTTCCTGCCGGAGGATTTTTTTCCCGAACCCATTCGGCTCGTGGTCGTGGACGCCTCCTTCATCTCCCTACGCCTGCTCCTCCCAGCGGTCCGCCGCAGCGCGCCGAACGCCGAGATCCTGGCGCTCGTCAAGCCCCAGTTTGAAGCAGGCCGCGGCAACGTGGGCAAGGGGGGCGTGGTCCGAGACCCCGAAGTCCGGGCCCGCACCGTGCAAGTTATAGCCGCGGCGGCCCGGGAGTTGGGCTATACTGTAGAGGGTAGCCTGGAGAGCCCCGTTAAGGGCCCCAGGGGCAACGTGGAGTTTTTCCTCTTCCTGCGTCGGGCCCATCGCCCGGGGGAACCGTGAACCCGAATCGCTCGCTGGTTGTTGGTATCGCAGCCAAGCCCCTGCCGCAGCAGGTTCTCCCGCTGCTGAACGAGCTGGAGGACTGGCTGGCGAAGCGGAAAATCTCTTTCCTATTGGACCACGAGGCGGCGCGTATGGCACCAGCGGCGCAGGGGCCGCCCTCTCTCTCCCGCGAGGAGTTGGCGCGCCAAGCTGATCTTCTCGTGGTCCTGGGGGGCGACGGCACTCTGCTCTCGGTGGCTCGGCACGCCAATCACCGCGAGGTGCCCATCCTCGGCGTCAATCTAGGCTCCCTTGGATTTCTCACGGAAATCGGAACGGAAGAGATGTTCATAGCTCTCGAAGCCTATTTCGAGGGGAAGACGAGCGTCCAGAAGCGCATGTTGCTCAGCGTGCGCCTTCTTCGCGGGGACCGGATTCTGGCGCGGTACCAGTGCCTCAACGATGTGGTCGTGACGAAGGCGGCGCTCGCTCGCATCATCCATCTCCGGGTCGGGGTGGGAGGCACGTGGCTCACCGACATGCGCTCCGACGGCCTGATCGTGGCCACCCCCACGGGCTCCACGGCCTATAACCTGTCGGCGGGCGGTCCCATCCTGGTTCCTGGAATGAACGGCATCATCCTGACGCCCCTCTGCCCCCATACGCTGACCATGCGTCCGTTGATCGTCGACGGCAAGGCCGAAATCGAGGTGACTCTCCTCCAAGGATCGGAGCAGGTCTACATGACCGGCGACGGCCAGGTGGGCAGCCCCATGCAGGCGGGGGACCGGATTGTCATTCGAAGCGCCCGCCACCATGTGAATCTCATCCTCAGCCCCAAGCGCCAATTTTTCGGCCTTCTCCGGGAGAAGCTGGGGTGGGGATCCGGCTATCTGGGATAGGGCCCGCGATCCCCCCAAATTCCGCGATCGAATGGTTTTTCCTTCGGCAGCGCAGGTGGCACATGGCGGAAAAGCTTTCTTTCCTGAACGGAGAGGGCCCTCTCTTTCGCGTTCCGCTGTCGAAGCCAGACGGAACGCTCGGTTTGCCTTTCGGGTCTTTCGCCCTCCGCTGGCGGAGCCAGGCGGAACGCTCGGGTCGCCTTTCGGGACCTCCCCGCTCCAGGGGCTTGGCCCGCGGAGCTTCACCCCGCCCTTGGCCCATTCTTCCCCCGGATCCAGTCCGGGGTCGAATGCCCCCAAAAATCTTGATCTACAGACCCGTTGGTTGTACACTTCGACGCGACTAGAATGGAGGTTCTGACATGAAGCATTTCAGGTGGTTTGAACCGGCCGCGGTTCTCGCCCTCTCGTTGCCGCTCCTCATCTCAGGAATAGCCGTGGCCCAAAGCTCCCAGCCCGGCGTCAAGGTGCCCCCGGTCACCAAGGTGGCCGCATCCCGAGAAGCTCCCAGGGCCGAGGCCAAGGCCGCGCCTGAGGCGCTTCCTGAAGCGGTCCTCAAAGAGATGAATTTCGACGCCGGCTCGGTGAGCCGGGGAGACATCATCAAGCACGACTTCCCGGTGGAAAACAAGGGGAAGGGGGTACTCGAGATCACCCACGTCCAGCCCTCCTGCGGGTGCACGGTGACGCAGTGGGACCACACCATCCAGCCCGGCAAATCCGGGGTCATCACGGCCTCGGTCAACACGGCCGCCTTCACGGGCCCCATTTACAAGACCATCTCCGTGTCCACAAATGACCCCAAAATGAGCAACTTCCAGCTCACCATCAAGGCCGATGTGAAGACGGTCCTCCAGGTGAGCCCGAGCGAAAACGCCCAGTTCGGGCTAGTCTTCACCGGACAGAAGGAGGAGAGGGACTTCACGATCACCTCCAACGATGGAGAGCCCTTTACCATTACCTCCGTGCAGTCTCAGGACCCCAACCTGCAGTACAGTATCGAGTCCGCCAAGGACCACAAGTCGGCCACTTTCAAGGTGATGCTGCCCGCCGACCATCCCGCGGGTCCCATCATGGGCCGATTCACGCTCACCACCACCCATCCTAAGGTGCCGATCCTGAACATCAACGTATTCGGGACGATCCGCGAGCCCCTGATGGTCATCCCGCAGGAGGTGGTCTACTACGGTCTGAACAAGAGCTACGTGGACGAGCACCCCGATGACGCCTCGCTCAACAAGGTGATCACCATCGCCTACGACCAGAATCCCGACCTGGAGATCACCAAGGTAAGCTCGTCTCTACCCAATCTGGAGACCTCGGTTGAGACCCTGCAACCGAAACAGCGTTACAGCATCAAGCTCCACCTCAAACCGCCGGTGAAGCTGGGCGATTTTAAAGGGACCGTGACCATCGAGACTAACAAGAAGACCATCACGGTTCCGGTGCGGGGCAAGATATTCTAGAGAGCCGGAGCGAACGCTCCGATGCAAAAGGGCCGGAGGCGTGCACCTCCGGCCCTTTTGTTTTCGCCCTCTTGGCTTGCGCGACGTGGATCAGCCACGTTCGCGGTATTGGCCGGACCTCGTATCCACAACGATCTTATCTCCGACGTTCAGGTGAAAGGGGACGCTGACCACAGCGCCGGTATCACACTTGGCCGGCTTTCCCCCCGAAACGGTGTCCCCTTTGAAGCCCGGTTCGGTGTCCACGATGGTGAGCGTGACGAAATTCGGAAGCTCCACGCCCAAAGGCACACCGTCGTGCAGGAGGACGCTCACCTCCGTGTTCTCCGTGAGGTAATTGACGGCGTCCCCGACCACATCCTCCCCGATCGTCACCTGCTCGTAAGTTTGCTGGTCCATGAAGTAGAAAGCGGATCCCTCGCGGTAGAGGAACTGCATCTTGGATTCCTGGGTCTCTGCCGTTTCTACCTTGTCCCCCGCCTTATAGGTTTTCTCAATAACCTGCCCGGTGCGCAGATTCTTGACGCGAGCCCGCGCGAAGGCCGATCCCTTCCCAGGCTTGACGTGGTCCACGTCCACGACGACGTAGGCGACCCCATCGATGAGCAGCTTGACCCCCTTGCGGACCTGGTTGCTGACGATGAATCCCATGCGACTTCCTCCAGTCCTGTTATGAGGCGAGAACGGCAGTGAATTGGTGCAGGAGACGCTGAACCTCGAACCTCACCCTCCCGGTCAGTTCGAAGGGCTCCGTCACCAGGAGCAGAAAGACCCCCCCCGCCAAGTCGTACAGCATGACGTTATGCACATTGGTCCGGATGCAGACCTCGGTCGGCTTGCCGAGCTCGCTCTCCTTCTGGAGGCGTTTCATCGTGCGGAGGATTCCATTCATCTCCGCCCCCAGCACATCCATAGAAAAGCTGGCACGGGGCGCATGGCTCTCCACCTCGATGCCGTCTTCGCCCACCACGCTCACGGACTTCAAGCCGGGAATGGTCTGCTCCAGGCGAGTAAAGAGATGTTCAAACATATCCCTCCTCCCTGACCCGGCGCAACCAATTCTCAAGCGCCAGCACGCGTTTGCGCCGAAGTGCCCTCTGGACGTCCTCCTGGTGAACCGGAGGGTTCTCCTCCGGCTGTGCTCCGGCCATCCGCTGCTTCAGCGTGCGGATCCTCTCTCGGATCTCCTTGTTCTCTGGGTCCTTGATCAGGATGCGCTGGTAAACCTCTATCGCTTTTTCGGGGAAGCCCTGGGCCTCGTAGAGGGTTGCGAGGGTGACGGTGTTGAACCCGCTCTCACCCCGTTCCGGACCCTTTTCCGCTGCTTCTTCGGGCGGCCCCGTTTCCGCTCCTGTCATTGCCGGCGGCCCTTCTCCGGCTTCCGTGCGGCTATCGCCCTTGGGAGCCTCGGCGGGCTGGGGGGGTTGCAGCACTTCCCGCTTCAACGAGGCTGTAGCCCCATCCCAGTCGTCCTGGTTAGCCATATCCCCCTCCCAGAACGGCGCCTTGTGCCCGCTCGCTTCGGGGGACGGGCCCTGCCCCTCCTCCAGGGAAGGAGTCGCCGTCACCTCCAGCGCGTCCGGCCCTTCGCTTCCCGGTGCTTCCTTCAGGGCCGACGAAGCTCTCCCAGCGGTGGCGTTCGGCTCGGGTTCGAGCGCGGGATTCTCGGTACCTACGTTGGCCCATGGAGGCTCGGTTGGCTTCGTCACGTTTGGTGCCCGCGAACCGCCCTCAGCCTTTTCACCTGCCTCTTGGGCGGGAATCGGCCCCCCTGCTGCGGGCCGTTTGTGCTCCCCGGCTTCAGCGGCCCGTTCGGATTCGCCCGCGAGTCGCGCCAATTTCTCGGCCACGTCCGGCCGCCCCGGATCGAAGAGATCCACAATTTGGAAGTGGCGCCGCGCCCTCTCCCTATCGCCTTCGAGCAGATAAATGTCCGCGGCCAGGTGGTTTGCGGGCACGTTATCGGGAATGGCCAGAAGGACCCGCTCGACCATCTCCCTGGCCTGCGCTACTTGTCCCTTGGCCAAGTAGATCTGGGCGAGCAGTATTCTGGCGGGCCAGCGGGTCGGATGGACCGCCAGTCCGGTCTCGCACAACGCCTGCGCCTCGTCGATACGGCCCGCCTTCTGGTACTCCCTGGCTAGCTCGAAAAACAGCCGGATTTTGGGATCCCGGCCCACCTCCTTTTCCAAGTCAGCCAGGGACGACGGCATCAGTAATTCCCGATATTGAAAATGTAGCGCGTTTTGAACGTTTGGGGGTAGCCGTCCTTGTTGCGGTGGGCCCTAAAGACCAACTGCGCCTTGATGGTGGCCGTGTCGGAGGTCCCAAGGAACCCCATAGCATTTTCCCTGAGGTAGGTATCGGTGACCAGGGTGACGGGTATGCGGCTGTTCACCCCCGGCGTTACGGTCGTACCGATGTGTTTCGCATCGGGATCGGGCAACGCGATCAGATGGTGCCCAGGGTCGCTCAGAAGCGTATACGAAATCTCATAGCTGTCCACCGTCCAGCTATCCGATGGGATCATGGAGAGGCTCTGGTCCGTCAACTGGATGCGAAAGATGAAGTAGGCAAGATGCGAGGTCGGCGGATTGACGGAGACGTTCGTTGTAGGCGGACTGGCCCCCTGTAGGATGAGTTCGGCCTGAGGTTGCAGCTGCTTATTGTGGCCGCACCCTACGAGTGCGGCCAGAAGAAGCGGAGAGAGAAGCCCAATCCAGCTGGTCCTTTTTTTTTTCATCCGGCTCCTACCTGACGATCTTGGGAGTGAGAAAGATCAGGAGTTCGTCGTTCGTGCGGGTCTTGGTACGGTTCTTGAAGAGCCAGCCCAGCACAGGAATCCTCGAAAGGAAGGGAAGCCCGCTCTGCGAGATGCCTTCGTTGGTCACGAAGATGCCGCCAATGACCGCCGTGTGGCCATCCTGGACCTTGAGCGTCGTCTTCGCCTCCTTCTTCAGGATGGGCGGGGGCTGACCGGGCGTCTGGTTAGCGAAATCCACCGAGTCGTTGGTGATATCCACGGCCATGTTCACATTCCCATCGGCGCTGATCTGAGGCGTCACGTCGAGCTTCAGTGTCGCGTTCACAAATACCACCGACATCGCCGTCGTGGTGGCGATTTCGATTGGGATCTGCCGGCCGGACTCGATGGTCGCCTTCTCGTTATCCTGGGTCATGATCCTCGGCGTCGAGAGGATCCGCCCCTGCCCCGCATTTTCCATCGCCGCGAGCCGCACGTCAAGGAAGAAGGAACCGCTCGTATTGCCCAACACCATGTCGATGAAACCGTTGGAGGAAGACGGGGGAAGCGTGACCGCAAAATCTCCCGTACCGGTGTATTGGCTGTTGCCCAGATGGACCGGAGTGGCCGTGTTCGAACCCGTCGGGGTAGACCCTTGGTTCGTGGTGACGTACTGGCCGTTGCCGTTGCGGCTCGTGTACCAGTTCCCGCTCCAGGTGATGCCGAAGGACTGGGACCAATTGATGCTCGTTTCCACGATCCTGGCCTCGATAAGAACCTGCGGCGTGGCCGTATCCAGCGAGTCGATGAGCTTGATCAGGCTGTCCTTGCGGGAGGGCACCTCGCGGATGATCATGGTATTGGTCCGCGGATCCACGATGATGCTTCCCCTCTCGCTCAGGAATTTGCTCACGATGGCCTCCATGTTAGCGGCCTTGGCATAGGAGAGCCGTTTGGTGAAGGTCACGGGGTCTTCAGCTAAAAGCTTCTCCTTCTGAATTCGCTGCTGTTCGGCAAACTTTCTCGCAATCTCTGAGGCGGGCGCCACCCAGATGACGTTGTTCTCGTAAACGTAGTCCAGGCCGTCGTTTTTGAGGATGATATCCATGGCCTGGTCCCAAGGAACGTTGGTCAGGTCCACGGTCACCTTCCCTTGGACCGCCGGGCTCACCACGATGTTCATCTTGGAAAGATCGTGGAAGACCCTCAGCACGTCCTTGATGTCGGCATCCTTCAGGCTGAGCGAGATGGGTTCGCCCGTGTACTTCACACCGCCCGAAGAGATGGTCCTCTCCTGAAAGCTCAGGGGGACCCCGCCGGCTACGAGGGTCTTCCCCTCGGCGGCCTTTTCCGTGGTGTCTTGGGCCAGGAACAGATCTTGATAGCCCTTGTACTCCTTACTGGCATTGGGTGTTATGGGTGAGAGGTTGACCTTGATTTTGTCCAGGCTCTCGGGCGGGACCCGCTGCACCGCGTCCTTGGGGACGGTGTTCACCGGTGCGGCTTTAGACTCCTCGGGAGCAGAGCCGGTGGCGGAACGGGTGACTTCGGGCGCGGGGCCCTCAGCCGCCGTCCGGGTCGCGGCCTCCTGCAAGGAGGGAGCGGGCGGCTGAATGGAGGAAGGGTTCGCCGCTGGAGATCCCGCTTGAGGCGGGGCCCCCTGGGAAGCCATCTCCTTGGGCAGGCTCTGCCCGAGGCGGACCACGACGACCGGTTGCCCCTCGCCCGACACACTCCACGGCTCTACGAACCGCTTCAGGTCGAGAACCACACGGGTCACCGGTGGTTGGGCCCTCAAGAGCGCAACCCGCACTCGCTCGATGACGCCCGCACCGGAGATCTGACGGGGAACGCTGCCGTGCGTCACACCCAACATGTCCACGACAATGCGGTCCGGGTTCTTCATGCTGAAGAACTTGTACCGGGCCGCTCCATCGGCCTGGATGTCCACGCTCCCGCCATCCGCGGAAACGGAGACACCCAGCAGCTTGCTGGCGTCCCGGGGAGGATCTTCCGCCTTCGGAGGCTGAGTGGCAGTAGCGGGGGCACGGGCAGGTTCGCGTGCGGCCGCAACCGCTGCCGGCGACTGCGGAATGGTCTTGGGAGCAGCCTCGACGGGGGCGGACGCCTGGGGGATGTTTTTCGGCGCAGGGCCATCCGAAGGGGGGACAGACGCAGAGGCCTGCGCCGATCCCGACGCGGGCTCGGCCGCCTGTGCATCGTCCACCACTCGGACCAGGAGCTGGTTGCCTTCCGTCGAGACGATGCACTTGGCCAAATAGGCCTTGTGAATCTCGAGCTTTGCTAGGGCCCGGCCTCGCCCCCTGCTGATAGCCTCCACCTTTGCGCTCTCCACGCCTCCCTCGTTCACCTTGAGGACCTTGGGAAGCTGGGACACGTCCACGTCGGCCATGTCCACGACAAAGGTTTCGGGGTCGTAGTCGTAGTAGGTGTAATCAATGATCGGGTAGGCTCCCGTCACACCCACTACCACAGCGCCGCCCTGCTTTTTGCTGAAGAAGTCGTGAAGCACGTTGAGCGAGGCGGGGGAAGTCTCGACCGCCAGGGCGGTCCATCCGGCCAGGAAGCCGAGAACCGTCATCCAAAGGGCAACTCGCTTGCTCATTGTCCCTCCCCTTCTTGGCTCCGGATCTTGAGGACCAGGTTACGGAAAGGCTTGATGGCGGTCGGATCGTTGAGTTCCTGCTGAATGGTGATCTCACCCGACGCATAGGAGATGTCCAGCACGACGCCATCCGCAAAATGTTCGCCGACGGTGGCCTTGTAGGGCTTGCCGTCGGGACCCTGGAACCAGGCAACCGTACCCTGGGGGGTCTTGATGATCGCTTCCAGGCTACAGGCCTCGACGGTGTAGCGAGCCAGGCCCGTCTGCCCCGGCCTCACCTTCACATCTGCTCCTTGGGCTCCCGTGCCCCTCACCAGGGGGGTGAAGGGGTCCCGGTCGTTCATGTGCCGGTACAGGCTCTCTCCTCCCAAGAGATAGTTGTCGGCTATCCCCTGTTCCGACGGGATCTGCGGGGCTCCGCCGGGGCTGGAAGCCTGCGCCGGCGCAACGGTGGCATGGACCTTGTTGAGGGTCTTCACCACCTCCTGGGCACCCAGCGCGGTGAATGCGCCGGTGGCCAGCAACGCGCACCCGGCCATCATCAGCAGCCGTCTCATGGCTTCTTCTCCAACGCGCTAAATGCTTCGGGGTTCTGCATATACACCAGGGAATTGAACTGCGCCGAAATGGTCTCCCCCGGCTTGGAGGAGGCCGACATGGTCAGATTGGTGATGTTCACGATCCGTCTCATGTGGGCGATCTTGTCGAAAAACATGGCCAAGTCGTGGTACCCGCCACCCACCTGCATCCCATACGCCTGCTCGGAGTAGAGATCCTTCTTCTGGATAGGCTGTGGGCTGATCCGGTAGATATCGAGGTTTTGCTCCCTGGCGAAGGTCTGGAAAACGCGAAGAAGCTGGCCCGTCTCGGGATCCGTCGGAATGATGGACTTCAGAACCTCCAGATCCCTTCGGATCAGGTCGATCTGGCGGTTCAGTTCGTCCACCCGCTTTTGCGCCTCCCGCCCCTGCCGGATTTTCGCGTCCAGTTCATCGACTTGGCGGAGGCGGCTCTGCATGGTGTCCCGCTGCCCGGACAGAAAGCCGTACCACGCGGCGCCGACTATCAAAGCGCAGACGAGGAGGACCACCACGAGCTGACCCCATTTGGGTAAACGGATAAACTGATCCATGGCCCCCTCCTACTCCATTCCAGATGCCGAGGACTGGGCGGGTTTCCTTCGCGGTGGGGGCGGCGGCGGCGCCGCGGCGGGCGCCACGGGCTTCGGCGCCGAGGCCGTATAGATGCATGAAATCCGGAAGCTGTAGACGTCTTCACTGCTGCTTCCCACCTGGGCCACGTCTCCAAGCTGAACACCGGAAAAGTCCGGGGCGGCCACGAGATTATCGTACAGCATGGAAATGGTCTTGATCCCCTTGGCGCGCCCGTCGATGGAGATCTGGCCGCCCGGCCCCTGTGCCACCGACACGTACCAGGCACCGTCCGGCAGAACCTCGACCAGCTTGTTCATGAGCTTGACGGGAACGCTCTGCTGGTCCTTCAGTTGCTTGATCTGGTCCACCTTGGCGGTGTACTCCTGCTTTTTCTTCTCCAGCTCCGCCACCTTCTCCCGGGCGCCCTCGTACTTCTTCAGCTCCGCCTGCTGTTGGCTGATCTGAAGCGCCAGGCTCCGATTCTTGGTGACTAGCCAGGCCCCGTACCCGAGAGTGACCACCACGGTGAGAAGAACAAGGGTCACCCAGATTCCCCAGGGAGGCCCACCCTCCGCCGGCGTGGCCGCGCGAGGCACCAGTTTGGGCCCGCCGCCCGCCGCCCGTTTGCCGCCCCGCCCTTCCCTGAGCAGATTGATCCGGATCATCTAGTCCCCCAGCTTGCGTAAGGCGAGCCCCACGGCTACGGCAAAATGCGGGGCCAGCCGATTGATGGTGTCTAGAGGAAGATTCCGCTCATCCACCGTAATGTTCTGGAAGGGATTCATGATCTCCACGGGCACACCAAAGAACTGACTGATGTACCGGTCGAGATTGGCCACCTGGCTGCCTCCGCCCGAGAGAATGATCTTGTGAATGGCGCTCTCGTTCGTGGTCACACGGAAAAAGTCCAGCGTCTTCTTGAGTTCGGCGCCGAACTCTTCGGTGACGGCGTTCAGGATGGGGGCGGCCTGCTCCTGCCGCACCCCCTCCACCGCCATTCCCCGTTTGATGGATTCGGCTTGCTCGTAGGTGAGGTTCATCTCGCGCTGGAGGGAGTCGGTGTAATTGTTCCCAGCGGCCTGAATATCACGCCAGAAGAGGGGGCTACCCCCCTTGAGAACGCAAATGTTCGTGGTGCCTGCACCGATGTTGACCAGCGCGGTGATCTCCCCGGCGGAGATGGGATAGTTGATTTCGTAGGCATTCTGAGCACAGAAAACGTCGAGGTCCAAGGCCGATACGCTCAAGCCTGCCTGTCCCAGCAAAGAGGCGTACTCGGTCAGCAGGTCCCGCTTCACCGCCACCAGGAGCACCGTTATATTGCCGCCTGGGCCCTCGCTCTCGAGGATCTGGTGGTCGATCTTGACCTCCTCGATGTCGAAGGGGATGTACTGCCCGGCCTCCCACTGGATAGCCTCGGCCAGCTCGGCTTCGCTCATCGGCATCATGGAGATCCGCTTGATGATGACGGAGTTGCCGTCCACGGCCGTGGCCACGTTTAGGTTCTTGACGTTGTTTTCTCGGATCAGCTTGGTGATGGCATCGATCACCGCCCCGCTGTCCATGATGGTGCCGCCCACGATGGCCTCGACCGGCAGGGGCTCGATTCCGAAGGAGAGGAGCTGGTACCCTTTGCCTTTGCCCAGGTCTTTGAGCTCGACCATTTTCACGGCCGAGGAGCCGATATCCAGACCCAATAGGTTTTTGCTCTTTCCGAAGAACACCTTCGATTCCCCTTCTCAAAGCGTCTTAACGGCCCCAAACTTAATGCTCCACTTTAACATATCGAATGCGAAGCCGAAAGTCAAGTGCAAAAATGGGGGGTACCCCTGCCCCTTTCTCCCCAGACACGCTTCCATTGTAATCGCAGGCTGGAAGCGATGCAAATACCCTGCGGCCGGAAGGCGAAGGCCGAGGTTAGCCCCAGAGGCCCCCGCCCCCGGCTAGTACCCGCCGCGCTGCCGCAACGAAGGCGGATGTTCTCCTCTCGCGCGGTGACCTCGCCGCGATCCAACCGGCCCTGAGGGCCGGAGGTGGAGGTCGCTCCGGAGCCGGCTCCCTTGGGCGGCAAATCGTGCCCGGAATTTCAGCCCCTCCGGGCGCTTGTCAGGGCACGGCGGGGGTGGTAGTGTACAAGGCTGTTCCGCACTCCTGCGGCTTCCCGGGAGACTTGCGTTGGCCCAAGAACCCGCTGGCCGAGAATCCGGCGCCCATACCCGCATCGAGGAAATCCTTAGCCAGCAGAGCCTGCCGGCCAACCTGGAGGCAGAAAAGGCCCTCTTGGGCGCTATTCTCATGAATAACGACCTCTTCGAGGAGGTTCACGAGGAGTTGTCGGCATCGGACTTCGCCTTCCCGCCCCACCGCCGCATCTACGGCTCCTTCGTGGACCTGCGCGAACAGAACCAACCCCTCGACCTGGTAACGGTCACGGAATGGCTTCACCGCCGGGGCGAACTCGAAGCCGTCGGAGGAGCGGAGTTCGTGGCGGAGCTCGTCTCGGGAATTCCCAAGCTCACCTCGGCCCTCAGCTACGCGAAGATCCTCAAGGACCGCTCCCTTCTCCGGCAACTCATCCAGCGCTCCAGCAAAATCATCATGGAGGCTTACTCCTCCTCCGACGAACCCCAGAACATCCTGGCCCAGGCCGAGCAGTCCATCTTGGAGGTGGGCGACCAGACCCTGCGATCCACCCTTCGGAGCATGAAAGAACTGAACCCCATCGCCGCAGAGATACTGGAAAAGCTCATGCAGCGCGGGGAGCACGTCACCGGCGTGCCCACCAACTTCCGAAACCTGGACGCTCTGACCTCGGGGCTGCAGAGCTCCGACTTCATCATCCTCGCCGCCCGGCCCTCCGTCGGGAAGACCGCCTTTGCCCTCCAGTTGGCCCTGAGCGCCGCCAAGCAGGGCCGTTCGGTGGCGGTCTTCAGCCTCGAAATGAGCGCCGAGCAGCTCTTCTTCCGCCTCCTGTCCATGGAAAGCAGGGTCGACCTCCAACAAATTCGAACGGGCCGGATTCCCCGCCCAAGAAGGGCCGACGTGGTCATGAAGATGGACTCTCTGGCCACCCTCCCCATCTTCATCGACGACAGCCCCCTCCTGACCTCCCTCGATATCGCCGCCAAGCTCCGCAGGCTCAAGACGAAGAGCCCTTTGGACCTGGTCATCATCGACTACCTGCAGCTCATGCGGACCGTGGGGCGGTTCGAGAACCGCAACCAGGAGGTGGCCTCCATCTCGCGGAACCTGAAGGCTCTCGCCAAGGATATGCGGGTGCCCGTTGTGGCGCTGTCCCAGCTCTCCCGGGCTTCCGAGAAGCGCGGAGAGGGCAAGGAGCCGTTGCTTTCGGATCTCCGCGATTCGGGCTCCCTTGAACAGGATGCGGATCTGGTGCTCTTTCTCCACCGCAACACGATAGCCCGAGAGGGGGACCCCGAGGCCCGCGCCCGTGCCAAGCTCATCATCGCCAAGCAGCGGAACGGCCCCACCGGAATCGTGGACCTCACCTTCCTGGAACACATTGCGGGCTTCGGCGATCCCTACCCGGGCAACGCGGAAGGCGAACCCCCGCCGTGATGGCCCCAATCCCGCGATTAAAGGCAAAATGGCAGTGCGAATCCCTAGGGAACGGCCCTCCCCGTTCAGGAGATAAAGCTTTTCCGCCGTGTGTCACCTGCGCCGCCGAAGGCAGAACCATTCCATCGCGCAATTTGGGTTATCAGGATCGGTTGCCGTGTCTTTTTTAGCCATGAAGACCGGGGAGCTAAGACCGCCCGGCAGATCGTTTCGCCTGGACGTCCCCTCGACCACGGAGCATTGGATTCCATGAGAGAAGCCGGCTATCCAGAAACATCCTTGCCGCACCGCCCCACCCTCCTGACGGTGGATCTGGATGCGGTTGTTGAAAATGCTCGCCTCCTTTCCGCCCGGACCCAGGATCGCCCCCTGTTGGCCGTCGTCAAGGCCAACGCCTACGGCATGGGTGCCCTGCCGGTGGCTCGTGCGCTCATCCAAGCGGGGCTGGCCCCATGGCTCGGAGTGGCGCTGGTGGAAGAGGGCGTCCATCTGCGTCGTCACGGGATTTCCGTGCCGATTCTTCTGCTCGGCCCGGCGGGCCCTGAGCAGGTGCCGGCCATTCTGGAGCACGGCATCACGCCGGCGCTCTATTCCATCGGCTTCCTGAAGGCCCTGCAGGCCGAGGCCCAGAGGCGGGGTGTCCGCGCCGAGGCACACCTCAAGGCGGACTCCGGCATGGGTCGCCTCGGCTTCAGGCCCGAAGAACTTCCGGCGCTGCTCGCGGCCCTGGCATCGAGTCCGAACGTCGTCATCACCGGACTTTTCTCCAACCTAGCCAGCGCCGATGACCCTGAGGCTCCGCAGAACCGCTGGCAGCTTGATCGCTTCTTGCAGATTCTAGACCGGTTGCGAACGGCGGGCATGAACCCTCGCTGGGTACACCTGGCCAACTCCTCGGCCATCCACGCCCATCCCGCCACCCACCTCTCCCTCTGCCGGCCCGGCCTCAGCCTTTACGGGATGCGGGCCTCGCCGGCCCTGCCCGATATTGGTCTGCGCCCGGCCGTGACCTTCCACACCGTCCTGGCCCAGGTCAAGAGGATGCCCGCCGGAGCTCCCGTCGGTTACGGCGCCACCTATCTATGCCGGGAGGGGCAGCGGATCGGCATCCTCCCTGTGGGCTATGCGGACGGCCTCCCGCGCTGTCTTCAGGGTGAAGGCTACGTCTTGGCGAACGGAGCCCGCTGCCCCATCGTGGGACGGGTCAGCATGGACCTGACGGCGGTGGACCTGGACCCCGCCGGCGACTTGAGCGAGGGGGCGGAGATCACTCTCTGGGGGCAGGAGGGTGCCGAGAGCCTCGGCCCGTGGGACTGGGCCCGCTGGGCCAAGACCATTCCCTACGAGATCATGACGGGAATTGGGTGCCGGGTGGCTCGCCGGTATCGTTTCCGGGGCCAAGCCTGGACCGAGGAGCCTCTCCCCGCATAGCCTCAACCATAACGGTGCCCTCTTTCTTTCCCAAACTCCGCGATGGATTGGTCTTACCTTCGGCGCTGCGGGTGCTTTCCGAGGGAAAGGCTTTTTCTCCCAAACGGGGAGGGGGCTTTTCTTTTCTTTTCTTTTCTTTCGCGTTCCGCTGGCAAAGCCAGACGGAACGCTCGGTTTGCCTTTCGGGTCTTTCGCGTTCCGCTGGCAAAGCCAGACGGAACGCTCGGTTTGCCTTTCGGGTCTTTCGCGTTCCGCTGGCAAAGCCAGACGGAACGCTCGGCTTGCCCTTCGGGTCTTTCGCGTTCCGCTGGCAGAGCCAGGCGGAACGCTCGGTTTGCCTTTCGGGGCCCTCCCCGCTCCACGGGCAAAGCCCGCGGAGCCTCACCCCGCCCTTGGCGCATTCTT
>Ga0078972_1006422_pt1 | contig 27905 bp, 19 predicted proteins | sample YelNatPaOPGAMG01_FD_67568 | JGI IMG/M metagenome (GOLD analysis project Ga0078972, IMG submission 67568) | Hot spring thermophilic microbial communities from Obsidian Pool, Yellowstone National Park, USA - OP-RAMG-01 (SPADES assembly) (version 2) | ecosystem: Environmental > Aquatic > Thermal...
TAATTGTGACCGAGAACGACATGCGTGTACTTTTCTTCAGAGCCATGGTCTCTCATCATCTTAAATTTTCTTGCCAGTTCATCGTCATTAGTCATTACAGCTCCAGCCTCCCCGTAGGCGCCCAGGTTCTTGCCGGGGTAAAAACTCCACGAGGATGCCACGCCCAGTGTTCCGACTCTCTTGCCCTTATACTCACTGAAATGCGCCTGGGCACAGTCTTCTACAACGTAAATTGTCTGCCCTGTCTTACTGTTCACGTAAACACCTGTGCGCGCCTTTGTGAAATCACCCGATTCCAAAACGCTCTCGATTCCCTCAATGTCCGCTGATTGCCCATACAGATGGACCGCAACTATTGCCTTTGTCTTTGGTGTTATTGATGGAGCAATCTTTGCTGGATCGAGGTTGTAACTCTCCGGATGGCAGTCCACAAAAACAGGCTTTGCTCCGCAAAGAGTTGCCCCCCATGCCGTTGCAATAAAAGTGTTGTCGGGAACTATGACTTCATCCCCTGGACCCACGCCTAAAGCCCACAGAACCATATGGTTACCGTCAGTCCCTGAGCTAACCCCATAGCAATGCCTTGCGCCATGAACTTCAGCAAATGCTTCCTCAAATGCATGCACCTTTTTACCTAGAACATAAGCTGTATTATCCAATACATCGTTGATTTCAGCAAGAACCTCATCTTTTATTGTGCGGTACTGGGCCTTTAAGTCTAAGAATGGAACCTTCAAAATTCTGTCCTCCTGAGTTTAACTAATAATCGACCGCTATTTCCTCTGACCAAATAAGTCGTATTTATGAGCCGCCTTCATGATGAGCTTACGCTTTTACAACAACGACTCCGTTCATTACAATATGCGTAAGCTGTCCTTATGAAATTGACCGACTCCCCAATCTTGTCCCTGTCAATTCCAGACCATTGATTTCTCACCTTATGCCGATCAATCAGAGACAAAATAATCCTTCATTGTTTGCACGACATATGTAATCTGGTCTTCAGAAAGTTCAGGATAAATAGGGAGAGCAAGTGAATGCTCTGCCGCGAAGTTTGCATTTGGATATTCTTCATCAGAATACTCAAGATGCCGGAAGCATTCCTGCCGATGGAAGGGAACTGGATAGTATATTTCCGTACCAACTCCTCTGTCATTTAGAAACTGTCTCAGATCATCCCTTTTCTCGACTCGAATCACATACTGGTTATATATGTGATAGCCCGCGTTACCTGTGTCAGCATATACGGCCTTAGGAAGGAGTACCCGGTCATGTGTTCCGAAATTCACCTTCCCTTCTCCCTCAGCGAGCCCTGCTTCAATGAACAGCTTTGCATACAGTGCTGCATTTTCTTGCCTTTTTCGCGACCACGTTTCAAGATGTGGAACTTTCACATTCAACACAGCGGCCTGAATGGCGTCGAGGCGAAAGTTGCCACCTATTACCTTATGATAGTACTTTGGCTTTGCACCATGCACCCGCATGATCCTCAACCTCTCAGCGAGAGTATCGTCATTGGTAACAACCATCCCGCCATCTCCAAATCCCCCAAGGTTCTTGCTCGGGAAGAAGGAGTAGCAACCAACATCTCCAATCGTCCCCACTTTTCGACCATCCGCATATTGTGCACCGATTGCTTGTGCGGCATCTTCAATCACTTTGAGTGAGTGATTAGCAGCAATCTTCATAATTGCAGCCATGTCCGCGGACTGACCGTACAGATGAACTGGTATAATTGCCCTGGTCCTTTCTGTGATTCTCCTTTCAACATCCTTCGGATCGATGTTGAACGTTACAGGGTCTATATCAACAAAAACTGGTACAGCATTTAGTCTGGCAACCACACCTGCCGTAGCAAAGAACGAGTAGGTAGGCACGATCACTTCATCCCCAGCTTTAATATCGACCGCCATAAGAGCAACGAGGAGAGCATCAGTTCCGGAAGAGACCCCGAAAGCATACTTACATCCCAGCATCTCGCACATCGATCTCTCGAGCGTTTCGACCTCTGGTCCGAGTATAAAATGCTGGGATTCAGCTACCCTCAACAGCGCTGAGTCGATATCATCTTTCATTGACGCGTATTGCGCCCTCAAGTCCAATAGAGGAACCCTCATAGACAAATCCTTCTCTAAAGATTAGAGTTTTTTTCAAAAGAAAGCTTGTCGCTTGAATTGAAGAACATAATTAAGCCAGCAAGAAAGCCCTTTCCGTTGACCTCCAGCACAACAGGATTAACAACCCCTATTCAAGGGATAGCTCAACAACTCGTCCTCCGTCCAGCTTATAGGTTTTGCCCGATTTTTCACAGTGAGCTATACCTTCCTTGTTGAACACAAGCTTTCTCCCTGCCTCACTGACCCACCCGACGATACGAGCCGGGTTTCCAACAACAAGGGCAAAATCTGGGACATCTTTCGTGACGACCGCTCCGGCTCCGATAAATGCGAACCGACCTATAGTGTGGCCGCAAACAATAGTCGAGTTTGCGCCCAACGATGCTCCTTCCCTCACAAGCGTCTTGATATAATACTGGGAGCCGACCTGCGGGTACTTGGATCTAGGATCGCGTATATTCGTGAACACCATTGAAGGTCCGCAAAAGACATAGTCTTCGAGAGTGACACCTTCATATACAGAAACATTATTCTGGATCTTGACGTAATTACCAATAGTAACATTGTTTCCTATGTTCACATTCTGTCCAATTGTGCAGTGGTGGCCGATCCTCGCACCTGATTGTATATGACTGAAGTGCCAGATCTTGGTAAACTCTCCAATTTCTACATTCTCGTCAACCACCGCGTACTCATTAATGTAGTAATTGTTCATCGTATGTTCAGGATGCATTGTGTTTTAGACTCCTTTCAGCTCTTTCCAGGATTTGTAGTACTTCCAGGGCATGTTTACCATCAGTTAATGGTCCCTTCCCTGTCATTACAGATTTGGCAAAGTGCAGTTGTTCCTCAGCAAGAGGCTCTTTATTTTCGTACTTGACAGCCTCGAACTCCCCTTCAAACTTCTGTATACTTTCCTTACCAGCCTCAAAGTACTTAGGGAAGAATTTTAGTTTTTCCTTCGGTAAAGTATCTTCGAAAACTAGCATCCCTTTGTCACCAATAATCACTAGCCTGTGTTCCTTAAAAGGATGAAGCCAGCTCACGAAGATATGGGCGTGAACATTTCCAGGGTATGCTAAAAATGTTAGCGTTGAGTCCTCCACATCACTTCGCAGGAATGATGCCCCCATCGCTTCCACCTGCACAGGAAGCGTTTCAGTCAAATACTGAATGATGGATATGTCGTGAGGGGCAAAGCTCCACAGGATATTCTCATCCATTCGAACTGTACCAAAGTTTAGCCTGTTACTGTATATGTATTGAAGCTCGCCAATCTTGCCCTCCCTGACCAGTTCCTTCAATTTCACAACTGCCGGGTGATAGAGCAGGACGTGCCCCACCATAAGCTTGAGATCGTTCTTTTCAGCTATTTCTACAAGCTCTGAGGCTTCCTCAGAGTGCAGTGTAATAGGCTTCTCGACAAGCACGTTCTTCCCGCTCAAAAGAAGCCGGCGAACAATTGAGTAATGAGTCACTGCCGGTGTCGCAACTATCACCGCATTGATTTTTGAATCGGACACTATGTCTTCGGAATTTGAGCTGTAGGGAATCGAATCCGATATCTGGGTTACCCTCTCAGCAGATCCTTCTGCCGGGTCGGACACCATAACCAGGTCATCCCCAAAGAGTCGATAAGCCGTCTTTACATGGTTTATACCCCATCGGCCACATCCTAATATTCCTAATTTGAAACCATTGGAGTTCATAACGCCTGCCTCTTGAAGAACCGTCGTTCCAGGTCGTTAAGACCGGAATATTTGATTGAAGTTGTCGAAATGCTTGATGAACTTAGGTTGAATAATTTCTAAGAGAGCCATATTTAACTTAAAGACATTTATGCATGGCTAGAAGCCTTTAGCAACTCTCATTTGAGGAGCATTAATTTCTGCCTGGCCAAATATCGGCCTCCACCGTTTACAGGCGCAGCATCAAGGACCAGTATGTAACAACCGCTTGAAAGCCTGGTTGCATCTAATCGCACCTCATGGTCTCCGGAAAGCTGGTACCCATCAAGCAGCGTGGATACAAGCTGACCTAAAACGTTGTACACTCTGATGGTAATGTGACTCGTTGATTTCAGTGAGTATCGGATGGACGTTGAAAGATTAAATGGATTGGGATAGTTCTGACTGAGTGTCACTGGTTCAGCAACCGACTCACTACCCTCAAGGCTCGAATCTGTTGTTGTAACACCCAGATCCACATATGCAACCTCAAGACTTCCGCTGAGCGAAATTTTCAGTATCCTGCGAATCGTTACCCCGCCACTCACTCCTTTTAAATCGCTATTAAGGTTCCTCCGCAAGATTCCCCATTGGTTCGGCAAAATTCTGCTACCTAGATAGAAATGATAAACGTCGTTCCTCAAAAGAGAAACCCCATCACCTGAATGGTAGTTGATCAAAACCTTTCTCCCTCCGACATCAACTGCATCTATGCCCAAGGTGAAGCTGGAACTATATTTCACCTTCAGCGCAAAAGTGTGAGCTAGCCATCTGCCAAACCTTTCAACGCCAAAATAGTCATTACCAAAAGGTTCAATGACCAGAACATTACTGTCAACAGTGGAATCAAACCTTACAGTAGCCCTTCCATCTCCCGGTTGTGGAGCCCATCCATGCGTAAAGGGTGAGTCGTCGTAGTTGAAGCTATCCAGGTGAATAGTGCGAACGTCAATGAAGAACGTTTGTGTGTCGGCATCTGCGTGCCTATCTCTAACGACGACGGACACAGGGATTCGTGAGGTTTCGTATGATGGTGATACACCTGAGAGGGTACCACCTGCAGACATTACCAACCAATCAGGACCTGTTAGTTTGAGATATTGGAGTGAGTCAGAAACTCGGTCCCCAACTGCGTAAATGGAGTAATAGTATACTGATCCGGGCGCAACTAACGTGTCGGGAGTTGAAACTATCTGTATTGGTCTGGTGATGGAATTGACAACATGCAGGTTAAACGAAATCGAGTCCGCATAACCAAAATCGTCATGCACGGTCACTCTTACCGGAAAAACCCCGGAATCGACAGGTGAAATTCCGGCAAGGACTCCCCCAGCATCAATAGCCAGCCAACTGGCTGACGTGGCTAAATCATAAAATACAGTATCGTGCGGCACGTCTACGGCCACTTGAATTTTCCAGGTGTACTTCGCACCCCGGGTGACAAGTGTATCGGGCGAACTCACTATCTTAATAGGGGCAAGCACCTTTTTCCTGAGCTGCATACCGCTTACCTTAACTGTGCCACCGGAAAAGTTTGAACAAGTAACTACAATTGACACCTCAGATACCCCTTCTGGTATTACTAAGTCGGTGTCTCCATTAGAGGAGTTCTTCAAGTAGTATGTCTTCCAAAAAGGAGTCGTGGCAGGAAACTTATAAATCTTCGCTCTATTCGCTGGCAAAAGAATAAATGACACTGATACTGAGTCACCTGGATTCCCCTTTGTGGAAATACTAAAATCATTTTCTCCTCTTTCGATTCCAGCAAGATGATTTATTTCGCAGACGATGCCTGTTCCAGAAATAGCATAGCTTTTGCCACCATCTATAGATACGCCGTCAGTAGTATCCAGAGAAACATTACTGGGTATCCAATAACCATCAGGAATACCATTGTGATCAATGTCTACATTCAAGGGTGGAATTATGTTGACATAAGGATTCTGCGGCACATCGTAAAGTTGATGTGCCATTTGAGAATATGTCACGACCTGAACTCCATTAGCCTTGCACCAGGCCAACAAACTGTCCATCCTTGCAAGATATCCATCCCAGTTGCTAATGTAGCTGTGGAAATGACTGTGACCAACCAGAAAATGGTGCTTTGCAATACCGTCAGCGATAACTGACTCAATTGTCCTCAAACCCCACGCTTCCTCGTTAAAATCTCCCCATTCCATTCCAAATCTGAGGTTCCCATCAGGGTCAAACTGGTTGTAGCTTTTGCTGGACGACGGCGGATCGGTGGCAGCAGCTGTGTAACCTAATCCACTTAAGATCCGTCTTGCCTGTTCAGGATACACCGTAGGCCAGAAACCACCCGGTTGTATCCATGTAACTGGACGGGTAATGCCGTTCTCCATACACAGCCGAAGAGTGCGATTAGCAATGAGATTCAGTGCATTATCATCAACGTGAACATTATATTGTCCAACAAAATGGCACCAGACCCCAAGCATCTCAGGGATAGGAATATTTTCACCCCAGTAGCTGGACAGTATCAGTGTGTCTATGTTCGATGTATCCCTCGCCTGAATATCAGACAGGCTGTGCACACTGTATAACTGACCAGTGGACGGAACATAGATTCCGATCAGATAATTGCTTTTGAGTATAAAATCCTTGAACGCCCCAGGTTCACGACTGTACGCTTTTCCATCAATAATATCCACCAAAGCCCCGCCTGGTTTCGATTGAATATAATATAGATTCGTATCAATCGACGCATTGTGCTTCAAGAATACTGTGTTTGAACTGACATGGTCAACCCCGGGCAAAATAGCATATCCACTGGTATCCTCAACCGTGAAATACAGCATCGAATGATTTGGGGTATGATCAGCTAGCTCATGCCCAGATTGTTGAAGATTCCTTATCATACTAAAATAAGCTTCTGACCTATTGACCAACTGAAGATTTAGCGCAAACGTAAAATGATAACCGTATTTATCAAAGATCCTTGCATACTCATACCAATCATTTATGCCATGGTCATCATCTACTCTAAAACAGACTCCCCCTACTTTAGAACCCCCGATCTGGGCACTGGAAAGCTCGTTGACTATGAAAACGAGAGCTGAGACGAAAAAGAGAAACGAGGACTTGCGGAGGTGGGGAGTTTCCACCACTCCTCCACGCGTTGAGAATTTCGCCCTTCGTCTCAAGATAGCCTCAAGTCCCATTTTCCTCCCCAACTGCAATCTCGGCACAATGCGTTGTCATTCTCGGTTGCAGGCATTGCTCACTACTTTTGATCACGGAACAGGCCACTTAGAACATCCCTGTACCTCTGCGACATAACCGCCCACGAGTAAGGTTCATAAGCCCGTAGCGCCTCCTTAGCTCTTTCCCTCATCTGGTCTGGGTTATTTGCGGCGTAAATTATCTTATCGGCAAGGTCGCCAGCGTTGCCTGGCTCATAATAGAGAATTGCGCTTTCAGGGTAATAATACTGATAAGTCATTAATCTTGGCGCTATCACGGGGACACCAATATATATCATCTCCACCAATTTCAAGGAATAGTAGAGGTCTGAGTAAATGTTCTTCTCGGCAGGTATAACGCAAACGCTTGCCTTGCAAGCAGCCTTAATCGTTTCGGCATAAGAGACCTTCCCGTGATATGAAATAGTATTAGCAACCTTAAGATTGACTGCCTTCTCGAGAACACCTTTCAGTGCTGGGCCGTCACCGTACAAATGCAAATGCATAGACTCGTACAGTGACAAATCCAATTCCCTTACCTTTGATATAGCCTCCACCAAAAGCTCCAAATTTAGGCTGTAGTTCATTGTTCCCGCAAAAAAAACCGAAAAATTGCTTGAGGGACTGCGTACTACTTCCTGTATTTCTCCAGGGTCAACTGCGTTCATAATGATATGAATATCTTTTAAGGTGTTGCCCTGATTCCGCCTGTACAATATATCTCTTGCAGGTTCGTGAATAGTGATTACCTCATCTGCAAAACGAACAGCCAATCGCTCCTGAAACCTGAGAATTTTTATCGGAATTGAGTCCGCATTGAGTGCCGGGGCTTGCTGCATCATGAACTCAGGGAAAAGCTCATGGAAGTCGAGTATAACCCTTGCTCCGAACAGTTTGGGAATGACACAGGAGAAAACAAGAAAGTCAGGAAGATTATGAATATGGAAAACTTTAACGCGATGTCTGAAGAACAAGTAGCTCGCCATCGCGAAAGCATAAACTTCGAAAGTCAGGTATTCGAAAAGTCTGCGGCCAAATGAGGACCTTCTCTTTCTCATCGGCAAGCGGAAGACCTTAACGATTCCGGCATTCTCTGGTTCATAATTAGAGGATGCCCGTCCCGCGCAAACTACAAAAGTCTCGACTCCGTTTTGAACCAAAAAGTTCGTATACCTTCGCACGCGGGAGTCATGCGGAAATTCATCGTATACTATGTGGCAGAGTTTAGGCAATTCTAATATAATTACAATAAAGGATAGCTGAAAAGATGCCCAGGATACCCCATCCAACTGATCGAATATACCGAAAAACTGGAGGAGCCAAGAAGGAGCGTTCCGGAGCAGAAAGGAGAAGTCCGATTCATGCGACCAGTATAGAAAAGCAACCTGCTCATCACGCCTTTATTACATTGGCGCTGTGATTGACAACATTCCTCGTATCGACAATCTGGCAGGTGAATTTGCTAAAGTCTAAAGATCTGTAGGCATCATGTGGAGTTGCCACTAATATTAGATCGTAATCATCCGTGATTGGCACGGATTTTTTTCCCTCATATTCAGGAAACTCTCTTGTCCTTCCTATCTCTGGTATAAAGGGATCGTTATACTCGACTGTTGCACCTAAGATTTCTAGCTTTTTAATTAAATGAAACGAAGGGGATTCTCGATAATCATCGACGTTTCCTTTGTACGCTAAACCAAGCACCAGAATCTTCGATCCTTTGACTGTCTTTCCAGCCAGGTTTAATGCTTCAGCCACACGGTTAACAACGAACTCTGGCATTGATGTATTTATCTCCCCTGCCAATTCTATAAACCTTGTCGAAAGGCCATATTCCCTCGCCTTCCATGTCAGGTAAAAGGGATCGATGGGAATACAATGTCCACCAAGCCCAGGACCTGGGTAGAATGGCATAAATCCAAATGGCTTTGTCTTAGCAGCCTCTATTACCTCCCAGATGTCGATGCCCATTTTCATAAAAGCAATCTTCAGCTCATTGACGAGCGCTATGTTCACTGCTCTGAATGTGTTTTCGAGAATCTTTGTAGCTTCAGCAACACGTGGAGATCTCACAGGCACAACAGTTTTAATCACTGCGCCATAAAGGGATTGCGCTACTTCTGAACAGGCAAGAGTCACTCCACCTACTACTTTGGGAATATTCCTTGTAGTAAACGTCCCGTTATTCGGATCTTCTCTTTCCGGACTAAATACTAAGAAGAAGTCAACCCCAGCTACATATTTCTGGGGATGGTTTTGTTCGTGACTTGAAGTACCGTTTTGCTTAATCGGTGCACTTTCGAAGAGTGGAAGTAATATCTCTTCAGTAGTGCCAGGATAAGTAGTGCTTTCTAAGCTTATTAGCTGACCACGCCGCAGATATTTTTGAATTGTTTTTGCGGTGTCTTCCACATAGCTGAGATCCGGTTCCCTATGATCTCCAAGAGGTGTAGGTACACAAATTATTACCGCATCGGCTTCAGGAAGTCGTGAAAAATCATCAGTTACTTGAAAGTTGCTGTTCCTTGCGGCATTTGCTATTCTTTCTGAGCTTATGTGTTTAATATAACTTTTTCCACCGCTCAGTGACAGAATTTTGTTCTTATCATTGTCAAATCCCAGGACAGGAAAGCCAGCTTCAGCAAATTCCAGCAATAGTGGCAGACCGACATATCCCAATCCGATCACACCAACGCGGGCGTTTCTTGTTCTGGTTTTAAGTAACAATTCTTCTCTCAAATCCATAAGAACACTGTCCTCCTGTTTTTTCAATATCAAGAAAGGTATCAGAAAAAAGCTCAGCTTTACAAAACAATCGAGCCTTTTTCATGACGAAAATACACAAATTCAACGTAAATCTATTTTCCTGAGGGTATACCGAAGTGGCCTGCCAGCTCCTTTAACACTGCCCTCAATACTCACCCACAGGATGTTCTCGATCACCATCAGCAAAGGATAATTACCCAAGAACGCGCTTTCGTCGCCACTTTTTCAACTTCCTACTCGGACCGATTTAAAGTTAAAAAACGCAACTATGCAGCCTTCTCGTACATAGCTCGTTGCTCGCATGAGCCCTTCTAAAATGTTCCGGAGAGCATAGATTTGATTTTTTCGTTTCAGATTGAAAAGACAGCTGGCCATATAAAGAACTCTTACAAGTAATATACAGCTGCGGGCAAGTGTCGTCACTTGAGACTCAGCAAACTTAAGAGCTCATCTTTGCGATAGTTTCGCTTGAATATCGACATCGCTGTTTTAATCTCACGAATAGTGAAGTCGCTATAGTCAAACGAAGGTTCAGACACAACTCCTTCGGCAATGCGGACAAATCACTTTGAAGGATTAGTCAGGGCTAGTTGCTAACGGCTCATCAGAATGCACAAGAGCAATTCTTGAAGGAAGTCCGTACCTATCAAATAGAACATTTATGGAGTCTCCTGAAATGCTGTATATCGACGAATGAGTCACCTTGAGTGAATTCGGAAGTCTCGAAATCCCCTCGTACCCACCTTCACCCCCCTCACAATAGGCCGCGCCAACACTATAGACAAATAGTGCAATGACTCCAAGCATCATAATCAGTTTCTGGCAGATATTACATTTAATGGTTTGCATGACCCGATTGCATTTGAATAAAAGTTCTCAAACTTTGCTGATGTCAATCAATTCCTGGTATAAACCCATTAGTTTGGCGAAGTTCTTTTCGAGATCAGCTCTCTGCCGAGCAATTTGGAGATTTCTCTCACCCATCACCTTCGCTAACCCTACATTCGAGAGTGTCTCTACTATCGTCTCCGCAAGTACTTGTGAATTTCCGCGCGGTACAACTCGGCCGTTCACACCGTCTTTCACCCATTCAACTATACTGTCAACGTCCGTAACTATAACCGGCAACCCACACGACATCGCCTCTAACAAAGACAAAGAAGTACCATCACTTAATGAAGATGAGACATAAACATCAGATGCATTTAGATATCGAGGAAGGGCACTGTTTTCTACATATCCGAGGAACTCCACGTACTTAGACATTCCTAACTGAACAACGAGCTCTCTGAGAAAATATTCTTGGGGGCCTGTACCCGCTATAAGAACTCTGACGTCGGGCTCGGCCTTTATTACGTCAGGTAGTGCACGAATAAAGTACTTTACACCGTAAACTTCCTCCAGATTGCGAGTCATTATAAGGACTTTTTTTCCCATCAGACCGAGCTCAGCACGAGCTTCTTGCCTGACTTGGTGATCCGGCTTGAAAAGGCTTAGATCAATTCCGAGCTGCGGAAAAACAACCACCTTCTGTGGGTTAATGTTCGATAAGTTAACGACTTTGTTCTTCACAGCTTCGGCATCACAATAAATCTTGTCGGCACGCCTCAGGGTATACCTTACAATCTGCCTGCAGATAAACGATTGATCTGGTTGAATCAATACGTCAGACCCCCACGGCATCAGAAGGTGCGGGGTAAACCCAGAAAGAGCACCCAGAAAACCATCTTTCCATACGTAGCCACTATGAACCAAATCAGGCCGGACTCGGCGAAGAATACGCCGAAAGTCATTCCTTTTCAGCAAGAAAAAGTACTTTTGCCATCTTAGAAAATGGTTTGGGCGCCGGTGAATGATCTTAAGACCTTCGATACCAGCAATAGTAGGAGGGATATCCTTCGGGGTGTAAGATACAAGAGTGACATCTACACCGCTCTGGCAAAGCTTCCGCAGAAATCTGAAATCATGGATAGTCAAGGTGCTTGACAGGTAGCAGACCTTCATAGGCACGGTTTATCCTTGGTCGTGAGCAAGCCAGCGCAGCACACAATACTTATTCTTCTGATGAGTCAAAATAGTGATTATAGTAAATCTTCCGAGTGGGGTCATTGATGACTTTATTCTCTAGAGTATGGAAAATCTCTTTTACCGCATATTCGACAGTGCGTTTCGGAGTAAACGAGAGGTATTCCCTTATTTTCTTGAATGTTACTCTATAGTCTCGTACATCACGGTCCGCCTCGTATCGCCTGATTGGCACTCCTCCAAGAGTCTCACTGACAATTTGTCCTATCTGATCAATTTGATAGTTTTGCTCATCCGAGCCCACATTGAACACCTGGTTCCCCACTAATTTGATGTCAGCTTTGAGGGAGGCCACAAAGGCATCGGCAGCATCTTCAACATGCAACAGTGGCCGCCACTGATTTCCCCCGAAGACAGTTATTTCCTTGTCAGTAAATGCCTTCATGGTCATGGTATTGACTACTAAGTCAAAGCGCATCCTCGGAGAGAGTCCGTAAAGTGTTCCCATTCTCAGAATAGTCGGCGCAAAATATTTATCACCCATGCCAAGAATTATCTGCTCAGAGCTAATTTTAGTCCTGGCATATAAGGAGACAGGATTAAGAGCTGCAGTCTCATCCAGCAAACTATCATTGGCGCCATAAACACTACAAGTCGACGCGTAAACAAAGCGGTTTATATGTTGAACCTTGCATGCTGTTGCCAATGCTTGAGATGCCAGAAGGTTCGTTTCGATTGTCTCACTCGGCCTAATCCTGGAGGCTGGATCTCCAACTATGGCAGCCAGCAAGACAACGGCATCGACATCAATCGTTGCAGTTGTGACAGTGTCTATGTGTCTCAGGTCTCCCTGTACTATCTCCAGATTCTTTTCTTCCTCGATATCAGCTAAAGACTTTCTCCCATAAATAAAATTGTCAAGAACACGTACACTGTATCCTTCTTTCAGCAGTTTGCGCGTAAGAATTGAACCGAGGTACCCAGCGCCACCGACAACCAGGACCCTCTTGGAATAAGAGGGAGCCTCAGATAGAATCGCAGATGCATCCTTATAACCCGCTGCGCGTTCGGAGGAAAAAGCATCGACGATTTCACCCGTATCACTTAAAACGGGGACAAATGCGGCTCTCGCAAGCTGCATATCTTCAGCAAGCCTGTGTAAAACGTGCGGCTTTCCGAGATCAGAACTCCTTAATCTGAGGCTATGCCTGGGCTCGAAATCAGATATTTTGTCATAGTCAGCGGCACCACTTACCAGAAGGCGTCGTAGGTCGCCTTCGAATAGCTCCCCTCGGTAGCAGCCCTCCGCATCAAGCAGGAAACCAGAAGGGAAACCGCTCCTCTCAATCGTTTGTATGGCGTCCCTTATTGTAATGTTATGTCTTAATATCGGTATTTGATGCTCCATTCCTATTTTCTCGCTTTCATTTCGTATTCGTTTTCCATGTACCATTCAACATAATGTGACATTGCCTCCTCGTACTCAAAGAGACATTTCCAACCCAACAACTTATGTGCCTTTTCCGATGATATGAACCTACCTTTGAAGTTACCTCTGCGGTCGTCAACGAACGAAACACTTGCCTTCCTACCCAGAATTCTCTCAAGCGTCTGAACTATTTCAAGCACGCTGATCCTCTTTGTACCGTTTATGTTAAATATCTCATTCGAGGCTTGTGGCTGAGCGCAGGCCACGTTCCCCCGTGCTAAGTCCTTCACGTAAATAAACTGTCGAGTTTGGCTGCCATCGCCATGAATTGAAATAGTCTCTCCATTTAATATCTTCCGTAAAAAAGTAGGAGTTACCGTTTCCGGTCGGGCCCGTTCACCAAATGGGATACCATATCTCATGATGGTGTAGTTCACTCCATACAGACGATGGTAGCTTTTGCAGAACAGCTCGGCTGCAATCTTCGAGGAAGTGTATAGATGATCCGGGTTCTGCGCGTACGGGGCTTCTTCCGTGATTTGTTCTGATGCAGATTCTTCAAGGCTTCCATAAACCCATTCGGTGGATGCAAGTATCAATCGCCCTGCACCGCTTCTTCTTACAGCTTCAAGGACACACAGTGTTGCCGAGGAAGTGATGTCATTGGAGTATAGTGGGCTCTCCATAAATCGATTGACGTTCGCTTCAGCAGCAAGATGGTATACAATGTCCACATTCTTCACGATGTAAGACAGTCGGTCAACATCCCGCACATCTCCTCGTATAAATTCACAGGGTTGGCCATACCTGGGTGCATCTACGTCATATATTTTCACCTCATGGCCGGCTTTAATCAATTCATCCACGACGTGGGATCCAATAAATCCTGAACCCCCCGTTACCACGATTTTCATATTTGTATCCTTTCCAAAGTACAATTGGGATTCTTTTTTCTAACCATAAGCTGACTAAATCCTGTTGATTGCCAGTCGCAGGGAGTGTACCACATACTCTGCTTCCTCGCGAGTCATGTTTTGGTAAATTGGCAAACAGATATGGTGAGCACATATGTATTCTGCGTTCGGGAAGTCGCCCTTTTTGTATGCCCCTTCAAAATATGGCTGGAGATGTACAGGCAACTCGTAAACCTCACCCGCCAAGCCCACGCCGAAATCCTCCCTCATGACTTTCTTGAGACGTGCCCTGTCGACATGGTCATCGATCATGCATATGTACTTGTAGTAGTTGCTTTCAACCCCCTCGGGGAGGCTAACCGGTGTCAGGCCGGCAATACCTCTTAAATTATGATCATAAATCCTGGCAATCCTGGCACGTTCTTCGATAAATCCTGGCAATCTTCGGAAATGGGTGAGACCGATAGCTGCATGCGGTTCGCTCATTCGCCAGTTATAGCCGAGTTTGTTATGGATGTTTGCTGTGAATGTTGCTTTCCCCTGATCACGGTACAATCGCGACTCCTGGTCAATGGCGTCCGAGTTAGTAACTATCATGCCGCCTTCGCCACTTGTAATCAGCTTAGTGGGATAGAATGAAAAGGAGGCAGCTTCCCCAAATGTCCCAGCCATCTGGCCACGGTAGGAACTTCCGTGAGCATGCGCGGCATCCTCGAAGAGAAATATGTTGCGCTCCTTACAGATCTTTTGAACCTCGAGAATCGCAGGGCTCACAATTCCACCGATGTGCACAACTATTACTCCCACAGTTTTTTCAGTGATTCTTCGCTTAAGGTCTGCAACGTCAACCGAGAAGGTAGATTGATCCGCGTCGACAAATCTAAGAATCCCGCCAGCATGCATTACAGCAAGCGCGGTTGCAAAGAAAGTGTTCGTAGGTACAATGACCTCTTTTTCTCTGACATTAAAGATATGCATCGGGATTTGAATAGAACTAGTACCGCTGTTTACAGCAACCGCATGTTTGACTCCGATATACTCCGCAAATTCATCTTCAAACTGCTTTACGTTTTTACCGAGTGTAAGTTGGCCTGTTAGCAGAGACTCGTCAATTGACTTCAGAATAGAAGCACGATCTTCCTCTGAAAAATATATTCGAGCTGGGGGTACTCTTAGCATTTTTTCTCCTTCACGTGTAATTAATAATCATTGGTGCTCCGTTAATTCGTGGTATCCACGAGCACTAAGTGGTGAACGAGTAGTTCGGTTAGCGCTCAGCAACCGGCTCTCGGTACGTTGCGACATCTTTAATAATAGCTGCCAATCTTTCCGCGACGCTTCTACGGCTAAAGCGCTGAAGAAGATGTTCGTTTGGGGATATTGAGAGCTTCCCCTCCCTGAATTCGCTGATGAGGCGTTCAAACGTTGAGCGTATCTCGACTGGATTATCCAGCTCAGCAATATATGCATGCCCTGATTCCGAAAGCAATCTCCACTCTGGCGTTCCTTTATGAACAAGAGCAAATATAGGTGCGCGACTTGCCAGGTATTCATACACGTTGGTGCAGTACTGGTTTGATAACAGGACCTTTCATCCGATAGATAAAAGGGAGACCTATGTCAAAAAGAAGCTCCAGCATTTCACCATAGTCTACTTCGGCGAGTACTTTCATGAGTCCGGTCGGGTCTGCTTTAATGAATAATGGAGTGTGTCAGCAAGCAGAGCACCGCCCCTGCTGTGCGAGTGCTCACAGATAGGTTTTCTGATCCGGCACATGGCAGGCGTCTACATCTTGTTTATTTTGGGGTTAGTGTGACGGTCGTCCGCAAATTGACCACCAAAAACCCGTACGAAATTAGACACGATGCCTCAAAAACAACGTCCGTGAAAAAGAGATTGGGTTAGATGTGGAAAACTGAAAAAGTTCAAATCTATTAGAAGCAGAACAAGCGCGCCCAGCATGCAGGTTACAAACCCTCTTGTGATTGTCCGCGCTCTCTTTTAGTTCATCAGAACGGATAACAAGCCATTCGATCGTAGTCGTGGTTACCAACCTACGCCATAAGTGATTCAATACCTGCTCTTAAAGAACAACCACCCAAAATCACAATGGGCAGCGTAAAATTTCCATGACTATTGACCCTTATGACTGTTTATAGATTCGGTTGGAGCAATGAGTCATATGCCTCCAGGAGGTTATTTATATGTCTTTCAATCGAATATAGCTTTCGAGTCTTAGATTTTATATCAGAATCTTCTCTAACATGAATTGTGCGATCTTCCATGATATTTTTAAGACACATGTACATCGAATCGGCATCGTTTGCCTTGAAAAGGCGAGCTAAATCTCCATCGAGTGTAATTTCCCTAAACGGACCATTATCGGAAACAACCACTGGCAGCCCAGAATAGATAGCTTCGACCACGGCAATCCCAAAGGTGTCCGAACGTGAGCTGTAAACGAAACAGTCAATGTCGTTAAAAAATTCTTGAAGATTACTAACGCTCCCCATAAATTCGACCCTATCACTGATCCCAAGATGCGAAGCATATTCTTTCATTGGTTCCAGAAGTTCACCCTTACCAGCCAACTTTAAATATACACCATTTCCTTCAGCTACCAGTTTTGCGAAGGCTTCTAAGAGGACTTTGTGATTCCTAACGTGGTTAAAGTTACCCACCATACCAAAAACAAATGGCCAATGATCTCTATTCCCATTTAGTTGAATCTTATGGAACTTCCCAAAGTCGATCCCATTATATAGCACTTTTAATTTTCTTTTATTGTATCCTTGCTTTACTAATTCATTCCTTACATAATTCGTAACTGCAAAGGTAGCTGGTACTAAATAGCTTCCAACGAGATGAACCAAATAAGATTTAAAATCGAACCTGCCTCTTGATGATCTCTTGTCGCTAAACCCATGAATTGTCTGAACTACTTTTGCCGAGGTCCCCAACGATGATAAAATAGCGTGTACAAGAGTAACATCTTGATGCGCATGTATTACCTTAACGTTGTTTTGCTTAATAACTTTTCTCAATTCTTTGATAATCTTAAAATCAACTGGATATTTTCTCTGGAAATAGTAAAATTCCACACCGGAATTCTTAAACTCGTCGAATAAGTCACCTTTCCCGAGTGTAATAAAAATCAAATCTAGATTGTTTTCTCCAGCATTCCTGCAAACATCAAGCTCTAGGGTCTCTAATCCACCACGATTAACCTGATCAAGTATGTGGATTACCTTCATTTCAGTATCTTATTTTTAATGTACGAATACGATATTACGACCACCTTTAACAGAAGACCAAGTTTTAGGCTGTAACAGATTTTTTGCAGGAAAGAGAAGTATTTATGGTATTCATGAACTTCATCATATCTATCTAGTGATAACCCTAAAAAGATCATTTTATTAATTAGTTCTAGATACCTTTTCGTTGCTATCTTTTTAAAGTCATCTCCAAAGAGATCAAGTGATCTTTTCAGGAATCTGTATTGGTTACTTATCGCTCCCTTCCGAAACAGCTCTCCTTCCTTCGTTAAGCTATCCTGACGATTTCTCTCGCAGACGCTCACATTATATGGTATAAATAATTGTTCCCTCCCTTCTCTTAGAATTAATAACCAGTTCAAAGATTCATACAACCTAAAGTCCTCAAAAAAGGGGTATTTGAACAATAGATTTTTGCTCACGACGTGGGAAAAGTCGCCAATTACTTTGTTTGTAATCCAGTCTTCATAATAAAAAATGGATTTTTCTTTTGGAAGTGTCTCGTCATTTTCCCTGTCGCTAACTCTGAACAAATAATGTGAATAATTCGGATCTTTTTTTATTTCCGAATGAATAACTTTCAAAGCATTAGGGTTCAAGTAATCATCACTATCTAAAAATAAAATAAATTTACCTTGCGCCACTTCGATACCCCTATTGCGGGCATAGTTTACGCCTTTATTTTGTTTATAGCTTATGAGCCTGATGTAAGGATAATTTTGGGCGTAAGTTTGAATTATGGACAAGGTGTTATCGGTCGAACCGTCATTAATAATAACGTGTTCTACACCAAAATCGACATTTCTAATGTCTGAAATAACGCTATTGATACACCTTTCAATGCAATCTTGTCTGTTAAACACTGGTGTGATTATCGACAGAAACGTATTGTTCATTTTCCTTGTTTCGGAAACTTTTCGCCTGTAGGTTTAACTTTTACAACAAAAAACTGCTTTTCACGGACTCTTACCGCTTAGACTTATTAGCGCAACGGTCATGCCCAAAATGCCCCATGTATCGGAACCCAGGAATGAAAAAAATCCCCCAATTTGCGCTATTAGTATGAATGCAATAAGTTGCTTGTATAAATTAGCATAGTTATATTTTTTCACCACTTTCCAGATGCTTATCAGAAAATATATTAAATTTGCAATACCAATAATTCCACAAGCTATGAAATAAGCTGCATACCCTACTTCCACCTCTGTAATAAAATGATTTGCCCCGATAAAAAAAGGTGAAAAATAACTCGATACAGAAGATTTCTCGGGACTTAAAAGCCCAACCCCCCAAAAAGTATCTAGGTTATTTATGAAATAGTAAATTGGATACTGAGCTTGCAGATATCGCCCTGTGCCAAGGCTAAGATAATCCCTGTACTTGACAGCCAAATAAATCTGATCAAAGAATGATGTCAACCTAAGATCAATGCCGAATTGCCTCTCAATCTCCAAAAGCACCCAAACTACTACTATACTCATTAAACCATATTTGACTTTTCTACTAAACGGCACTGTCAAAAAGATAGAACCAATAATGGCACCCCACAGGGACCTAGTCAATGAGCCTAGTGCGGCCAAGAAATTCCGTAGTATGTCTATAACCTTTAGATTTTTCTTACTACCACTTTTGTCAGTAATATAGAACAGATAAAAAATCATTAAGGAGAAGGCGGGGGGATAAACTCTAAATGCTAAATTGTTATATGATCTTTCATAACCACCAATAACACCCTTTGCATTTGCTGTGAAGAAAATAGGATATTTTATAATAAATGCCTGAGCTATAATTAGTAAACTGAAAACATACCAGTACTCGGTCAATCTACTCAATAATTTCTCTGCATTTGCTGATTCGTTACGATACACCAGCAGGGGGAAGAGGATAAATAAGAAACCGAATAGCTGCCGAAAACCTGCCAACTTTGAAGTTATATTGTCAGCTGAATGCAGTTCTATTAATACGTTAACAAAGAGGAAAAAGATATAATATCTCAATATAATTATTATGTCATTATTCTTAAGCTTGTAGTTCCCTAAAGATATGGATATAAGGAAAACTATTGATACTAGTGGAATAATAACATCGTAGCTTTTTATGCCGTTGAATAAAGTGTCGAATTCTACTATCCCGAAATTGAAACATAGTATAAAGATAGTTATAACAAAGTCCTCTTTTGAGGAGCTTGCCAGGAATATAAAACTCAACGTGAGTGGAACGTAGCCTACCGTGATCTTCTGCCCAATTGCTGACAAGGAGGTTATGAATATGAAAGGTATTATGTATTTTTTTACAATCATCACATTCAATCAGAATAGAATATTTTCATTTCTTAAGACAGTGAGAAACTGTCTCGCTCGTACCGTAGTTGAATTCTCCTCTGCAGCTTTGATGGCTCTTTTGATATATTCTCTGTCATCGATAAGTCTGACAGCCCTATTAATATTTTCCACGAATTCTGCATAGTCATTTGAAATAAAAATTAGGTTGCGAAATTCATCATAGTCGTTATGATTTCTATTTATAACAACTGGCTTACCTAAAGCCAAATATTGATATAATTTATTATGGTGGTGATATGAAGATAACTCCGATTTGTTATCGATCATCATGCACACGTCCCAATTAATAACCACTTTAGGGATATCGTCAAAAGGATAATAACCCATGTATTTAACATTAGGCTTTTCAAATATTGATCTTAATTTATTTGAAAATTCGACGTCAGTCCTACTCGCAGTGATTTTTCCTGCGAATTGAAATTCGTAATCTGGAAATTTCGTTACAACATGTTCCAAAAGATCTAAATCAACTATCTCCATAAAGTTCCCAGCAAATCCTATCACTATCATCTGGCTCTTTCTCCTGAACTTTGTAAGTTTCTCATATGACCATACGTCGATGTCAACACAGTTAGGCCAATAATGGACATTTTTCTCATTATGATAATTGAAATACTTTGGCAAGTAAACGTGCTTTAAGTTTTTGCTAGTGGTAAAAATAACATCAGCAGATTTAATTAATTCGTTCTCACATTTATAATCGTAACCCATTAAATGGTATGGATCGCTTATTATAAATATTTTTGCGCCGTTGCAGTAGGGCTTGAATAATGAATGGATAGGAGATGAAAAAATAAATATATCGTATCTATCAAAAATTCTTTTATACCCAATCTTTAAATTTACATTCTCCAATTGTTTAATAATTCCGTTTCTAAGTATGAGTTTCTCAGGAACCACTCTGTAGTACGAATAAACATTCATAAACTCAGAGTAATTACGAGCGCTAAACAAATTCTTTATACTACTATAACATATTGCATCCACACCCTTATATAACTTTGCTATAGCTTCAAATGTATACCTCCTTGTGAAATTTCTGAAATCAGATGTTTGTGCTATTGCTAAGATTCTTTTCATTGGAGTGTTCGCGACAGTCTTAGTATATCTTTTTACCATCCTGATTCAACAACGATTGAACCTTTTGGTTAATTCACTAAGATGAGTAATTAGGCTGTAATTCCAGGCTCTCTGCAACTAATTCTTGCCTGATACAGCTTCTCTTCATGTAGCTCAAGATTCCCATAGATTCTTTCGTGTGTGTCTTTAATCCATGGCACACTGTGCATTGGGAGTAACCATCTATCACACCGATGAGGAATAGGAAATCACCCCCGAGGTCCACATACCTGATAACGCCGTCCTTGATGTCGGACACCTGACTTAATGGTTCCTGATTGTCCAGATGTTCCCTCTTAGCATCTTTCTCTCTTAAGGAGGTCAGTAACGCCCCTGTGTATGACCGCCAGTGCCGCTCTGCTCCCTTGCCAATTTGCTTTTATCTTTACTTCAAAAAGTCCAATTCCATGAGAAGCAGGAAGGTATACACACTTTTCGCAAAGCTTCTGCGATGTGTTGTGTACACCATAAGCGGTTGTATGTAAGAAGGACAATAGGCGTTAAATTCATTCATTATTTTCCTCCACTAGTTTCCTGGAAAGAACCCAATAGCCTGAAGCCTCTAGTTCTTTACGTCGGTCTATCTTGTCTAAGATTGGTGCAATTATTTGGTTCATTATAAAAATAGGAACAAAGGCAAAGTAAAGAGCCTTGTCCAACCTTAATTTATTGGTGTACCTATTTTTTATAGTTCTCGCTATGAAATAATTGAGTTTTAAAAGCCACATTGTAAAAAATCCACCTATCGGGTATATTTCGTTATTTTTGAACCCAGCTTTCTCCAACAGATACTTAAGCCCGTAAGGTGTATATCTAAAATAGTCATACGGCTGTTCATGCACCCACCATTGAAATGGAACTTGCAAGATCATTACCCCCCCATTCTTAAGAATTCTAAAACTTTCCTTCAAAAATCTTTGTGGCTCACACAAATGTTCCATCACTGATAAAGAAATAATTGTATTAGCAAACCTGTCTGGCAATCCTATTTCACCGTTCAGATTTGAAACAACATCAGCCTTGAGGTTATGTAATGAGTTTGTCCAATCCACCCCCACGTATTCTTCCACATATTGTAAAAAATATTCTCTGTACGGGGCTTCACCGCATCCCAAATCGACCAGTGTACCTTTGTAGTACTGGCTGAATTTGTCAAGAAAATAATCGCTATACTTATACACGAGAAAGTTGACAACGCTTCTATTTGGATGTTTTTTACTTGGTCTTGTCATAACATTTGTACTACCTCTAGGGATTACTATCCTGGAATTGGAAATGAAAGGCGCGGACGAATGCACAACGAAATTTAATATAAGCGGTAGAAACCTATGAGATCGTTCACCATTTGCTTTTTAAAGATGCATAATAATCTTCTAAACCCATAGCACGGTTATCTTCTATTTTTTCATTCATTGCAAAAAGGCAAACTCGCTGCATAAACAAAGTGCTGTTCTGCCCCTTGTTAAAAATGTCAGTACCATCAGTGCTATTTCTCACTTACATTGCCTCATCAACATGTCCTGGTTCGACGGTCGTTGGATCTTTTGGATGATTGAACAAGATAAGTGATCAGGTTACACCAATGTAGTTCATTAACTATAACAATGATGAGTATCTCCTTCTTGAGTGTGAAGACTCCATCGAATCGTAATCCTTTGCGCTACCAAAATAATTATGAAAGGCTGCCCCCCACGGACCTCGAGCGCTGTAGACCTATCATTTCAAGCAAAGCTACAACATACTCTCTATTAAACACGTAATTCAAAAGGGCCATTGTTGCAAGAGCAGCTACACCTGCTGTTATAAATTTTCCAGTGAGATCTTGTGTCAGCCCACAGAAGAAATAAGACACTGAAGCGATGATGACAGATATAAAAAGTGGTGTCGCAATCTGCTTAAGGTACTCCCACAACCCCGCTCCACTTGTTGATTTGACCAAGAAGAACCAGCTCGGCACAATGAGTGACGTCATCACCGCGACCATCCCCCACGACACAGCGACTAACCCAAACTGACACGTGAGAGCTATTGCACCGGGCACGAAGAGGAGAAGCCCGAGATTCCAATAGAATGCAAGCTTTGCCCTTCCCTTAGCCAGAAGAAGAGAGCCGACCGGGTTCATTGTAGAGCGGATAGCACCAAAAATAGACAGTATCTGGAGGATAGGAATCGCTGCTGCCCACCTCGGCCCAAAAAGGATATGAACGATCTGCGGAGAAAGCACAACTATCAACGCGTAAATTGGGAAGTTTGTTGAAGACAGGTAGTTGACCGTCTTCAGAAATACAGCCCTGAGCATGGAAGTGTCCTGTTGAACCTTTGAAAGAGCTGGGAATGCAACCTTTGTGACAACGGGGTTTACAATAAGGGATGGCTTTAACACGAGCTGCTTTGCTACACTGTACACCCCGAGCGGTGAGCTTCCAAGCAGTTTACCCACGAGCAGCACATCAATTTGTGAATTAAAGTAGTTCACAATGCGCTCACCCATCTGATACATGCCAAAACCAATGAATTCTCTAACTTCGCTCACATGAAAGACTAGGTGCGGCTTATGCTCGCGTAAACCCTGGCTAACCAACATCAGTGACTGAACTGCTACCGCAGCCAACGTGCCGTAAACCAATGCCAATACTCCGTAGTGGAGGACCGCAAACCAGGTCGACACGATGAGTGATGCGGTTTTTGAAGAGATATCTATAATGCCGGCCTCTTTAAAGCGTAGTTCTTTTTGCAGGAGCACGAGAAATTGCTGTCCGAAAGGCTGGATGAGGAAGGTAAGTCCTACAAGAATGAGCAAATGAGAAATCCTGGGTTCGGAGTAGAACGACGCGATAAAAGGAGAAATAGCGGCTATTATCAAAAACAGCAAGACGCCTGTGATTACATTCATCCAGTACAATGTACTTAGCTGCTGCCCCGTAATCTCCTGCTTGTATATGATGGCATTGCTTATGCCCATGTCTAAGAACGCCTGACTGAATCCAATGACCACCATAACAATTGCCATTAGGCCAAAGTCAGACGGAAGAAGAAACCTTGTAAGAATTGACACTTGCGCGAGCTGGATAATCGTGGTTACCACTGCTGATATGGACGTCCACTTGACTCCGCTTAATGTCTTCTGTCTCAAGCGCATTCAGAACTCCGTCCCAGTCACATGATATCAGATGACATAAGAATTTGCCTGCAATTGAGCCTGTTTGGTGGTGAGGCAACCGCTTCTGAAGGATAACCGCAAGCCTAACGAGGTTCCGCCAACGGTCCACCAAAGACAAAGGAGGTCACCAAAAATCCCTATGGTAAAATATTTCATCATTGCAAGATCATACACTGGCAGTTGAAAAACCACGCGTTGCGAGCACCTATAATCCTGCGAGCCCATCTCTCACTAATGTTTACAATCCCCCGGGAAATTCTGTCCGCGCCATCCCTTGTAGATGGATTTGATTTGAAATTAAGTGTCACGTTCGTGGGATGACGGTGTCGAGTAGATTTTGGGTCCTTAATTTCATAGCCTCTCTTCCCCAGTTGCGGTAAAGCACACGCCTGTTCTCCAGTATCGATTCTACGTTAAGGCGTCCGAAATCCAATTGGCCGCCCAGAAGGCTATTGAATGAGAACACCAGAGCACCTTGCTTGGAAAGAAAATCATAAACAGGACTTCTTGGATGCAAGAATACCCTAGCGCCGCAATATAACATGATGATGATATTTCCCAGAGCTTGTTGTCTGATGTGGTTCATTACAGCGATAGAGCAAGATGCAATCATCTTGGTGTACTCCTGGATGGGCATAAAATTCACGATTGGTACGAAATTCTCACCGAATAATTCCTTACCCCTGCGAATGACAACGTCACGATACCAATCATGTCCGTAGCTGAGCGGGCATAAGATCTTCCTGTCGCCAAGATCAATTTTTGATAGGACTTCAAAGGTGTCCAGGTGATTATTGGTATAATCAGCACTGTTACCGACGAGTATGTTGTCTCCGTTGATGTCACCTTCGCTGAGCCCGCAAATCATGTCATCTTCTAAGGTACCATAATTCCAGGACACATATTGGGGCTTGAACCCTGGGATTGATAGTTTCACAAGATCATAATCTTCGGGCACGACGGGTGAGAAGTAATTTATCCTATTTACAACCGCAATTTTATCAATATGTTCGAAGAAGAAAGCCTTCCGAACAATTCTCCTGAGTCTTCGAAACAATGATCTCAGAGATCTAGGCTTGCCGCTCATAACAGCTTCTCGAGTTTTCTCTTCGAGTAACTCGTCATCATCCTTCACAATAAATGGATAATAGTCACCGCCCCATCCTATCCAAACGAACCTTACGGATCGTGGCGCTCGGGCAATCAATTGCATCTTGTATTCATCCATCCAGTGCATGAATACAGCGTCGTAACCTACCATCGATTGAACGAACCCTTTTTCCAGTAGCTTCCTCGGAGGAATAACTCGCGCAGATGGTGTTCTCACATGCCTCAAATAATGACTCTTCGAAACTATCAGAAGTTCATTCTCTTGCGGTAATGACTGTTCGAACAGGCGATATGCGGAGTCAATGAACTTTTCGTCATTAGCAATGTGAAGTATCATCGACTTTCCATAGCACGTTTAACAGGGCCGGCAGCGACCTACACAAAGTAAAACTCTTTAGAGCCAATTTATTAAAGATTTCCTGCGCCTATTATATCCTTCTCAGAAAGAGGAGAAAGTGTCCCTCTAACGTTTCCAACGCTCGCAATTCTCTATGAAAATACCAAAGGTCGGCTATTATGGAACCTAAACTAGCTACTCGATTCATTGAATTTCAGTTCTCTACATCGTAACCCCGACATTATCAAACTGTGATCGATTGTATCCGTTCCGTCACGTCTGCTCACATGTTAGACTGCTTCATCCGCTGACGGTTCTTACCGCAGACTTTTGCACCCGTCTCGCCGTGGCCTTGCAAGCCGAGTGAACCATCAGATGAAGCATGGTAGGTAGCCTGGTACCACCTTCAATCTGCCTCGATTGTTGCCATATCTGCCTTGGCGAGCCAAATGAACATAATGATCGCGGTAGTGCTGGCTGAGTTGAGATGGTCTCGTTCTTCGATTTACCGTCACTAAAAAGTCACGTTGAAAATAGGCACCAAAGCCAGTTTCGGATGCTATTTTTCTGCTTATCCGTATGCGTTACATTTTATATCTTTTTCGAAGTCTTTTCAGTCCAGGGACTGATATGAAATTGTAGCAACTAAACGAGTTGGTCGAACTTTGAGCAAGAAAAGAGATGCCTGATGTCAGCCTACACACTTGTGTTAGGCACTACGTAAAGGGTACATTCGTAGGGTCTAACCGTGCTATAATAGCGTTCGCTCCTCTGACCCCTCAGACCCTAAGTATGAAGGTCAGGCTGGCTCTCGGTGAACCCTCGCACTAGCTCAGCAATTTCTTTGACTTTCTCTATTGGCAGATCAGGATAAATAGGCAAACACAGTACCGTCCTCGCTGCTTGGGTGGCGACCGGCAGGTTCTTTGCTCCAGCGGACGCCAAGCCCCTGTAGGATGGAAATTCGCTAATCAGAGGGTAAAAATACCTGCGTGCAAAGATACCGTACTGCTTAAGCTTTGTGTAAAGCACATCCCTAAAGTCGTTGACGCCTTTCTTCTCAACAAAGATAGGGAAGTACGAGTAATTGCTCCGTGTGTTTGCCGGCTCGTCCAGGAGTCGAATGCCCGAAGTTCCTGATAGGGCTGAGCGATACACGCGAGCGATTTCTTTCCTCCTGTCTATTAACCCGTCAATGTATTTGAGTTGCAATAAGCCGAATGCCGCTTGCACCTCGTTCATCTTCGCGTTGATGCCAGGGGCAACCACCGTAACCTCGTCGGCGAATCCGAAGTTCCTCAAAAAGTCAATACGCTTCTTTGTTTTTTCGTCGTGACACACAATTGCTCCTCCTTCAAAGGTGTTAAACACCTTTGTCGCATGAAAGCTCAGTACTGACAGATCGCCGAAGTTAAGAATGGACTGCCCATTCCAGTTTACTCCGAACGCATGTGCTGCATCATATACCACCTTTAGATTATATCTGTCCGCAATTTCTTGTATGCTTAAAACATCACATGGGTTGCCATAAACATGAACTGGCACAATTGCGGTTGTCCTGGGCGTAATAGCCGCCTCAATCTTTTCTGGGTTTAAGTTGCAATAACGTGGTTCAATGTCTGCAAATACGGGCTTCAATCCATTCCAATGCAACGAATGGGTTGTCGCTACAAAACTATACGGACTGGTGATAACCTCACCCGATACCCTCAAAACTTGTAGTGCCACTATTAAGGCCAGAGTTCCATTGGCGAAAAGAGATAGGTACCTAACGCCTAAATAGGCTGCCAAAGCCTCCTCCAATTGTTGATGAAATTCTCCACTATTTGTCAGCCACTTTTTCTCCCAGATTTTCTCAAGGTATACTGTAAACTCCTCAAGTGGCGGAAGAAATGGACGGGTTACATAGATTTTAGATTCGTCCGTATTGCCGACCTCCTATCGGTTTATTACGTGTTTCGATATATGCCATGTTGAGTCAGGCATTGATGTTTTGCGCAGGTTCGATGTATCCGTAGGGCTGTGTTTACATAGTCGCCTAGCAGGCCTCGTACTCTATAATGTGAAAGGAAATAGAAGTTCTGCACATCTCAAAGACCACTTACGACATTCACTATCTCGTTTGTCCTTTTTCACTCACAACCCCAGGTACAGCTTCGCCACCTCAGTCACATGTTCCATTAGTTCAATGTTGGTTCTCCAGGTTTCAACCTTCGAAATTGACAGCTCAACGTTCGAGGCTGAATGCCTTATTATCAAATTTCAGTAAACAAGATCAACGCTGAACCTGGAACATAGAACGTTCAACTGTATCCCTCACTTGACCCGAATAATGTTGAGTAAATATAATAGCATCAAAAATTTTACGCAAGTGATGTCA
>Ga0078972_1006423_pt1 | contig 27888 bp, 22 predicted proteins | sample YelNatPaOPGAMG01_FD_67568 | JGI IMG/M metagenome (GOLD analysis project Ga0078972, IMG submission 67568) | Hot spring thermophilic microbial communities from Obsidian Pool, Yellowstone National Park, USA - OP-RAMG-01 (SPADES assembly) (version 2) | ecosystem: Environmental > Aquatic > Thermal...
CCGCTCGCGTCCGCATAACTGGCGGTTCGAGCTGACGCTTGCGTCGGCGCTGACGCGCCGCCGCGCGCGCAGCTCAACCACCGCGCCGTTGGGCGGCTTGACCGCCGAAAGGAGAACGCGAAGGATGAAACGCACGTTGCTTGTACTCTTGCCGGTCAACCTGATTTTGTCGGCTTGCACGCCTGCGTCCGCGCCAACATCAACGCCCGCCCCCAGCGCGACGCCCCTGCCCACTGCCACGCCCGTCCCTACATCCAGTTGAGATGGCGATGAGAAGCCGGGCCTTTTGACTGTCTTGGATATTTCCAGGTTCTTGTCCTGGTGGTTCAGACAAGCGGTTCTTGGTGCCCTGGTGTCTTTGTGGTCTTGTACCCCATCTCCCGCAGCACCTCACGGGCCACGGCGGCCTCGTCCCAGGGGAGGGCGTAATCGGCGTAAAAGATGCAGCCCTCGTGTCCTTTGCCTAAGAGAAGTACCATGTCCCCTGGCCGGGCGGCCTCGAAGGCGGCGCGGATAGCCGCACGGCGGTCGGCGATGAGGAAGAAGTCCGTGCCCTCCTTCTTCCCCAGCCGTTCGGCTCCGGCGGCAATCTCCCGCAGGATGGCCTGGCGGTCCTCCCGCCGGGGGTCCTCGTCGGTGATCACCAGCAGTTCACAGTAGCGGGCGGCGATCTCCCCCTGCATGGGCCGCTTCTCCCGGTCGCGTTCCCCGGCGCTGCCGAAGACGGCGATCATCCGCCCCGACACCACCGGCCGGAGCATGCCCATCACCGTCTCAAAGGCCTCCGGCGTATGGGCGTAATCCACCAGCACGGTAAAGGGCTGGCCCTCGTCCACCCGCTGCATCCGCCCGGTAACCCCCTCCACGGCAGCCAGCCCCTCCGCCACGGCCCCGGCCGGCACCCCCAGCGCCAGCCCGACGGAGGCCGCCGCCAGCGCGTTGTACACGTTGAAGGTGCCCGGCAGGCGCAGGCGCACGGGGAAACTCCCCTCGGGCGTCCTGATGCGGAACGAGGTGCCCTCCGGCCGGAGGTCGAGGTCGTGGGCACGGACCCGGGCCTCCGGATTCCGGATGGCGTAGGTCCACACCGGCCCCGGGGTGCGTTCGATGTACAACGCGGCGTGGGGATCGTCCAAGTTGACCACGCCGATGCCCCGCCCGGGCCGCAGCGGGGTAACCGCGCCCTTACCCCCCGGACCGACCTTGCGGGCCTCCCCCAGCATCTCGAAGAGGCGGGCCTTGGCCAGGCGGTAGGCCTCGACCGTGCCGTGCAGGTCCAGGTGCTCGTGGGTGACGTTGGTCAGCACGGCCACATCGTACTCGCAGTGTTCCAGGCGGTTCAACGCCAGGCCGTGGGAGGAACTCTCCAGGACGGCGGCGGTACAGCCGGCCTGCACCGCCTCCCGCAAGAAGGCCTGCACCTCCAGTGATTCCGGGCTGGTCTGACGGGTCTTGTTGGCCCAGCGGCGGGGGCCGATCTTGAAATCGACAGTACCGAACAGGGCGGTGGTGTATCCGGCTGCCTCCAGCACGCTGCTCGTGAAGAAGCAGGTGGTCGTCTTGCCGTCGGTGCCGGTGACGCCGACGACCAGCAGTTCGCGGGCGGGATGCCCGTAGAAGGCCGCCGCCAGGTCCGCCAGGGCGGCGTGGGGGTCGGGCACCTGGATCAGGGGCACCGGCAGGTCGAGGCGACGGCCGGCCTCGGCCACGACGGCCACGGCGCCCCGCTCCAGGGCCTGGGGGATGTAGTCGTGCCCGTCCACGTGGGCGCCGCGGATGGCCACAAAGAGGTAACCCGGCTCGACCTTGCGCGAGTCGTAGGAGAGGCCAACGATGTCCAGGTCGGTACGGCCGTGGACGGTGGCCTGGGGGAGTTCGCTCAGGAGGTGTTCCAGGTTCATCGTCTGCTCCTGTGGGAATGGACCGGGCCTGAAGAGGACTCACCGGCGGCCAGGATACCCCGGTGCACCGGGACGTTGTAGAGGAACGACTCCCGCATCTGCGGATCGGCGATGCGCGCCGCCTGCCGGCGCAACAGCCGCCGGCCGCGGGAGAGAGAGTCCCGGGCCCGCTCCGGCAGGCCCAGAGCGGCAAAGAGCCGATAGCCGGTCAGGTAGATCAGCGCGGCATCCTCGGCCTGGGCCTCTCCTCCCGCCAGGAGGCGCAGCGCCTCCTCCAGGAAGGATTGTGCGCCCGCCCGGTCGCCGCCGGCCATGGCGCAGCGGGCCAGGCCGGCCAGGGCGTCGGCCGAGGGGCGGCCGGCCTGGGACTGTTCGACGAGCCGGGAGAGCGACCGATAGGCCTCCCAGGCCTCGGACCAACGGCCGGCCTCTTCCAGGATACGGGCATAGGTCAGCAGCCCCCCAAAAGGCAGGCCCAGCGCCCGGCGCAGTTCGCGGGCCTCGGAGGCCCAGGCCAGGGCCTGGGAAATCTCTCCCCGATGCAGGGCAAGTTCGGCCAGGTACTCCAGTGCTTCCGCCTCGGCATCCTGGCGGCCCATCTTCTGGAAAAGGACCCTGGCCCGTTCCATCCGCGCGCCGGCCTGGTCATAGCGGCCCAACATCAGGTCAACGGCGCCCAGGTTGGCCATCGCCATCAGTTCCACTTCCAGGTCGCCGATGAGCCGGGCCTGGGCGAGCACCTGTTCCAGGCATTCCCGGGCGCGGTCCCACAACCCACTCTGAATCCAGGCGATGCCCAGGTTGTTGAGGGCAACGAGTTCCCACGAACGGTCCCCGGCAGCCCTCTGGGCGGCCACGGCCTTTTCAAAGTAGCGGGCCGCGCGGGCCGGCTGCTGCATCGCGTTGCAGGCATTGCCCAGCAGAATCAGGGCAATTCCGGCATTGCGGTTGTCCTGGGCGCGCCGGGCCAGGCGCAGGGCCCGGCGGGCTTCCCGACGGGCTTCCTCGATCTCCCCCCGCAATTCGGCCGCCCGGCCACGGGCGTTCAACATATACGCCTGGGTGGCAAGGTCCCCTTCCTGCCTGGCCAGTTCGAGCACTTTATCGGCCAGATGCAGGCCGGCCTCCAGGTCGCCGGAGTTCAGGGCCAGCGCCGCCCGACGCACGCCCACGGCGATCGTCAGCGCCCGGTCGTCGGCGCGCTCGACAAGCGGCAGCAGCGACTCCAGGAGGACGCGCTCCTCCCCCCAGCGTCCGCGCAGGTCCAGGGCGTCGGCCAGCCCCAGCGCGGCCCGCAGGCGGGCCCGGAACAGGCGCTCCTCGGGCGACGCTGCCGGACGCCGGGCCTTTTTCTCCGGCAGGGCATCCCATCCCCAGGAGGGGTCCAGTTCCACCATGCGGGCGACGCGCCCGGCCCGTTCCGCCGGGTCGCCGGCCGCCCACCGCTCCAGGACGGAGCGCAGCCGGCCGTAGGCCTCGATGGCCACGTCAGGGGCATAGCGCCGGCCGGCCTCCTCCGCCATGCGCCCCAGGTAGAGCACCCAGCGGTCCTCCAGGCCGGCGCGCTCGTAGTGGTGGGCCAGGAGGCCGTAATGGGGAGCCAGGTTATCGGCAAAGGCCCGTTCGTACCATTCGGCCACGCGCCGGTGGAGCGCACCGCGCTGGGCCGAAAGCAGGGTGCTGTAGGCCACCTCCTGGGTGATCGCATGGTGGAAGAGGTAACTCGGATACGGTTCCCGGGACTCGATGCGGACGATGGAAAGACGCTCCATCTGGCCCAACTGGCGGCCGAGTTCCTGTTCCTCCGGAGGCGCGGGGTGAACGCCCCGAAGGACAGGCACGGAAAAGGTCCGGCCGATCACCGCCGCCACCTTCAGGGTCAGTTTGGTCGGTTCGTCCAGGCGGTCCAGGCGCGAGAGCACCACCCCCTGGATGGTATCGGGGATGGCCACCTCCTCCAGAGGCCGGCCGAGACGGGCCTGGCCGGCCTCGATGGTGACGGCCCCGCCCTCCACCAGGGCGCGCACGATTTCCTGGACAAAGAGGGGGTTGCCCTGGCTCCTTTCGGCCAGCAGGCGGCCGATCTCCTCGGATAGGGTGGCAGCCTGCAGTTCCTGCCGGGCCAGGGAGACGATCTCGTCCGCCGTCAGTTCCCCCAGCGGGAGCGAGCGGTAATGGGGCAGGCAGGCCATCTGCGACCAGAGGGAGGCGACCTCAGCCCCTTCTTCCTCCTCCGGTCGCCCGACCAGGCAGAGGAGCACCGGGAGGTCCTCGACCGCCCGGCCCACGGCCAGGGCCAGTTCCCAGGAAGGCCGGTCCATCCAGTGGACATCTTCCAGCAGCAGAAGGAGCGGGGTTTCCTGGGCACGGCGACGGACGATCTCGGCCACCAGGGCCAGGGTGGCCTCCTGCCGCCGGCGGGCGTCCAGGGGGCGGGTGAAATCGTTGTCGGGCATCGCCCATCCCAGGACATCGGCCAGGAGGGGCAGGCGGAGTTGCAGGTCCGGGTGGAGCGCGTCCAGGGCCTCCCGCAGGCCGGCCGGGTCCGGCCCATCGCCGTACAGGGCCAGCAGCGAACGCAGCAGGCCCGACCAGGGGAAGTACGGCTGCTGGCGGGCGGAAGCGGTGGCCGCTCCAAAGTGGCCGGCCCCGCCCCCGGCGTTCCAGCGGCGCAGCAGTTCGCCTGCCAGCCGGGTCTTGCCGATGCCGGCCGGCCCGACGATGCCGAGCACCATCCCCTGACCGGAACGGACCTGGGCAATGGCCTCGTCCAGGAAGGCCTGTTCGCGCGGCCGGCCGACCAGTTCCCCCTGGGGGATGGCGAACTCGCCGCCCGGTCGCGGACGGGGGCCGAGCAACGGAAAGGCGATCACCTGGACCTCTTTGCCCTTTAGCGCAAGTTGCCGGGCGGGTCCATAGAGGAAGCGTTCGCCGGCGGCCCGGCGTACCCGCCCGCTGATCAGGATGGCGTCGCCGGCCGCCTCCATCAGGCGGGCAGCCACGTTCATCTCATCGCCGATGGCCGTGTACTGGCGGCGAAAGGCGTTGCCCAGGCTGCCGGTAAAGAGCGTCCCACAGGTGATGCCCATGCCGCGGGTCTCGGGCAGGTCGCGCAGGGCCAGGGCGCAGGCGACGGCCTGGGCCGCGTCATCCTCATGGGAGAGCGGCGCGCCGAAGAGGACGACCAGGAGACACCCCTTGTCCCCAATTTCGACCTCCAGGAGGTTTCCGCCGAAGGACTCGATGATCGGCAGGACCCTGCCGATGTAGCGCCGCAACCTCCCGACCCCCAGCGGCTCGAAAGAGACAAAGAGCGGGAGGACGCGGCGGAACTCGGCCAGGAACGATTCCGGGGTGGCCTGGAGACGTTGCACCAGGGCGGGGAGGAGGAAGGGGCAGGCCTGTCCATCGGGGAGAGGCGGAGGCAGCGCGGCGGCCGGCGCGGGCAAGGGACCCAGGACGCGCATCAACCTGCCGGCGCGGTCACAGGTCACCACCCCGGACAGGGCGGCCCTGGCGCGGGCATCCAGGGCGATGCCTCCCGGCCGGGCGCGGCTCTGGGCCCGGGCGGCGCTCCGGAGGGCCGGCCCCAGGGCCAGGAAGAAGCGCCGCGCCTCCGCGCCGGCCATCGAGGTGACGACCCGGCCCAGGGCCAGGCCCACGCGCATCGACAGGGGGAAGGGGCCGGCCGGTGTCTCCACGCTGGGGTGCTCCTGCATCTGCTCCTGCATGGCCAGAGCGGCGGCCAGGGCGCGGGCCAGGACATCGCCGGGGGAATCTCCCTCCCGCGGCCACATGCAGGTCAGGGCGTCGCCGGAGAACTTGACCAGGTCGCCGCCAAAGGCGTACAGTCGGTCCAGGAGGCCGCCGAAGACGCGGTTCAGGACCGCCGCCAACGCTTCCACCCCTCCCGGGCCGGCCTGGGCAAAGGCCTCGGTAAGCGGGGTGAAGCCGGCCAGGTCGGCGTAGAGCAGGGCCGTCTCCTGGACGCGGGCTTTCCCGGCGGGGACGGCCGGCGGCGTGGCGAGCAGTTCTTTCCGTAGCCCAAGCGGCAGGTAGGTGGATAGCATGCCTTTTTTCCTGACCCAACGGGTCGGCTTCTATTATATCACAGCCGCGTCCGGCGTTCGGGAGCCCTGGAAGACGTATTCCAGCCAGCGACGGGCCTGACGGGGGGAGCGCAGGCGCACGACGGTCAGGTGGGCGTATTCCGGCCGGCCGAAGAGGGCCGGATATTCCCGCCTCCGGCGCCGGTAGGTGCGCAGGGCCCACAGGAAGAGCGATTCCCGGCTGAGGAATTGCTCCCGAAAGCGTTCGCGGTTCCCGCTCCAGAGTTCTTCCCGGCAGAGAATACGCCGCAGGGTGCGCCGGAACAGGCGACCCAGGATGACCGGAAGGGAATAGTCCAGCCAGACCACCGTATCGGCGCGGCTCCAGGCCAGATCGCGCACCCGGCTATAGTTCCCATCGACCACCCAGGCCTCGCCGGCGACGGCCTCGGCCACCCGGGCGCGGAAAGTCTCCGGCGGCACCTGGCTCCAGTTCGGCCCCCAGTGGAGGACATCCAGTTCCACATAGGGCAGGCCCAGATGCCGGGCCAGGCGTTGGGCCAGGACCGTTTTCCCCGAGCCGGTCGTGCCGACGACGACGATACGCCGGCCGGGCCGGGGAAATTTCTCCACCGCAGATCGCTGCGCCTTCCTCATCTCCATGCCGGTTCCATAGGGCCGCTCAGGCCAGGGCCACCCGCTCCATCGCCTCCTGCAGCCGGCCGGCCGCCTTCTCCCAGGTGAACTCGCGCGCCCGTTCCGGCCCGGCCTGGCGCAGCCGTTCCCGCAGGGCCTCGTCCTCCAGGAGCCGTTGCAGGCCCTCCCGAATCGAGGAAACGTCGGCCGGATCCACCAGGACGGCGGCCTCCCCCACCACCTCGGGGAGCGAGGAGACACGGCCGGTCAGCACCGGCGTTCCGCAGGCCATGGCCTCCAGGGGGGGCAGGCCAAAGCCCTCGTAGAGGGAAGGGTAGACCAGGGCCAGGGCCAGGTTATAGAGGGCCGGGAGGTCCTCCTGCGGGACAAAGCCCAGGAAACGGACCTGCCCCTGCAGCCCCCAGCGCTCCACGGCGGCGAAACTCTCCTCGTAGAGCCAGCCCGGCCGGCCGACCACGACCAGCGGCAGGCGCAGCCGCTCCGGCAGGCCGGAGAGCGCCTCCAGGAGGCGGGGCAGGTTCTTGCGCGGCTCGATCGTCCCCACGGTGAGCAGGAAACGTTCCGGCAGGCCGTAGCGGGCGCGCACCTCCTCCAACGCCGCCCGTTCCAGAGGGCGAAAGGCCGGCTCCACCCCCGGATAGACCACCTCCACCCGCTCCGGAGGCACGCCCAGGAGGCCGACGAGGTCACGGCGGGTATGCCAGGAATCGGCCAGGAGGAGGTCGGCCCGGGCGATGGAACGGGGGATGGCCCGGCGCAGGTACCATCCCAGGGAAGGGACGGCGCACTCCGGGTGCACCAAAAAGGCCAGGTCGTGGATGGTGAGGATGCGCCTTCCCGCCAGTTGTGGCGGCAGGACGAAATCGGGGGAATAGAAGAGGTCCAGCCGGCCGCAGAAGAGTTCGACCGGCAGGGGCAGGCGCAGCCGTTGCCAGAGGATGGCCTGGTAGCGGTCGGAGAGGGGCAGGGGGCGAAGCCGGAGGCCGGGATGGTTCAGGTGACGCAGGTGCGGGAGGAAGGGGGCTGGCCGGCCGGGGAAACCCGCCGGGTAGATCAGGACGTAGCGGTTCTCCCGGTCCAGGCGCAGGAGTTCGCCGACCAGGGCCCGGGTGTAGCGGCCGATGCCGGCCCCCTGCCAGACGGCGGCGGAGTAATCCACCCCGATGCGCAAGATTTCGCCCCTCCTGTCTCTTCGGATACCGTGCTTCCCCATACTAAACCAGAAGCGCAGCGTCGTCAAACCGGCCTTGACTTCAATGACCAATCGTGCTATAATAAGGCTACCTTAACAAACAAATCCATCTCTGGCCGGCGGGCTGCTCCCTCGAAAGGAGGTGGGGATTAGCGGATCGTGCAACGGAACCAAAAGCGCAGAACCGGCTTGACCGCCGGGCTCTTGCTCACAAGGAGGAGTAAGAGATGAATGCTTTGTGGGTTCTCCTGATCGCCGTTGCCGCCTACGGGGTCGGCTACTGGGTTTACGCCAAGACCATCGACCGGCGCATCATCCAGCCGGACGAGAAACGGGCCACGCCGGCCAAGATGTATATGGACGGCGTGGATTTTATTCCCGCCAACCGGAACGTCCTCTTCGGCTACCAGTTCAAGTCCATCGCCGCCCTGGGCCCCATCCTGGGGCCGATCATCGCCGTCCAGTGGGGATGGTTGCCGGCGCTGCTCTGGATCATCCTGGGCACCTTCTTCATCGGCTGGGTCCAGGACTATAGCAGCATCATGATCGGCGTCCGCGAGGAGGGCCAGACCTTTGGGGCCCTCAGTTACCGCCTCATCTCCCCCCGCGCCCGTAACATCTTGCTAGCCTATATCTACGTCTACATCCTGATGATCATGGGGGCCTTTGGCATCCAGGTGGGCTTTAACCTCCTGACCAATCCTGCCGTGCCCCTGGGCGTGCTCATCGTGATCGGGGCGGGCCTCCTGGCCGGCCAGATGACCTACAAGTGGAAGCAGGACATCATCCTCACCACCGTGGTCACCGTCGTCGTCGCCCTGGTGGGCATCTGGGTGGGAACGCTGCCGGCGGTGCAGGACTTTTTCAAACTCATCTACGGCATCGGCCCCGACGGCAAAAGCCCCATCCTGTTCCTGAACGTGACCCAGGCCGGCTTCATCGGCAGCCTCCTGGTGGCCATCTTCTGCTACCTGGGCGCCGTCCTCCCCATCTGGCGCTGGGCCCAGCCCATCAACTACGTCTCCTTCTGGATCGTCCTCCTGGGCGTCATCGGAGGCGTGGTGGGCCTGCTCATCAAGACGCCGGGCATGGGGGACTTTCCCGCCACCACGACCTTCACCACGGCCTCGGGTCCCCTCTGGCCCATGCTCTTTGTCACCATCGCCTGCGGGGCCATCTCCGGCTGGCATAGCCTGGTCTCCTCCTCCGGAACGGCCCGCCAGCTGGAGAAGGAGACGGACGGCCTCTACGTCGGCGGCGGGGCCATGTTCCTGGAGATGTTCTTCGCCACCATCGCTTTCCTGACCGCCACAGCGGCCTTTGGCAGTTACCAGGGCTACCTGGATGCCGGCGGTCCGGGCAAAGCAGCCGCCGTCTTCTCCAGCGGCCTGTCCAACTTCCTGAACAACTGGGGGCTGGACCAGGCGCTGGGCGCAGGCTTTGGCAAGGCCTACGGTGCCATCTTCCTCACCCTGATGGCCCTGACCATCATGCACCTGGCGGTGCGCTTTATGCGCGTGGCCAGCGCCGAGGCCCTGGGAGAGGCGATTCCTGCCCTCAAAAACATCCATGTCGGCTCCGCAGTGGCCCTCATCCTCACCCTGATCCTGATCTGGCTGGTGCCCTTTATCCAGATCTGGGGCGTCTTCGGCGCGGCCAACCAACTGATGGCCTCCCTGGCCCTCCTGCTGGTCACCATCTGGCTCATGTCCAAGGCCAAGAACTACCAGTGGACCTTCTGGCCCTTTATCTTCATGTTCGTCACCACCATCGGGGCGCTGGTCTGGTCGGCCTATAACGCCTTCGCCCTCAAACTCCCCAAACTGACCGCCTGGCAGGACATCGCCGCCCAGGTGACCATCGGGGTCCTCTCGGTGATTCTGATCGTGCTGGCCATCGTCCTGGCCGTGGACGCCATCCTCTCCATCCTCCGCCGTCGGGCGGAGATGGCCAGGGCGGCCAGGTGAACCTGTGTCTAAGGATGAGTCGGGAACAACCCGCCGGCCCGGAGAAAGAAAAAAGGTGATGCGCCTGGAGGTCGTTACCCCGCTTCCGCCGGCCCTGCGGCCCTGTATGTCCTGCGAACGCCTGATGGAGGCCCAGGTGGGAGCCCAGGTACGCCTGGAGATGGCCCAGGAAGCCCCCCGGGAACTCCAGGAGGAGGCCGAACGGCTGCAATCGTGGCTGGGAGACCTCCTGCGCCGCTACCCGGACAGCCTCCAGGTGCGCCTGATCGATCCCTATTCTCCGGAGGGCTTCTGGAAATGCCTGCGCCACGGCATCCGCCGCTACCCGACCTTTCTGGTGCCGGGGCGCGGCCGGGTCGTGGGGTGGGACCGGGCCGCTCTGGAGCGTCTTCTGGAAGAGGCACGGGGGACTCCCTGAACGTCTCCCGTGCCTCTTCTCCGGAAATTGCGATGGGACCGGACACGGCACCCGCCTGGGAAAAGGCCTGTCAGCACCTTCGAGCCCGCCTGAGCGCCCTGGGGCGGGCCCTCCGCGACATCCTCTACGGGATGAGCCTCTACGAGTGGGTGCGCGAACTGGAGAAGGAACGCGGAAGGATGGAATGCCTTTTTGTCCTGGCCGTGTTCGGCGACCTCCTGGGCCTGCCGCTCCTGCCTCCCTACTATACCCTGCGGCTGTTGCCCTATGCCTTCCCCTACCTGGCCGGATGGCGCTTCCGCGTCCTGCGGGAAAAGGACCTGACCGAACTTTTCGACCAGGAGATCGGTTGAAAAGGACACCGATGGAGGAAAAACATGCCCGAGGAAGAGAAAAAATCCGGTGGATTCTGGGATGCTTTCAAGAGCATCCTCTACGGCATGGCCGGCCACGATATGGCCCGCTATGCCCTGAAGACGCGGGGCAGCATGGAGCACCTCTTCATCCTGATCACCATGGGCGACCTGCTGGGCATCCCCATCCTGCCGCCCTACTACTCCCTGCGCATCCTGCCCTATGTCGTCCCCCAGATCGCCACCTGGAAACGGCGGATGCTCCGTGAGCGCGACCTGACCGACGCCCTGGCTTAGAAAGCGAGGAAACGATGTCTCTGGCCCAAATCTTTCGCCAACACCCGGAACGGCGCTACATCATGTTCGGCGGCAAGGGGGGATTGGGCAAGACCACCTTCTCCGCCGCCACCGCCTACTGGCTGGCCCAACAGGGCCACCGGGTCCTGGTCTTTTCGGTGGACCCCCAGGCTTCCCTTTCGGATATCTTTCAGCGGGACATCTTCGGCAAAGGGCCGGTGGAGATCGTCCCCAACCTCTTCGCCGAGGAGATCGATGCCGACCGGCGCATCCGCGATTACCAGGAGGAGATTCGCCGGAAAATCCTGGATATGTACGGCCTGGAAGCGGTCCCCGACGAGATCGAGGACTATATCCGGGCCGCCGCCGCCGAGCCGGCCATGGAGGAAAGCGCCATCTTCGACGCCGTCGTGGACATCGTAGTCGGCCAGGATTACGACTACTACATCTACGACCTGGTTCCCCTGGGCCACGCCCTCTACTACCTGAGCATGGCCAGCGTCTACGACCAGTGGATCGCCAAGATCACCGCCCTGCGCCAGGAAATGGAAGAGTACGCCCAGGTGGCCCGCATCATGCAGCGCCGGGAGGAGATGGAGGAGGACAAAATCCTGCGCGAACTCCAGGAGATTCGCTACCGCATCAATACCTCCTCCAGCATCCTGACCGACCGACAGAAGACGGCCTTTTTCTTCGTGGTCATCCCGGAGGAGATGATCATCCTGGACACCCTCAAGGCCGCTCAACTCTTTGCCAGGTTCCGCGTGCCGATCTCCGGCTACATCGTCAACCGCGTCCTCCCGCCGGAACTGGCCGAACAGGACATCCCCGAATACCTGCGCAATCGCCTGGAAATGCAGAAAAAGTACCTGGCCGAGATCGAGCGCACCTTCGGCCAGGAGGTGATCGCCCGGATTCCCGAGTTCGAGCGGGACATCACCGGCCTGCCGATGATCGAACGCATGGCCCAGGCCATGTTCGGAGAGGAGTAGGAGGCGAAGCCATGATCGAGAAAACGATGGTACAGTTCCTGGAAGAGCACCCCCGTCTGAAGTACGTCTTCTTCGGGGGCAAGGGCGGCGTGGGAAAGACGGTCATGGCCGGAGCCGCCGCGCTCTGGTTCGCCCGGCAGGGCCGGCGCACCCTCCTGGCCTCGACCAACCCGGTGCACAGCCTGACCAGTTGCCTGGGACAGGACGTCTTCGGCGCTCCCACCCCGGTGCTGGGCCAGCCCAACCTCTATGCCTACGAAATCGATACCCGCGACACGATCGAAAAATCGAAGCGGGAGATTCGGGAAAAGATCGAGTGGTTCCTCAAGTTTGCCGACATCAAGACCCGGGCCGACGAGTTCGTCGAATCGGCCACGATGAACCCGGCCTTTGAGGAATCGGCCATGTTCGAGAATATGATCGACCTCATGTTCCGCGACGAATATGAGGTTTACGTCTTTGACACGGCCCCCACGGCCAACGCCCGGCGCCTCCTGGGCATGTCCAGCGTCTACTCCCTCTGGGTCAACAAGATGGTCAAGAGCCGCGAGGAGGCCCGCACCCTGCGGGAACTCCTCTCCTTCAGCAAACGCAAGCAGGAAAAAGACCCCCTGATGGAATACCTCCTCTCCCTCCGCCAGCGCATGAACCACGCCAAGGAGTTGCTTACCAACCCCGAACTCACCTCTTTCTTCTTCGTCACCCTCCCCGAGGCCCTGCCCATCGCCGTCATCCGGCGTTTTATCCAGTGGTTTCACGAGTTCGGCATCCCGGTGGGCGGCGTGATCGTGAATATGTGCATTGACCGCGCCGCTATCGGGGAAAAAGCCCCGGAATTCGTCCTCAACCGCCTCCAGATGCAGGACGAGTATATGGAGGAAATCCGGCGCACCTTCCCCGATGTACGGGCCATCGTGCCGCTCTTCGAGACCGAGGTCTGCGGCGTCTCCATGCTGGAACGGACCGCCAGGTACCTTTTCGGAACCGGGGGAGGGCCGGCTTGAACCCCCTCCTGATCCTTCTGGCCGTCGGCTTCTGCTACATCGTCATCTTCGGCGGACTGGCCTGGTTGCGCCGAGAGGGCCTTTCCCTGCAATTCGCCCTGGAAGGACTGGGCATCACCCTCGTCTTTGTCCTCCTGAGTTGGCTGGGGGTATTCTCCCCGCACCCCATCCTCCTCCTGGTCATCCTTTACCTCCTGACCATGCGGGTGCGGTTGCTGGTGGACCTGGCCCGGATGCTCCGCAACGCCCTACCGCCGGCCCGTCTGTTGGGGTTCTACGAGGTGGCCCTGCGGTTAGGCCCCGATGCCTCCGGCTACGTGATCGCCCAGATCGACCGGGGGGCCACCCTCCTGCGGGCCGGCCGGCCGCAGGAAGCGGCCGATGCCCTGGAAAGCGCCCTGGCCCGCCGTCCCACCCGCCACTTTAACCCCCGTTACGAGGCCGCCTGCCACTACAACCTGGGCCTGGCCTACCAGCGCCTGGGGAAGAGGGACCAGGCCATCGTCCACTTCAACCAGGTGATCGAAGCCCTCCCCGGCACCGTCTACGCCCACCTGGCCCAACGCGCCATGGCCCCCAAGTCCGGAGCGGCCGGCCGGCCCGCCGAAGAGGAGGACACCGCGAAGGAGGTACAGGAGAAATGAACGGCATCCGCACCGTCGCCGAACTCATGGCCCTGGCCGCCCGCACCGCCCCCAAAGCGGCCGGCCAGGACTATATCGCCATCGAGATCGTGGACCGCCGGGAGGACCTGGAACGCCTGGCCGACGATATGGTGCGCTACGGCCAGGAGTCGGGCAAGAAGAACTTTGACCGCGACGGGGAGAACGTCCGCCACTCGGCCGCCGTAGTGCTCATCGGGCTGAAGGAAGCCAGGACCCTCGGCCTCAACTGCGGCGCCTGCGGCCAGGAAAAGTGCCTGCAGCCGAACACCTTCGAGGGGGAATTCCGCGGCCCCAACTGCGCCCTGCGCCTGCTCGACCTGGGCATCGCCCTGGGCTCGGCGGCCAAGATCGCCTCCCTCCTCAACGTGGACAACCGCATTATGTATCGCATCGGCGTCTGCGCCCGCCGGCTGGGCCTCATCGACGCCGATTTCGTTATGGGCATCCCCCTTTCGGCCACCGGGAAGAGCATCTACTTCGACCGCGGATAGACCGTTTTGCCTCATGAAAAATCCTACCGAATGGGGCCGGTATGCGGTTTTGAATTATGACCAGGCCTCGTCTGACTTGACAGCCCCTGGAAGGGGTGTTATCATGAAACAAAATTTGTAAGCATGATGGAGGTCAGAGATGGTTCGGACACAGATGCAGTTGCGAGAAGACCAGAGGCGGGCGCTGGAGGAAATGGCTTCCGCCCGGGGCGTATCCATCGCCGAACTGGTCCGGCAAAGTGTGGACGCCCTGATTCGCTCCTGGAAAGGCCGGAACGAAGAGGAAGTGCGGCAACGGGCCATCGCCGCGGCTGGCCGCTTCCGTTCGGGCCGCTCCAGAGTCTCGGCACAGCACGACCGCCACCTGGCGGAGGCCTTTCGACGATGAGCGTGCTGGTGGATACCTCGGCCTTCTACGCCATCCTGGATGCAGACGACGGCAACCACGAGCGGGCGAAACACCTCTGGAGCCAATTGGTCACGCAACGGGTTCCTCTGTTCTGTAACAACTATATCCTGGTGGAAACCTTTGCCCTGGTCCAGCATCGGCTGGGCATCGAGGCCGTCCGCACCCTGCAGGAGGACATCCTGCCCATCGTTACCATCCATTGGGTGGACGAATCGGCTCACCGTGCCGGAATGGCCGGCCTCCTCACCGCCGCCCGTCGCCACCTCAGCCTCGTGGATTGCGTTACCTTTACCCTCATGCGAGAACTGGGCATCCGGACTGCCTTCACCTTCGACCCGCACTTTCGCGCCCAGGGCTTCTGTTGCATCCCCTAGCCTTGCCCCAACAGATAGTTGACAAGCAACGGTTAACGATCACCGGACTTTGCCCTTTTCCCCGCCTTCGGGTATAATGCCGGCAAAACGTCGGTGCGCTGAGGAGGAATGTTGCGCCGAAAGGCCGCAGGGCTGTGGATCGTCTTCGGCCTGGCCTGCCTGCGGGCACCGGCCGGCCTCCCGCCCACCTGTGGTAGGAGGCAAGGCCCAAGTTGCGGTTGGATACCGAGCATCGAGGAGAACGCCTTTTGCCTGCCTGGCATCGAGACTGGCGTTTGCTGCTACTGATCCTCCTGTCTCCCCTCCTGGTCGCCCTGGCCTACCAGGTGCGCCTGCCGGTGACGGTGGACGTCGGGGCGCTGGGCGACCGGGCCTACCTCTGGGCCAGTCCCCTCTCCGAGCGGCGCTTCGGCTTCAACGGCGACGAACGCCTGGCCGATGAGGGCATCTCGTACCGCTGGACCAAGTGGGTGTCCTGGCTCCGCCTTCCCGACCTGGGTTGGGACGGCCCCTTCCTCCTGAGCCTGCGCCTGAGGAATGGCCGGCCGGCCCCGCAGACGGTCGCCCCCCGCGTCGAGGTGCGCGCCAACGGCGTCCTGGTCGGCGCCTTTCCGGCCCCGGCCGGGTGGGAGGTGCGGGAATTCTCTCTGGAGGAGTTCCCCGGCCGGACGCCGGATTTGCAGGTGAGCGTCGAGTGCACCCCGACCTCCAGCCTGGGCGCGGAGGACCCGCGCGTCCTGGGCGTGCAACTGGATTGGGTGCGCCTGACCCCCCGGGGGCCCGTTCTATCGCCCACCCTGCCGCCCGGACGTCAGGTTCTCCTCTGGACGGCCGGCCTTGTTCTGCTTTACCTGGCCCTGCGCCGGCCCCTGAAGCGATGGGCCGTCTACGTCGGGCTGGGCCTGGCCCTTCTGGTGGCGCTGGGGCTGGCCGGTTTCCGGCTGTGCCTGACCCCCTATGCCCTGCCCACCCTCGATGCCGCCCTGGCCCTTTTCCTCCTCCTGCACGCCGATTTCCTCCGGCGTGGACTGCGAAAACTCCTCCGGCGGGCGCGCGCGCTCCCCTTTTTCGCCCTCCTCCCGGCCGGCCTTCTCCTGCTCCTCGGGATGTATATCCGCTGGGCCATAGACACGGTGCCCGACCTGGGCCCCCGCCCCGACGCCATCCTGCTCCTGGTCTTTTTCACCGCCGCCGTCCTCTACGCCCTGCTCTCCTGGTTCGAGCCGCTCAAGCGCCTCCTGGCCCGCCTCGACGCCCTCCTGCGCGGCCGCTGGCTTCCGCCGCTCCTCCTCCTGCTCCTCACGGCCGGCCTGACCGCCTACGAACTGGCCTTTATCCAGGAGATGCAGTTCATCGGCCACGCCGATTATGCCGATAACGCCGTGGTGGCCCGCAACCTCCTGGCCGGCCGGGGCTTTGCCGTGGATTACGCCGCCCAATTCTACCGCGTCTATCCCGGCATTTCCCATCCCCAGGAGACCTGGCCCCTCCTCCAACCGGTGCTCATCGCCCCCTTCTTTCGCCTCCTGGGCGACTCTCCCTTTGCCGCCAAACTCCCCAACCTGATCCTGCAACTGGCCCTGGTCCTGGTGCTCTATCTTTGGGGCACCCGCTTCTTCGACCGGCGGGTCGGGCTGCTGGCGGCCCTCCTTTCCGTCTTCAACCGCTATACCTTCCGCCTGATCATCTTCCCCACCAGCGACCTGGCCTTTACCCTCTTTGCCCTGCTGGCCCTGGGACAGTTCTTCTGGGCGGCCGAGCGGGAAAAGGAAGGCCGGCCTTTCCTCCTCTCCTACGCCTGGGCCGGGATCTGGGCCGGCCTGATGATGCTCTCCAAGCCGAACGGCGCCCTCTTTGTGGCCGTCGGCCTCCTCTGGGACCTCTTCCGACGCTGGCGGGAACAACGCTGGTCCGGCCGGTGGAAGGCCTGGCTGGCCTTTCTCCTTCCCGCCGGCCTGCTCTTTTCCCCCTGGCTCCTCCGCAACCTCCTTCTCTTCGGCACGCCGGTCTACTCCACCGAGCAGTTCGACGCCTGGGTCCTGAAGTACCAGGATTGGGAGGAAATTTACCGCATCTACTTCCGAGACCTCCCGGAGCGCTCCTGGCTCCTGCGCTACGGCTTTGACCGGGTCTTCGGGGCCGTCGGCCAGGAGTTTCGCCGCTGGTGGCTCTATTTCTCCCGCGATGCCGGCTCGCTTCTGACCCTCCCGGGCACCTTCCTGGCCCTGGGCGGCCTGTTGACCCTCCGGAAGAGGGCGGCCCGCCTCTTTTCCCTGGTGGGGGCGGTCTTTTTCCTCTTCGGCGTCTTTATCTGCACCTACTGGCACGTGGAGGAACGCTACTTCGTCCCCTTTATCCCCTGGCTGGCCCTCCTCATGGCCCGAGGGCTATGGTGGGGCCATGATGCCCTGGCCTACCGGCGGGAAGAGGAGGACCGGCCGACCCCCACCGGTTTTGCCTGGCTGGGACTGGCTCTGGTGGTGCTGGCCTCCCTGTACCTCACGGCCCCCTTCTCCCAGGAAGCGGCGGCCAAGATGGAGATGGACCGGGGGCCGGCGGCGGCGCCGACCCGGGTCTGGGACGCCGGCCGGGGGGAGTGGGTGCTTCAGGAAAGCCCGCCCCAGGGGAAACGGGCCGAGATTCAGGCCTACCGCTGGCTGGCCCAGAACAGCCCTCCCGAGGCGGTGGTGATGACCCGGGTGCCCTGGCAGGCCACCTACTACAGCGGCCGGCGCAGCGTGATGATTCCCCAGGGCGGCCCGGAGGAAGCCCGCTGCATCGCCGAACTCTACGGGGTGGACTATTTGCTCATGGAGGGCGACGCCCGAAGCAAACGGCCGGCCCTCCAGCAGGCCCTGCAGCGCGGCAACGGCCCCTGGACGCTCCTCTACGACCAGGGGGGGGTGCAGATCTATGCCTTTTCCTCCCAACTCCGGGGACAGGGGCTGAACCGGGTGCTGGAATTCCTGCGGGGCGAATGCGCTTCCATCCTCCTGGGGAGCAGCCGATGAAGGTCTGCATGGTGACCTCTTCCTATCCCAAATATCCCGGCGAGGTAACCGCGCCCTTTATCGAGGAGATTGCCGCCGGGGTGGCCGAACGGGGGCACGAGGTGCACCTGCTCCTCCCCGGGCATCCCGACCTGCGCCGGGGCGCCGTCGAACGGGGGGTGCACCTGCATCCCTACCGCTACGCCCCCTGCCGGAGGCTGGCCATCTGGGGCTATGCCGAGTCGCTGGCTGCCGATGTGGAGGTGCGGGGACGGGCCTACCTGGCGGCGCCGCTGGCCCTCCCCGCCGGCCTTCTTGCCCTCCTCCGCCTCACCCGCCGGGAAGGCTTCGACCTCCTCCATGCCCACTGGGTCATCCCCAACGGGCCGGTCGCCGCCCTGGCGGCCGGCCGGCGCGCCCTCCCCCTGGTGATCAGCCTGCACGGCTCCGATGTCTATCTCCCCGAGCGCAAAGGCTGGCTGCGCCCCATCGCCCGCTGGACCTTCCGGCGCGCCTCCGCCATCACCGCCTGCAGCGCCGACCTGGCCCGGCGGGCCATCGCCCTGGGCGCGCCGGCCGGCCGCCTCACCGTCATCCCCTACGGGGCCGACCCCCAGACCTTCCACCCGGCCGACCCGGCGGAACGGGAACGCACCCGCGCCGAACTGGGCCTGGCCCCCGGGGAACCGTTCCTCCTGGCCGTGGGCCGGTTGGTGCGGAAAAAGGGCTTTGACGTGTTGTTGCAGGCGCTGCCGCAGGTCATCCGGGAAGCCGGGCCGGTGCGGCTGGTCATCGCCGGCCGGGGCGACCTCCACGAGGAACTGCGCGCCCTGGCCGGCCAGTTGGGATTGGGGGACCGGGTCACCCTGGCCGGGGCCATCGAGCGCGACCGCCTGCCGGCCCTCTTCCGCAGTTGCGACGTCCTGGTGGTGCCTTCCCGGCATGACGAGCGGGGCAATGTGGACGGGTTGCCCAACGTGGTGCTGGAGGGGATGGCCTCGGGCGCGGCCATCGTCGCCAGCGAGGTGGCCGGCATACCCCAGGTGATCTCCCCGGAGGTGAACGGGCTCCTGGTTCCGGAAAAAGACCCGGCCGCGCTGGCGGCGGCCATCGTGCGCCTGTTGCGCGAACCGCCGTTGCGGGTCCGGCTGGGGCAGGCGGCCCGGAAGCGGGTGGAGGAGGAACTGAACTGGCCGGCTGTGGCCCGGCAGTTCGAACAGGTATATATCCAGGTGGCAGGAGGAGGACGATGAGCCTTCTGGAGAAGATCGAACGCATGGAGGCCCAGGTGGGCGTCATCGGGCTGGGCTATGTGGGGTTGCCGCTGGCCGTGGTGGTAGGGCAGGCCGGCTACCGGGTGGTCGGGGTGGACCTTTCGGCACGGGTGGTGGAGGGGGTGAACGCCGGCCGCAGCCATATCGGCGACGTCCGGGACGAGGAGGTGGAGGCGCTGGTACGGGCCGGCCGGCTGCGCGCCACGTCCGATTATGCCGCCCTCCGGGAATGCGATGTCATCATCATCTGCGTGCCCACGCCCCTGGACAGGAACCGCCAGCCCGATATCTCCTACATCCTGGCCGCCGCCGAGGGCATCGCCGCCCACATGCGGCCCGGACAACTCATCTCCCTGGAAAGCACCACCTACCCCGGCACAACCGAGGAGGACCTGCTCCCGGTCCTGGAAAGGAGCGGCCTGAAGGTGGGCCGGGACTTTTTCCTCTGTTTTTCCCCGGAGCGGGTGGACCCCGGCAGCAAACGCTGGAACACCCGCAACACGCCCAAGGTGGTGGGCGGGCTGACGCCGGCCTGCCGGGAGGTGGCGGTGGCCTTTTACCGCCGCATCGTCGAGAAGGTGGTCCCCGTCTCCTCCCCCCGGGTGGCCGAGATGACCAAGATTTTCGAGAACACCTTTCGGGTGGTCAACATGGCCGTGGTCAACGAGATGGCCATGCTCTGCGACCGCATGGGGCTGAGCATCTGGGAGGTGATCGAAGCGGCCTCGACCAAGCCGTTCGGCTTTATGCCGTTCTACCCCGGCCCAGGGGTGGGCGGCCACTGCCTCGACGGTCAGGAGTTTGTCTTTATTCGAAAGGGACACCAGGTAAAGGCCCTCACCCTGGAACAGTGCTTCGAACAGTCGCTTTCTGACCCGGCCAGCACACGGATCTCAACCCCTGACGGAGTACTCCTGTCCCCCAAGGAGACGGAGATCCTTTCCTTCGACGTGAAGACAGGCCGTCCCGTCTTTCGTCGGCTGGACCGTCTGACCCGTCGCTTTTATCCCGGCCCCCTGTTTCAAATCGAGACGGACGATGGCCGCTTCCTGACGGTCACGGATGGGCATCCTATGGTCGTTTGGGAAGGAGGACAGACTGTGGTGCGCATGGCCAAGGACTTGAGACCGGGGGATCGCCTGCTGGTCACCGGAATATCCGCCCTGGATCTACCTCAGCAACCGGTGCAGATCGATCTGATCCCACACGTACCGGCTAACGAGCGGCAACGCGTTCGGGTACGTCCCCGCAAAGGGAGTTTCGCAGAGTTTCGAGCAAGGCTACGTCCAGCCCTGCGAAGGTTATGCCCGGGAACGTACTGGGATTTTTTCAGGCAAAACGCGATGCCCCTGGACGTGTATTGCGCCCTGGAAGAGGAGGGAATTGCACCTTTTCAACACCACGATCTCGTATTATGTACCGGGCGGGGACACTCCTACCAGGAGATGCCGGCAGTGATTCAGGTCAATGAACCTGTCGCCCGGCTTATCGGCTACTACCTCAGTGAAGGATGTATCACCGAAGATCGGACTCTGCGGGTGCGGTTTACCTTCAATAGCCAGGAAGAGGCCTATATCGACGACGTCCGGCAGATTCTCCACCAAATGGGCCTTCGGTATTCGATTTATCGCTCGAAAAGGTGGAACGCTGTCCACATCAAGGTCTCTTCGAAGCCTTTTGGCTGGCTGATACGCGATGCCCTGGGCTGCGGGGTGGGTTCCAGGGATGCCCGGATTCCCGAAGCCATGCTGGAATCGTCCAGGACCATTCGGGAAAATTTGCTGGCCGGCCTGCTTCGAGGAGACGGCGATGTCTATCTATGGCAAGGTCGGCGCGCCTACTTCAAACAGGGACGACAGTACGAGCACCGGATGAACGTAGCCTCCGTTGGCTTCTTCTCTTCCAGTCCCGTACTTTTCCAGCAGAGCATCCTGTTGCTCCAGGGTCTGGGGTTCTTCCCCTCCTTTCGCCGGGACAAGCCCTACCTGAGACTGTACGGGGAGGAACAACTCGCCAGGTTGCTACCTTTCTTCGACGGGGAAGCCAGGTCCAGGCTGGAATCCTACCGCCACGGACGTGCCAAACGGATGCCGGTTAAACAGCAAGAAAAATTGGGCGATTTTGCCATCGTCCGGGTTCGTTCCATACAGCCCAGAGAAGGTAAAATGGTATATTCTCCGGAAGTCTCGGAGACCCATACCTTCGTAACTACCTTTGGCCTTGTAACCCACAATTGCATCCCGATCGACCCCTTCTACCTGACTTGGAAGGCCCACGAGTACGACTTCCACACCCGTTTCATCGAACTGGCCGGGGAGATCAACCGCTCCATGCCCTACTTCGTGCGGGAAAAGGTGATCCGGGCGCTGAACGAGCGGGGAAAGACGCTCAAGGGGGCGCGCATCCTGGTATTGGGCCTGGCCTACAAGGAGGACGTGGCCGACTGGCGAGAATCGCCGGCCTTTGACGTCATCCGCCTGCTGCGGGAGTACGGGGCCGAGGTGCTGGCCCACGACCCGCTCATCCCGGAAGTGGACGACCCCCACCGGGGGGAGCGCATCCGCTCGGTCGAACTGACCGACGAAATCCTTGCCTCCTCCGACGCCGTGGTGATCGTCACCCACCACTCGGCTTATGACTACCAGCACATCGTGGACCTGGCCCAGGTGGTGGTGGATACGCGCAACGCCACGCGGAACGTCGTTCGGGGAAAGGAGAAGGTGGTCGTGTTGTAGTTGGACATTTTCGGCCCGAACGGACGATCATCGCCCGGCCCGGAAGGCTTCGGCCGATGGCGGGCCCCAAAAGGCGGCACACCGGATCAAGTATCCGGCGTGCCGCCCTCGGTTTCCCCGGCCACGGTTTAGAAGCGGCGGAACTTGTTCCGGGGCGCGCCGCAGATGGGGCAACGCTCCGGAGCCTCGCCCTCCACCGTCCAGCCACACACCTCGCAGATGTAGAGGTCGCCGACGGCGGCATCCCTGCCGGAGAGCACGGCCTGGCGGGCCTTTTCGTACATCCCGGCATGCACCTTCTCCGCCTCCATCGCCGCCGAGTGGGAGCGGACGGCCCCCTTTTCCTCCTGCAATTCGGCGACGGCGCGGAAGGCGGGGTACATCTCCTCCACCTCATACGTCTCGCCGCCGATGGCCGCCTGCAGGTTATCTGCCGTCGTCCCCAGGTAGCCCAGGGTCCGGAAATGGTTGGTGGCATGGACCTGCTCGGCGAAGGAGATGGCGCGGAAGAGGCGGGCCACATTGGCCAGCCCTTCCTTTTCCGCCTGGGCAGCGAAGATGAGGTACTTCATGTGGGCCTGGCTCTCGCCGGCAAAGGCCGCTTCCAGGTTGCCTTGGGTCATCTTGCGCATCCTACACCTCCTTTTTATTGGATATCACCATCGCCAAAAGGGCGAAGGGATTCACCCGGCGTCGGAAGGGCCCCTCGGGGAAAGAAGGTGATTCTGTCCCCGGCGGGCCAGTTCGCGGAAAGTGAGCAGGTTCAGGTAGTCCCGGAGCAGGCGTCGGGCATCCACCCAGGCCTCGTGCACCGAGCACTCGGGCATCAGCGGGCATTCCTGGGGGTCCAGAGTACACCGGTTGAGGGCGATGGGGCCGTCCATCGCTTCCACGACCTCCAGGAGGCTGATCTCGGCCGGCGGACGGGCCAGGGCAAAGCCGCCGCCCTTGCCCCGCCGGCTCTGGAGGAAGCCGGCCGCCACCAACTGGGCGACCACCCGTCGGGTCAGGGCGGGAGGCATCAGCCGCAGGCGGGCGATCTCCCGGGCCGTCAGGTGGGTGCCCGGCGGCTGCATGGCCAGGTAGAGCAGGATGCGGGCGGCGTAGTCGCACTGCCGACGAATGGTCAGCATCAGGGCCTCCTGAATGTTATCGTTTTGGTGATATTTTACCACGGGAAGAGCATTTTGTCAAGCGGGCTTTCGTGGTATAATAGGAATGGCCGGCCTCTGCCGGCAAGGTGTCCCAGATTACGGCCGGCGGGGACCGGAGGAGATAGAATGACGCTATGTGGGGATACCCGGACAACGGTGCTCCTTTCGACGTCCGTCCCGGGCCCCTGGAGGTGATGGGCATGTTGCGCTTTGACCGTTTGACCGAACAGGCTCAGGAAGCCCTGCAGATGGCTCAGGAACTGATGCAGCAGTTCCAGCACAGCCAGATGGATGTGGAACACGTTTTTCTGGCCCTCCTGCGTCAGGAGGATGGCATCGTGCGCACCATTCTGGAGAAATTGGGCGTGGACCTCCTCCGGCTGGAGGAACGCCTGGAGATGGAGTTGGCCAACACCCCCCGCGCCTTTCGTGCCCCCATGTACGGAGCCCTTCCCACCCAGGTTTACCTGACCCCCCGGGCCAAGTGGGTTTTTGACCAGGCCGAGCGCGAGGCTCGTCTGATGAAGGACGAGTACGTGGGCAGCGAACACCTGATCCTGGCCATCGCCTCGGAGCGCGATTCGCCCTCGGTGCGCCTGCTCCGGGAGAGCGGGGTCAACCGGGAAGTGCTCCTCCGCCTCCTGGCCGACCTGCGCAAGGGCCAGCGCATCACCGACCCCCGGGCCGAGAGCAAGTTCCGCATCCTGGAGCGCTTCAGCCACGACCTGACCGAGATGGCCCGGGCCGGCCGGCTGGACCCGGTCATCGGGCGCGACGCCGAGATTCGCCGGGTGATTCAGATTCTCTCCCGCCGCACCAAGAACAACCCGGTCATCATCGGCGAAAGCGGAGTGGGCAAGACGGCCATCGTCGAGGGGCTGGCCCAGAAGATCGCCGCCGGAGAGGTGCCGGAGCCGCTGCGCAGCAAGCGGGTGGTGGCGTTGGACCTGGCCGCCCTGGTGGCCGGTTCCAAGTTCCGCGGCGAATTCGAGGAGCGCCTGAAGGCCGTCCTGGACGAGGTCCGGAACGGCCAGGGGGAGATCATCCTCTTCATTGACGAACTGCACACCGTGGTGGGGGCCGGCGCGGCCTCCGGAGCCATCGACGCCTCCAGCATGCTCAAGCCGGCCCTGGCCCGGGGCGAACTCCAGTGCATCGGCGTCACCACCACCGACGACTACCGCCGCTACATCGAGAAGGATGCCGCCCTGGAACGCCGTTTCTCCCCCATCTTTATCGAGGAACCTTCCGTTGAGCAGACGGTGGAAATGCTCAAGGGGCTGCGCAGCCGCTACGAGGAACACCACGGGCTGCGCATCACCGACGAGGCCCTGGAGGCTGCCGCCCGCCTCTCCGCCCGCTACATCAGCGAACGCTACCTGCCGGACAAGGCCATTGACCTGGTAGATGAGGCGGCGGCCAAGGTGCGTATGGATATCTTCAGCATGCCGCCCGAGTTAAAGGCCATGGAGGAGGAACTGCGCAACCTCTCCCGACAGGAGGAGGAAGCGGCCCTGGCCCAGGACTATGAAGCGGCGGCCCTGGCCCGTTCCCGCTACCTGGCCCTGCAGCGCGAATTCCAGGAGAAGAAGGAGCGCTGGTTCCAGGAGGCCGGCCTGCAAGAGGTGGTCACCGCCGAGGACGTGGCCGGCATCGTGGCCTCCTGGACCGGCATCCCGGTCAACCGGATGCTGGAACAGGAGAAGGAGAAACTCCTGGAGATGGAGGCCCGGCTGCACCAGCGGGTCGTGGGCCAGGACGAGGCCATCGCCGCCGTCTCCGACGCCATCCGCCGGGCCCGCGCCGGCCTCAAGGACCCCCGCCGGCCCATCGGCACCTTTATCTTCCTGGGCCCCACCGGCGTGGGCAAGACCGAACTGGCCAAGGCCCTGGCCGAGTTCCTCTTCGACGACGAGAACGCCATGACCCGTATCGATATGAGCGAGTACCACGAGAAGCACACCGTCTCCCGGCTGATCGGCGCCCCGCCCGGCTATGTCGGCTACGAGGAGGGCGGGCAACTCACGGAAGCGGTGCGCCGCCGCCCCTATCAGGTCATCCTCTTCGATGAGATCGAAAAGGCCGACCCGGAGGTCTTTAACTCCCTCCTCCAGGTGCTCGACGAGGGCCGGCTCACCGACGGCCAGGGCCACACGGTGGACTTTAAGAACACGGTGATCATCATGACCTCCAACGTGGGCACCGAGTTCATCCGCGTCTCCTCCGGGTTGGGCTTTGCCCGTTCGGAGCAGGACCAGATCGACGAGGAGGAGATGCGCCGCAACATCGAGGAGGCCCTCAAGCGCACCTTCCGCCCCGAATTCCTCAACCGCATTGACGAGGTGATCATCTTCCACTCCCTGAGCCGTGAGGAACTGCTCCAGATCGTCGATATGCAGATTCGCGAGGTCGGCCAGCGCCTGAGCGAGCAGGGCATCACCATCGTGCCCACCCCGGCGGCCAAGGAACTCCTGGTGCGCGAGGGCTACAACCCGGTCTATGGGGCCCGTCCGCTACGGCGCACGATTCAGCGCCTGGTGGAGACGCCCCTTTCCCGCCGCCTGCTCAAGGGCGAGTTCAGCCCCGGCGATACGATTGTGGTGGATGCCGAGAACGGGGAGATCGTCTTCCGTTGTCAGGGCCCCTGCCCGATGGCCGAGACGGTCCGGGTGGAGGAGGTCGCCCGGTAACTGTCCTGAGACTTCTGTGAAACCATGGAGAGCATCCGGTAATAGCCGGTTGCACCCGGGATACTCATCAGGACCTGGGGGTGGGCAAAGACAGTGACCGGTTTGATTCCCCGGTGAATCACCCGGTTCCAGGCGGTTTGGGAAATGCCCAGGTCGGACAGGTCCCACGGAAGCGTCTCCCCTCTGAAGGCCTCTACGGCTTCGGCTACTGAGAGCATCTTCCACTCGTGCAGTTTCTGATGGAAAAACTCGCTCTTGGTCAGTTGATCCAGGAACCAGGTTTGATCTCGGGACTCCGTGGTCACTCCTGTTTCCTCCAGACAACGATGCTCTCCCGCACCGGGACACGTCCATACCGGCCCATTTGCTGGGAACTGTTCCCCTTGTACCGGGCAACGATAATCTCCTCCACGGTGAAGCCTTCTTCCTCGGCCATTTCGGAGAGCACCAGGTCCACCGGGAGCATTTGGCCCTCGAAACGCACGTTGTCCACGACCATAGCCACACGCGCGGAAGGAGACAGAATCTTCTTCCACTCCCGGACGGCCTTCCACATATCCACAAAATAGGCCGTCAGCATATCTGGAATCCTGGGGTTGTTCAGCATCTGTCTCCGCACCCGCAAAAAGTCCACCAGTTCCTGCACGGCCGGGTGGGGAACCTTCTCGGAGGGCAAAAGCCTGGCCTCAATGTGGGAACGGAGCATACTGTGCCGTAACTCCCGGAGTTCGGCAAAGTTCCGCACAAAGTGGAAGCAGAGTTCCAGAGAATAGGTACGGGTGTAGTCGTACCGGTTGGCGTAAGGCGGGGAAGTAACGATGACCGTTGGCGGACATTCGAAAAGGACATCGTCCAGCCGCCGGGTATCTCCCAAAACAACCCGGAAGGGCAAAAATGTCCGGTCCCATTTCAAATCCCGAATCCCCTGGATGTCCATTTCGGCCTCCCACACTTTCCCCGCCAGCGCCTCCTCCGGGTCGGCCGGCCGTTTCTCTCGCCTTAAGCGCAGGAACTGGCCGTCTTTGGAAGTGTAACTACAAGGCTCCAGGACCGAGAAAAACAGGAGCAGGAAGACCTCCCGGAACGGCGATTCCAGACGGTCGATAGCCGCTTTCCAGCGGCGCAGCGTCAGCAGAGTATCGCCGGGAAAGGCGACGCCCATAATGGCCACGTCCATCGCCACCGGAGCCGGTTCGGTGGCGGGGACCACGCGCCGAAGATGCTCAAAGATGGCGGTCAGTTCTCCCGGACGAACTTGAAAGAAAAGGGGCAGGGTGCCGGCGATGAATACAGCCACCGGCAGACGATCGGTTCCGACCGCGGGTATCCCCCGGCAGGATGCTGCCAGGAGCGTGGTCCCCATCCCGCAGAAGGGGTCGAAAACGGTGTCCTCCCGGCTAACCCCAAAGCGGGTAAGCCACTCATCTACGAAGCGAAAGGCGAAGGCTTCTTTATATCGATAGAGGCGAAGGAGAGGCACCCCCTTGTTGCCCACGTACGAGACCAAACGGCCCATTCGCAGGTCTTCACGCATCCTGTGGGCATATTTCTGCTCCAACCGCCGGGCTTCTGCCCCAAAATACGGCGTTTCATTCTCCAACAACACCATTTGTTCCATTCGTATCTGTTTGCCGCCTCCTGTGATCCACATTGGACCTCCTCCCCATTTGAGCCTGTCTCCTTGGCCAATTATACTCTTTCTCCCCTACCTGTCAATTCCTGTCCTGACATGAGACTGTATCCGTCTTCCGCCCGGCGTATTATGGCCGGAGGCGTCGCTGCGCAGCACCAGCGGCAGGTAGATGCTGTAGGGCCACTCCGCCAGCACCGTAACCGCCATGGAGGCCGTCTGTACACCTTCGCAGGGGTTGGTGGCCGTGACGGTGAGGGTGTAGGTCCCCGTGGCCGGCCAGGAGTAGACGGCCGTGGAGGCCACCGTGCCGTTGTCCCAGGTGAAGGTGATGGGTCGGGAGGCCCCGCCGGGCAGGGCCCACGCCCGGTACTGCCCGGGTTGCTCAACCAGGAGCGAGCGGGGGCCATCCACCTGCACCCCGGAAACCGGCACGCAGGCCGAGGCATACTTCAGGTCATAGTTGGCAAAGTCGTAGTAGGCGATATGCGGCCGGCCTTCGCCATCCAGAGCCAGCGAGTTACACCGTTCTCCGGGATATGGACAAATATTACCCAGCCCGGTTCCTGCTTCCACGACGGGCACCGGCCATGCGCCCCGGAGGGCACACAGCCTGCAACCTCCCATCTCCGCAGGCGTAAATTCC
>Ga0078972_1006424_pt1 | contig 27886 bp, 24 predicted proteins | sample YelNatPaOPGAMG01_FD_67568 | JGI IMG/M metagenome (GOLD analysis project Ga0078972, IMG submission 67568) | Hot spring thermophilic microbial communities from Obsidian Pool, Yellowstone National Park, USA - OP-RAMG-01 (SPADES assembly) (version 2) | ecosystem: Environmental > Aquatic > Thermal...
ACCTCTAGATCCAATAAATTCTACCTCTTCAGGACTTTATTACACCTATGCTACTGATGGAAATGGGAATTATGAACTGACAATGGTAACAGAATCTCAGAAATATGCCTATACAGCTGCTACCGATGGTGGAGTAGATCCCGCTTCCTATGAGACAGGCTCTAAACTTACCTTAACTCCTTTTGCTCATGGACTAGTGGGCTATTGGCCATTAAATGAAGGAACAGGAACGGTTGCTTATGATAATTCTGGATATGGAAATAATGCTGTAGCGACAGGTAGCGTTTTTAGTCAATTAGTATGGATAAATGGAAATTGTGGGCCAAATAATAATTGCCTTAGTTTTAATGAGAATCCAGCAACTTCTAGCGCGGCTGCTGGGGCGTATCTTAGTGCTGGTGATCCTGTTAATGGCAGCTTGGATATGAAAGGAAGCTGGACAATAAGCGCATGGTTTATGATTCCCTCTAATGAATCAAGCACGGCTATGAACGGCTTTATTGGGAAAATGCCAGGGGGGTCTTGGTGTTCCTACTGGTATGGTTCTGGTTATTATTTGCAATTAAGTAGTTGGCCAAGTTATCCTGTGTATAGCATTACTCCTGTTGCTGTTACTGCGGCGAATAATAGCGCTAGATGTTATGGATTAACTGGAAGCTGGTCTCAGATTGTACGTTATGATATTTGGCATAATATTGTCGGCACTTGGAATTCTACGAATCAAAGTATGTTGATATATCTAGATGGTAAAATTCTTTCCAATAGTAGGGCTAGTGGTTTTGGAGGTACGGTTGGTGATGCTAGTAATAATCTACCTTTTCTTATTGGTAGTATAGCAGGAGGCGCAGTATATCATGGCTTATTAACCGATGTTAAGCTTTACGATAATACTCTCACCCCCTCTCAAATCCAAGCCATTTATAACGCCAAACAGTGAAAATAGAAGTAGTGGCTAGTTGTTAGGAGATAGAGGGATTAATGCAAATAAAATCGAATATGGCTATCTAGTTTGTTTGTAGCGGTGGTTAAAAAATCGCAGCGGAAGGCGAGTTTTGTAAAACAAAAAACTTATTTCTTAAAAAATTACCTTATAATTTATTTAAACTTTTTGTGTTAAAGAATTATAATTATGTTGTGGAAAAAATAATGTCAAAAGAAGAGGCAAAAAACAGGATTGAGCAGTTAAAAAAAACTATTAATTATTATCGTTATGCTTATCATGTTTTAGATAAGTCTCTTATTTCTGATTCAGCTTTAGATTCTTTAAAGAAAGAATTGTTTGATTTGGAAATGCAATACCCGGATTTAATTACGCCTGATTCTCCAACTCAGCGTGTTGGAGGTAAGCCGCTTAAAGAATTTAAAAAAGTTTATCACGATACTCCTATGATTTCTTTTGATGATGCTTTCTCGGAAACTGATATGAAAGAATGGCTGAGCAGATTAGAAAATTTTTTAAAAATAGAATTAAAACCCCATAATGATTTATTCTATTGTGAACTTAAGATTGATGGATTGGCTATAGAATTAATTTTTGAAAACGGATTATTTATTCAAGGAGCTACTCGTGGCGATGGTTTGGTTGGAGAGGATGTTACTCAAAATTTAAAAACAATAGAAGCAATTCCTTTAAAACTTCTCGATAAGGAAGAAGTGGAAAAAAATTTAATTAATTTAAATTTAAAAAAGTTTTTATTTCTAACTGAAAATTGGCCACCTCAAAGACTTGTGGTTAGGGGAGAGGTTTTTATGAGTAAAAAAGAATTTGAAAGAATAAATAGAAATCAAGAAAAGTTAAATCAAAAAGTTTTTGCTAATCCGCGAAATATGGCGGCGGGTTCTATTAGGCAATTAGATCCAAAAGTAACTTTAAGTCGAAAATTAGATTCTTTTGAATATGATATTACCACTTTAAATTATAAAATTGGCTCAAAAACTGTTTCTTTTTTAGATAAAATAGAAACTCATGAATTGAAACATTTACTCTTGAAAGCTTTTGGTTTTAAAACTAATCCAAATAATAGACCAGCCAGTTCTCTCCAAGAAGTTTTTGCGTTTAGAGATTATTGGGAGAATCATCGCGACAAAATTGATTATGAAATAGATGGAACGGTGGTTATTTTAAACAATAATAAATTATTTGAAGCAGCTGGAGTAATTGGCAAGGCGCCCAGAGGAGCTATTGCTTATAAGTTTGCTCCCAAAGAAGCGACAACTGTTGTTGAAGACATTAAAATTCAAGTTGGCCGCACCGGAACATTAACTCCGGTGGCGGTTTTAAAACCAGTTAAAGTTGGCGGAATTACCATAACCCATGCTACCTTACATAATTTTGATCAGATTAAACGGCTTGATGTTAGGATTGGCGATACAGTTGTTGTCTCAAGAGCGGGAGATGTTATTCCTTATATTACTGAGGTTTTGAAAAGAATGAGAAATGGTAAAGAGAAGGTTTTTAAAGTTCCAAAAGTTTGTCCAATTGATGGCGCGAAATTAATTAAAGAAGGTGTTTATTATCGTTGCTCAAATCCAAATTGTGGTGCTCGTCATTTAGAATTTTTAAAACATTTCGTATCTGAGGGAGCTTTTAATATTAAAGGACTGGGAGAGAAAAATATTAATAGGTTTGTTAATGAAGGGCTAATTTTCGATGCTGCCGATATTTTTAACTTAAAAGAAGAGGATATTGCTTCTTTAGAAAGATTTGGTGAAAAATCGGCAAAGAAAATTGTTGACGAGATACAAAATCATAAAAAAATAAGCTTAGATAAATTTATTTATAGTTTAGGGATTCTACATATTGGCGAAGAAACTGCGCGAACTTTAGCGAAGTATTTTAATATTCCTAAAATAAATATTGGAAAATTTATTTCTGAGTTTTCTAAAAAATCAGTTGAAGACTTTCAAAATATTCCTGATATTGGTCCTGTTGTGGCAAAAAGCCTTTATGATTGGTTTCATTCTGCAAAAAATATTGAATTTTTGAAGAAACTAGAATCATCAGGAATAGAAATATTAAGCATTCAGCAAAATTCTAGTAAATTAGAAAATAAAACTTTTGTTATAACGGGAACGTTATCATCTTTTTCTAGAGAGGGGATTAAAGAAAAAATTAGAAGTCTTGGTGGTAAGGTGTCTGAATCGGTTAGCCGCCAAACGGATTATGTTGTTGTTGGTGATAATCCTGGCTCAAAACTAGAAATGGCTAAAAAATATAATATTAAAACTTTAAGCGAATCCGAGTTTCTTAAAATGATTTCTTAAAAAAAGAGAGGAAAACTCCTCTCTTTAATTATTTTTTTATTTTTTCTGTTAGTTGAAATTTCAGTTCTTTTAAAATTTTTTCTGCTTTAGCTTGAACAGCTCTTTCGAGTTGTTCTTTGTCGTTGTTTGTCTCGGCCATATTCTTAATTCTCCAAAAAATTTCTTCATTAAGTTCCCACTTTAAAGCCAGTAAATTAACCAGACTCTCTATGACTTTTGGATTCAGGTTTTCCTTAAGGAAAGTATTTTTTAATCTAAGAACATCTAACTCTAATGATTTTTTGCTCCATTTAATTAGTGACGACGTAAAGATGTTTTCAATAGGCTTTTTTTCTAAGACTTCTTTTGGTAAGGAAAATTTATTTACTTCACAGTAATTTTTTAAAAAATCCATTGCTAAATCGGGGCTTGTGTTGTCGATCATTGAACTAAAAGCCAAAAGATTTCTAATCAAATCCTTTTCTTTTTCAGAAATATTTTTTACATTTTCATTGGTTAGCATTTTTCCTCCTTATTTGTTTTAATTAAGCTGATTGTATTTTAATTCTAATTATTTGCTTGTGTCAATAAGATATTGTTGCAATAATTTAATAATTATTTAAGATTAAATTGATTTTGGGGTGGTAGCTCAGCGGTTAGAGCGATCGCCTGTCACGCGATAGGTCGGGGGTTCAAATCCCCTCCACCCCGCCAAAATTTATAATCAGTATGAAAATTTTTGATATAACGCGTGATAAAATAATCGCCGAAAAAGTTTTAGTTCCTCGAGGTTATCTAGAAAAAGCGATTGGGTTAATTGGTAAGAATGAAATTAAGCCTATGTTCTTTAGGACTCGTTGGGGAATACATACTTTTGGGGTTCGATTTCCGATTGACGTGGTTGTTCTTGATAAAAATAAGAAAGTAATAAAAATAAAAAGTAATCTCAAACCTAATAGGATATTTTTTTGGAACCCGAAGTATTTTTATGTTTTAGAATTATTAGCTGGCGAGATAAAAAAATCTGGTCTAAAAGTCGGAGATCAATTAAGATTTGATTAATCAATAATTTTTAGTTATATTATATTTATGTTTTCTAATTTAAAAGACATATCTAAAGCAGCAAATCAAATCGCTGAAGAAAAAGGTATTTCTTCGGAAAAAGTTTGGGAGGCTATCGAATGGGCGCTGGCAGCTGCTTATAAAAAGGAATATGGTCAGAAAGGTGAGGTAATTAAAGCTAAATTTAATCCTGAATCAAATACTTTAAATTTCTGGCAAGTTAAAACGGTGGTTAGCAACGAAACTGTTAGATTTCCAAAAGAAGGAGAAAATGTCTCCGGAGAAAAAGAAGAAAAAGAAAAAAATAACGAAACAACAAATGAGAACGTAGAAAACAAACTTCCTCTTTTTAATGAGGCTAAGCATATTCTTATTGCTGATGCTAAAAAAATAAAGCCGGATGCTCAAGTTGGAGATGAAATAATTTTTCCTCTTGAAGTTCATGATGATTTTGGTAGAATTGCTTCACAGGCAGCCAAACAGGCTATTTTGCAAAAATTAAGAGAGTTAGAAAAAGAATCTATTATTGAAGAATTTAAAGGTAGAGAAGGGCAGGTTGTTTCTGGGATTATTCAGCGCTTTGATAGAGGAAATGTTTATGTGAACTTAGGGCGAGCAACCGGTGTAATGTTTGCTAACGAATCTGTTCCCGGAGAAAGATATGTTTCTGGTTCGCGAATGAGATTCTTAATTTTAACAGTTCAAAATGTTCCAAGACTGCCAGAAATAATTTTATCTCGCGCTAACCCAAATTTTATCGCTAAACTTTTTGAAATGGAGGTGCCGGAGTTAGCTGAAGGGCTTATAGAAATTAAAGCTATTGCAAGAGAAGCTGGTAGCCGAACTAAAGTAGCTGTCTATTCTAAAACAGCAGGTATTGATGCAGTAGGTTCTTTGGTTGGTCAACGAGGGACAAGAATAATGGCAGTTAATAATGAATTAGGCCAGGAGAAAATCGATGTGATTGAATGGTCTGATGATGTAGAAAAGTTAATTGCTAATTCTTTGTCTCCGGCTAAAGTTGAGTCAGTAGAAATTTTGCCTCGGCATGAAGCGAGAGTGAATTTGGCTGAGGACCAGTTAAGTTTAGCCATCGGTAAAAACGGCCAAAATGTTCGTTTGGCAGCTAAATTAACTGGATACAAAATAGATATTCGTTCTTTAACTAACCCAGAAAAAGTTCAGTTTAAATCCGGAACTGGCGATGAGGAAGAATACAATGGTGCAGAAGAAGATAATATTGAAGTAGTTAGTGAAAATAAAGAAAAAAAAGTCGAAAATAATTAAATTAAAAAATAAAATAAAAATAAATATAAAATTATGGAAACATTATTTATTTTAGGGTCAGCAATAATTTCGATAATTTTTAGTTTTTTTCTTATTGCTAATGTCAAAAAATATTCTCAAGGCAATGAGAAAATGATTGAAATATCTAAAGCAATAAAAGAAGGTTCAGAGAGCTATTTAAAAAGACAAGCTTTAACTATTACTCCTATTGCCTTAATTATTGCTTTAATCTTATATTTTATACTTGGAAAATTAATCGCCTTAGGATTTATTATTGGAGCTGTTAGCTCAGCTTTGGCTGGATATTTAGGAATGATGACTGCTGTAGATTCTAATTCTCGAGTAGCTCAAGAAGCTCAAAAGGGATTGAAGAGCGCTTTTAATTTGGCTTTTAAAGGAGGAGCAGTAACAGGATTCTTGGTTGGCGGTTTAGCCTTATTAGCAACTAGTGGATTTTATTTTGCCTTTCATAATTTAGAAGCTTTAATAGGACTATCTTTTGGAGGTTCTTTAATTTCAGTTTTTGCTAGGCTTGGCGGAGGAATATTTACTAAAGGAGCCGATGTTGGAGCTGATCTTGTTGGTAAAGTTGAAGCGGGAATTCCCGAAGATGATCCCCGTAATCCAGCGGTTATTGCTGACAATGTCGGCGACAATGTTGGCGATTGCGCAGGAATGGCAGCTGATATATTTGAAACCTACGCTGTTGCCTTAACTGCTTCAATGCTTTTAGGTTCGTTGTTATATCCGTCGGCTGAAAAAATAATAATTTTTCCTCTTTTAATCGGAGCTTTATCAATTTTATCTTCGATTATTGGAGTATTTTTCGTTCGATTATCAGGAAATGATCCAAAATCTACCTATATTATGGGAGGGCTATATAAAGGATTGCTAGTATCGGCTATTGTTTCAGCTATTCTTCTTTATTTTGCTACTCAAAGATATTTTGGAGAAAATTATTTAAATATTTTCTTAAGCGGTATTTTAGGATTAGTTTTAGTAGCTCTAATAATGATGGTTACTGAATATTATACTTCTAAGAAATTTAGGCCGGTTAAAAATATTGCGGAATCTAGTGTTTCTGGTCACGCTACAAATATTATTATGGGGTTGGCAATGGGTTTTGAAGCAACTGTTTTACCAGTTTTAATTATCAGTTTATTAATACTATTTATAAGTTATTTTTTGGGTGGAATTTACGGAGTGGCTATAGCGCTAAGCGAGATGATATCTCTTTCGGCTATTATTGTAGCCATTGATTCATTCGGACCAATCACCGATAACGCTGGAGGTATTAGTGAAATGAGTGGCTTAAACGAGAAGACTAGAAGTGTTACTGATGCTTTAGATTCGGTTGGCAACACTACAAAAGCAGTGACAAAAAGTTATGCTATTGCTTCGGCTCATTTAGGAGCTTTAATGCTTTTTGCTTCTTATACCGATGCTTTAAAAAATGCCGGTCAAATGGTTCGCTTTGATTTAAGTGATCCTTATGTGGTTAGCGGGCTTTTTATCGGGGCGATGCTTCCATATTTATTTGCTTCAATGAGTTTGCGTTCAGTAGGAAAAGCGGCTCAAAGTGTTGTTTTGGAAGTAAGAAGGCAATTTAAAGAGATTAAAGGGATTATGGAATATAAAGCTAAACCGGATTATGGTCGAGCGGTTGATATTGTAACAAAAGCAGCTTTAAAGGAAATGATTATTCCAGCTTTAATTCCTATTTTAGGAGTGATTATAGCTGCTTTAATTATTCCAAGCCAATCAGCTAAAGTTGTGGGAGGTGTTCTCTTGGGTGCTATCATTTCTGGAGTGTTTATTGCTTTTTCGATGACTTCTGGTGGAGCTGCTTGGGATAATGCTAAGAAATACATTGAAGAAGGAAATTATGGAGGAAAAGGATCTGAGGCTCACAAAGCAGCAGTTACTGGCGATACAGTTGGTGATCCTTATAAAGATACTGTTGGTCCAGCGATTAATCCTGTTATTAAAGTTATAAATATCGTCGCTTTATTAATTGTTAGATTTTTATAAATAATAATTATAAAATAAAATTATGAATTTAGTTCCAACAGTTATTGAACAAACAGGTTACGGAGAAAGAGCTTATGATATTTATTCTAGGCTTTTAAAAGAAAGAATTATTTTTATTGGAGGGATAATAACCGATGCGGTAGCAAATGCCGTAATAGCTCAGTTGCTATTTTTAGAGCATGAAGATTCTAAAAAAGATATTACTATTTATTTAAATACTCCAGGTGGTTCGGTAACAGCAGGACTGGCTATTTATGATACGATGCAATATGTTAAACCAAAAATTTCAACAGTTTGTGTTGGTTTAGCGGCATCAATGGGGGCGGTTCTTTTAGCGGCTGGATCAAAAGGTAAAAGATTTGCCTTACCTAATTCAGAAATTATGCTTCATCAAGTAATGGGCGGAGCGGAAGGACAAGCAGTTGAGGTAGAAATTACGGCTCGACATATAATAAAAATTAAAGACAGAATTAATCAAATTTTAGCTAAACACACTTCTCAGCCTATCTCTAAAATCGAAAAGGATACCGATAGAGATTTTTATCTTTCTTCCGAAGAAGCTAAAAAATATGGTTTAATTGACCAAATCATCAAGAGTAAAGATTAATAATTATTTATGAAACTCACTTTTTGGGGAGGAGCTGGTTCAGTTACAGGCGCAAACTATCTTCTTGAAGTTAATAATAGAAAATTTTTAATTGATTGCGGGCTTCAGCAAGGCAGTCGTTATGCTGAAAAAGAAAATTTTAATCCTTTTCCATATAATCCTAATGAAATTGAAGCCGTTTTTATAACTCATGCTCATATTGATCATGTTGGTCTTTTGCCTAAACTTTATAAAAACGGTTTTCGGGGAAAAATTTATTCGACACCTCCAACTAAGGATTTTGCTAAAGTCATTTTGGAAGATTCAGAGCATATTTTATCTGAAGAGGCTCAATATTGGCATTATAACCCTCTTTATACTTTAGAGGATGTTGAAGCAATTCAGGGAATTTGGCAAACTACAGATTATCATAAGACTCTTGATTTTAAAGATTTAAAAGTAACTTTTTTTGATGCCGGTCATATTTTAGGATCAGCATTTATTTTAATTGAAGCCGAAAATAAAAAAATTATTTTTTCTGGGGACTTAGGAAATAGCCCAGAGCCAATTATTAAAGATCGAGATATTATCCCTCCTGCCGATTATTGTCTTATTGAATCAGCTTATGGTGATCGTCTTCATGAAGATGTTAGTAAAAGAGAGGATATATTAGAAGATGCCATAGAAGAAACAGTTAAAAACGGAGGAACTTTAATGATTCCAGCTTTTGCAATGGAAAGAACACAAGAACTCTTATATCATATTAATGACCTTGTTGAGAACGATAGAATTCCTAAAGTTCCTATTTATATTGATAGTCCGTTAGCAATAAAACTGACTGAAATTTATGATCGTTATAGAAATTATTATAACGATGAGGCAATTCAGTTGCTTAAAAAAGAGGGGAAAAGTTTTTTAATTTTTCCTAATGTTTATTTAACTTTAACTACTGAAGAATCGAAAAAAATTAACGATGTTCCACCACCAAAAATTGTGATAGCTGGATCTGGGATGTCTCATGGTGGGAGAATTTTGCATCACGAGATAAGATATTTACCCGATCCTAAAAGTATGATTTTGTTTGTTGGCTATCAAGCTGAAGGGTCTTTGGGAAGAAAAATCTTAGATGGAGCCGAGCAGGTTAAAATTTTTGGCGAAAATGTTCCAGTGAATTGTCAAAAAAAAGTTATCTCTGGTTATTCGGCTCATGCTGATCAGAAAGGTTTATTAGATTGGCTTTATCCTGATAGAAAAATTCTAAAAAAAGTTTATGTTGTCCAAGGTGAAAAAGAAGCTTCTTTAGTGTTAGCCGAAAAAATTCGCGACAATCTTGCTTTAATAGCTGAGGTTCCTACTTATGGCGAAGTGGTGGACTTATAGTTTTTTTAAATTATAATTTATTAATGACTAAAAAAGTGCTCAAAAAATCAACTAAATTAGAGAAAGAAGAAGAAAAAAATTTTAAATATCTTGAAAAAGAATTAGCCGATGGCGAGCTAAGATATAAAATTTGTGTTTCTGGTGCAGCCGAAACTAGCCATTGCGCTAGTGAAGCGATGGAAAAAACTATAGAGTTAGGCAGAGAAATTGCTCGTCGAGGAATGATTTTAGTTACTGGGGCGACAACCGGAACGCCTTATTGGGCAGCTAAAGGAGCTAAAGAAGCAGGGGGTATAGTTATTGGTTTATCACCAGCAGCTTCCAGAGCAGCTCATGTTAATACCTATCATTTACCAACTGATTATCATGATTTAATAATTTATACAGGCTTTGATTATTCTGGTCGAAATTTGCTTTTAACTAGATCAGCTGATGCTGTGATAACAGTTTGTGGGAGAATGGGAACTTTAAATGAATTTACTATTGCGTTTGAGGATGGTAAACCACAAGGGGTTTTAGAAGGTACAGGGGGAACAGCAGATAGAATAAAAGATATTGTTGCTGGTGCTCATCGAGGACCCGGGAAGATTGTATATGACAGTGACCCAAAAAAACTTCTTGATAAATTAACTCAATTAATAATTCAAGAAGAAGCAATAAAAGAAAACCATAATCACAACAATGTTAAAATCTAAAAAACCAAAAATTATCGGAAGAATAAATCATTATTTTACAGCTATAAAAGTTGCTACTATTAAATGCAAAGTTCCTTTAAAAATTGGCCAGCATATTAAAATCAAGGGAGCTACTACTGATTTAGATGAAGTTATTAGTTCGATGCAGTATAATCATAAAGATATTAAAGTTTCTAAAAAGGGCCAAGAAGTGGGAATAAAAGTTAGTGATAGGGTAAGAGAAGGCGACGATGTTTATTTGGTTGAATGAATCATTTGAGAAAATTTTATTGGGCTGAAGCTTCAAATATAGCTGTTCTTTTTGCGACGATTGTAGGAATTGGAACATTTGCTCTTCCTTATGTTTTTAAATCTTCCGGATTTTTAATTAGTTCTATCTGGATGCTCTTTTTGGGTTTAGGAATAATGCTTATTCAATATTTTCATTTTTTAGTTCTTCAAAAGACTAATGGCGCTAGCCTTTTAAGTTTAGTAGGGAAATATTATGGTAAGTCGATGGAATTTTTAGCTTTTTTGGCAATTATCTTTGGGTTAATTTTAACCTTAACTGCTTATTTAATTTTAGCTTATAATTTTTTATCTTTAATTTCTTGCTCGGCTTTAGTTTGGCTAATGATTTTTTGGGCTTTGGCATCATTACCTATTTTTTTAAAGAGTTCTTTTTTCTCTGGTTTAGAATTTTTGGGAGCTGTTAGTCTAATTTTTCTCATCTTTATTATAGTAATTTCTAACAGTTTTAATTTTAATAATTTAAATCTAATAAGTGTAAATTTTACTGATATTTTCTTGCCTTTTGGAGTAATATTTTTTGCTTTGGCGGGCTGGACTGCTGATGGTGCGATATATCGGGCTTCTAAAAGCCAAAATCTTTCTCAATCCTCAGTAAAAAGAATTTTTATTTTAGGGCCAATATTAGCAATAATTTTTTATTTTATTTTTGTAGTTTTAGCTTTAGCTTTAAATATAATAATAGTTCCTGATTTTATTTCTGGGATTAATTGGCCTATTTATAAGCTTGTTCCCATTATTTTTTTAGGTCTTATTTTAATATGGACTTCTTATTTTCCAATCGGCTTAGAAGTAAAAAAAGAAATGGAATCTTTTCGTTGGTTAAAAAATTCTGCCGGAATAATTGTCCTTTTTTTACCTTTTATTCTTTATTTTTTTGGTTTTAACTTCTTAAAGATTATTAGTTTGGTGGGGGGTATTTTTATCGCCTTAGAATATGTCTTTTTAGCTTTAATAATTGAGAAATTGCTAGAACTTTCAAAAATTCAAAAATTGGCGATTCAATTTTTGGAAATTGTTTTTTCTTTAGCGGCGCTTTATGAAATTTTCTTTTTAATTAGATGAAAAATACTTTTAATAAAATTTTAGCTTTCTCATTTTATCTTTTTTTAGTCTTTTTGCCATTTGGCTATAGACATTTAATTCATCAATTTAGTTTGCCTTTTTTAAAGCCGGATAAAATTTTTAATGCCTTTGATGAGTATCGAACAACATTTATTTATCTAAATGACATTCTGATTATCTTATTGCTAACTCTTACAATAATTTATATTGCCAAAAATTGGCTAGTGGTTAAAAAAATATTTTTATCAACCAAAGTTTATTTAATATTTCTCTTTGTCGCCTTGGGATTAATTTCTATTATTTTTGCGCCGATAAAAGCCTTAGCTTTTTATTACTTTATTCGTTTATTTTTGGCAGCGATGTTCGGCGTCTCGGTAATTATTTTATTAAAAGAAAAAATTATTAATTTAAAAAATATTTTTTCAATTTTGGCTATTTTAGGAACTTTTGAAGGGGTAGTAAGTTTTTTGCAATTTTATTTTCAGCATAGTCTAGGCTTAAAATTTTTAGGTGAATCTTTTTTGGGTTATGATACTCCGTCGGTAGCTAGAATCTGGGTTGACGGCGCTAAGCTTTTACGGGCTTATGGAACTTTTCCTCACTCTAATATCTTAGCTGCTTTTTTAGTGATGGGTGTTGTCGCTTCTATATATGGTCTTATTAAATCTTTCAATAAAAATAATTTAATATTATCTGACATTTATCGCCTGATTTTTTGGTCAGTTATCTTATTTTTTAATATCCTCGGACTACTCTTGAGCTTTTCAAGATCGGGTTGGTTGGCATTAGTATTGGCTTTATCAATAATAGTATTTTTAGGATTATTAAAAAAAGAATTTCGTCGTCAGGCGATTATTGTGGCAACAATTTTTATTTTTACTGGTATTATTCTTTTAATTGCTTTTGGCTGGGCAATTTTGCCGAGATCACATCTTTATATTGAAGAAGCTTCGGTTGAATATAGGCTAATCTATATGGACGTAGGAATTAATTTAATTAGTAATCATTTGTTAGGAGTTGGAATAGGAAATCAAGTTGTTGAGTCAGTTATTCTTCATCTATATCAAAATTATAAAATAACTAGCCCATGGCTATGGCAGCCAATTCATAATCTTTATTTATTGATTTTTTCGGAACTTGGAATTTTTGGTTTTTTGGTTTTTTCTGGGTTAATTTTGTTATTGATTATTGACTTTATCCGGCGTTTTTCAGATTGGAAATTTTCTGATATTTTAATGTTTGGCTTATTCTTAGCTTTTCTGTTTCTTGGTCTTTTCGATCATTATTTTTGGGATTTATGGCCAGGAATGTTAATGTTTTGGTTAGTTCTTGGCATTTTTGCAAATCAAGAAGTTGAAAATTAAGCTGAAAGATTTTAAATGAAAATAGCAAGCCCTTGTAGTTGAATGGATACAACGCCAGCCTCCGGAGCTGGAGATGGAGGTTCAATTCCTCCCAAGGGCACTAATGATGTAAAAAATTAAATTAGCTCTTTATTTCTTAACTTGACAAAAATATTTTCTCAATTAAAATTTCTAATGAATTAGCAATCAAAGGTCGTGAGTGCTATTTTAATAAATTTAAAATGATTAAAATTGAACCATTATCAAATCATATATTTTTAGAACCGCTTGAAGAAGAGAAAAAAACAAAAAGCGGTATTGTTATACCAGATACGGTCGAGAAAGAAAAGCCAGTAAAAGGAAAAGTGATAGCGGTTGGTCCTGGTAAAACATTAGAGAGTGGAAAAGTTATGCCGATGTCTGTTAAGGCTGGTGACATTGTTCTTATTAAAAAATATGGTCCTGATGAAATTGAAATAGATGGTAAAAAATATTTGGTCGGAGACGAGGATGATATCCTCGCAGTTATAAAATAAAAAAATGGCAAAGTTAATTTTATTTAAAGACAAAGCTCGAGAAAAAATTAAAAAGGGGATTGATCAAGTTGCTGATGCGGTTAAGGTAACTCTTGGTCCGCGTGGTAGAAATGTTATTTTAGAAAAAAGTTATGGATCCCCAATTATTACCAAAGATGGCGTTACGGTTGCCAAGGAAATTGAGTTAGAAGATAAATTTGAAAATATTGGCGCTGAATTAATAAAAGAAGTAGCTTCAAAAACTGCTGATGTTGCGGGGGATGGTACAACTACAGCTGTTGTTTTAACTCAGGCAATGATTACCGAAGGAATAGTTAGGATAAATTCTGGCGCCGACCCTGTTGTTTTAAAACAAGGATTAGAAAAAGCTCTTAAAAAAGCTAATGAAATTTTAGAATCTCAAGCTAAACCAATTAAAATTGGCGACTTAAAACAACTTGAAGAAGTAGCCTCAATTTCTGCTAATGATAAGGTTATTGGTAAATTAATTGCCGAAGTTTTTAATGAGATTGGTAGAACTGGGGTGGTAACTGTTGAAGAATCTCAAACATTTGGTTTATCTAAAGAAATTGTTGAAGGTTTGCAATTTGATCGAGGCTATGTTTCTCCTTATATGATAACTAATCCGGAAAGGATGGAGGCGGTTTTAGAGGATGCTTATGTTTTGGTTACTGATAAAAAAATTTCGGCTATTGGTGAATTATTGCCTTTGCTTGAAAAATTAGTCCAAGGAGGGAAAAAAGAATTAGTCATTATTGCCGATGATATAGATGGCGAAGCTTTAGCCACGCTAGTAGTTAATAAAATGAGAGGAGTGTTTAATGCTTTAGCTGTTAAGGCTCCTGGATTTGGAGACAGAAAGAAAGAAATGCTTCAAGATATCGCGATTTTAACTGGTGCAGAATTTATATCCGAAGAGCTTGGTAGAAAACTTGATTCAGTGGATATAGCTGATTTAGGCCAAGCTCATCGAGTTGTTGCTAATAAAGATAATACAACAATTGTTGGGGGAAAGGGTCGTAAAGAAGATATTGAAAAAAGAATAGAGCAAATTAAAAATCAAATTAAAAAAACCGAATCAGAGTTTGATATTGAAAAACTTCAGGAAAGATTAGGGAAGTTAGCTGGTGGCGTAGCGGTAATTAAAGTTGGAGCAACAACTGAAACCGAAATGAAAGAGAAAAAGTTTAGAATTGAAGATGCGGTGGCGGCAACAAGAGCAGCTATTGAAGAAGGAATTTTACCTGGTGGCGGAATTGCTCTTTTGGAAACCGCTAAAGAACTTAAAATCTCTAAAGACAAACTTGATGTTCTAGGTGATGAAGCAAAAGGAGTTGATCTTTTAATTAATGCTCTTGAAGTGCCGATTATGACTATTGCTTCTAATGCAGGGAAAAATGGTAACGATATTATTAATAAATTAAGTGATAAGCCAAAAGGAGCTGGTTATAACGCTGCTTCAGATAAAATAGTAGATAATATGATTGAAGCGGGAGTTATCGACCCATTAAAAGTTGTTAAAACTGCTCTTAATAATGCCGCTTCAATAACTTCGCTGTTTCTAATCTCTGAGGCTGGCGTTGTTACTAAACCTGAACCAAAAGAAAAAATGTCGATGGATAATAATATGCCGACTGATTATTAATTTAAGAAACAATGGTTGAACAACTAAAAACGCCAAATCTTTGGCGTTTTTAGTTTAGTTATATAAGTAAGATAAAATTCGTTAATTTTTATTTGGTCGGGCTGCCGAGATTTGAACTCGGACTAAATCCTCCCAAAGGACTCGTGCTGCCGTTACACTACAGCCCGATAATTGCATTTGAATTATAGATTATTTATGATAAAAATTAAAGCCCTTGTAGTTCAATGGATAGAACAGCTCCCTTCTAAGGAGCGGATGAGGGTTCGATTCCTTCCAAGGGCGCAGAAATTTTTATTTATTAAATGACTGAAGAAACTAGGGGTTGTATCTATTTTTATAAATTTTTTTAAAAAAACAAAATCTAAAAACGATATAAAAAACTGATTTTGAATAAAATATTTTAAGCAGAGCTTTAAAAGAACTTGAAAATTTATTAAGATTTAGTAAAGTTAAAAATATGTTTCGCCTTGCCTGGGTAGCTCAGTGGTAGAGCGCAGCCCTGAAGAGGCTGGCGTCCGGTGTTCGATTCACCGCCCAGGCACAGAAAATTAAGATTAAGAAATTAACTCTAAATTATTTGGCTAGTTTTAAAAATATTCTTTGCTCTGTTGGTTTGATATCAGAAACGATAAATTGATAAGTTTGCCCAATTTGCAAACTTTTTTTCATTTCATCTAGGGATTGAAATTCTGTTGATGGTACTAATCCTTGAAGATTATTATCAAAATTTACTAAAGTTCCAAATGAATTTGATCTATAAACTTGGCCATTTATTTTTTGCCCGATTTTAATTTTCTCTTCAATATTTTCCCAAGGATTTTGCTCTAAAGCTTTTAACGAAAGAATAATTCGATTATCTTTAATGTTAATAATTTTAGCTTTTAGATTTTCATTTAAAGAAATAACATCTTTGGGGTTATCTAAATAACGATAAGAAATTTCTCCCGTATAAATAATTCCTTCTAGTTGTGGATTATCAGCAAATTGGACAAAAATGCCGAAATCAGCAAATCCAGAAACTATTACATCAACTACTTGGCCAATAGAATAATTAGCTATTAATTCCTTTGCGTTCTCTGGTAAAATTTCTCTTTCAGAAACTGTTATTCTTTGATTTCGAGAATTAAATCCTGTTACCTTAACGTTGAATTCTTCACCAATAAAAGTTTGTAAAACCTCGCTAATTTTTTGCCAATCTTCTTGAATGACAAATTCACTGATTTTTTGGTAGTGGTCTAACGAAAGTTGAGCTATTGGCAAAAAAGCTTTGTTTTTTAATAAGTCAACTATTAAGCCATTTCTAGCGACACCGATAACTTTAACTTTAACTAAATCACCGCTCTCCTTAAGCTCTTTAATTTCCGTTATCGTTTTCATCTTATCGGCTTCAGTTAGAGAAACTTCTAGATATCCCTCTGGAGTTTCTTCTCCTAGATATTTAACAAATACTTTATCTCCAACATGAAGATTTTTGATTATATCTTTAGAATTATTAAACTCTGCTCCATAGACTATTCCTAAACCGAATTTTCCGAGGTCAAAATAAGCCTCTTTACCAATAATTTTTATTACTTTAGCTTCATAAAGCCGATTGGTTTGGATAACCGGAAAATCACTTTGATTATTTTTGAAAACTTCAGCCATTAAATTTGATGTTTTTGTCTTATTTTCAATCATAAGGGTTATTTTATATAGTTAAATAAAAAAATCAATACAAAACTCTAGAAGATGAATTTTCGCTATTTGAAATAAATCTTACAAAAGTGTAATCTTAAGATAATGGATAACGTAAATGAGGATAAGCAAAAAGAGCTGCAAGATATTTTACGGAGAGTTAAGGAGAGTTCGGAAGAGAGGAGAGCTCAAGATTTAGCTAAAACATTAAACTTATCTTATACCGATTTAACTCAAACTTCGGTTGTGGTTGACGCTTTAAAGCTTGTTCCTGAAGAAGAAGCTAAAGAGGCTCAGCTAGCAGTTATTCAATCTCAAGGAAATAAGTTAGCTGTTTTAGTTTATGATCCTCGATTACAAAAAACAAAGCAAACATTAGATTCTCTTTCTCAAAGAGGGTATAAACTTAATATCTTTATTGTTTCTCCTAAAACTCTTGATCAAGCTTGGTCTTTTTATAAATTGATCGCCAAGCATGTTGCTCCTATTAGCGAAAAAATAGAAGTTGAAGAAGGATACTTTCAGGATTTGCTTAATCGTCTAACAAATATTGATGCTGTAAAAAAAGAAATTGAAAATTTTGACTTCAAGCAATTTGCTACCGCTAGATTGGTTCAAATAATTATTGCTGGCGCTTTAGCTAACAGAGCCTCAGATATTCACACTGAGCCTCAAGAAAATAGTGTAACCATCAGATATAGGATTGATGGTATTTTGCATGATATTACTAAAACTTTATCTCCCAGCGTTTATGATAGTTTCTTAACAAGAATAAAACTGCTTTCAGCTATGAAGCTTAATATTCATGATCAAACTCAGGATGGTAGATTTACAATTGTTATGCCTAAAAAGGAAGTGGAAATGAGAGTTTCTATCATTCCTTCTGAGTTTGGCGAAACAATCGTTATGCGAGTTCTTGATCCTGATGCTATCCATATTAAACTAGAAGATTTAGGAATGAGGCCGGATGATTTTAAAATTGCTATCGAAAAAATTAATCAACCAAATGGTTTAATTTTAAACACCGGGCCAACGGGCTCTGGAAAAACAACAACTTTATATGCTTTCTTACAAGCTATTGCTACTCCAGATGTAAAAGTTATTACTGTTGAAGATCCTATTGAATATCGAATAGCTGGTATTGAACAAACCCAAGTTGACGAGGAAGCTGGTTATACTTTTGCTAACGGATTAAGAGCAATTTTACGGCAAGATCCGGATATTATTCTTATTGGTGAAATTCGAGATAAAGAAACTGCAGAGATTGCTTTACAATCAGCTTTAACTGGCCACATTGTTTTTTCAACTCTTCACACTAACGACTCTATCGGCGCTGTACCAAGGTTAATGGATTTAGGCATTAAACCGGTTATTTTAGGTCCGGCTCTTTCTTTGGTAATTGCCCAAAGATTAGTTAGAAAACTTTGTCCTTATTGTAAGAAACCAGTAGAAGTATCACCAGAACTTAAAAGCAAAATAGATAAATTTATAGATAATTTACCGGATCGGGTAGATAAAAATAATTATAAAAACATTACTCTTTTTGATGCTGTTGGTTGCGATAAATGTAACCATACAGGCTTTAAAGGTCGAATTGCTATATATGAATTCTTTTTAGGATCACGCGAATTAGAAGAATTAATTAATAAAAAAGATTTCTCTAATGTTGATTTAGAGGAATTAGCTAAAAAACAAGGAATGGTTTCTCTTCAACAAGATGGAATTTTAAAAGCTATTTCTGGAATTACTACCCTTAAAGAGGTAGAAGAAATAACAGGAACCTTAAAATGGGAATAACAACCTCTAATCTGAGGGCTAAGCCGGAAGACGGCCGATGAGCTCTTTTAAAAAATATTAAAAGAGTTTAGAATAATTTTGAGGAGCAGCTTCGTCGCCAGACCAACCTGTCCTAAAATCTAAAAATTATTCCCGCCCTCAGGTTAGAGATTATTATTGATATACGATTCTGCTTTGATGTTAGCATAAAACTTGTTATTTGTCAAGGGGATATTATGACTAAGAAAATTATAGAAGATCAAAGCATAGATCAACTTTTAAGGCCTTTAAATTGGTCTGATTATGTTGGTCAAGATAAAATTAAGGAACACTTAAGAATTATAATTGAAGCTGCCCGAAAAAGAAATGAGCCAATTGATCATTTGCTTTTTACAGGCCCGGCAGGGTTAGGAAAAACAACTTTAGCTTATATTTCTGCTCGCGATCTCGGCTCATCTATTAAAGTTACTTCCGGACCAGCCTTAGAAAAAGTTGGAGATTTGGCGGCAATTTTAACAAATTTAGAAAAAGGTAGCGTACTTTTTATTGATGAAATTCATCGGCTTAATTCTTTAATAGAAGAAGTGCTTTATCCGGCAATGGAAAGTTATAAACTTCATTTAGTTTTGGGAAAAGGCCCGAGCGCTAGGACCATTTCAATAGATTTAGCCCCTTTTACTTTAATAGCAGCAACAACTCGACCGGATTTAATATCTTCGCCTTTACGTTCAAGATTTGGAGCGATTTTTAATCTTGATTATTATTCTGATAAAAATATTAGTGATATTATTAGGCGTTCGGCAAAAATTCTTAACATTAAAATTAACGAAGAAGCCATAAATTCATTAGCTAAAGCTTCGCGTAGAACTCCAAGAACAGCTAATCGGCTTCTTAAAAGAGTTCGTGATTTTGCTGAAGTTTCCGGAGCTGAAGTAATCGATCAAAATGTTATTTCAAAAGCATTAAATATGATGGAAATTGATGAATTAGGATTAGAACCAGCTGATCGTCGACTCTTAAAATTAATTATTGAAAAATTTAACGGCGGTCCGGTTGGTATAAATACTTTAGCTGCGGCTTTAGGAGAAGAAAAATCCGTTATTGAGGAAATATATGAACCTTATTTAATGAGCCTTGGCCTTTTAAAGCGCACTAGCGCTGGTCGAGTTGTTTTAGAGGAAGCTTATCGTCATTTAAAAATAAATCGTCAAAATCAGCTGTTATGATAATAAGCGAAATTTTACCTAATCCAGTTGGGCAAGATTCTTTAGGGGAATTTGTCCAATTATATAACAATGGTTCGGAGCCAGTAAACCTAAATGGTTATTATTTAGAAAATAGCGCTGGCAAAAAATTTTTCTTAAGTGGTTGGATTGGAAAATCTGAATATTTAGTTTTTAAAAAACCTAACCTTAAAATTAATATTAAAAATCAAAATGAAAACATCTCTTTATACAACAACAATGGTCAGCTGGTTGATAGTTTAAAATTTTATGGTTCAGCGCCGGAAGGAAAAATTTTGATTCATTCTCAAGCTGGAATAGGTGAATTTTTTGATTTGAATGCCGCAAAAAATTTAAGCGCTTCTGTTTATCAAAATTTTTCTAACCAAACGGTTTTTCGCCAAGAGTTGGGAGGGTTTGATTTATTGTTAATGATTATTGGGGTTTCATTTTTACTTTCAATACTTTCCTTAATAATTATTTCTTCTTATGAAAAATAGTTTTATAACTTTATCTGGTAAAGAAACTGAAAAGATTGGCTTTAATTTAGCTAAAAAAATAGCTGCTCAGCGCCATTCAATTATATTAGCTTTAAACGGGGAGCTAGGAAGCGGTAAAACAATTTTTACCAAAGGATTTTTAAAAGGACTTGGCGTAAAAGAGAAAATTGTTAGTCCTACCTTTATTATTTTTCGCCATTATAATGTTAATCTTAGTTATTTTAAGAATATTTATCATTTCGATTTCTATCGCATTAAATCTTACCGCGAATTAAAAATTTTAGGTTTTGATAAAATATTAAAAGAGCCAAAAGCTTTAATTATTATAGAATGGGCTCAAAAAATTAAGAAATACTTGCCAAAAGAGACAATTTGGATAAATTTTCAGTACGGTCGAGAAATTAATACTAGAAAAATCACCTTTGATAAAAAATAATTATAAAACTTTATTATTAATAGATGCTAATTCCATCATTCATCGTTGCTTTCATGCCTTACCGCCATTTACAACATCTAAAAAAGAACCGATAGGAGCCATTTATGGAATGGCGAATATCTTTTTAAAGCTTTGGGAAAATAGGCCAAACTTTGCGGCAGCTTTATTTGATAGACCAGAGCCAACTTTTAGAAAAAAAGAATATGAGGATTATAAGGCTCAACGGCCGGTAACCCCCGATGAGTTAATTTCTCAGATAGTTGAAGCGCATAATTTTTTTCAAAAATTTGGAATCAAAACTTTTGAAATTCCCGGTTTTGAGGCAGATGATTTAATAGCTACCTTGGTAAATAAATTTAAAAACGAAAAAAATTTAAAAATTATTATTCTTACCGGCGATCGAGACACTCTTCAGCTTGTTGAGGATGATAAGATAGTTGTTGAAGCTTTCAAAAAAGGTATAAGCGAAACGATAATTTATAATTACGACACTGTTAAAAATCAATACGGATTAGAACCAAGTCAACTCATTGATTATAAAGCAATGGTTGGCGATCCTTCTGATAATATTAAAGGTGTTCCGGGCATCGGGCCTAAAACCGCTGTTGATTTACTCCAAAAATATGGCACTTTAGAAAATATTTTTTCTCACTCAAAGGAAGACCCTAAAATTGAAAAGAAATTAGCTCCTTTTAAAGCTGAGGCTGAGCTGGCTCGCCGCTTAGTTGTTTTAAATAAAGAAGCGCCTTTAGAAATAAAAGATATTAAAGAATTAGAAACTTTAGAACCAAATGTCGAAGAATATTTTAAAACTTTGGGTTTTAAAGCTATTTTAAAAAGGATGAGAAAAAATACTAAAAAAACGGCTGAGCTTGATAAAAAAGAAAATCAAAAAAGTTTATTTTCAGATTAAAATTATTGAAATTTATGATAGAAGGGTATTTTTATAATTTGAGATAATTGTTTTATACTTAAATATATAATGAAAGAAAAAAGAAGGAAAAAGATAGAAAACGAAAATTTTAATTTAATTCACGAAGAAACCAAAAAAAGTATTTTGGCGATTATTTTCTTTGGTCTTGCGGTAATTTTTATTTTAGCGGCTTTTAAAGAAGCTGGTCCTGCTGGCCAAGTCATTTATCAATTTTTTAATTATTTAGTTGGTATTGGTTATTTCCTTTTACCGCTAATTTTAATAGTAGCCGCAGGAGCAATTTTATTTTCTAAAAGAAAGAAAACAATTTTACCGGTAGCTATCGGCAGTTTAATTTTTATTTTAGCAGCTCTTGGAATGGTTGATATTATCCAGCCCAGTAAAGGCGGTATTGTTGGCTCTATATTAGGGTATTTAAAATATCCGTTTGGTTCTATAGCTTCTTTTATTATCAATCTAATTTTACTTATTATTGCCATAGTTGTTATTCTTAATTTTCCGATTACCGCCTTACTTTCTTTACTTAAAAAGAAGCCTCCAGTTTCTCATCCGGATTTTTCTTATCAAGATAATTCTGATACCGAAGACGAAGAGGTAATTGATGTTAAAAAAGATGATTCCGAGCCAAAAGTTTCTAAACCAGAACCTGAGGAATATGTTAATCTACCAAAAGAAAAAAGTGCTTCTAAAAACATTCCAGTAGCTAAACCTAGAAAAATTTCAAGCAATTATGTTTTTCCTCCTTTAGACCTCTTGCAATCCAATAGTGAAAAACCAACCACTGGTGATTTAAAAGCTAATGCTAATGTCATTAAAAGAACTTTAGAAAATTTTGGCATTCCGGTAGAGATGGGGGAGATAAATGTTGGCCCTAAAGTTACTCGCTATACTCTAAAGCCGGCCGAGGGAATAAAACTAAGCCGGATTACTGTTCTGAGTCAAGATTTAGCTTTAGCTTTAGCGGCTCATCCAATCAGAATAGAAGCTCCAATTCCGGGTAAATCTTTAGTTGGTATAGAAGTTCCCAATAAAGCCGCCGCTCTTGTAAGGCTGGGTAATTTGCTTAAAGATGAAAAATTTCAAAAATCTAGTTATTTAACTTTTCCTTTAGGAAGAGATGTTTCTGGTAATCTTGTTTTAGCCGATATTGAAAAAATGCCTCATTTACTTATTGCCGGCTCTACTGGTTCGGGCAAAAGCGTAGCTATTCATTCCTTGATTATTTCCTTGCTTTATAAAAATTCTCCCGATACTTTAAAAATGATTTTAATCGATCCAAAAAGAGTTGAACTTTCAATTTATAATGGCATTCCTCATTTAATTGGTCCAGTGATAATTGATAATAAGAAGAGTTTAGCAGCTTTTAAATGGGCAATTAACGAGATGGAAAGGCGATATGAAATTTTACTTTCAAGCGGTCATCGCGATATTAAAAGCTATAACGAAGATTCTCACAGTGAGCCAATGCCTTATGTAATCATTATTGTTGATGAATTAGCTGATTTGATGAGTAGCTACGGGCGAGAAGTTGAAGGTTTTGTTGTTAGGCTAGCGCAAATGTCAAGAGCGGTTGGTATTCATCTTATTCTTTCAACTCAGCGTCCTTCAGTTGAAATTATAACCGGCTTAATTAAAGCTAATATTACTTCTAGGATCGCTTTACAGGTAGCTAGTCAAGTCGATTCTCGAACTATTTTAGATACAGCTGGAGCTGAGAAATTGCTGGGCTCCGGTGATATGCTTTATATCTCATCTGAAATCTCTAAGCCAAAAAGAATACAAGGAGCTTATTTGAGTGAAGAAGAAATTAAAAGAGTTGCTGAATTTGTTGAAAAAGAAAATAGAGATTTAGTAACTGAAGAGATGAGTTTTGATGCCGATAATAATCAAGAAGCTCAAAATAGTGGCGATATTTTTGATAATTTTGAAGACGAAGAGGATAAAGATGAACTCTATATCGAAGCTTTAAAAACTGTCTTAGCTTCTAATAAAGCTTCAGCTTCGCTACTGCAAAGGCGCTTGCAAATTGGCTATGCCCGAGCAGCTAGAATTTTAGACTTAATGGTTGAAGATGGCTTAATAGAAGATGGAATTGGCGCTAAACCGCGAAATATAAATAAAGAAAAGATTGAAGAATATTTATCTTTTCATTAATTAGTGATATGGAAAGTTTAAATGATAACAAAACTTTATCGGAAATTTTAAAGGAAAAAATAAGAGAACATAAATTCTCTATTAAAAAATTATCAGAGCTTACTCATATTTCCAAGCGACATTTGGAAAATTTAATTTCCGGAAGATATGAAAAAATGCCACCTTCTCCATATTTGCATGGCTATATCAAAAGACTTGGGGAAGTTTTAAATTTTGATGCAGAAAAATATTGGCAAGAATTAAAATCTCAAGATATGATTTTCTCTTCAGGAAAATACGATACAATGCCTCAAAATCGTTTTGCTTATCAGAAAATTAACCCGAAAATTATAACAATTTTTGTCGTTATTGTTTTATTAATTGTTTATTTTGTCTTCAATTACAATAGGATTTTTGGTGCTCCAATTTTAATTATCTCTGATCCTCAATCAAATTTGATAAATGTTACTTCATCTAATTACACATTAAGAGGAGTAGTGAAAAATGCGGATTTTTTGTATGTGAATAATCAAAAAATAAATTTTTCTCCTGATGGAAGTTTTTCTCAAGATTTAATTTTGTCTCCCGGATTAAATACCTTTAATATAAAAGCGGTAAAGTTTTTAGGCCAGACTAAATCTTTAAATAAAAGTATTTATCTTTCGGTATTGAATTTATTACAAAACACAACTTCTTCTACTTCTACGCTGGTTAAATAGCTTTTTCTTGATATAAAAAATTGCTAAAGCTATAATGAGCTTAATGAAGGAAACTTTTTATTTGAAATACCGACCTAAAAAACTTGATGAAGTATTAGCTCAACAAACTAACGTTGAAATAATTAAAAATCAAGCTAAAGCCGGGCGTTTATCTCAGGCTTATTTATTTTATGGCCCAAAAGGGACCGGTAAAACTACTATGGCTAGACTAGTTGCTAAATTAGCTAATTGCCAAAAACGAATTACTGATGAAAAATTTAGAGTCTTAGGAGAAGTTTGTGGCGTTTGTTCAAGTTGCCAAGCTATAGATCAAAATAAATCTTTAGATGTAATAGAAATAGATGCTGCTTCCAATCGAGGTATTGATGAAATTCGTAACCTCAGAGAATCAATTAAAGTAGCGCCCGGAAGCTCTCCTTTTAAAGTTTATATTATCGACGAGGTTCATATGTTAACTAAGGAAGCGGCTAACGCTTTGCTAAAAACTTTAGAAGAACCACCAGCTCATGTTATTCTTATTTTAGCCACAACTGAATATGAAAAACTACCTCCAACTTTAATATCTCGAACCCAAAGATTTGCTTTTAACCGACCAACCAAAGAAGAAATTTTAAAAAAACTTCAGCTGATTAAAAATTCTGAAAATTTAAAAATTTCTGATGAAGCTCTGGAACTTATTGCTTTAGCTTCTTCTGGAAGTTTTAGAGACGCTGAGGCTTGGCTAGAACAATTAACAGCCATTGGCCAAGATGTTACTTTAGAAACAGTAGAGCAACTATTAGGGCGAACAGCTGTAAGAAAAGTTGCTGATTTAGCCGAATGTTTAATAAATAAAGATTTAGATGGCGCTATAAAAAAGATTGAAATTCTAAATGAAGAGGGGATTAACTTTTCCGATTTTACTAAAGATCTTATTCATTATTTAAGAAAAATTTTAACTTTAAAACTTAATCCTTCAGTTGAATATTATTTTGCTAAAGAAATGAACAGCGAAGATTTGAAGGTATTAAAAATTCAAGCTGAAAAAGCTGATACTAAAAATTTAATAAAAATGATTAAAGAATTTATAGAGGCTTATTCTCAAATTAGATATAGCCCCTTTGGTTTCGTTCCTCTAGAAGTGGCGATTATAGAAAATTTAGAAGTTTCTAAAAAAGTTATATAACAACTTAATGGTAGGATATTTCATAAATAACTTAATAGTAAGATATTTAATAACTATTATTTTAGTGCTGGCATACTTGTATATGGTAAATTGGTATTTCCAAAGACTAGAAATGCTTTATAATAATAATCTCGGAAATATTATTGCTCAAGTTTCTTATTTATGTAGCGGCGGAAAAGCAATAAATGCTACTTATTATTCTGGCGCTCCAATACCTGCGCCAAAGCCGGGCGAACCTCCATCGCCAAATGGTGTCGTTAAAATAGCTTTAAGCGATGGTCGCCAATTAACTCTTCATCAAACTCTTTCTGCTGATGGGGCGCGATATTCTAATGGAAATCCTTCTACTGGTGGCAGTGAGTCTTTTGTTTTCTGGAGCGTAGGAAATAGTGCTTTTATTAACGAAAACGATAAAGAAACTTATTCTGGGTGCGTAGCTCTAGCAAAAAATCCAGGAGATCTTTTGGGGGCTTATGTTGATGCCAGTGGAACATTTTCAATTCGCTATCCAAGCAATTATTCTGTTAATCCGTCTTATGTCTATCAAGAACTTGGCCCGGGTAAAGATATCGATGGAGTAAAATTTACTATTCCAGAATCAATGGCTACTGGAACAAACCTTTCGGGTTTTGATACCGGAGTTTCGGTTGAAAAAATTCCCAATGCTCAAGATTGTAATGCTAAACTTTTCTTGTATCCAGAAGTGGCTTCTTCAAATATAACCGACAATGGAGTTGATTACTCCTTTGCTTCTTCAACAGGCGCTGGAGCTGGCAATCGTTATGAAGAAGAGGTTTGGGCTATTCCTAACACGAATCCTTGTATAGCTGTTCGATACTTTATTCATTATATGGCTATTGAAAATTATCCGCCTAAAGTAGTCAGTAATTTTAACCGAGACGCTTTATTAAAACAATTTGATCAAATTCGCCAATCGCTAGTTTTAGCTCCTTAGTTTAAAAAATTAAATCAAATAAAAATTTATATTCATATTTTTTTGTGATATTATTTTTGATATGGAGAAAGAATTATATCCTTGTTTTCAAATTGAAATTATAACACCCAAAAGAATTCAGCTTGATGGATTATGGTTTGGGCCAACTCATCCTCAAAGAGCTATTATTTTTGTTCATGGTTTAGCTAGTACAGCTTTTAAAAATAAAATAGCAAGAATTTGGGCAGATAATAAGACGGCGGTTATCGCTTTTAGCAATCGTGGACATGACAAAATTGCTTCTGTTAAACAACTTAAGAAAAACTCAAAAAAATCTCGCCATATTTTAGCTGGTGAAGCTCATGAAGTTTTTACGGATTGTGTTGATGACATTAGCGGAGCGCTAAATTTTGTTAAAAAAAGAGGAGTTAAAAATATCTATCTAGCCGGTCATTCAACAGGTTGTCAAAAAATTGTCTATTGGGCAAGCCGCAAAAATAATCAGAGACTAGTCAAAGGCTTAATCTTACTTGCTCCTTTAAGTGACTATTCAATAGCTTTAAAATTTGATAAAGATAATAAACTTGCTCGAGCAACTAAACTTGCTCAGTCGCTTGTTAAAAGCGGAAAAAAACATGAATTGATGCCAAAAGACCTTTGGCAAGATTTACTAGATGCCCAAAGATTTTTAAGTCTTTCTACTCCAAATAGCGCAGAAGAAATTTTTAGTTATGCTCAAGATAAAAAATATCCTAAAACTTTTAAATCTGTTAAGCTTCCGATGCTGGTATTTTTAGCTGAAGAAGATGAATATGGCGACCGGCCAGCTTCTCAAATAGCCAAGTGGCTAAAAGAAAATACTCAATCAAAAGATTTTACTATTAAAATTATTCCTAAAGTTTCTCATAACTTTTATGGCGCTGAAAAAAGAATTTCTTTAAATGTCAAAAATTGGCTTAAATAATCTTTTAATTTTTTGTCTTGCTAAAATTATTTATCGATAATAAAATCTATTAAGTAAGATAGAAATTTGCGGGATCGTCTAATGGTAGGACACAGGTCTCTGGAACCTGGTATCTTGGTTCGAATCCAAGTCCCGCAGCTCTTAATAAAAAACGCCTCTTCTCGCCATCATCTATCCTATCAATCTTTAAAAACCTCTCGGAATTACCGCTAAATTACTATCGAATTACTAATATTTTCGCCTTGAACCCTTCCTGTTTTTATGGGA
>Ga0078972_1006425_pt1 | contig 27874 bp, 27 predicted proteins | sample YelNatPaOPGAMG01_FD_67568 | JGI IMG/M metagenome (GOLD analysis project Ga0078972, IMG submission 67568) | Hot spring thermophilic microbial communities from Obsidian Pool, Yellowstone National Park, USA - OP-RAMG-01 (SPADES assembly) (version 2) | ecosystem: Environmental > Aquatic > Thermal...
GGGCGGGTTTCAACCCCCCCCCTACTTCCCCCGACCGCGCCTTCTTTGGCCTCCTGAGGCCCCTACTCTACCACGATCCGACAATGCCCAACAAACCCGCCCCTACTTCCCCCGACCGCGCCTTCTTTGGCCTCCTGAGGCCCCTACTCTACCACGATCCGACAATGCCCAACAAACCCGCCCCTACAAGAGCAAAGGTGGGCCGGTCCATAGCCTTCCCAAGGGCCTTGATGGGGGAATCGGAGGCAGGGGCCGGGAATAGCGCAGAAAACCAACGGCGCGCACCCAATCGCATTTGCGTTGTTGGCCGGGGTGTGGTATAATTGGGTTACCTTGTTGGAGCGGTTGAGCATTGGAGGAGGCTTGCGGTGACGCTACAGCGGGCACAGAAAGAGCAGATTATTCAGCAGTACCAGACCCATCAGAGCGATACCGGCTCCCCGGAGGTGCAGGTGGCTCTGTTGACGGAGCGAATCAACCAGTTGACCGAGCACCTGAAGAACAACGTGCACGATTACCATTCGCGCCGGGGGCTTCTGAAGTTGGTCGGCCGGCGCCGCCGTCTGCTGGCTTATCTGCGGCGCAAGGATATGGAGCGTTACCGGGCCACCATCTCTCGCCTGGGTCTGCGGAAATAGGATGGCGACGCGGCGTCGCCCGTGGGTCAGGGTCGTTCGACGTCCTAAGGAGGTAGCCGTCGGGATGTTTTCGGCCTAAGGCTTCCGGGGGGGTTAGGCATTGGGGAGTGCCCCGGAGAGGAGGTTCTGCGAGGTGCTCTCCAGTACCTAACCCCCCGGATACCCGGCCGGTTTCCTCTGGGGAAAGTCCCATGGATGCCGGGAGTTCTCCAGCCGTCCGTCCTGCCGATGCCTGTCGAGAAGCCTCGGCCGGCCTGTTCCTGGGCGGCCGGAGAAGGGCTTTTTGCGCGGGAACGGCCTGACTTTCCCCGGTGGATGCCGGTCGGAATGAGTAAGGAGTAAAAAAGATGCAACATATGGAAATTCCCAGTGGGGAACGGACCTTTCATCGGTTCGAGATGCCCCTGTCCGGAAGGACGCTGACCATCGAGATCGGCCGGGTGGCCGAACAGGCCAACGGAAGCGCCCTGGTGCGTTGCGGCGAGACCGTGATTCTGGCCACGGCCACGGCCTCCGCCGAACCGCGGGAGGGGGTGGATTTTTTCCCCCTCACGGTGGACTTTGAAGAGAAGATGTATGCGGCCGGCAAGATTCCCGGCTCCTTCTTTCGGCGCGAAGGCCGGCCCACCGAGGCGGCCACCCTGGCCGCCCGCCTGATCGATCGTTCCCTGCGGCCCCTCTTCCCCAAAGCCTACCACAACGACGTTCAGGTCATCATCACCGTCCTGGCCGTGGACCAGGAAGTGGCCCCCGATGTCCTGGGCATCATCGGCGCTTCCACCGCGCTGATGGTCTCCGACATCCCCTTCGCCGGGCCGGTGGCGGCCGTGCGTATGGGCCTGATCGGGGACGAGTTCGTGGTCAATCCCACCCTGGCTCAACTCGAGGAAGAAAGCGCCCTGGACCTGGTCGTCGCCGGGACCGAAGATGCCATCCTGATGATGGAGGGCCGGGCCGGCCAGGTGCCTGAGGCCCAGGTGTTGGAGGCGATTCGGCGGGCCCACCAGGCCATCCAGCCGCTCCTCCAGATGCAACGCGAGATCGCCGCCCTTCTGGGCCGGCCCAAGCAGGAAGTGGCCGAGGAGAAGATTTCCCCGGAGAGGATCGAGGAGGTTCGCGCCTGGCTGGGCCCCCGGCTGGCCGAGGCGCTCTTCCATGGGGTCAAGCAGGAGCGCGAGGATGCCACCCGGGCCCTTCGGGAAGAGACCATGGCCTTTTTCGGGCAGGGGGAGACGGAGGCCGAGGCCGTACAAAAGGCCCTGGAGGCCGGGGCCATCTTCGACCGGCTGCTCAAGGAGGAACTCCGCCGCTCCATCCTGGAGGAGGGTCGGCGCCCCGACGGACGGGGGCCCAGGGACATCCGCCCTCTCTCCATCGAGGTGGGCGTGTTGCCCCGCGTGCACGGCTCCGCCCTCTTCCGCCGGGGCCAGACCCAGGTGCTCACCGTGGTGACCCTGGGCGCCCCCGGCGATGAGCAGATTCTGGACGACCTGGGGCTGGCCGAAAGCAAACGTTACATGCATCATTACAATTTCCCTCCCTTCTCCACCGGCGAGGTCCGGCCGCTGCGGGGACCTCACCGCCGGGACATCGGCCATGGGGCCCTGGCCGAACGGGCCCTCCTGGCCGTCCTGCCCGGCGAAGAGGAGTTCCCCTACACCATCCGCCTGGTCTCGGAGGTGCTCTCCAGCAACGGCTCCAGTTCCATGGCCTCGGTCTGCGGCAGTTCCCTGGCGCTCATGGATGCCGGCGTGCCGATTCGCGCCCAGGTGGCCGGGGTGGCGCTGGGGTTGATCGGCGGGGAGGACGGGCGCCATGCCATCCTCACCGACATCCAGGGGGTCGAGGATTTCCTGGGCGATATGGACCTGAAGATCGCCGGCACCGAGCAGGGCATCACCGCCCTGCAGATGGACCTGAAGGTGCGCGGCCTGCCCTTTGAGGTGCTGGCCCAGGCCTTTGACCAGGCCCGCGAGGGCCGGCTGTACATCCTGCAGGCCATGAACGCGGTCATCAGCCGGCCGCGGGCGGAACTTTCGCCCTATGCCCCGCGCATCGTCAAGATGCGCATCGACCCGGAGAAGATCGGCGCGGTGATCGGCCCCGGCGGCAAGACGATTCGCTCCATCATCGAGGCCTCGGGGGCCGAGATCGATGTCGAGGACGACGGCTCCGTCTACATCACCACGCCCAACGCCGAGGGGGCGCGCATCGCCGTTCGCATGATCGAGCAACTGGCCCGCGAGCCCAAGGTGGGGGATGTCTATCTGGGCAAGGTGGTGCGCATCATGCCCTATGGGGCCTTTGTCAACATCCTGCCCAACCGGGATGGGATGGTGCACATCTCCGAACTGGATGAGAACCGCGTGGCCCGGGTGGAGGATGTGGTGCAGGTGGGGGATGAGATCAACGTGATGATCACCCAGATCGACCCCGACGGCAAGATCTCCCTTTCCCGCCGCGCCGTGCTGACCGGGGAGAAGCCGGAGCGGGCCGCGGCCCGTAAACAGGCCTGGTCCCCGGGAACGGCTCGCCGGCGCGAACGGGAGTTGGAGCGGCGCCGGCCGCCGCGCCGGCCGCCGGGCCGGTAAACGCCCGGTATGCGCATCGGCATCAGCGCCCACTTCTGGCCCCGTCTGACCTCTGGAAGCGGTCAGTACCTGCGCCATCTGGCGCGGGAACTGGCCCGTCTGGGAAGCGAGCACGATTTGATCCTGATCGGCGAGGCGGGCGCCTTTGCCGATGGAAAGCCCCCGTTGCCGGCCGTGGAACTCCCCCGGGGGCCGTTCCCGGCCGGCCGGCCGGCCAAACTCTACTTTGAGCAGGTCGCCCTGCCCCGCGCCGCCCGTTCCCTGGGCCTCGACCTCCTGCACGTGCCCTACCTGGCCCCGCCCCTCTTCTCCCCCGTCCCCACCGTGGTCACCGTGCACGACCTGATCCCCTGGCTTCTCCCGGCCTATCGCGGCCCCTGGCGCAAGCGGGCCTATACCTGGCTCGACCTCCTGGCCGCCCGCCGGGCCCGCCTGCTCATCGCCGTCTCCGAGCATACCCGGCAGGACATCATCCGCCATCTGCGCTTTCCTGCCGAGCGGGTCTGGGTCACCTATGAGGCGGCGGCGCCGGGACTGCGCCCGGCCTCCGAGGAGGAGAAGGCCGCCCTGCGGAGGCGCTACGGCCTGCCCGAGCGCCTGGTGCTCTACCTGGGCGATACCGACGTTCGCAAGGGGGTCCACCGCCTCCTGCGGGCCTTTGCCCGCTGGAAGGAAGCCCATCCGGAGGACCCGGCCGGCCTGGCCGTCGCCGGACCGCTGCATCCGCCGGACGGCCGGCTCTTCCTGGACCTGCCGGGGCTGGCCCGTTCCCTGGGGTTGGCCGGGGTGGTGCGCTTTCTCGGCCCCGTTGCGGAGGCGGAGAAAGCCGCCCTCTACAGCGCCGCCACCGTCTTCGCCTTCCTCTCCGAGTACGAGGGCTTTGGCCTGCCGCCGCTGGAGGCGATGGCCTGTGGGACGCCGGTGCTGGCCGGGAGGACCTCCTCTCTGCCCGAGGTGGTGGGCGAGGCCGGCCTGCTGGTGGACCCGCTGGACGAGGCGGAGGCCGTGGCTGCCCTTGGCCGGCTGCTGGCGGACCCTTCCCTGCGGGCCGAACTCGGCCGGAGGGGGCGGGAGCGGGCCGCCACCTTCTCCTGGGAGCGGACCGCCCGGCAGACGCTGGAGGCCTACGCCCGTTCGGCGGCCTGTCCCCATCCCTTCGGGGAACGGTAGGAGATGGTCGCGCTTTTCCTCGAAGCACCTTGCCGAAACCTTGTAACGCATCCTGCTCGTCCTACCGCCTCCAGGAAGTTCTTCGAGAGGCCCTTGTTCGGCAAGAAGGCAAAAAACTTGACACATTTCCCTCCTTGGGTATAATGTGATTGGTTTTATCCCACCTCGAAAACCGACGGGGGCTTTGTGGTATGTATTGTCGACCGTATTCTACCCCACAATGCCGCAAAAGTTAACCAGTTTGGGAATTATACGAAAACCATATAATCCTCCCTAAAATGTACAAAAGCGGGGTCTATATAATCAGCAGTTGGGCGGCCTACAAAGGTGAGTGGAACCGGAGGATGTGAGATGAGGAATTTGGTAGAGATGCTTCCGATGGACGAGATTGCCGAATTCTGTCGGCGCTGGAAGATTCAAGAAATGGCGGCATTTGGCTCTGTGTTACGCGCGGATTTTGATTCCGAGAGCGATATTGATGTGATCGTGACTTTCGATGACGACGCGGAGTGGAGTTTGCTGGATCATATCAGAATGCAGCAGGAACTCCAGGCTGTTCTTCAGCGGGATGTTGACCTGGTGACGAGACGCGCCGTTGAACGGAGTCAGAACTGGATACGGCGCACAGAGATTCTGAGCACGGCCTCTATCATCTTTCCTGGGAACAAGGTGGTTGCTTATGGGACGAGATGAAGGCACTTTATTGGATATTGCCCAAGCCGCACGCGCTATTCTTACATTCGTACAGGGCCTGCACAGAGAGGATTTTCTCGAAGATGTCAAGACCCTGTCTGCCGTGCTCTATCAGTTGATTGTGAGATGACAATCAAGATCTCTGCGACTAACGTGCTGGCAGCGATTGAACGGATGGACAGGACAGAGAGAGGAGGTCAACGATGGGCAAAAGGTCCTTACGGGTCGCCGGCCTGGGCTTGTTGCTCCTCCTGGTGGGGCTGGCCGGGTGCGCGCCGGCCCGGGCTACGGTGGCCGTCACCCAAGTAGCGGTGGCCGCCACGGCCCCGCCGGCCAAGCCGGTCTCCACCCCCGTCCCCACGGCTGGGCCGGCCAAGGAATCCGCCCCGGCCTACTACCCCTTCGCCGCCGAACGCAAGATCATCAAGAACGCCGAGATGACCCTCCTGGTGGAGGACACCGATGCGGCCATCAGCCGTCTCACCGGCATCGCCACCCAGTTCGGCGGCTATATCCTGAGCATCCAGACCTGGTACAGCGGCGAGTACAAGGAAGCCACGGTGACCTTTGCCGTCCCCTCGGATAACTTCGAGCGGGCCATGCAACGGGTCCGCGAGATCGCCCTCAAAGTGGAGAAGGAGACGGCTTCGGGACAGGACGTCACCGATATCTACGTGGACCTGGAATCCCAACTGCGCAACCTGGAGGCCACCCAGGCCCGGTTGCGCTCCTTCCTGGACAAGGCCCAGACGGTGGAGGAGGCCCTCAAGGTCAATCAGGAACTGCAGAAGATCGAGGAGGAGATCGAGGTCATCAAAGGCAAGATGAATTTTATCGAGGGGCGCTCGGCCTTTTCCATCATCACCGTGGACGTGCGGCCCCCTCGCCCCACGCCCACCCCGACTCCCACGCCCACCCCAACCCCCACGCCCACCCCGACCGTCTGGGAACCCGGAAAAACCTTTGAGCAGGCTACCCGCACGCTGGTCGAGGTCGGCCACTTTGCCTGGGAGGCGCTCATCTGGATCGTCATCGTCATCCTCCCGGTCTTTATCGTGCCGGCCGCCGTCATCTACGGAATCGTCCGGGCCGTCCGCCGGGCCCGGAGGAGGGGACCGCAGGGGTAGAGCAGGCCCATTCCCGCCAGGAGCAGAGGAACCCTGCCCTTACGACCGGGGGGCAACGGCGCGTCCGTCGCCCCCCGGCATTTCTTACAACCTGCCCACATAGTTCGGCAACAGAATCGGCGAGCAGACCTCCGGCTCCAGGCCGGCCTCCCGGAGTTGCCGTTCCCATTCGACCAGGTGTTGGAGCGTCGGCTTCCCCATCTGCACCTCGCGGGCGCGCCGGGCGGCGGCGATGCCGGCCCTCCGGCCGAAGACGCAGACGTCCAGAAGGGAATTCCCCATCAGCCGGTTGCGTCCGTGGACGCCCCCGGAGACTTCGCCGGCGGCGTAGAGGTTGGGAATCTCGGTGGCACCGTCGGGGGCGATTTTGATTCCCCCGTTCTGGTAGTGCAGCGTGGGGTAGACCAGCATCGGCTCCCTGGTAATGTCCACGCCGAATCGGATGAACTGGCGCACCATGGCCGGCAGTTCCCGTTTGACCGTCCCCGGCCCGTGGATGATCTCGATCATCGGCGAATCCAGCCAGACGCCCTGGAAGCCGGAAGGGGTCCTTACCCCTTTGCCCCGCTCTTTACACTCGCGGATGATGGCCGCCGATTCCACGTCCCGGGTCTCCCGAGGGTTGACGAACTGCACCCCGTCCACGTTCAAGACCTGGGCCCCCAGGCCGCGCACCTTCTCCGTGACCAGAAAGCCCAAAATCTGCTCCGGGAAGGCCGCGCCGGTGGGATGGTACTGCATGGTATCGATTTCCCGGAGGTGGGCGCCGGCGCGGTAGGCCAGGACCAGCCCGTCGCCGGTGGCCCCGTAATGGTTGGTCGTGGCAAAGCCCTGGTAGTGCAGCCGGCCGCTGCCGCCGGTGGCCAGGATGGTGCATTTGGCCCGGGCCACCAGGTACCGCTCCGTCTCCATATTGTAGAGCACGGCTCCCACGCACTGCCCCCGGTCGTCCAGGACCAGTTCGACCGCGGCGGTGAACTCCAGCACAAAGATGTCCTGGCTGCGGTTGCGCACCTCGTCGCGCAGGGTGCGCATGATCTCGGCCCCGGAATAGTCCCGGGCCGCGTGCATCCGCTTGCGGCAGGTGCCGCCGCCGTGGATGGTGACCATGGTGCCGTCGGGCATCTTGTCGAACATACAGCCCAGGCTTTCCAGCCACTGGATCACCTTGGGGGCGTCCATCACCAGCGCTTCCACCAGGTCGGGGTCGTTGGCATAGTGGCCGCCGCCGATCACATCCAGGTAGTGCAGGGCCGGGGAATCGTTCTCCTTATCGGCCGCCTGGATGCCCCCCTGGGCCATCATGGTGTTGGCGTCGCCGTGGCGCAGTTTGGTCACCAGGACGACTTTGGCCCCGTTCTCCTGGGCCATCAGGGCGGCGGCCGAGCCGGCCCCTCCCCCGCCGATCACCAGCACGTCGGTCTCGATGTCGGCCCGGCTGACGTCGAAGTCGGGGGAGAGAATCGGCCGGCCCTCCAGGACGGCGGCCAGTTCGTGGGGGGCCTTGCCCCCCTTGTTCGGCCCCACCCGGAGGGTGGCAAAGGCCTCCGGGATAAAATCGGGGTGAAAGCGGCGCAGCAGGTCCTCCTTTTCCTGGGCGGAGAGGCGGGGAAAGGTCTCCGAGAGGCGCGTCGGGCGCGTCGCCTCCACCCGTTTCAACGATTCGTACATCTCGGGCGTATAGATCACGGCTGTCCTCCTCCTGGGACTGGCTAGTCCGGCTCGATTTCCCGGCTGTTGTACCGTTCGGCCAACTCCTCTCTGGACATGGCCTTGAGTTGGGCGATCTCGGCATCGTACTTGCCCGCTTCGATCTCCTGGACCCGCTTGGCCAGGTGCTGGGCCCGAGGGGCGAGGTACTTTCCATAGAGCCGGCGGCAGAGGATGGCGATGTTGTACTGCACCTCCTCGGCCGGGCAGCGGGCCGCGCAGAGGCCGCACATGATGCAGTCGAACGATTTATCGGCCACGGCGGCGATGTCGCCCCGCATGGCCGCGGCCATATAGGCGCGCACGTCGATTTCCTGGGGACAGGACTTGGTGCAGGTGCCGCATTGCAGGCAACGCAGCACCTCCGGGTAAATCCGGAAGAGCGTCTCGGCGGTGGGGGTGAGTTTCTCCAGGTCGTAACTCTTGCGCTCGGCCGGGAAGAAGGGTATCTGGGTCAGGTACATGTTGGGCTGGACCAGGGTGGCGCAGGCCAGGCCGATCTTCAGCCGGTAATCGCCGGCGATGCGATAGACCGTGCCGCAGGCTCCGCAGAAGCCGGCCCGGCAACCGCACCCCCGCAGCAGTCTGTACCCGGCGTACTCCATGGCCCTCTGGATGGTCAGCGAGGGCGGAACCAGGTACTGCTTGCCCATGATATAGATCGGGATGAGGTTTTCGTCTTCGGGCATCTTTCCTCCTCCATATCGAAGCGCCGGCAGCGATTTTCCCGTCGCCGGCTATCGTTCCACAATGTGCAGTTCGTCCTCCCGGAAGACCGTCAGCGGCAGTTCCTCCTCCAGGCTGCGCCCTGCCTCATAGCCGAAGAGGGCCTGCACCTCCTGGCCGACGGCGCGGAAGACGAGGGTGAGGGGCAGCGAACTGGGGCAGCCTTCCTCGCACATTCCGCAGCCCACGCAGGAGGCGACCATGTGGTTGAGGCGGGTGAGTTGGAAAAGGAGGGTATCGGTGGGCATCCGGACGGCCCCCCGCCGGCCGGCCCATTTCATATATTGCTGCGAGGCGTGGTCAAAGGTCGGGGTGCGGAAGATGCACTCCCGGCAGTAGCAGATGGGGCAGACCACGGTGCAGTTATGGCAGCGCAGGCAGGGGGAGAAGATGGAAAGCAACCCCTCCGGGGTGCGCATCTGCTCCCGGATGGCGGCAAAGGCTTCGTCGCGGCGGCGTAGCCGGGCCTCTCGCAGCCGGGCGATGGCTTCCTCCCGGCCGGCCACCTCCCGTTCCTCCAGTCCCCAGAGGGCGGATAGATCGGCCCGGCGGTCGGCCAGGGAAAGGAAGATTTCCTTCCGCGCCTCTACCCCGAAAAGCCCCACGGTGACGTCCACCCCTTCGGGGACAAAGTGCTCGCAGATGCGACAGGCGGTGCGCAGTTCCCGGCCGGGCCAGACAAAGCCCACCGTGGGCTCCACCTGTTCCAGGAGGCGCGCGGTCAGGTTCTCCTCCGCCGCGGCCATGGCCCCGTAATCCAGCACCTTGTAGGTGCCGTAGCAGTCCACCCCGATGGTGAGGACGTTTTCCAGGCGCACCTGGCGCAGTTTGCTCAACTCCACCGTGGCCCGCCATTCGCAGGCCTTCAGGACGACGGCCAGAGGTTCGGCCGGCCCGGTAAAGGTCAACTGGGAGACCAGGCGCGAGGTATGCACCGGCATCACCGGGGCGATCGGATCGGCTTCGGCCAGAAGGTCCGGATCGCTCACCAGGGTGGGCACCAGGTTGCGCCGGTCCGGCGTGGCCACCGGAACCAGCACGGCCTTCACCACCCCCCGCTCCAGCAGGGCGCGGAGCATGTTCCGAAGCGTCCCCAGCACATCGCCGTCGGTTACGGGAAGGGTGCCTTGAACGGGCATTGGGTTACTCCTTACGTGATGCGTGTTGCGTGTTGCGTGTTGCGTGATGCGTGTTGCGTGTTGCGTGTCAGATGGCCCAGGTTCCTTTCATCGGGTTGGGGCCTTTTTGTTTCAGGAAGTTGACCATCTCGGTGATGGTTTCGGCGAAGCGTTTGCCTTCGCTGGCGCTGATCCAGCGCAGCCAGACCCGGTCTTCCTCCATTCCCACCTGCCGGAGGATGTTCTGGAGGATGGCCACCCGCCGGCGGGCCTTGTAGTTGCCGGTCTGGTAATGGCAGTCGCCGGGATGGCATCCGCCGATGAGGACGCCGTCGGCCCCTTCCAGCAGGGCCTTGAGGATATAGACCGGGTCCACGGCCCCGCTGCACATCAGCCGGATGATGCGGACGTTGGGCGGGTACTGGAGACGGGAGGTCCCGGCCAGGTCGGCCCCGGTGTAGGTGCACCAGTTGCACAAAAAGGCCACGATACGCGGCTCGAACGTTTCCGCCATGCATTCCTCCTACACAGAGCGCAGGTCCAGCACCTGGGCGCCGGCCTTTTCCAGCGCCGCCCGGAGCGCGCTTTCCTCCACGCCGCGCACCTTCATGGTGATCGTGCCGTGGGTGCGGTCCCGGCCGTAGAAGGTGCCCAGGGAGAGGATGTCCCCGCCGGCCCGGGCCACCTCCGCCGTCAGGGCGGCCAGCACCCCCGGCCGGTCCTCCACCGAGATGGTGGCCCGCAGCCCCTGCTCCCGCGCCCCCAGCATCTCCAGGAAGACCTTGAAGAGGTCGGTCTCGGTGATGATGCCGACGAGTTGGCCGTCCTCCACCACCGGAAGGCCGCCGATCTTGTGGTCCACCATGATACGGGCGGCTTCCTCCAGGGGGCAGTCGGGGCAGACGGTGATGACCTCGCGGGTCATGACCTCCTTGACTTTGAGGCGGGAGAGCAGGTAATGAATCTCATAGACGCTCAGGCTGGTGGCCGGCGAGGGAGAGGCGTAGAGGAGGTCTTTTTCCGAGACGATGCCGGCCAGCCGGCCCTGCCGGTCCAGCACCGGAAGCCGGCGCACCCGGTTCTGGCGCATGAAACTCAGCGCCTCGGCCACCGGCGTGTCCTCGTGGATGGTGATCGGATGAACCGTCATACGTTCACGGACCAACATGGGAATCCTCCTGAGAAAGTTTCTGTCGGGCAAACTCAAGCCATGCCCGAACAGTTTCCTCCGGTGTACCCGATGGTAGAAAACTGGCCTCTACCCGGTCGGACCTTTCACGATGAAAGTGCCGGGGAAAGGTGGATACCCCTTTCCAGGCCGGATCGGGCATATTGTCATCCCGATAGATCGTCCCGTCTATGTGCCGGCGTTCCCAATGATGAGCATAGCGATCCGGGAAACGCCAGGACCACCAGAAGTCAATATACGATCCATCTGAAAGAACGACTCGCAACTTGTTTTGCACCGCAGCAGCCGCCGTAACGATGTCGGGGAATTCCCGAACGGCCAGGCGGGCCAAGGCAAGCAAATCGGGCATCAGATGCCCTCCAGAAGTTGCCGGATGCGCTCGATCTGGCTGGCCAGATGGTCTATTTGCTGAAAATCCTCCCAGACATCCTCCTCAGTCACCTCTCCCTGGCGAATCTTCAGGTCTAATTCCTCCAGGGACGAAGCACCGAAACGCGCGCAGCGGGACCGATACTCTGCCGTAAGCAAACGTAGCCGCTCCTGCAGGAAGGCCCGCATGCTCTCCTGGAGGAACTCCTCCTCGGTCAGAGAAAAGGCCTCGGCCAGCCGCTTCGTGTCCGCCATCTCTTTCCTCCAGGCCCCGGCGGCCTAGTCCAGGGCCTCGTCTATCATAGCATAGAGTTGCACCTTTTCAAATCCCAGGTGCTGGGTGGCCCCGCTGGGGCAGGCCACGGCGCAGGCCCCGCAGCCCTGGCAGAGCACCTCGATGACCTCGGCCACCAGGGTTTCCTGGTTCAACACCCGGGCCTCGTAGGGGCAGACGGCCACGCAGAGGCCGCAGCCCTTGCACAGGCGCGGGTTGACCTGGGCGACGATGGCCTGGGCCTCCAGCCGTTCCTGGGAGAGGAGGGCCGCCGCCCGAATCGCCGCCCCCTGGGCCTGGGCCAGCGTCTCCTCCAGCGACTTGGGGGAATGGGCCAGGCCGCAGAGGTAGATGCCATCGGCGGCAAAGTCCAGCGGACGCAACTTGACGTGGGCCTCCAGGAAGAAACGATCCTGGGTGAGGGGCACCTTGAGGATGCGGGCCAGCGCCTCGTTATCCGGGCGGGGCACGATGCCGGTGCTGAGGACCACCCGGTCGGCCGGCAACACCAGCCGGCCCACCCCGGGGCTATCCACCTCCACCTGAAGCCGCCCGTCGGCCGGGGCCACCCGCGGCTTTTGCTCCGGCCGATACTCCAGGAAGACGACCCCCCGGCGTCGGGCCTCTTCGTAATACTCCTCCTGGAAGCCGTAGGTGCGGATGTCGCGGAAGAGGACGGTCACCTGCGATTCCGGCGACCGTTCCTTGATTCGGAGGGCGTTCTTGACGGCCACGCCGCAGCAGATGCGGGAGCAGTAGGGGTGCTCCTCATCCCGGGAGCCGACGCACTGAATCATCACGAAGGAGGGCGGCCGGCCGTCCGTCGAGGCCAGCACCCTTTCCGGCGCATCGGCCAGGGCCTGCTCCAGTTCGCGCTGGGTCAGGACGGCGGGATGCTCCCGGTAGAGGTATTCCCCCGGCCGCGGCCGGTACTCCTCGGCGCCGGTGGCCACGATGACGGCCCCGTGGGTGACCTCCTCCACCCGATTCTCAGCCCGATGGTACAGCCGGCTGCGGAAACGCCCCACGTACCCGCCCACTTCCAGAAGTTCGGTCTCGGTGTAGAGGCGGATGAGCGGATGGGCCTGCACCGTCTCCCGGAGGCGTTCCAGAAAGTCCTGGGGGTCGTTGCCGCGCAGGGTATAGCGCAGGTGGCGCAGGTTGCCGCCCAATTCCTTCTCCCGTTCGATCAGGGTGACCGGGAAGCCCTGGTCGGCCAGGGTGAGGGCGGAGAGCATCCCGGCCGGCCCCCCGCCGATGACCAGGGCGCTGTGCTCGATCTCGATGGCCGGGCGGTAGATCGGACGCAGGCGCAGCGCCTTGGCCACGGCCATCGCCACCAGGTCTTTGGCCTTTTCCGTGGCCACCTCGGGGGACATCTTGTGCACCCAGGAGTCCTGCTCCCGGATGTTGGCCATCTCGAAGAGGTAGGGGTTCAACCCGGCCTCCCGGATGGTGTCCTGGAAGAGCGGTTCGTGCGTCCGGGGCGTGCAGGAGGCCACCACGACGCGGTTCAGGCCCAATTCGCGCACCGTATCGGTGATCTTTCTCTGGGTATCCTGGGAGCAGGTGTAGAGGTTGTGTTCGGCGTGGACCACGCCGGGCAACGTCCGGGCATACTCCACCACGGCCGGGACGTTGACCACGCTGCCGATGTTGATTCCGCAGTGGCAGATAAAGACGCCCACCCGGGGCTCGGCCAGACGGACGTCCACCTCCGGCGGGTAGACCTTGCGGCGGGTGAGGGTGCCCCGGGCCGGGGCGAGGAGACGGGCCGCCGCGGCGGCCGCGGCCGAGGCCTCCACGACCGTCTCCGGGATATCTTTGGGGCCGCGAAAGGCCCCGGCGACGAAGACGCCCGGCCGGCCGGTTTCCACCGGGGAAAACTCGTGCGTCTCGGCAAAGCCGTAGCGGTTCAGGGCTACCCCCAGCCGGCGGGCCGTCTCCTGAAGTTGCGGGGAGGCCACCAGCCCGACGGAAAGGACGACCAGGTCGAACTCCTCCTCGGCCGTCTCGCCCTCGGGCGTGGCATAGACCAGGCGCAGATTCCCGGTAGCCGGGTCCTCCTTGACCGAGGAGATGAAACTGCGGATATAGCGGATGCCGTGTTCGCGCTGGGCGGTCTCGTAGTAGGCCTCGAAGCCCTTGCCGAAGGCGCGGATGTCCAGGAAGAAGATGGTCGGCTCGACCTCCGGGGCGTGTTCCCTGGCGATGATGGCCTCTTTGGTGGCGTACATACAGCAGACGGAGGAGCAATAGTTCTGTCCGCAGCCGCTCTCCCGGGAGCCGATGCACTGAATCCAGGCGATGCGCCGGGGTTCCTGTCCGTCGGAGGGGCGCTGGAGGTGGCCGGCGAAGGGGCCGGAGGCCGAGAGCATCCGTTCGAACTCGATGGAGGTGAGGACGTTCTTGTAGCGGCCGTAGCCGAATTCCTCCTTCAGCCGGGCGTCGAACAGCCCTACGCCGGGGGTGAGGATGACCGCGCCCACGGGGATTTCCAGGACCTCCTCCGTCATCTCGTGGTCGACGGCCCCGGCCTTGCAGGCCCGGGCGCAGGCCAGGCACTCGGAGCAGATGCCGCACTGGAGGCAGCGGGCGGCTTCCCGCCGGGCCTCCTCCTCGCTGAAGGTGCGTTCGACCTCGACGAAGGAGCGTCGCCGCTCCTCGGCCGGAAGCCGGGGGGAGGGGACCCGAGGGGCCGGGGGGAGGAGGCCGGCCTGCCGTCGGGCCGTCAGTTCCTCCGGGGAGATCTCGACCACCGGCTGCAGGACCGGCTCGCCTGCGCCGGCCTCGCCGCGCAGGTAGCGGTCGATGGCCCGGGCGGCGCGGTGCCCGGCGGCGATGGCATCCACGACGAAGGTGGTGCCGGTGACCACGTCGCCGCCGGCAAAGACGCCCGGCCGGGAGGTCATCAGGGTCTCCGGGTCCACGACCAGGGTGCCGTTGGGACGGCGGGCCAGGCCGGCCCCCTCCAGGAAGGCGGTTTCGGGGGACTGGCCGATGGCAAAGATGACCACCTCGGCCGGGAGGTGATGTTCGCTATCGGGAATCACGTCCATATCCGGCCGGCCGTCGGGCAAGAAGCCGCGAAAGACCACCCGGGCGCAGCGCACGCCGGTCGCCCGGCCTTCCTCCTGGGTGATTTCCAGGAAGGTGCGGGCGTTCAGGATTTCCACCCCTTCCTCGCGGGCCTCCTCGACCTCCCAGGGGTGGGCCGGCATCTGCCCGGCCGATTCCAGACAGGCCGCCTGGACGTGGGACGCTCCCAGCCGGAGAGCGGTCCGGGCACAGTCCATGGCCACGTTGCCGCCCCCCAGCACCAGGACCCGCTTCCCGGAAAGGTCCGGCGGGCGGCCCAGGGCCACATCGCGAAGGAAGTCGGTGTTCAGGAGCACCCCGGGCAGGTCGGCGCCGGGGATGCGCAGTTTCCGCCCCCGGTGGGCCCCCAGGGCCAGGAAGACGGCCTGATAGCCCTGGGCGAAGAGGGTCTCCAGATCCTCCACCCGGCTGTTCAGGCGCAGTTCCACCCCCTCGGCCAGGATATCCTCGATTTCGCGCTGGATGAGGTCGCGGGGGAGGCGATACTCGGGGACGCCCACCCGCATCATGCCGCCGGGGACGGGGAGGGCCTCGAAGACGGTGACGGCGTAGCCCAGGCGGACCAGGTCCAGGGCGCAGGTCAGGCCGGCCGGCCCGGAGCCGACCACGGCGACGCGTCCCAGCGGCTCCTTGTCCTCCTTTGTCCCGGCCCCTTCGTCCTTCTTTCCATGCTCCCAAACCCAGTCCACCACAAAACGCTTCAGGCGCATGATGGAAACCGGCTCGTCCACCCGGCCGCGGGTGCACTCCTCCTCACAGCGGTGGTTACAGATGCGGCCGCAGATGGCCGGGAAGGGGTTATCCTCCCGGATGGTGCGGTAGGCCTCCTCGTACCTGCCCTCGGCGATCAGGGCGATATAGCCCTCGGCGCGCTGGTGGATGGGGCAGGCGTTCCGGCAGGGGGCCGTGCCCCGCTTCTCGATGGCAAAGGCGTTGGGGATGGCCTGGGGGTAGAGTTTGTAGACCGCCTTGCGCTCCGAAAGGCCGGCGTTGAAGGCGTCCGGCACCCGAATCGGGCAGGCCTCGGCGCAGTCGCCGCATCCGGTGCACTTCTGGACGTCGATGAAGCGCGGGCGCCGGCGAACACGGGCGGTGAAGCGGCCCGGCGTCCCCTGGAGGTCCTCCAGTTCGGCCATGGTGAGGATTTCGATGTTCAGGTGCCGGCCGCATTCCACCAGTTTCGGCGACAGGATGCACATGGCGCAGTCGTTGGTGGGGAAGGTCTTGTCCAGCATGGCCATGATGCCGCCGATGGCCGGGGAGCGCTCCAGCAGGTAGACCTTGAAGCCGGAGTTGGCCAGGTCCAGCGCCGCCTGCATCCCCCCGATGCCGGCGCCGACCACCAGAACGGCACCCGTAAGGTCGTTTCGCTGTGCAGTTTCCATCACAACTCCAAGGCATCCAGCATGGCCAGAAATTGCTCCGCCGTCCAGTTATGAATCTGTGCCGCCTTGTTCGGACAGGCGGCCACGCAGGCCCCGCAGTTCTGGCAGAGGGCCGGGTTGACCACGGCCACGCCCCGCCGCGTATCCAGGGAGCGGGCCTCATAGGGACAGGCCGGAATGCAGACTCCGCATCCGGAGCAGATTTCCTCGATGACATAGGCCACGGTGGGCTCCTGGGTCATCTTCTCCTGGGAGAAGAGGGCCAGCACCTTGGCGGCGGCCCCGCCGGCCATGGCCATGGTATCGGGGATGTCCCGTGGGGCCTGGGCCGCGCCGGCCAGGAAGATGCCGGCGGTCAGGCTCTCCACCGGGCGCAACTTCGGATGGGCCTCGCTGAAGAAGCCGTAGGGGTCGGTGGCGATTCGCAGCCGCTGGGCCAGTTCCAGCGCCCCGGGGGAAGGGACGGCCGCCGTGGCCAGCACCACCAGGTCGGCGGGAACTTCCACGACCCTGCCGGTCAGGGTGTCCACGCCCCAGACCACCGTCTTTTCCCCCTGGGGAAAGACCCGGGCCACCCGTCCCCGGAGGTAGAGGATGCCGTCCTCCCGCATGGCCTCCTGGACAAACTCCTCGTAGCCCTTGCCGGCGGAGCGGATGTCAATGTAGAAGACGTAAGCCCGGCCGTCGGGCACGAGCCTCCGGTAGAGCCGGGCCTGCTTGGCCGTGTACATGCAGCAGATGCGCGAGCAGTAGGGCATGCCCCGTTCGGGATCGCGGGAGCGGACGCACTGGACGAAGACGACCTCCTGGGGGATACGCCCGTCGGAGGGCCGGCGCAGGCCGTCGGGGGAGGCGAGCATCCGCTCAAACTCCAGGCCGCTCACGACATCGGGGTAGCGGCCGGCCCCGTATTCCCCCAGCAGGGCCATCGGGTAGAGGTCGAAGCCGGTGGCCACCACGATGGCCCCGACCTCCAGGGGCTCCCCGGCCTGGGAATCGGGACTTCCGGCCGGCTTCAGGCGGAGGCGGAAGTTGCCGACATAGCCCTCCAAAGAGGCCACCTCGGTGGAGAGGTGGAGTTCGATGTTCGGATGCTCCTGGGTGGCGCAGATTTTTTCGGCGATGAGTTCCGGCCCCCCGGCAAAGTTCAGGTAAACGCCCGAAAGTTCGGCCACCTTCCCGCCCAGGTGGTCGCTGCGCTCCACCAGCACCACCGGGTAACCGGCCTCGGCGATATCCAGCGCGGCCTGCATCCCGGCCAGGCCCCCGCCGATGACCAGGGCCCGCCGGTGGACCGGCATGGAAAGGGCCTCCAGGGCCTCGTCCCGGACGACCTTCTCCACCATCGTCCGGACGATGTCGGCGGCCTTGGCCGTGGCCTCCTGGGGCCGGGCCTGGTGTACCCAGGAGCACTGCTCGCGGATGTTGGCGATCTCGCAGACGTAGGGGCTGAGGCCGGCCGAGGCCGTGGCCTTGCGGAAGGTGGTCTCGTGCATGGCCGGCGAGCAGGCGGCGACCACGATGCCGTCCAGGTTGTGCTCCGCGATGGCCTGGCGAATCAGGTCCTGGCCGGGCTGGGAGCACATATACTTGTAGGTGGTGGCATAGGCCACCCGGGGGTATTTCCGCAGCGCCTCGGCCACCGCCTCCACGTCCACCGTGCCGGCGATGTTGAGGCCGCAGTGGCAGATGAAAACGCCGATTCGTCGCATCAGGCTTCCTCCGGCAAAGTGCTGGGGGCCGGTCCGACAGACTCGCCAGCAAGAAAACGGAACAACGTCACAGCCGCTTCCCATTGTGCGCCGATTTCCTCAGCCGCCGGTTCGGCCACGAAAAATGGATACCGCTCCAGCACGTAATAGGCGGACACTTCCCGACACAGGGTGCGATACTGCTTCAGAACGGGGGCAAAGCGTTCGGCCTCTGCCAGCAAAGCGCGCAGGTCGTGAATTCGCCGCAGGGGACACCCGTTCCGAAGCAGAAATCCTTTGAGCGCCTTCTCCAGGGCCTGGTGGAGGTGGAACGCCGCATCCGCCGTATCGCCGTCTTCCAGGCGGGGGCGCACCCGTTCGAGGTCCTGCCGGGCCTTGCGAAACCAATCTTCGGGGTAGAAGGATTCCCGAAATTCATCCATAGAGGACCTGCCCCCGGGAAAGGATCTCTCGGAAGAACGGGTCTCCGACGGCCAGGCGCCGGCGCAACTCTGCCGGGGTGACCACCAGCGGCGAAAAGGGGATGGTCCCTACCAGTTCCTCCACCAGTTCGCAGACCCGGGCCCAACGTTTGTGAAAGGGCAGGCGGGTTCGCTTGACGATCAGGAGGTCAATATCGCTGGAGTCGGTCGGCCGGCCGTAGGCGTAAGAGCCGAACAGGATGATGCGCTCGGGCCGATATTTCTGCACGAGGACGTCTGTAACCCGGCGCAGCAACTCTGCATCCGCCAGATGGTTCATCTTTTCCACCCTCGAAACAGGGCCAGCACCCGGGCCGCCGCCCCGCCGGCCTGGGCCACCGTGTCGGGGATGTCCTTGGGAAACTGGGCCGCTCCGGCCAGGAAGATGCCCGGCCGGGCCGTCTCCGTCGGATGGAGGTTGGCCTCCCGCTCCCGGAAGAAGCCGTCCGCGTCCAGTTCCAGTCCCAGGACCCGGGCCAGGCGGCCGGCCTGGGGGTCGGGCACGACGGCTGTGGCCAGCACGACCAGGTCAGCGGCCACCTCCACCGGCCGGCCGCTCAGGGTATCCGTGCCCCAGACGACGATCTTGCCGTTTTGGGCAAAGACCCGGGAGACCTTGCCCCGGATGTAGAGGACGCCGTCCTCCTCCATGGCCCGCTGGATGAACTCTTCATAGTTTTTGCCGGCGGAGCGGATGTCGATGTAGAAGATATAGGCCTGGCCGTCGGGGACGCGGTGTTTGTAGAGCATGGCGTGCTTGGCCGTGTACATACAGCAGATGCGCGAGCAGTAGGGGACGCCGCGTTCCGGGTCCCGGGAGCGGACGCACTGGATGAAGACGACCTCCTTGGGGATGCGCCCGTCGGAGGGGCGGAGTATCTGGCCGGCGGTGGGGCCGGAGGCGGAAAGGAGGCGCTCGAACTGCAAGCCGGTCAGGACGTCGGGGATTTTCCCGGCCCCGTACTCGCCCAGGTCCTCCGGCGGATAGAGGTCAAAGCCGGTGGCGACGACGACGGCCCCGACCTCCTCCTCGGCGAAGGTCTCCGTCTGGGCAAAGTCGATGGCCTGGGTGGGGCAGAGTTTCTCGCAGGCCCGGCATTTGCCCCGCAGGAAGTAGATGCAGGAGGCCGGGTCGATGACCGGCTTCTTGGGCACGGCCTGGGGGGAGAGGGTATAGATGGCCTTGCGCTGTCCGACGCCCTCCTCGAACTCGGAGGCGGCTTTGGCCGGGCACTTTTCCTGGCAGAGGCCGCATCCGGTGCAGAGGTCCCAGTTGACATAAGCCGGCCGGCGACGGATGCGGACGCGGAAGTGGCCGATTTCCCCCTCCACCCGGTCCACCTCCGCGTAGGTATAGAGGCGGATGCGGGGGTGTTGTCCCACCTCGACGGTCCGCGGGGTGAGGATGCACTGGGCGCAGTCCAGGGTGGGGAAGGTCTCCGAAAGTTGCAACATGTGGCCGCCGATGGAGGGCCGGCGTTCGACCAGCACGACCTCGAAGCCGGCGTTGGCGATATCCAGGGCCGCCTGCATCCCGGCAATGCCGGCGCCGATCACCAGGGCGCGGGGAATGCCGTTCTTCGGGTCCATCAGACGCTCACCGCTTCCGCAACCCGCCGGAGCAGGGGGCGGGGATCCACATAGTGCTTCTCGAAGCCAAAGTCGCCCGTATCCAGCCCCAGGGCCACCCCCAGGATCTGGGTGATATAGAAGACGGGAAGGGGGCGGAAGCCGCCGTAGCGGACGGCCATTTCCTGCTGGGGGCGGTCCAGGTTATAGTGGCAGAGCGGGCAACTGGTGACGATGGCCTCGGCGCCGGCCGCCCGGGCGGCGCTGAGGATACGGTAGGAGGATTCCAGGGCCACCTCCGGGGCGCCCAGCGCCAGGTAGGAACCGCAGCATTCGCCGCGATGGGGATAGTCCACCGGTTCGGCCCCCAGGGCGGAGAGGAAATCCTCGAAGAGGTGGGGGTTCTCGGGGTCGTCCAGGGCGATCTCGTCGGCCGGCCGCAGGAGGAAGCATCCGTAGTAAGCCGCCAGGCGCAACCCCTCCAGCGGTCGGACGACCTTCTCCCGGAGGGCGGTCCAGCCCACCTGGTCGCGCAGGAAATCCAGGAGGTGGACGACCTCCACCCGGCCGTCGTAATCGGCCTCGATGAAGAAGTTGAGGCGCTCGCGGCGGGCGGCATCCTCGCGCATCAGCCGGTTGGCCCGCTTGGTGACGTTATAACAGGTGGAGCAGAGGACGAGCAGCCGGTTCTGGCCCAGGGCGGCCGTCTGCACCAGGTTGCGCACCGCGCCGGCCAGGCGCAGGTCGTCGGTGGTCAGGGGGAAGGTTGCCCCGCAGCAGTTCCAGTCGGGCAATTCCCGAAGTTCGAACCCCAGCGCCCGGGCCGAGGCGCGGGCCGAGCGGTCCAGGCCCTGGGCCTTGGTGCTGAGCGTGCAACCGGGGAAGTAGGGCACTTCCATGGCCGTCTCCTAGGTATATTTCCGGAATCCGCCGATAAAGGCCTGCTGGGGCATTTCCGCCAGCGTCTCCGGGGGCAGTTCCTCGATCTCGACATGCCGGAAGCCCTTTTCCAGGGCCAGGGTACGCAGCGCCTCGGTGAGGCGGGCCAGGTCGATTCCCTTGGGGCAACGGGCCTCGCATTGCAGGCAGGCGGCGCAGTACCAGATGGCCCGGGCCCCCAGGGCGGCTTCCACCTGTCCCAGTTGCAGGAGGCGGATGATCTGATTGGGGAGGAGGTCCATTGCCCCGGCGGCCGGGCAGCCGGCGGAGCAGTTGCCGCACTGGTAGCAGGCCATGACCTCCTCGCCGCTCAGTTCCTCCACCCGGCGCAGGAGGTCGTTTTCCAGGACGGAGCGGCTCAGGATGATGCGCATTGGCCATACCTCCGCAGAGCGATCTGGAGCATTTCCTCGGCCCAGCGGCCGGCTTGGTCGCGTAGAGAGGAGCGGGCCGCCTCGTCTGCCCACATGGCGGGCCAGCGCCGATACCAGATGGCCAGTTGACGCTGCATATCCGCCAGTTTTTCCAGGGTTTCCAGGTCCATGTCGGCCGCTATCCACTCGATCAGGAACTTGCTTTCTTCCACCAGGGCTTTCACCGCCTGTTCGTGGCCCGGGTGGTCGGAGAAAGAGGCCACGCGGGCCAGATTGGCCGCCAGTCCTCCCAGGCGGTCCATCGGCGAGGACTGCAGGTATCGCTGACGAAGGGCCTCCAGGTTTCTCATTCGCCGCTACCTCCAGTTTCCTCCAGCAGGCTACGCACAATCTCCTCAATCCGGACGCGAATCCGGGGATCTTGCACGGCCATAGAAAGGTTCCCCTGACGGGGACGAACGTTGATCAGCGCCTCGTAACGCACTTGGTGTGTGGCCGGAATCCAGTCAGCGCCCCAGATATCCTCCTGGAGGCTACCGTCTTCCAACAAGGCCGCCTCGCAATCGGCGTGAAGTAGCCCACCTCCGGCCAGAATACCCCGGCGAACATCCACCGCCAGTTTGATGTACAGGCCCAGAGCATCCAGCATCTCAGCAATTTGCTGCCTTGTCGCCGGCGTATGCAACACGTGGATGGGCATCTCAAGACAGACCTCGGTGTTATTCCTCTATTCGGTAGGTTCGCTTGCCCTCCTCGTAGGCATCGCCGCCGTAGATGTCGTTGACCACGATGGCCGGGAAGTCCTCCACCTGCATCCGGAGGAGGGCCTCGGCCCCCAGTTCGGGGTAGGCGACGACCTCGGAGGCGGTGATCGAACGGGAGATGAGGGCGCCGGCCCCGCCGATGGCGGCGAAATAGACGGCCCGGTACTCCTGGATGGCCCGGCGGACCTCGGGCGAGCGGTTGCCCTTGCCGATCATGCCCTTCAGGCCGGCCCGCAGGAGGGCGGGGGTGTAGGGGTCTATACGTCCGCTGGTGGTGGGGCCGGCCGCCCCGACGACGCGGCCGGGCCGGGCCGGCGAGGGGCCCATGTAGTAGATGATCTGGCCGCGCGGGTCAAAGGGCAACTCCTTGCCCTCCTCCAGCAGGGCCGCCAGGCGTTTATGGGCGGCATCGCGGGCCACGTAGATGGTGCCGGTGATGAGCACCTGGTCGCCGGCCCGCAATCCGGCCACCGTCTCTTCGGTAAGCGGGGTGGTGATCCTTTTCATCGCGCACCTCACAACACGGCTTCCTTATGGCGGGCGGCGTGGCACTGGATGTTCACCGCCGCCGGCAGACTGGCGATATGGCACGGTTCGGCCTCGACGTGCACGGCCAGGGCGGTGATGCGCCCGCCAAAGCCCTGGGGACCGATGCCCAGCCGGTTGACCCGTTCCAGGAGTTCCCGCTCCAGGTCGGCCAGTTCTGGGTCGGGGTTGGGCGTGCCCAGAGGGCGCAGCAGGGCGTATTTGGCCAGGTAGGCCACGCGCTCGAAGGAGCCGCCGATGCCCACGCCGAGGATGATCGGCGGGCAGGGGTTGGCTCCGGCCTCGTCCACCGTCCTGAGCACAAAGTTGACGATGCCCTGCCGGCCGGCGGCCGGGGTGAGCATGGCCAGCCGGCTCATGTTCTCGCTCCCGCCTCCCTTGGGGGCCACGGTGATGCGGAGGTGCTCGCCGGGCACGATACGGGTGTGGATGACCGCCGGAGTGTTGTCGCCCGTGTTCTGGCGGGCCGAGAAGGGCTGGCGCACGACCGACTTGCGCAGGTATCCCTCGCGGTATCCCCGGCGTACCCCCTCGTTCACCGCTTCATAGAGGTCGCCCCCGACGATGTGTACCTCCTGCCCCAGTTCCAGGAAGACAACGGCCAGCCCGCAGTCCTGGCAGATGGGAATCTTCTCCTGCCGGGCGATGGCGGCGTTCTCCAGAATCTGGCGGAGGATGCCCCGCCCGACCTCCGATTCTTCGCGTTCCAGGGCCGCCCTCAGGGCGCCTTCGACGTCTTCCCCCAGGTCGTAATTGGCCTCCATGCAGAGGCGGGCCACCGTTTCGGCCACGGTCTCAGCGGCTATTTCTCGCATCGTCTCCTCCTGTTCCAGAGACCCGAAAAAGAGCACACCGTATCCGGGGAATTCCCCCCTTCGACGGTGTGCTCAGTGGGGCCGGGCCCCGGGTCGATAGCCGTTCACCTGGACTCCTTTGTCCGGACTGTTCAGCGGCCTTATTATACACCTGCCTGGCCCCTTTGTCCAGTGAGCGAGGTTACTTACCCGAGACCGTGTCTGTTGAGCCGGCCGGGGAGGGACATCCCAGGGCAGTACCGGCACGATGCACTTCTCCAGCCGGCCTGTGCCTGGGGGCGGTCCGAGGGCCGGCCCTGCCGGAGTGGTCTCCCCAGGGCCATTTCAACCGCGCGCATCCGTCCATCCTGCGGGTAAGCCGCAGTTGCCGGCTTCCCTGGCTTGTGGTAAAATAAGGCGGCGAAAGCGAGGTGAAAGGACATCATCGGGCGGCGAGTCCCCGATCTTCTTATGGTAGCGAGGCCGGCGGGGGACGATCGAAAGTCGGAGGATACCCAGACCGCCTCAGGGAACCGTCAGATTCTCAAAACGGGGTCATCGCGGGAATCGCTCCATTCCTACGCCTACGCTATTATAGAAACAGAATAGGCAAGGGGCGTAGCCTATGGACGAATTACCCGGCCAGGGACGAGACAACCTGATCCGGCGCACGGCGCGCATATTGGAGATCGTCCAACAGATTGCCACCCAGCCCAGGCGTTGGAGTCGGCGGATGCTGGCCGAGCATCACGAGATCGGCGAGCGGATGATTCAGAAGGATCTGGAACTGTTTCGGTATCGCCTGGGCCTGGCTCTCCGCCATGAGAACGGGGCGTATTACTTTGAGCATCTGCCCCATCTGCCGACGACGACCTATTCTCTGACCGAAGCCCTGGCCCTGCTGATGGCTGCCCGGGTGGCCCAGGCGATTCCTGGCATCAATTCGGCGGAGTTGGCGGCGGCGATTGCCCGGCTGGAGTCGCTTTTCCCGGCTGAAATGAGCCAACTGGTGCGGGATGCGCTGGAGAAGTTGCCGCGCCGGGCTGTACGGGCTCATCGGCAGGAGATGTTGACCCTGCTACACCGGGCCCTGGCTGAACGGCGACAGGTCCGGATTCGGTACGTCACTGGTTCCCGTGGCGGCGAGGAGAAGGAACGGATCGTGGAGCCCTATTCCATATGCCCCTACGGACGCTCCTGGCACCTGATCGCTTATGATCACTTGCGTCAGGAGGTGCTTCAGTTCAAGGTGGACCGGGTGCAGACGGCTGAACTGCTGGAAACGACCTATACCATCCCGGCAGATTTTGACCTGGACGCCTATCTGGGCGATGCCTGGGGGGCGATGCGTGGGGCGGCGAGGGAAGCGGAGGACGTGGTGCTTCTCTTTGAGCCGGAGGCCGGCCGCTGGGTGGCAGAGGAGACATGGCACCGAAGCCAACAGAGCGAGACGTTGCCCGATGGCCGTGTGCGGGTGACCTTCCACGTGGGCGTCACGCCGGAGATGGTGAACTGGCTGCTGTACTACGGCAGCCGGGTGCAGGTGGTGGAGCCGGCGTGGCTACGGGAACGGGTGGCGGAGGAGCATCGAAAGGCGGCCGATGCACATGATCTGTCTGATCCCGAATATTCTCAGGAGGAGGTCGCATAATGAATCTGTCGGAGGCTTACCGCAAGGCAGGTATTGAGCGAGTCTATCAACATCAAGAGCAAGCATGGGAAAGTTTGACCAAGGGCATGAATATCATCGTGTCGGCAGGGACCGGTTCTGGCAAGACGGAGGCTGTCTTGCTTCCCGCTCTGGCGAACAATCTGCGGGTGATCCTGGTCTATCCCACCAAAGCACTTTTACAGGATCAAATATCCAGAGTCCAGGAGTTGTGGGAAAAGGTTCGCGGGAGGTCTGTAACGGGGCATATCTCTATAGACACAGGCGATGACAATGACGGGACCCGTTTTCGGGCTGATGTGATTCTGACGACCATAGACAAGTTGCTTTATCGGGTGTTCGGCTATGGCAGTGCCCGATGGGGTTACATCTACCCCTGGCGCATCGCTCAAAACCCCCAGAAGAAGACCCTGCTGGTCTTTGACGAAGCCCACGCCTACGACGAGATTCCTCTTACCCATTTTCTCTTCCTGATCGACCGGCTGACTTATGAGAAGCGGGTGCAGACCGCCGTGCTTTCTGCCACACTACCCAAGGCCCTGGTCGAGCATCTTCAGGATAGTCAGCACAAGACCTTTCCCCGCGACAAAAACGAGGGAGACTTCTTTCAAGTCATCAATGAGGAGCCCGGTGATGTCGGACGGGGGGTGGTCTGCTATTGCGGACATTTGGAAAACCGCGACAGGGTGGTGGAAAAAGCCATCGAGGCCTATAGACAGGGGAAGCAGGTGATCATCGTCGCAAATAGGGTTTATCCCAGCGAAGAAGATCAAAGCGGGTTTTCGGTCCAAGGACTATGGGAGGCCATCAAGGCCAAATTATCAAAAAAAGAGCAGGAAGATCTGCTTCTGTATCACGGCCATCAGAGTCCGGGCCAACGCCGGGACTTTCTCCAGAAACTTTCGGTGCGGGATGCGTCTCGGAACACAAATGCGCCCCAACCTTATATCCTGATCACCACATCCGCTTTTGAGGTCGGAGTCAATATCTCGTGTGATCTGATGCTCGTCGAGGTCTGCAATCCCGACGCTTTTATCCAGCGCATCGGCCGCTGCGCCCGGCGACAAGGTGAGAAAGGGAAAGTTTACACGTTCGGGGAGATCTTTCCCAAGGCGTCACCAGAGGAGAAAAAGGCGCAGGAGGAGTTGCTGGAGTTGCTTCGCCAGCATAAAGATAAAATCATAGATGCAAATTTGAAAGCCCAAATCAATGCTCTCAATATCTTTGACAACGGTTTGCTCGCCCGGCGTCGTAATACCATTATCTACACTGTAGATGCCAGTCTCTATGATTATGTATATAACTTTGTGGCGACAGGTGCAGAGGTGTGGCGACAGGGCATCCTGGTCACCAGAGATTGGGTGCCAACGATAGAACTGCAACCGGGGACGGATGCAGGCGAGCGGCTACGACTGCCCGCCACCTATTCTGTTCCCCAGAATTTTGTGCAAGACTGGTGGTTTGAGACGAGGGACGTGGATGGGCGCCCTATCCGCATCCATGGCAAGAAAGAGGATGTAGTCGAGCAACTCCGAGAACACGGTATCGGCGCGCAGCAAGGAACTGTGAATGCCTGTCAAGCCACTTTGGTCATCCGGTTGAAACCCGAAGCGTGGGATAAGGTTTTTGGGTTGAAGAGACGTCAAGATTTGACTGTAAAGAGAGAATTCGCCGGCCTGCAAGGAATAAGAAGGTGCCTGGCCAAGCCATTGCCCGATGCCCCCCAACTTTTCTGGTTTGAGCCTGAGGATGAGGTGTGATATGGATAGGTTTTATGCTGCCAAGATTATGGCTATCGGAAACGCCTTTTACCTAGTGGAAGTGCACGACCACAATCGGCATGTAGGCGCAATCGCCGAGGCCCTGGGGGCCTCGAATGCCGGTCGCGCGGCGGCTTTCCGTCATGACCTGGGCAAGATTGGCAAGCTGGAGAGGGAAATCGCCGACTGTAAACCGTCAAATGCGCAGGCATACATAGATGCCTATGTGGATTGGCTCGTCAAGAGGGCAGGGCTGGACAGATCTTTGAAAAATGCCGCCCCCAGACAACGTTTTGCTCTGGCCCTGCTTCAAAAGGGCACATGGCAGGAACGCTATAATGCCCTCAAAGCCGTTCTTAATCTAGGGGACGATCGCCTGCAGGAACTGGTTGGCCTGCCAGTCTCTCCTTTTCCTCGCCATGCCGATGGCATTCCAGAGATCATCCAAAATCGCCCGGTGAAGAAGGATTACTTACCCCAGGCCGGGTGTCCGACCGAGTTGGTGGACTATGCCTTTGAACTGATCCGCCTGCACCATTCCTTCCGGGTAGATCGCATCGTAGAGGTTGCCAGCCACCTGGAAGCCCGATTGTCCGGGGTTTCAGGCCGGCAATTTGTCCGGGACTTGCACACGCTGATCTCGGCAGACAACCTGGCCTCCAGCCTGTATGAAAGAGCGCTGGCGGCTACGGATGCAAGTTTCTCATTTGGAGATCCGGCCCAGGAGACATTCCTGTTGCACGACCTGGAAGGCAAATGCACTGTCAGGAATAGGAACAAGTCCTCGAATCATCAACTTCAGGTCCAGGTGCAACTCGAATGGGAAGCCGCCAGCGGTTCACAGAAGATCGACCTCGAACTGGTGTACCATGTAGTGGAGGTAGGATGATGGACTCATATGCAAAAGCAGTCCTTGCCCTGCTGAAATTAGCCGAGCAGCCGCGTGAGGCCGTAGCCCTGGCACGCTGTTTGTTGGGAAATACATTGTCGGAATCGCAATACCGGGCCCTTTTGGCAGCCGTGGGGGCTTTTGCTAAGGATAATGAGTCGTACTTTGTCCGATATGATGATAGCCAGGCATCTGTAAAGCCAGGAGTAAAAAGCCAGTTTAATCGCTGGATAAACAAATTGGGTGGCGGCACTGGACTCCACTGGCTGATCTTCCGCAAGCCCAATGAGCCTCGTATGCGGGCGGCC
>Ga0078972_1006426_pt1 | contig 27862 bp, 30 predicted proteins | sample YelNatPaOPGAMG01_FD_67568 | JGI IMG/M metagenome (GOLD analysis project Ga0078972, IMG submission 67568) | Hot spring thermophilic microbial communities from Obsidian Pool, Yellowstone National Park, USA - OP-RAMG-01 (SPADES assembly) (version 2) | ecosystem: Environmental > Aquatic > Thermal...
CGAACGAGCGCCCCGAAAGGCCGATCTTTCTTAGGAGCTTGTCCATAACGAAGGCGACTCTTGCCATATATCCCGTGTCCTCGAGAATCGAAAGCATGAAGAACAGCAGCAGCAGCGTCGGCAGGAACGACAGCACGCTGCCGATACCCGTAAGGATCCCTCCCGTAACGAGCGAATGCATCCAGCCGCTTACCGCGAGCCGCGAGAGCCCGGAGTCCGCGAGGTCTATCAAAGCCATTATCCCGGAACGGAAAAGTCCGCTCAGATATGCTCCCAAGGTTCCGAAAGTCAGAGCGAATATCCCGAACATGATGATGAGGAAAACGGGGATCGCTAAAATCCTGTGGGTCAAAACGCCGTCTATCCTGATCGAGCGAAGCTGCTCCTTCGTCTGCGCAGGCCTGACGACCGAGTTGGCCGTGAGCTTTTCTATGTAAGCGTATCTCATGTCCGCCATAGCCGCTTCGCGGTCGGTTCCCGTAGCGGACTCGATCTGTTCAACTAAGTGCGTTATTATATCTTTTTCCCTGTCGTCGAGCCCGAGGCGTTTTTCGAGAGGCTCGTCGCCCTCGATGATCTTTGTGGCCGCGAAACGCGGCGCGATGCCCTGCCGCAGCGCCTTCTTCTCGACGAGGTGCGTGAGCGCGTGTATCGCGCCGTGCACGTCTCCGCCGCAGAAATCGATCCGTTTGGGCAGCAGCTTCGCTTCGGCGGTTTCTATCGTTTTCGCGACGAGCTCGTCTATTCCCTCGTTCCTGCCCGCCGAAATCGGTACGACGGGCACGCCGAGCTCTTTCTCGAGCTGCTTTACGTTTATGTAGCCGTTGTTTGAGCGCACCTCGTCCATCATGTTGAGCGCGACGACCATGGGCGCGCGCAGTTCTAAAAGCTGGAGCGTCAGGTAAAGGTTCCGTTCGAGGTTCGTCGCGTCGACGATGTTTATTATCGCGTCCGGATGCTCCTCGACTATGAAGTCTCTCGCGACGACTTCCTCGGACGAATATGGAGAAAGAGAGTAGATTCCGGGCAGGTCGACGACGGTCGTCCCCTTGCTTTTCTTAAGTTGGCCTTCCTTTTTTTCCACGGTCACGCCAGGGAAATTGCCGACGCGCTGGTTGCTGCCCGTGAGCCGGTTGAAAAGCGTCGTTTTGCCGCTGTTCTGATTGCCTGCCAAAGCGATGAGCACCTTTATGTCCCTCCTCCGCCGGTATCTTGACTACCGTGATATTCGAAGCGTCCTCCTTGCGCAGCGTGAACTCGTATCCTCGAAGATTCAGCTCTATGGGGTCTCCGAAAGGGGCGACCTTGCGAACGAATACTCCGGTTCCGGGAGTAAGGCCCATGTCGAGAAGGCGCCGCCTGAGCGCGCCCGTTCCGCCTACCGCGGTTATGCGCCCGTATTCGCCTGCCCGAAGCTCGTCAAGCTTCATTCCGATCCCCCCTCTGAATATAAGCAAAAAGCGTTTATCCAAAAAAATATGTTATCCACGGTTAACATCTTAATATTGACTACTGTTTTTGTCAAGCGTTATATGCTATTATCGTATCGGGAATAAATTTTATCCGAAAGCGGTTTTAGAATGATAAACGATACGGTTACGACGTCCGGCCAGGATTATCTCGAAGCCATCATGCTTATATCCGAAAGGAACGGAGCCGTGCGTTCCGTCGATATCGCGAACCATATGCAGGTCTCGAGAGCGGGAGTAAGCAAGGCCTTGGGCGCGCTCAGGGAAAAGGGGCTCATCCGACAGGAAAGATACGGCTCCGTATATCTGACCGACGAGGGCATAAAAGTCGCAAATTCGGTTATACTGCGCCATAAAGCGCTCAAGGCTTTTCTCATCGACATATTGGGGGTTTGCCCGGAAACCGCCGAGCAGGACGCGTGCCGGATGGAGCACGCGATAAGCCCGGATACGCTAAAGCGCCTCGAGGAATTCATGAAAAACGCCATAAAGCACTATTGATTTTATCCGCAAAGCCCAAAGATTAACGTTACGGTCTCATTTACAAAAACAGAATCACGCGCCCTCCCGCCGAATATTATTAATAAGCGGCAATCCAAAGGAGGCGTGTTTTTATGCGGATTTTAAGGTACGGCATGCGCGGGGCGGACGTGATGAAGATCCAGTCCGTGCTGAAAAAAACGGGTTTTTATACCGGCGCGGTCGACGGCATATACGGGCCCGTCATGAGATCGGCCGTGTATTCGTTCCAGAAAGCCTTCGGGCTTAAGCCCGACGGAGTGATAGGGGCAAGGACGTACAACGCCCTGCAGCGGTATATCACGGGCGCGGACAGATACACGGTGCGCCCCGGGGACACTTATAGCGGCATCGCGCAAAGATACTATACGAAACCGGAGCTGATAGCGGCCGCGAACCCGGGAACCGACCCGCGGGATCTGCGCCCCGGTCAGGTGATAACCGTTCCTTACGGGTACGACGTCGTCGATACCGACATAGATTACACTTACGACGCGCTTCAGGCGGATATACGGGGATTGAAAGCGCGCTATCCTTTCATCGAGACAGGAAGCGCGGGAAAGAGCGCTTTGGGCAGGGACCTGACCTGGCTGAAATTAGGCTCCGGAAGCAATCAGGTGTTCTATTCCGCCGCGATTCACGCGCTCGAATGGATAACCGCGCCCGTGATGATGAAGTTCATAGAGGATTTTTCCAAGGCTTACGCGGCGGGGACTGATTTTGCCGGGTATGACCCGAAAAAGATATGGGAATCGAGCGCCATCCATATAATACCGATGGCAAACCCCGACGGCGTCGACCTCGTGATAAACGGCTTGAAGCCCACGAATCCGAACTATTATAAGCTCATACGCTGGAACAACGGGAGCATGGATTTTTCCTCGGACTGGGAAGCGAACAACAACGGCGTGGACTTGAACCACAACTTCGACGCGGCGTGGGAGGAGTCGAAAGAAGCCGCGGAGGCGATGGGCATAACGGGGCCGGGGCCGACGAGGTATCCGGGGCCTTACCCGGAATCCGAACCGGAAAGCAGGGCGCTCGCGGATTTTACCCGCGGCCGCGATTTTCGGCTCGTTCTCGCGTACCACACTCAGGGAGAGGTCATATACTGGACGTTCATGGGGCTCGAACCGCCCGAATCAAAGCCGATAGGCGAAAGGCTCGCGGAAGCGAGCGGATATGAGCTTGCGGAGCCTTCCGGGATAACAGCCTACGGAGGGTACAAGGACTGGTTTATCAAGGAATTCCGCAGGCCGGGCTATACCGTCGAGGCGGGACTCGGCAGGAACCCGCTTCCGGTATCGCAGTTTCGCCGCATATACGCCGACAACCTGCCGCTGCTGCTGCTCGCGTCGGTTATAACGCTCGAAAATCCCGGCGGATAACGCGCCGCTTTTTATCCGAAAATAAGTATCATGAGGCTCAAGGGTATTATAAAAACGGTTTTGTGCGCCTTCGTCACGATACTTCTCGTGTCGGCGGTTTTTCCGGGGATAATAAAAAAAGCTCCCGCGGAAGGAAATGCCGCGCCCGAAGTACAGGGCGCGCCTGAGGAGGAAATTTACATCGCGAACGTTAATTTGTCGGATTTGCCCGCTCCCGAAGAAACAGGCCGCGCGTACGTGGCTTTTACGTTCGACGACGGGTATAGTTCGGATTATTATCTCGCGTACAAAATACTGAAAAAGTATGGAATTCGCGGGACGTCATATATAATCCCCATGTATCAGGACGAAAACGTGCCGTATACTTTGACGTGGGACGAGATAAGGGAGATGAGAAGCTACGGCTGGGACTTCGGCTGCCATACGTACGCGCACAGCGACCTTACTAAGTTAAGCGCGGAACAGATCAGGGAAAGCATGGAAAAGGTGAACGAATCGTTCGAAAGGCAGGGGCTTTCGGCGCCCGTTATCGGCGCTTACCCGTTCGGAAGATACAACGAAAGCGTCGTCGAGGCGGTAAAGCCTTACCGCCTTCAGGAGCGAAAGGCGTACTACGAAACGAAGCTCGTTGATTTAAACGACGTAAATCCGTATGAAATAGACTCGGTGAGCGCGGACATGCGTTCCGAAAAAAGGCTATTCCTGCACGAAGCGGCCGTGGACGAGGCGAGCCGGCAGGGGAAGGCGCTCGTGTTCCGGTGCCACTGCCTGTATAAGGAAAGCGTAAACGACATGGGGGAGTGGCCTGTCCAGACCGACTCAAGGCTTTTCGAACGGCTCGTCCGGTACTGCGTCGGCCGGGGCTGCAAATTCATTACCATGACGCAGCTTATGGAAATGTATTCGAAATAGGCATCGCCAACCCCGCGCCTTTATTGGATAAAACCGTAAAATGGCGGCCGCCGCGTTTTAGCGCCGTTGCTAAGGACAAAATTTCGTCCGCTTTAATTCACAATTTGTTTATTTACAATAAATTCTCCGAATTGTATACTGAGAGCGTTAGAAAATTTTTTAACACAAATGAAACAATTATTGTCGGAGGGAGAGTCTTAGCCTTGCATGGGAAACGATGATTTCGGCGGGAACAGAGGCGGGAGAAACGATTTTTTCGGCGACGCTTACAGAAAAACGAGCCAGGTTTCGGTATCCGGAAGGCCTTCGGCAAGAGAAAATCCGCCGAGACAGGCGCCCCAAAGGGGAGCGGGAGGCGCGCTCTACGGGCGCGGCGCGGGACAAGGCGGCGCCCATGGCGGCCGGAAAGCGAAGCGGCGCGGCCTGCCCGTCGCGGCCGCAATTTTTATAGACGTATTGCTTGCGGCGGTTTTGCTCGGCATATTTTATATCACGAATTACGAGATGAACGCGGAGACCGACCCGATAGAATCCTTGCCGGTACCGTCGTGGCTGTCGAACCCCACGCCTTCGGATTCGCCGTCCGGAGTTACCGCGACCGCCCCCGTTTCCGGACCGACGCAAACGGACGCCGCAACGGCCGACCCGAACGACTGGAGGACGAAATTCTCCGGGATGTTCACCGACGGAGCGGTAGAGCAGACAGAGAACACGTATAAGAGCAAAAACATAAATATAACGATAAACAAAGAAATTAGAGACGGCGTCCCGTACTTCATCGCGGACATTTATATTGCCGAACTAAAGTACTTCCGGACGGCTTTTGCAAAAAATCCGGATAAAATGGGCGAACGCGAGTTAACAGATAAGGTCGCGAAAGAGAATAACGCGATATTAGCGATAAACGGCGATCACTGCGTGGATAACGCCGGAACGGTAATACGCAACGGGAAGCTATATCGAAAGCCGAAGTCCTCCTTCGACGTGCTTGTTATGAATTATGACGGTAGTATGCAGACTTTTTCACCTGATAAATTTGATTTGGACAAGACGTTGGCCGAAGGAGTTTATCAGGTATGGTCTTTCGGCCCGATGCTGCTTCATAACGGTAAAGCGATGAATGATTTTAACCTGCCGAAAACAATTGGGGGCATGAACCCGCGTACCGCCGTCGGATATTATGAACCGGGGCATTACTGCTTTGTGCAAATAGGGGGCAGGCAGCAGGGTTATTCTCTGGGGTGCACAATACAGCAGTTGTCCCAGCTTTTCGCTGATCTAGGATGCAAGGTGGCGTATAATCTTGACGGAGGCCAATCGTCCGAGATTATTTTTATTAATAAGATGCTTAATCAGCAAGCAGGAGGCAGAAGAAGCACGACCGATATACTCTACATTGGCGAATAAGGAGAAAAGATGTTAAAAAAACTGATCCCTCATATTTGTATAATACTCGCTTTGTTTTTAATAACTTACGTTATATTGAACGAATTCAACCCGTCGTTTTTCAGCAGGGATTTTTTCAAATGGGTTCTTGTTATTTTTTCGCTGGCGTCCATAACCGCTTCGGGAGTCATCATAGCGTACAACAGGAGGCCGAAAGAGTAATATGAGCGGCAACCGGACAGGATGGCAGGGCGGAAAATACGGCCGGAACGAATTCCTCGCAGACCCTTATGAAAAGGCGCGCCGCGTGACGGTAGGCGCTTCCGGCGGGGCTTCGCCGCCGCCGAAGCGCCCGAATAAAAAACGGAAGGATTCCGCTAACGCGTTCGGCATATTCGCCGCTTCGGCGCTCGCGCTCGTTTTGATAATCGCGGCGCTTTGGCTTTTCGTGTTTTCGGGCGATTCGCAGGCGGCCGCGGCCGCGGGCGCTTCGCAGCCGGTTGCGATAGAACCGACGCCTACGCCTACGCCGACCCCGACTCCGACGCCCACGCCGACCCCGACGCCTGCGCCTACTCCTACTCCCACGCCGGTTCCGACGCCTTCGACGATGTGGGGGGACAATTTCCCCGGCATGTTCACGTCGGGAGAAGTAATAAAGAACGGCGGTTCCGCGGCGCCGACTATAAGCAACCTGTCGCCGCGTTTCGAGACGGCGCAAATCGAAGTTGCCGGGACGTACAGGAGCGCGCACGTCAACGTGACGGTGAATAAGGTCAGGGAAAAAGGAGTCACATATTTCGTATCTGATATTTATATAACGGACTTAAAATACTTTACCGCCCCGTTCTCGGGCGGGAAATATAAGGGAAGCAGGGAATTTACCTATCAAACCGCGAAAAGGGAAGGCGCCGTCATCGCGGTGAACGGGGATTTCTATACCATAAACGACGGCGTCGTCCTTCGCGACGGAGTGCTTTACAGGAACGAGGTCAAGCTCGACATACTCGTCATGTACAAGGACGGCACGATGAAAACGTTCACAAAAGGCGATTATGACAAAAATACGATCGAACAGATAAAGGACGACGTTTGGCAGATATGGACGTTCGGCCCCGAGCTTTTAGACGGCGAGGGAAAGCCGAAGACGAGCTTCAACCTTGCCCAGCCTATCGCGGCCGCGAATCCGAGGACCGCGGTAGGATATTACGAGCCGGGGCATTACTGCTTCGTAACGGTCTTGGGAAGGAGCCCGACCGATTCGAAGGGGCTTGGCATGAAAGACCTGTCGCAGCTCATGCATGACTTGGGATGCAAAGTAGCGTTCAATCTCGACGGAGGCGGCTCGTCGCAGCTCGTTTTTTTGGGTGAAGAGATTAACCTGCCGCAAATAGATAACCACCGGAAGAACCGCGACGCGCTCTGCATCGTCGACGAACCCGCCGCATAGCGAACCCGTCTCCCGGACGGCGCGCCTGACGGCGGCGCGGTTGAACCGCAAAAACGGCGGGATAATAATAAAAAAACCGGAGCGGTGTTTATGGAATGCAACATAATGGTAGTAAGGATAGGAGAGAGGCTCGGGACGTCCCCGAAGGTGCAGGAAATTCTTTCGCGGTTCGGCTGTTCGATAAGGGCAAGGTTGGGGCTCCATGAAACGGGAGGTGCGTGCTCCGACGAGGGGGTGCTGATACTGCAGCTTACGGGGGAAAAGGCCGAAATGAAGGCTCTCGAGGCCGCTCTCAATAAGCTGGAAAGCGTCAAGGCGAAGCTTGTTACGCTCGACTGAGATCCCCGCGAAAAGAAAAGCGCGCCGCGGTAAAAGAAGCTTTTCGATCCGCAAGAGCCTCGCCGCCGCGCTGGCGCTGATCGCGATTTTGACGGCGTTCGCGGGATGCGCGGAAAGCGCGGGAGCGGACAGCGGTCTCGAGGTCTTTTTTCTCGACGTCGGTAAGGGAGACGCTGCGCTGATAAACGCCGGCGGGAACTGGATAATGATCGATACGGGACCGGAGGAGGGCTTCCCGGAGATCGGGAGGCAGCTCGTTTTGAACGGAGTCGGGCGCCTTTGCGCGGTCTTTCTCACGCACGGGCACTCCGACCATATCGGCGGGCTGAAAAACGTTTTGTCCATGATCCCCTGCGGCGCGTTATACACGAACGCGGACGCTTTGGACGAAGCGGGGCGCATAGCGCGAAAGGCAAGTCCGGAAACGGCGGTAAGCGAGTTAAAGACCGGAGGGGAGGTTTCGTTCGGCAAGGCGCGGATAACGGCGATCGGCCCCGCCGGCGCATATGAGGCCGAGAACGACCGCAGCCTTGTGTTGATGCTCCGGTACGGGGATACGAAAATACTGTTCGCCGCGGACCAGCTTTTTGAGGCGGAAAGCGGGCTTTTGAGCCTCGGGGATAAAATAAAGGCGGACGTTTTAAAGGTGGCGCATCACGGCGCCGCGGATTCGACCTCGGCGGAGTTTCTCGAAGCGGTAAAACCCGAATACGCCGTTATACCGACCGATTCTGCCGACAGGCCGGCGCGGCGGGTTACGGACGCGCTTGAGGAGTCGGGGATAAAATATTTCGTTTTGGGCGATACCGGAACGATGCTTCTGACGGGCGGCGGAAGCGGCCTGAAGATGGAGGCGCTGCGTTCCGGGATGAGCGGATCCCCTGACATACGGATTCTTGCCGTCGACAGATCCGCAGAATTCGTGGAGGTTATAAACGCTTCGGATACTGATGCCGATATTTCCGGCTGGTGTATCCGTACCGGTAATGGGTCGGACATATTTTTCTTCCCCGCCGGGACAAGCCTCAAGGCGGGGGAGAGCCTGCGCGTTTACAGCGGGAAAGCGGTGAAAAAGAACCCGGAAGGGCTCGTATGGACCGAAAGAAAGATATGGGGCAAGGGAGAAACATGCTCTCTGTATGACCGTTACGGCAGGCAGGCGGACGAGCTCAAGGCCTGACGGAGCGCGGTTCGGCCACGCGAGCCGTAACGAAAGCCGTCGACTTAGCTTAATAATGAAAACATTTATGATATGACAAGGAGGAAAAGATGGTATCGAACTATATTTTAAGCAAAAAAAGGACGCTAAAGCTGTTGCTTTGCCTTGTTTTCGCGCTTTGCGCGGTACAGTTTACGGTATCCGGGCAGGCGCTCGCGGACGGGGGCATCCAGATAAGCACGCCGTATCCGGGAACAACGGTCAACACTGGCGCGACGGCCACGTTCCCGATAAAGGTATCGAATAAGAGCGGCGATCCCCAGAACATAGCGCTTTCAGTCGCGTCGATCCCCGACGGATGGAGCGGGCACTATACCGCTTCCGGCAATACGATCACGAGAGTCTATCTCGACAACGACGCGACCTGCGACGTAAATTTCGTCCTTTCCGTACCCGAGGACGCCGCGGAAGGCACGTACAGGGTAGTTTTGAAGGCGGACTGCGGCTCAAGGTCAAGCACGTTCCTGCTTGAGCTGAACGCTACGCAAAAAAAGGTCAGCGAGGGGAAATTCACCTCGCAATTTACGGAGCTTGCCGGAACGAACACGACCGCGTTCAAGTTCTCCGCGTCGATAACGAACAACAGCGGCGCAAACCAGTCGTACAGCTTAAGTTCGAACGCACCTTCCGGATGGACGGTAACTTTCGCGCCCTCGTACCAGAGCCAGTATATAGCGAGCTTAAGCGTTAACGCGGGCTCGACGCAGGGGCTCGACATCGCCGTAACGCCTTCGTCGAGCGCGCCCGCCGGAGACTATGTGGTGACCTGTTCGGCCGTTTCGGCGCAGGAGACGCTCAATTTGGATCTCAAAATTAAGATTACGGGCTCCTATAAAATAAGCCTCGATACCCAGTCGAGCGTGCTCAGTTCGGACGTCTACGCGGGCAAAGACACCTCCGTGACGCTTGTCGTAAAAAACACGGGCAGCATGGACCTGAACAATATCAACCTTACCGCGACAAAGCCGGACAACTGGTCGGTCACGTTTGACAAGGGCACGATAGAAACGATCGCCGCGGGACAGACGCAGACCATAACCGCGACTATCAGGCCCGCCGACAACGCGATAGCCGGCGACTATAACATTTACTTCGGAGCAAACACAAAAGAGACGAGCGCCTCGATAACGTTCCGCGCGACGGTGAAGACGGCCACGGCATGGTGGATAATATCCGTCGCCGCCATATTGGTTTTAGCCGTCGGGCTCGCCGTTTTGTTTACGAAGCTTGGGAGACGATGAACATGGCGGACAAAAACGCGATAGTCAGGATCGAGAATCTTACGAAAAAATACGGGGAAGTCGTCGCCGTAAACAACCTTAATCTCGAGATCGAAGAGGGAGAGGTGTTCGGGCTGCTCGGCCCGAACGGCGCCGGAAAGACCACGACGATACTGATGCTCTTGGGCTTGACCGAACCTTCCGGAGGCAAGGCGGAGATATACGGCCATAACTGCACGAGGGATCCGATCGGGGTAAAGAAGGTCGTGGGCTACCTGCCGGACAGCGTCGCCTTTTACGGGGACATGACCGGAAGGGAGAACTTAAGGTTTACCGGAGAGCTGAACGGGATTCCGAAGAAAGAGATAGAAGAACGCATCGATACTCTTCTGAAAAGAGTCGGAATGGAGGAATACGCCGATCAGAAGGCGCGCACGTATTCGAGAGGGATGACCCAAAGATTAGGGATCGCGGACGTGCTGATGAAAGACCCAAAGGTGGTGCTGCTCGACGAACCGACTTTGGGGATCGACCCGGAAGGGATGCGCGAACAGCTCATCCTTATAAAGGAGCTTTCGGTAAAGGACGGGCGTACCGTCATAGTCTCGTCGCATATGCTTTACCAGGTGCAGCAGATATGCGACAGGGTGGGCATATTCTCGCACGGGAATCTGGTTGCCTGCGGACCTATCGAAAAACTGAAGGAAGAGCTGAGCGGCGAAGGGTATTTCGAAACGGAGTTTTTCGCGGCGCCGGATAACGACGAATTGTTGGCGGCGATGCGGTCGGTCAAGGGAGTCGAATCCGTGGACAAGGAAAAAGGCGTATATGTGCTGCGCTCAAAAAGCGACATAAGGGGCGCGCTCGCCGAAGAGACCTTAAAAAAGGGTTTTTCGCTTAGGCACTTAAGGCTGCGCACAGGTGAGCTTGAGGACATATACAGGCGCTTCTTTGAAAAGGAGGTGGTATGATGGCAAATCTCGAAACGGTAAAAGACAAGTGCGTCAGGATTCTTGAGATACTGTTCGTCGACAAGAAAGACCCGTACGCGGACAGCAGGAAGGCCGGAATGCGCGCGCTTTATAAAAAAGAGCTTGTGGATTATTTCAGGAGCATAAGATTCCTGCTTGTATTGCTTCTTATAGCCATAACCGGAATAACTAGCGTCGCCTCGGCGGGCGCGGCGATAAGGAGCAGCATCAGCGGGAGCGGCAGCAGCGCGGGGATCAATTTTTTAAGCATATATACGACGAGCGGGCAGTCCATGCCGTCGCTCGTATGGTTCCTGTCGTTCTTGGGACCGATAGTCGGGCTCGCGCTCGGGTTCGACGCCATAAGCGGAGAACGCTCGAGGAGGACTCTGAGCCGCCTCGTGTCCCAGCCCATTTACCGCGATACGGTAATCAACGGCAAATTCCTCGCCGGAGTAACGATCATATCGATAATGGTGTTGTCGTTAGGGATCGTCGTTGGCGGAATCGGGATCATCATGACCGGGCTGCCGCCTACGTTGGAGGAATTCGGGCGTCTGCTTATCTTTCTGATATATACCGTCGTGTACATATCTATTTGGCTCGCCATATCGCTGCTGTTTTCGCTGCTTTTCCGGCATGCGGCGACTTCCGCGCTTTCGGGGATAGCGCTTTGGCTGTTCCTCGCGATTTTTCTCGGGATGCTGGCGGACGTCATCGCGAACGTGATGGCGCCCGTTGACCCGAACAATACTACCGTCGCGCAGGCGCTCGCCAACGACGCCTGGAAAATGAATATAAGCAGGATTTCGCCGACGACGCTTTACAGCGAATCGGCGGGGGTGCTCTTAAACCCGACGCAGAACTCGCTCGGGTTCGTCTGGACGGTCATCCAGTTGAACGGCGCGAACGTGTCAAACCTTTCGCTCGGACAGAGCCTGCTGATAGTCTGGCCGCACCTTACCGCGTTAGTCGCGCTGACCATAATCGTTTTTGCGGTGTCGTATATCTGCTTTATGAGGCAGGAGATACGCGCCTGAGCGGCCACGCTTGAAAAGAGCGTAAACGCGTTTGGCGGCAGGCGCCTTAGAAAAGGCGTTCTGCCGCTTGTTTTTGCGCAGCTTTTTTCCTCTTGATATAGTAAAATAAAAAACGCTTGCGCGCCGGAATCCGTATGCCGCCGCGCAAAATGAATAAGCGGCATCCGCGGTGGAGAAAATAAGCGCGAAGGAGGAAGAAACGATGAAAGACAGCGGTAAGGTGTTGCTGAAGGTGATAAGCGTCATATTCATCATCTTCGGAGTCATAGCGGTAATAGCGTCGCTGATAGCTCTTTTCACCCTGTCCGGTTTGGGCACGGCATGGGTCGTCGCGACGATAATACTTCTGATATCGAGCCTGATCGAGCTTATAATCGGGATAATCGGGTATAAAAAAAGCGCGGATCCCGGGGAATCCAACTTTTTTATAGTAACCGGATTCGTGCTCGGCATATTGATGCTTATAAGCATTGTTATGAGTTTTTCCGTATGGAACCTTATCGGTTTCATACTGCCGGTACTCTACATTATCGGCGGGTATATGCTCAGAAGCGCGCAAAACGAATAGATCAGCCAAACAACGCTCAGCCGGCGGCGAGAAGCGCCGGGTTGATGGCGTAAACCGAAAGCCAGACGATATGGGACATGTTTATCACGGCGTATAAGAAAAGCATCGCGACTATGAGCGCGTTTGCTTTTTTTAGCTGGGCGGAGGTCGCCGGCTTCATCCTGAAATAGAGATATATGAACAGCAGCGCCGGGATCACCGCCTTTGTCAGCAGCGAAACGAGCGAGTTCGACGAAAACGTGGCGACGAGAGGGTTGACTTCCATGAAATAGCCTGTGCCGCAAAGCATCAGGGTAAATATCATATCGGTAACGTTGAGGATGTAAATCGCGACCATTTTGTTTTTGATGTCGGAGTGCGAGCAGCGTTTTATCAGGTAATTCATGTCCTTCCTCCCGTTTTGACGTTCCGATATGAGTACGGGAGAAAAAACAAGCGTCCGCCGATACCGCACCGATTCTCCCGCGCAGGGTCCGGTTACACTATCGGCTCCGCATGGCCCAAGTGTCCAGTTACAGGCCATGCCTCAACGCTTACCCAAAACAGTATTTGATTTTACCATAATATTAAAATGAAACGCCGCCTCTGTCAAGCGCCAACCCGTTTATGACGGGGGTTTTCGCAAAAATCTCTTTCACTTTGCGCGGCTGATGGTATAATGGCATCTGTCGGTATACGCGCGGGGACGGGTTTGACCCGCGCCGTTTTCCGCGGAGGCGCGGTTCGGCTAAATAAAATCCTAAGGGAGTGTATTTCGGATGAAAAACGGGACAGCCCCGCTTCTTTTCTCTGTGGCTTTGGGGTCGTTCATGTCGGCGCTCGACGCGAGCGTCGTCAACATATCCTATCCTCAGATTATGAATTACTTCGGCATCCCGCAGGAGACGGTCGAATGGGTAATAACGGCCTATCTGCTCGTCATATGCAGCGTTCTTCTTTTTTTCGGGAGGCTTTCGGACCTGTACGGGCAAAAAAGGCTTTTTATAGCGGGATTCGCGGTTTTTACCGCCGGTTCAGCGCTGTGCGGGCTTTCGGTATCCGTATGGATGTTGGTCGCCTGCCGCGTCATACAGGCGCTGGGAGCCGCGCTGCTGATGGCGACGAATTCCGCGATAATCACGCATAACGTGCCGGCCGAACGGCGTGGCAGGGCTTTCAGCGTGAACGCCGTCGCGGTTGCGACGGCGCTTGCGGCGGGGCCGGTTTTAGGCGGCGTGCTTACCGAGTATCTGAAATGGCAGAGCATATTCTATGTGAACATACCGGTGGGGATCGCGGCCATAGCCCTGTCCGTCAGGTTCATACCGGCGGACAAGAGGAGGCCTTCGCTGCGCCCCGACATACCCGGAAGCGCGATGATCTTTTGCGCGCTGTTTCTGATATTGCTGCCTCTTAACCGCTTGGCCGGAGGCATCGACATACGCCTGTTTTTCGGGCTTTTGGTCTGCGGGCTGGCGCTTGCCGCGGCGTTCGTGATATACGAGAAAAAAGCGAAGGCGCCTCTTGTAGACATGGGACTTTTCCGAAACCGCGTGTTTTCCGCGGGGCTCGGCGCGTCGGCGCTGAACTTTACCGCCCAGAACATGGCGCTGTTCCTTCTTCCGCTCTATCTTCAGACTCTGCACGGAAACGCCCCCGCGGAAGCGGGGACTTATATAGTCCCCATGCCGCTCACGATGCTCGTCGTAGCGCCTTTCGCGGGATACCTTTCGGACAGGATAGACACGCGTTTCGTGAGTTCCGCGGGGATGGCGGTAATGGCGGGGGGCCTTTTCATGCTGAGCTTTATTGCCGCCGATACTTCCGAATGGTATATCAGGGCGGCGATGGTGATAACCGGGCTCGGCAGCGGCATGTTCCAGACTCCCAACAACAGCGCCGTGATGAACCATGTGGACGCGCAGTACCGCGGGATCGCTTCCGGGATGCTGTCCACCGCGCGCAATACCGGAATGGTAATCGGCGTAGGGCTCTCGGGCGCGCTTTCGCTCCTTTTTTCGGGCATGGCCTCGCGCGTATACTCGCTTCGGGGGCTCGCAGGAGCCGCGCTTCACGACGCGTCGTTTATCTTTGGGCTGCGCGTGACTTTCATAATCGCGAGCGTCGTCGCGTTGGGCTCGATGACGGCGTCGCTCACGAAGGGCAAGGTCCTGACCGGCAAAATGCTGAAGGCGGACGGCGGCGGGAACGGATAGAGCATCGCGCCTCACCTATTTCTCATCGGTCAATATAATATACAATGAGAAAACACGCAGGAGGGGCGGATATGATACCAAGCAAAGAATTGCAGGAATTGGCGGCCGCAATTAAAAAAACCCCCGAATATATACAGATGGCGGCCTTGAGAAGAAATGCCATGCTGAATCCGAGGTACGGCAGGCAGATGTATTTTTTTGAAAGGGAACACGCGAGGTTATATAATATGGGGCTGCCCGAAGCCGAAATTTCGGCGAGGCTGAAGAAATTATATTCGGATTTTCGGGGATTGCTCGAAGCCGAAGAAATAAAAAAATACGTAGAGTCGGCAAGGGCATATCAGAAACTGGTCACGGAAAGCATCGCTTATCTGAACAAAAATCTTGAGCTGAACAGGGCGTACTGAAATATAAAACGAGCAAATATGTATTTCACCCCAAAACCGTTTTTGGGGTGATTTTTTAGCGTCAGACGGAGGCGTACGGCCCGCCGTCCTCCCGAAAAGCATCCGGAGGAAGACCCGGCGCGACACTAAGTATCGGAAATAAACGGATAATATCCGTCATAACCGTAATCGCATCTTCCGTACATGTCGCAGCATCTGCCGTAGCGGTCGCAGCATCTGCCGTAACGGTCGATGTAATAGCAGCCGGGAGGGAAAATATTCAATAACGGGAAGAAAAAGAACCGCGGAAAGCTTCTCCGCCTGAACACAGGCGGCCTGAACACAGGCGGCCTGCCTGCCGGCTGCCCGCCGCTCCTGAAAATACCATTCGGCATATGAATCTCCTTTCGTTCTGTCGGTTCTTTAGTTTATTCCTTTCGCGAGGGAATTGTTCTAAAATCAAACTATACGGACGGCCTTCATGATATGGAATTTAACAGAAAATTCGTTTATACTAAGGACTATAAAAAGCGTTTTGAGGTTTGCATGAAAAACATTTGCCGCGTGTTGAACGGGAACGGGTCGTATGAAGAAGTCGGGTTTGAAAACGGAACGAAGCTGTCCGATATTAAAAAGGATCGGGACGGGATCTGCGCCTTGATGGACGGAAGCGTGATTTCGCTCGCGGACCCGCCGAAGGACGGGGCGAAAATAGAATTCATTTCCCCAAATAAAAGCATGTTGGCTTCAAGAGTGTTCCTTAGGGGCGCGACGTTCCTTCTTTACTGCGCGGCGAAGTCTCTTTTCCCCGATAAACGGCTTACCGTCGAGCACGACCTCTGCGGAGGCGTTATATGCAGGCTCGACGGCGCGGGGGAAAAAGAAATAAAGGCGTTGGAGACAAAGATATACGAGTATATATCGCGGGACGGCGATTTCGATTTCATAAAAGTACATCTTAACGAAGCAAGAAAAATAATGGCTGAGGAAGGGCTGACCGAAAAGGCGCGGCTTTTGGAATACCGGCCGTTCGACTATTTCAGGTTTTACCGGTTCGACGGGAGGACGAATTATTTTCACGGAGTCATGCCAAAAAGCGCGGGATACCTCGACGGCGTCAGCCTGCGCCCGTATTATAACGGGTTCATACTGAAATATCCGACCCCCTATTCGGAGGCTTCTGTCTCGGTGTTCGACCAAAAAAAATACCGGCAGGTGTTCGAGAAGGCGGAGGAGTGGGCGAGGATCTTGTCGGTATCGTATATTGCGGACTTAAACGATCTCCAGAAAAAGGGGATGACGGAGGACTTTATTGACGTAAACGAGGCGCTGCACGAACAGACGATCTCGGAGTTCGCGCGCGAAATAAACGGGCGCCCCGACGTGCGCCTCATACTCATAGCGGGGCCTTCGTCGTCCGGAAAGACTACCTTTGCATCGCGGCTTTCGGTGCACCTTCGCGCGTCGGGCAGGAAATGCCTGCCCATATCGATAGACGATTACTATAAGAACAGGGAGGACATACCGGTCGACAGGTTCGGAAACGCCGACCGTGAAAGCGTCGAGGCGATAGACTCGGAGAAACTCAGCGAAGATTTAAAGAAGCTGTTGTCCGGAGAAACCGCGTACCTGCCAAAATATGATTTTCCTTCAGGCATGAGGAAAAAAGAGGCCGTTCCGGCAAGAATCGATTCCCACCTGATTATTTTAGAGGGGATACACGGGTTTAACGACGCCCTGACCGGCGCCGTGCCTGACAAAAACAAATACAAGATTTACGTTTCTCCGCTTACGACTCTCAATTTCGACGAGCACAGCACTGTTTTTCCCGACGACCTGCGGCTTATCCGGCGCCTCGTAAGAGACAAGATGTCGAGAGGGTTTTCGTTCGAGCAGACTTTTTCGGCTTGGGATTCGGTAAGGAGAGGGGAATACAAATACATCCTGCCATATCAGGAAACCGCGGACGCCATGTTCAATTCGGCCCTTGTTTACGAGCCGCTCGTTCTTAAGAAACACTGCTATGAAGAGCTTAAGAGTTTTACTCCGGAATCCCGTTATTATCCCGAGGCGAACAGCCTTCTGAAATTTCTTAATTATTTTTTGAGCTTTGAAAATGAAAACGCGATTCCTCAAAAGAGCATACTGCGCGAATTTATCGGGCCGATAAAAGCCGTTTGAACGCGCTTAATAAATCGCCTCGCATATGTAAATAATAAATCAGAGGAGGCGATGATATGAAAAAACTGATAAGCGCAATAATGGTCATTATTGCGTTTGCTGCGGTTTTCGCGGGATGCACAACCAACAGGGGGCCAACCGTTTCGCCGTCGGGTGTCATTACAAGCCCGCCCGCGACGATTATAAGCCCCACGGTAACTCCGATGCCCACGGTAACCGTGCAACCGACGGTCAGCGTACCGCCGACGGTCAGCGTACCGCCGACGGCGTCGGTATCGCCAATAAAATCGGCAAGCGCCACTCCATAGCGAACGCAGCATATCGGGATTCATGGCAAATAGGGAGGCGGAATATTGCGCTTTCTATTTGCCGCTTCCTTTTATTCGGCAAAAGCGTAACGGTGATATGCCGAAAACCAAAAAAAGCCGTTTAAGGCCTTAGGGTGTTCGCCGATATTGTGCCCGTCCGCGGGCAAAGGCTCCGGGCGGGCGCCGCCGCGCCCTTCGCCTTTGCCCGCGGGCAGACGCCGGCCGTTGCCTCCGATAGGCCGGTTCCTGCGGCTCAGACGGTCGTTACGCTGTAAAGGCCGGGAGTCGTTTGAGTATAGCTCACGGTGCCGTCTATTGAAAACGTCACCACTCCGCCCGCTAACGCGCTTGTGGCAGTCGCGCTGACGCTGATGTTCGGAAAATCCTGCGACACGCCGGAAAGCGTTATCCAGTCGGTATTTCCGGAAGCCTGCGCCAATCCCTGAGCGCCGCCCGCCGCGTTATAGGTCTGATAGACAAGATAACCATACTTCATTCTCGAGTTGGGCAGGTCGGTGGACGACACCCATGTCGCAAGGGTAGGGGAGCCTATCAGTGAAGTCGGCGCCGGGGTCGGCGTGACGGGGGCGGTCAGAGCATTCGTAGCTGTGGCGGTTGTCGCGGCTTGCAATACCGCTAAGACCTGTGGCATAAATAATCTCTCCTTTTCTTAATTTCTGCAGAATAGCAGTATCATCAGTTACAATATATTCATACATGTATCTTTTTGTTCGGTCGACCGCTTTTATCGGCCTTGGAAATTAATTCAGGATTTAAAACAATCGGCGGATTGAAGCAAAAGCATTAATATGCGAAACAACCGGTCCTGACGAAAATAATATATTGATTTGTAAGTTAAACGATATTTATAGTGTAACAAAACCGGAAAAATCTAATATCATATCATATAAACTATTATAATGAGGTGAATTTATGTCAGACTATTGGGGCAGCCGTTATTCGCGCAACTGGCATCAGGAACAGGCGCAGGGTCAGGCTCAGGATCAGGATCAGAACCAGAAAACCGTTTTCAAGGAAATCGGGAATGTCCACATCGATATAGATAACGAAAATATCGCGGTCGCCGTGCTTGCCGTGCTTGCTTTTTTATCCGGCTCGATAGACGGAGCGGGCGTAAGGGCGCTTTTAGACGAATTTTTAAGAAACAGGAACCCCGCCTGAAAGAGGGAAGCTTTCTTTGAGGCTGCCGGTCCGGCCGGCAGCCTCAGCGAAACGCCGATCAATGCGTGCGGATAAGCCGGGCAATAAAGGAAAAAGCCGCCGGATTTCTCCGGCGGCTCCTTCCGAAACTTTACCTCCCGATGTCTTTCCAGAAGCAAAACTTTGGATGTCAGAACTGATGTCAAAACCCTGATGTCGAAACAAAGCTGTCAATGGTGCCGGTGGTCGGACTCGAACCGACACGTCCGAAGGACACGGCATTTTGAGTGCCGCACGTCTGCCAATTTCATCACACCGGCTTACGAACCGACGAAGCTAATATTAGCATATACGGTTTTTCGAGTCAAGATTTGCGCGCGGGATGGATTTTTTATCAAAATTAGAGTGGATTACAGTTGAAATAATGATTCCGTGTGTATTATAATAATAATACTTAAAGAAAACGGCAAACATGCCGAAAGGCATGGACGCAAAGCATGAAGTCTAAATCCGCGCTGCAATTCGTTAAACCGGGATGTTAGCGTATATGCGGCGGAAATGACGGTTCGGCTGCCTCTAAGTTATTGGGGCGGCTTTTGTTTTTAAATACATATATGCCTTTTCGGCGATAAATATCAGAAGCGGGGTTTTCCCGCTTCTTCATTATAAAGTTGCGCCGTTCAAACCGATTTTCCCATGTTCTTTGCCGGTCTGGAATATGAGTTTCTTTTAGTATATAATCATGGAGATAATCTTGCGGTGTTTATCTGCTATGGAGGTTGCTGATGAAAATAACGCTGATGGGAGCCGCGAAATGCGTGACGGGCTCCTGCACGCTTCTCGAGTTTGAGGGAAAAAAGATATTGGTAGACTGCGGGATGAGGCAGGGCAGGGACGCCAAAGAGGCGCCGTCCGAATTCGGGTTCGCTCCCGAAGAAATAGACGCGGTTTTTTTAACGCACGCGCATATCGACCATTCGGGGCTCATACCGCTGCTTGTTAAAAGGGGGTACAAAGGCAAGGTCCACTGTACCGAGGCGACCGCGAAGCTATGCTCGATCATGTTCCCCGACGCCGGGCACATCCAGGAGATGGAGACCGAGTGGGAAAACAGAAAGAACGCGCGGGCGGGGAAACCGCTCGTCGAGCCCCTTTATACGGCCGAAGAAGCGAGAGCCGCGATAAAAAGCCTGAACGCCCACGGATATGGAAGAGCCGAGATCATGGACGGAGTCGCGGCAGAATTCGTCGACGCGGGACACCTGCTCGGCGCGTCCTCGATAAAGCTTTTGCTGACCGAAAACGGCAAGCAGAACCGGCTCGTGTTTTCCGGGGATATCGGGAATACGAACATCCCGCTCATGAAAGACCCGGTTTACATAACCGACGACGTGGACATCGTGTTCATGGAGACGACATACGGCGACAGGCTGCGCGATCCCGTCGACCCGAAGGAAGCGTTCAGAAACGCGCTCACCGACGCGCTCAGGACCGGCGGGAACATCGTGATCCCGTCGTTCGCCGTGGGAAGGACGCAGGAGCTGCTTTACGAGATATCGGTGTTTCTCGACGAGGGGAGCGTTCCGGGGCTCGAAAACGTGCCGGTCTATATAGACAGCCCTTTGGGGATCGCGGCGACGCAGATATTCGAATCCGAAGGCCCCGCTTATTACGACGATGAAGCGAAGGCGTATGAAGCGGAGGGGATACGTTTCTTTTCGTTCGCCACTCTTAGGGTCGCTAAGACTACCGAAGAATCGAAAGCCATCAATTTCGACGAGCATCAGAAGATAATAATCTCGTCCAGCGGGATGTGCGACGCCGGGAGGATCAAGCACCATCTTAAGCACAATCTCTGGAGAGCGGATTCGACGGTCATATTCGTGGGGTATCAGGCGGCCGGGACTCTCGGAAGGAGCATACTCGACGGCGCGAAGCATGTAAGGATATTCGGCGAGGAGATAAGGGTAAACGCGAACATCGTTAATATCGAAGGCTTTTCGGGGCACGCGGATAAGGCGGGGCTTCTCGAATGGATCAAGCATTTCCCGAAGACGGTGAAACGCGTCTTTCTTATGCACGGGGAGGAGCAGGTCATGCGCAAATTCGCACAAGACGTGCGCGCTCTGGGGTATAACGTGCTGATACCCGAATTATATGCGACATACGATTCCGCGACGTTTGAAAAGGCGGCCGAGGCGCCGCATATCATGGAAAAGGCGCCCGTGATCTTCGACATCCGGGAAATACTCGAGAAACTGCGGCTTAAAGCGGAAAGCGGCAGCGTCGAGCAGGCTGAGGCGATAAAACGCGATCTGCGCGCGCTCGCGCAGAAATGGGGGGACTGACAGGCATAACGGGCTTATGCCGTAAAACGGCGTTCTGGCGCGTTTTGAGCGGTCACAGATCGATTTGGACGGGGTCGCCCGCGTCGGGGCGCACCTTCCAGCAATCGAGGTCGAATTCCCGGGATATCTTGTCGATTTTCATTTTTATGTATTTCGCTCTCGCGGTCACGGCTACGCTTCCGTCGGGAGTGTATATTTCCCCTTCGCCTTCGAACATCAGCCTGTTCTCTTTCGTTATCCTGCCCAAAGCTCTAAGCTCGACGCAGTACGGAAGCGGTTTCTTATAATTCAAAGACAATTCAACGGTTACTCCCCATATGTCGGGGTTGCCTATCTGCACAGCCCTTCCTATCGTTTCGTCCAAAATACAGGCCGCGATTCCGCCGTGCAGCCGCCCCGGATAGCTCTGGTGAAGCCTGTGCGGCGTGAACAGGGCCGCGACCTCGCCGGAATCGGTCTCGAAAAAGCGCGCCCCGAGCCCCTTGTCGTTTGACAACCCGCACACGAAGCATTCGGCCGAATTGGGCTGTTTTTTTATAATCCGTTTCATCGTATCCCTCCGCCCGTAAATAAGCGCTGCGGGAAGTATTATAACACAAATACGGTATCGCAAAGCAACTCAAACGCGAAACCGAAACGCTTTCGCGGCAAATATGATATAATGAAAAAACGAAAATTTAAGGGCGCGAGAATGAAAACGACGTTGGATCGAGACGCGATAACGGTATGGGAAGGCGAAAAGGCGCATTACGGCGCCGACCAGCACTGGTATAAAAACAGGTTCGAGGGCATGTCCGGGTGCGGGCCGACGACGGCCGCTCTGATCACTATGTATCTGGCGCGCGTATTCCCGCGCTGTTCCGGGCTGTACGGGTATTCGTTCCCCGCCAAAAAGGACGAATTCGCGCTGCATATGGCCGAGGTGCGCGAGTTCGTAAAGCCGGGCGCTATGGGACTCACGGACGCGGGTTACTTCGCTTCGAGCACCGCCGCCTTCGCGCGGGAAAGGGGAGTAAGCCTCGTATCCCGCATACTGCCGAACGGTGCCGGAGCGGCCGAAGCGTTCGGAGAAGTCAAAAAAGCGGTGGACGAGGGACTTATGCCCGCGCTGCTTATCCTTCGAAACCCGTCCGTCGAGCTCGACGACTTCACATGGCACTGGATGGCGGTAACGGGATACGACGGCGAAAAAGGCACCGTGTTCGTTTCTACTTACGCGAAGGAGTACGAGCTGGGTTTTTCGCGCGCATGGGTCCAATACAAGCCCTATCATGCGGACGTCGTGATCTTTTATCCGGACTGACGCGGCTTGCCGGAACGAGCGCCCGCCGCGCCGCTAAAGGGCGCTTATCGCTCGATGATAATCGTGCACTCTGTCGCCAGCGCCGCGATCGTCGCCACGGCCGCGAAAACGGGCGCCAAAGCGATTCCTACCACGCCGACGGTCAGCGGGAAGCTCAGTATCTCCTTGCCGTCTTTATCTTTTATCGTGACTTTTCTCGCGTTTCCTTCCCGTATTATCGCTTTGATCTTCGCCATCAAGTCCTCGCCGTTGACCCTGAACTCTTCGGTTTTCTTTTTTTCTTCGTCCATAATACCGTCCCCCTTTTGCTTATTAATCAATGGAAACGCCGGCAAATCCGCGCAATATCTTTGAATCGGCGGCTCTCCATATACGATCGGCGTTCCCTTAGTCAATATAATACCTCTTTCGCCGCGAGACCGCAAACGATATATCCCGCATTCCGCGATTTTAGAATTAATGGGACTTTTATAAAAACCCGGGAATAACGCCCCGTGCAAAAGGAATGCCCCTTAGTGTGAGGCGAAAGTCCATATCTTCATTTCCCATGGAACTTACTTTGCGAATTTACTTTAAACAGAATTTATGCCGAACGAGGTAAAATTCCTTGACGAACAATATAATATGATATAAAATATCATCTGCACTCGTTGACGCGGGGTAGAGCAGTCCGGTAGCTCGTCGGGCTCATAACCCGGAGGTCACAGGTTCAAATCCTGTCCCCGCAACCATTTTACCATAACCCGATTGGATTATTTCAGTCGGGTTATGTATATCGGGGTCCCCGAAAAGCCGTGAGACTTTTCGGGGAATATATGGCGGCGTAACTCAGTTGGCCAGAGTAGTCGGTTCATACCCGACCTGTCATCCGTTCGAATCGGATCGCCGCTACCATGTTGGACTACGTTCCGCGGCCGCAAGTTTATGGCTTGCGGCTTTTTGCGTCCCGTTTATTCCCGCTTTTTCCCGGCGTTTGATAAAATCGGCGTATGCGGCGTCCTGATGGACAACGCGGCGATTTTCCGCCCATAAAAACGATGCCCGACAATATTCCATCCGGCTAAATGCCTTGACATTACCGATATCTGGGTTTTACTATATTATATAATATATCTGAAACGTCAAATGAAAACCGAATTGAATTTTAAGGAGTACGGGATGGACAGGAACGTCGTAATAACCGGGGGAAGCAAGGGCATCGGCAGGGCAATGACGGACGCGTTTTTAAACGCGGGTGACAGGGTCGTTTTTATCGCGCGGGGGGATGCGGACGCGAAAAAGGTATTGGAGGACAGGAAAGAGGATAGCGCCGCAGGACGGCTGTTTTATTACAAAGGCGACGTTTCTTCGGAGGACGACGTAAAAGGCCTTGTTAGCTTCACGCTTAATAATATCGGGACCTGCGACGTCCTGATAAACAACGCGGCGATTTTTCGCCCCGGTCGTGTTAATGAAAACGGCTCCGACGATTTTGACTCGTTGTTTGCCGTCAATGTTCGCGGCGTATTTTTAACAAGCAAATACTTTATCCCAATTATGATGGAAAAGGGAAGGGGAAGCGTTATAAACGTCGCGTCGCTTGCCGGGCTTGGCGGCGGCTATAATATGACGCTGTATTCGGCAACTAAAGCGGCCGTCATCGGCATGACCCGCTCGATGGCGATGGATTATACGCGCTTCGGTATCCGCGTGAATTGCATATGCCCGAGCGCGACGATGACCGAGATGTTTTTGAACGGCAACGATGATAACGTTATAAGGCTGTATAAGAACAACAACCCGTCGGGGAGGCTTGGCCTTCCGAAGGAAATAGCGGACGCCGCCTTGTTTCTCGCGTCCGACCAGTCCGGCTATATATCTGGGCAGGCGTTAAGCGTCGACGGCGGCCTTTCGGCATGGAACGGCGAAGCCCCGCAGCCGAGAAAATAAAGCGCCGCAGGCACGCGCTTTGGCCTTGCGGAATTATCGGGCGCGACGCCGCGCCGTTTGTCAATAAAAAATATCTTCTTTTATGACACGTCATGTGATATAGTGTTTTTATTATTTATTTTGCTTTAATTGTTGCTTAAGGAGGAGTTCGATGAAGAAATACGACATAGGAGTATTGCCCGGGGACGGGACGGGCCCGGAAGTAGTCGCGGAGAGCGTGAAGGTGCTCAAAGCGGCGAGCAGGAAATTCGGGTTCGACGTTGACTTTGAATATTTTGATTTCGGGGGCGACAGGTATCTAAAAACGGGAGTGTTGCTGAGCGACGAAGACATAGCGAGATACAAATCGAAAGACGCCGTTCTTCTCGGGGCGATCGGGCATCCCGATGTAAAGCCGGGGATTTTGGAAAAAGGCATATTGCTGAGCTTAAGGTTCATGATGGACCAGTATATTAACTTAAGGCCTGTAAAATTATATGAGGGGGTTGACACCCCGTTGAAAGACAAAGGCCCCGACGATATAGATTTCGTCGTGATAAGGGAGAATACCGAAGGCCTTTATGCCGGGGGAGGAGGCTTCCTAAAGAAGGGCACGCCCGACGAAATAGCCATTCAGGAATCGATAAATACGAGGAAAGGCGTCGAAAGGTGCCTGCGGTTCGCGTTCGAATATACGAGGAAGAGGAACAAGAAAAAGAAACTGACGCTGTGCGGGAAAACGAACGTTTTGACCTACGCTTTCGATCTTTGGGAAAGGGCGTTTTACGAGGTTGCCAAGGAGTACCCGGATATACAGACGGACTATGCCCATGTCGACGCGACGTGCATGTGGATGGTTAAAAACCCCGAATATTTCGACGTGATCGTGACCGACAATATGTTCGGCGATATAATCACCGACTTGGGAGCCGTCATACAGGGCGGAATGGGAATCGCGGCCGGAGGGAACATCAACCCGGACGGCGTTTCGATGTACGAGCCGATCGGCGGCTCCGCCCCGAAGTATACGGGAAAGAACGTTATAAATCCGCTTGCCGCGATCGCCGCGGGGCAGATGATGATGGAGCAGCTCGGCGAGGAGCAGGCCGCGGCGGCTATTGAAAAAGCGATAATGAAAGCCGTAAAGAACGATATTAAAAGCCTGTCGGCCGGCAAAATGGGCTACGGCACCGACGAAGTCGGGAATCTCATAGTCAGTTATTTATAACCGGCGGCCCCCTAAGCGTTTCCGAAAACGGCGCCGGTGGACAAAGCTATATGGATTATAAAAGCCCGCGGGGGCTTTTATTTTCGCCGGCGCAAAAAGATGCCGGAAAACTTGAAATAAAAACCCGGTACTTTTATACTTTGAGCATAACGTATGATTTTGCGGAGGGAGCCATGAGCCTGATATTGTTTTTGGTCCTGTTTTGCACGCTGTGGCTGATGATAGAAGTGTTCTCGATCGTGTTCAAAATGACGGGGCTCGAGTTAAGCAAATCGAGGTTCCAGATAATCTCGATCCTGACCCATACCGGATTCACGACTCGGGAATCGGAATTAGTAGTACAGCACCCTTTAAGGCGCAGGATCGCGAGCCTTCTTATGATAATAAGTTATGTGGCGCAGGCTTCCCTTATAACCTTATTGCTCGACATGTTCTATATAAACAGCGAAGGTCTGGTAAGCACTCTAATAATTATCGGAGCGACCCTGCTGTTTATCATCATCGTTTCGAGGAACAAATATTTTACGGGAAGGTTCGACAGGCTTACGGAAAAGCTGATCGGAAAAAGCATGAAAAAGACGGACGGTAGCCATGTCGACCAGATATTGAATTTAAGCCCGAATTTCAGCATATACGAGTTCGTGCTGGACGCAAGCAGCCCGATGTGCAACAAGACATTGAGGCAGGCGCGCTTGAAGGACAGTTTCATCCAGGTGCTCAAGATTGACAAAGGGCATAAGGTTATTGACTTCCCGACGGCGGATACCGTTTTAACGGAAGGCGACAGGATGGTCGTTTACGGCAGGATCGACTCGATCTTGAAGATAATCATGAATAAGAGCAAGAAAAGCAAAACCGAGAAACGCGTTTCATGATAAATATTGATGGCAAAGGCGGATGTAAAATGAAAAGGATGAAGATCGATACGGACGAAGCGCCAAAAGCGATAGGCCCGTATTCGCAGGGCATTGCCGTAAACGGCATGGTATTCACATCCGGGCAGATACCGGTAACGCTCAACGGCGATATTCCCGAAGGCATCGAGGCTCAGGCGAAGCAGGCTCTGCGAAACCTTGGATCCGTGCTAAAAAGCGCCGGAGCGGATTACGGGGACGTGGTGAAAACGACGGTGTTCATCAAAGACATGAACGATTTCGCGAAATTCAACGAAATATACGCCTCCTTTTTTAACGAACCGTATCCGGCGAGGTCTTGCGTCGAGGTATCGAAGCTTCCAAAGGACGTTTTGATTGAAATTGAGGCGGTGGCGGTCAGGCGATGAACGGGTTTTCAAGGACCCGGCTTCTTTTGGGCAAAGAAGCGATGGAAAAGCTCAAACGGTCGAGAGTAGCCGTTTTCGGGCTCGGGGGAGTAGGCTCGTTCGCCGCCGAGGCGCTCGTTAGATCCGGTGTCGGAGCGATCGACGTATTCGATAACGACGAAGTATGCCTTTCAAACATTAACAGGCAGCTGATCGCGCTTCACAGCACGATAGGCAGGAAAAAAGCCGACGTTATGAAGGAGCGCATACTCGACATTAACCCGGAATGCATCGTCGGCGCTTTCGATTGTTTTTATTCGTCCGAAAACTCCGCCCGATTCGATTTAAAAAAATATGATTATATCGTCGACGCGATAGATACCGTATCGTCCAAGCTCACGCTTATAGAGGAAGCCAAGAAAGCGGGCGTACCGGTTATAAGCTGTATGGGCGCGGGCAATAAGCTCGACCCGTTGAAGTTCGAGGTGGCCGACGTTTATAAAACCTCCGTTTGCCCTCTCGCGAAAGTGATGAGAAAGGAATTGAAAGCGAGGGGCATAGGCTCTCTCAAAGTCGTTTATTCAAGGGAAGAGCCGGTCAAGCCAAGGTATGACGAGGATATTGATTATGAGAACGAAAGAAAGGGTTCGAAAAAAAAACCGCCTCCCGGCAGCGTTTCTTTCGTTCCGCCGGCCGCGGGGCTTGTATTGGCCGCCGAGGTGGTAAGGGATTTGACGAGGGTATAGAACAGCGGCGGGGGAGGGGCTTGCACGCATGTTTCAAATCGCCGCGCGGCGGACGTTCTTTTAGGATACGCCGCCGAGAGTATGATTTTGGATACTGATTGTGCTAATCCGCGCTCTTCGTTTATCACTTAAGCGCCGTCTATAACGTTTGGCTAAACTTAATAAAACTTAACAACGGTTACAAAGAACAAATCTGTTTTTATTAATCATAATACCTCTTTCAAAGCATCAAGGAGCAACTGATTTTCTTCACGCTTTCTGATTGTCAAACGCAGAAACTCTCCATGTATGCCTTTTTTTGACGAAAGATCTTTGACTAAAATGTTAAAACGGCAAAGCAAATCCTGCGCTACTTC
>Ga0078972_1006428_pt1 | contig 27855 bp, 34 predicted proteins | sample YelNatPaOPGAMG01_FD_67568 | JGI IMG/M metagenome (GOLD analysis project Ga0078972, IMG submission 67568) | Hot spring thermophilic microbial communities from Obsidian Pool, Yellowstone National Park, USA - OP-RAMG-01 (SPADES assembly) (version 2) | ecosystem: Environmental > Aquatic > Thermal...
TCGGTTTTCTGCGCCTCTTGAATCCATACCACAACTTAGGAGCAAAATCCTGCGAAACAAGGCGGTTCTGGAAGTTGACTGCCTCCCTGCGCCGATTGTATTGAAATAGCTAAGGTCTGGCGGTTTCAATCTTTTTTTCTTTCATTATTTTTGATGAATACCTTTACTCTAAAGAGGCTTTGTGTCAAAAGTATCTACCTCATAACTCGCGTACTTCCGCATCATGCCTAAAAATTTAGTACCATCATTTAAACGCATGTGTAATTTCTTTTCTCCAACTTTCTTTTGAGAGAGAATTAGAAACTGCCATCGTGGTGAATTATGACACAAAACCGGCGGAGGTACTACAAAATGGAGGGAATGCAAAACGTACGTTCTTGTTCACGGGAAGTGAAAAAGCAGACACAATACGAAAGCAGACACATCCGCTAATACGGGAAGAGATGGTTGAGATTTATGCACTCAATGAGAACGTATCTAATCCTTCTCCAAATAATCGTAAATATCCATAAAATCGACGCGGTAATCTTTTTTAATTGAAACTTTTCTGAATGGGAGGTTCCCCTTTACTATTTTGAGAACAAAGGCAAATTTGTAATCACGCAATTCACTTCCAAAACGTCTTATCACTTCGTTATGAAAGTTGTAACCATCTTCCAAATCACTTACGGAATACATTATAACATCATCAAAATTTGCACCAGCTACGTTAAAAACAGGGAGTAAACGATTTATTGATTCATATAATGGTTCTTCTGTTATGAGAGCGCGAACGCCAAGGTCGTTTTTTAGAAAATTTTTTGTCATGCGATATCCATAAACGCCAATATAATGTGTATGTAATGGTGGTCGTTCCATTATTATTGTTGCACGACGCACGATCTTAGATTCAAGAAGCTTGTTCAAATGATAGCGAACTGTTGAAATTGACATGTTCATGCGGCGTGCCAAATCTTTTAGAGAGATACGCGCATTTCGAACTAACAAACGTAACATCAACTTTTCTTTTTCATTTATATTGGCCTGCTCTAAAAGTTCTTCACTCAATGGGAAAAACCCAAACCAAAAACCTGTGATTAAGCCACCTTCCCACCGTTCTATATACTCAGTTAGAGTCTGACGGAAATAATTGGCCCATTTAGAAAACTCAAGCGGGGTGCGTGCTACAACATAAATGAACATGTCAAAATCTCCTTTAGTAAGCGCGGCGACTTGTGGCATAGAGTATTTACGTAACGCTGCAACTAGAAGTTTCTCATCAGGTGGTTTTGAGAATTTAACTAATACGAAGTAGGTGGCATTGAACCCTAGCTCCTGCTCCGAGAGCTCCAATGTATAGCGGATATTATACTCTTTTTCTAATGCGAGTAATTTTTTCTTAACTGTTTTTGGTGCACAACGCAGTTCCTTTGCTAGGGAAGAGACACTGCGACGACAGTTTTCGCTTAACGCATGTAATATCTCGCGCGAGAGGGCGTCAACTTCCAACATATGCAAGTTTATTTTCTATTTTTGGTTTATATAATTAACTATTGGTCATAATTTTGCAATAATTCCAGTAAATTTTGGCATAAAATGTAGGATATTTAAATAACCCTTGAGTAAGTTTATCAGTTTGGGGTGTGGTCAATGATGGCGATAAAGCTCTTGGGGGGAATGGGAGCATACGCCGTCGTTTTGAACGGTGTAAAGAAAAACGGCTGCTACTCTATACGCGGGGTGGTATAATGGATGCTGTACAGAATGTCTTTGTGCTGTTGAAATCAGATCCAAAGGCTTCTTCAACAGAGCTGGCACGCTTCATTGCACGATTTCCAGGAATGCGGGAGGTCTGGATGACGGAAGGGAAGTATTCCTTCGTGGCTCGGTTTTCTGCGCCTCTTGAATCCATACCACAACTTAGGAGCAAAATCCTGCGAAACAAGGCGGTTCTGGAAGTTGACTGCCTCCCTGCGCCGATTGTATTGAAATAGCTAAGGTCTGGCAAATTTAATTATAGAATATGTTACCACGTTAGTTCTTGGAGCGGGTACTGTAACAACTATATTGGACTACATACTTAGAAATTGAGCCTCTTTTTACTACTCCGTTTTGACACTGTATGAACGATGTTATCATGGATGAAATTATTGGAAATGGTGGTTAGGGTTTCATGGGGGTAACTTATCGAAACCACTTCACCTACTTCTACAACATTTCTTTTAGGACTCTCTACGGCTTCCTCAAGAATATATCGCAGAGTATCTAAAAATAAAGTTGTTGCTGCTTTTACTTCATCAGGCGACCTAATAAAGAAAAAAGTAGAGTCCGTTTCAGGATCCGCGCCGCAAAGATGTATTGCTTTAATGACATCCTCACGTTTCAGGTTATACGCTCTTTCCCTATTAGTTTTTATGCTGAGGATTTCATCTGAATTAATAAACTCGGAAATTGTGTCGGCTACGCACATTGACACTGTTGAATAATTCTTGGTGATTAGTGGAAAACCTGATTCATCGCGCACTCGCTCCCCATCATCGTTAATCATCCATTTTTCAACCAAACCCTTGCAGTTCTTGAACGTAATAGCGTATACGCGAAAGCCAGCTTTCAGTTTTTGTTTTATTAAATTACAATTTGAATTTTCGAAAGCAGCAGTCACGTCTACCGGTTCATGATTCATTAACATTAGTTGAATTTGTGGCAAGAGGATGTTCTTCCATTTATTAGAAAATGCGGTTAGATAACTGTATGTCTCCTCAAGCATGACCAACGCCTCTTGAATTAAAGACTCAATAAGTTTTTATTAGTGTGTATAAATAAGTTTTGTTGGTGATATAATGGCTGAAGAAAAAAAGATCACCGTTTTTTTGATTGGCAGGATAACGCCTTACAAGCATGATGAATGGCAAAAAGGACCGATTCAGCGAATTCTTGAAGCAGTCCCGCAGATTGAAGAATGTTATGAGATAACCGGTGAATGGGACGTGATTTTTAAATACAGGGTTAAAGACATGGACGAATATCATAAATTGACATGGACAATTGGCAAACATCTTGAACGTGGTTGGGGGGCCATAGTTAGTAAAACACACAAAGAAGGAGGTAAAATATTTAAGTGATAATGTCCGTGTGAGGGTATCTTATTCAATAGATGGTGCGGTGTTTGCTGCTTCCTCTTGTTTTCTCTTTTCTTCTTCTAGTAACTTCTCGGGAGGAACGGGTTTCAGCGGCCCGCGCTCCTTAAGCGTGTTAAGAATTACTTCGAATTGAGAGTCATCAATAGGTAATGGGTGTATCTTCTTTTTAAGGAACTCGTCTAGTTTCTCAATGTTTTCTACCCTTATTTTCGCTACAAGATCCCATCTACCACCTGGCTTGTAAAGTTCCTCTACCTCTTCCATCTTTTTTATATGATCTACAAGTTCATCAAGACTTTCGTAACCGCCAACACGCGGCGGGTAAAGTTTCAGATAAAGCAACGCTAGGAGGGGTTTTCCTACGCGTTCTGCCTTTAAAATTGCTGTGAATCTAACGAATCCTGCTTTACGTAACTCTGTGATGCGACGATGCAGTGTTGCAGGTGCAATTTTGAGTCTTTCTGAAAGCAACTTATAGCTGGGAACCAGTATATCAGGATCTTGCAGATGTTCAAGTATTTTGTAATCATAACTTTTTAATTCAAAATTTTTATACTGCATATCGGATATCACCATATAATGGAACTAAATTCCAATTTTTATGTGATTTTGGAATATAACTTAACATATATTTAAATTTAATGCTTGTATAATATTACCAAGGGGTGTGGGCCATGGTGGGGATAAAAATTTTGGTTGGAAAGGGAAGCCGCATATATGATATTGAGGTTGAAGAGGAAAATGATAATAACTATACCTCTGCTCTCTTAGAAGAGGAGGAGAGGATAAAGAAGATAGTAGAAGAGGAAGAGGAGGCAAACAAAATATTCATGAAGTATGTGTTGATGTAAACGAAACGTGGGGGGTGAGGGGGATGGTGATTGAAACCGGGTCTTGCACGGAAATAAAGTCGTTCTGGTATACGGTGAGGGAGGATGGGAGGACGGTGGCGAAGCGGGAGGTCCTCCTTCAACTACCTGATGGAGAGAAAGAGGTCTTTATAGATCCCAGAGAGTACCCGCCTAGCATTGCGCTGGCGGACCTGATAAACAGAAGAGCTTAGAGTTAGACATTTGCCGAAAAGCAATCGGGGAAACGCTGGGTCTTCCTTCAAGAAAGGCAATGGCCACCATTTAAAACAATGGATGCACCCGGGGCGTAAAAACATCAAATAAAATGGGGGTGAGGATGATGTTAAGATCCGAAGTTATGGGGGTTGCAAGCAAGGTGATGCCAAAAGGTAGAATTCAGGAGACGGACCTTTACATCACCCAATTTTATGCCATAAATAAAATCCGCGAGGGAGGCGCAGCATCCGTTATTAATGGCTCTACAGCCGATACTATAGTTTACATACTTGCCCAAGACGATGCATTAACTGCACGCGAAATTTATCACCGAACCAAGAAGCTAGGTTCTTCAATCTCTTATAAAGGGCTGTACAGCGCTCTACAGGAGCTTGTCGGACGTGGTATAATACGCAAGGAGGAGAGGCAATACCTGCTGGATATTATGTGGATTCGAAATCTAAAACGGTTCATTATACAAACGGAGAAGACCAGACTGCAAAAGGTACCTGTTGATCTTCTAATGGCATGCGATTTGAACGGGGGCGCCTATTCAAAGACATTTGATAACCTGCGCGCTGTGGATGAGAGTATAACCGACGTCGTGGTTAAAAACATAGATAAGATATTCTGCGCAAATGTTAAGCATCTGTGGTGGATACTTTTTCATTCGGGTAAACTTATAGATGAAAATCTTTTCTCGGCAGTACACAAGAAGACTTTCACAATCTGCCAATCAAATACGCCTGTTGACCAGTGGTGCGCATCTATTCGTACAGAATTGAATATGCCGACTCTCTGCGGAGTGAAATGTGGAGATGACGCAAATGTTTATGCGTGTGGAGATTACGTGATCATGTTTACATATCCTTTGGCTATTCTTAACCAGGTAGGTAAACATTTTGCATCACACGGAGAATTGATTGGACCAGATCAGAGATGCAAGTTAGCAACTTTTCTATCAAAAATCCTGCAAACTAAATATGATATCACTATTTCGGTTGTCAAAAATCATGCTGTGGCAGAATCAGTTAGGGAAAATGTATTAAGATACTTCTAGCGATCAATTTGCGCAGGTTTTGTTATAGTAAACATCAGATCGCTGATAGTAAAGTCAAGCATGCCCTCCTTGCGCATAAATGCTTTAGCTTCCTTTTCAACGGATGGTTTTATCTTCTCATATTCACTTGCCTCTACATTGAGGAAAAGTTCACATAACCCATGAAGAAGTTCCATGGGAACCAGCAATCTACCATCTATTTGTTCTATTATCGCCTCTTCATTCACAGAGGACCTTATCACTTCCATTGCCTCTTTTTCGCGCATGATTGCAATGGCATTAGGCTTTGGAAGACCGGCAGCGACTTTGAACAGTAGTCCGTGGAAATCATCATCTTCTTTATTCACTATAAGAATAAGCTTTCCACCTGGAGAAAGCGATTCATACATCTTCTGTACCGCCCTTTTTCTCAGCCGTGGTTCAATGTAGTATAAGAAGTGGGACGCAAGCACAACATCAAAACTCTTCTCAAGCTGTACGTCCTCCCACCTAGATGTTATCGCAGATATACCGTTTCTCCTTAGCGCTTCTGTTAAAACCGGGTTTTTGTCAATTGCTACTACTTTACCGAATTTGGTGGAGAGCGGAATACTAAGCGCACCGTCCCCTGCCCCAACATCAAGCAAACTTTTGGTTTTGCACTCTTTTACGTTAGCAAGAATACGTTCTAGTGCCTTTTGCTTATGATCCGATAACTTTGTGAAGATAGTGTACCTTCGCTTGAACTCGTCAAAACATTCGGTATAGTCGTGCATACGATCCCGCCCCTTCCACAACTCATTTTATAGACAACTAGTAGTTAAAGCTTGCGAATCAGATGTTGGAAAATATTGCCGTAACCAAACTCTAAATGATGGTTTGACTTTATCGGCGGGAAGTCCCTTCCGTAAGGGGATGAGAGCTGGAACTTTTATATTTTCCATCGTCCGTATCTTTCACGTCAACCTGCAGACATGCGGTCGCATCACGTCTCGCATCCAGTAGTCCTGTGTTGCGTAAAGTTGAAGGGGAATGCTGGATGGACACAATAGGGCGGGAACCACCCTGGATTCAAGCCAGTGGAGACGCCAGCAGGTCGTCGTTGAAGCAGGAAGCTCCCTGCGAAAGCTGGGAGTAGTTCACTAAAGTCTCGTCCTTGCTAATTCTGGAAATTTCCAGAATTTTCTTCTTGCTAATCAATATCTCTTCTATTTGCATAATAACCGTGGGGGTGGTTCAAATGGCAGCTTCCATGGTGTATGCGCCGCAGGGAATTATTTGGGAATCTGCCTACAGAAGCAAGAAGGCGGACGCGTTGAGGATGCTGCTGGCTAAACTGAATGAGGAGGTGGAAGAAGCAGAGGAGTGATGACGCGCCAGATTAATCAAACGAATTTGGGGGTGGGTGAGATGAATGGCGCTGAGGTTTGGGAGCCTTGCATACGGTGTGGAACGTTGGTCTGTGAATGCAACAGAAATGAATGGAATGGTGAGAGATTATGCTCGGTTTGCCTAGCACTTGAAATGCAGAAAGAGGAAGAGGAGAGGGATTCACGAGCGTGCATGAAATGCGGAAGGATAACTAGGAGCTGGGAAAGAAGGGTATGGAGGAACGGAAAGGAGTATTGCAACGAATGCTGGAAAGAACTTGAAGCGATTTGGGTAGCAAGAAACTCGTGCATGGTTTGCGGAAGAATAGTTGAAGAATGGAGGGCAGAAGAAAAGATGTACCCGCCCGATAGAATCCAGGCTAAGGATGAATGGGTGAAAACCGGGAAGGTTGAAAAGCGATTTGTTTGCAGGAAATGCTTTGAGATAATGGCAAAAAAGAAGTTCGGGGTACCGGTGAAAGAAAATAAGCACGAACAAACCCCGCTGCTGAAGGGAATAGGGCAGCTGTTGGGAATTGGGGGGTGGGCAAGATGAACTACATGATGGAGTTAGAAGAGGGGGAATTTAGAACCTCCGAGAAATACTGGCTTTACTTAGGACTATTTAGCCTCATTTCAATAGCATTGCTTGCGGCATCAATCGTAGACTGGAAACTGGATGGAAATATAGCAGAAAGGGCATTGCCCGGAACCAATGCAGCAAACGAAACCGTTTATGTTACCGTGCTTGGAAAATGGAGCATGGAACTGAAGACATTAGAGTACGTTGCATTGGCTATCCTACTAATCCTGCTGTTCATCTGCTACATAATGAATTACAAATGACAATATGGCATCATACCTTGAATCTTTTGTTTACGGTATCCCAGTTAATAATATTCCAGAACGATTCAATGAATTTCGCCCTGTCATTCTTATAGTCCAAATAATAAGCGTGTTCAAAGAGGTCTAATACGAGCAAAATCCGGTATGTGGGAATCACATTCATGTTGTGCTTTTCTATCTGCATCAGCAGGAGCCGTCCAGTTTCAGGGCATGCGGTAAGGGCAGCCCACCCAGAACCTTCAACGGATACTGCGGCTTTTGAAAACTCTTTTTTAAATTGCTCAAACGAACCAAACTCTGATTCAATTGCATCGCTAAGGGAACTGCTCGGCGAACCGCCCTTTCCATGCGGTGCCATATTTTCCCAGAATAGAGAGTGGAGGAGGTGGCCTGCAACATTAAATGAAAGCTCCTTAAGGGCGGATTTTACATCGTATTCTGCACCCTCACTGCGCGATTTTTCAAGGCGTGTGAGAATGGTATTTGCAGCATTGACGTATGCAGCGTGATGTTTCTGGTGATGGAGGGTAAGTTGCTGTTCCGAGATATACGGCGCTAAATCACCGTAACCATAATCCAATTGCGGCAATTTATATAACTGCGGCATTGCAATCACCAATCATATCTGTGCGGATATGTTTTTAAATGCTCATTAAAAGCAAGCTAGTGGGTGGTATCAATGGAGTTTTTTGAAGTGATTGAAAGGAGACATTCATGCAGAAGCTACTCGGAAAAGAGCGTTGAGGAAACAAAACTTAATAGGATTCTTGGTGTGCTGGATAGAACGCCATCGGCAGGTGGGTTAAAAGCATTCTCCGTAGTAGTGATAAGCAGAGAGGAAGAAAAGAAGAGGTTGAGCGAAGCGGCGCTCGGGCAGGAATTCGTCGCCGAAGCACCCATAAGCCTTGTTTTCTTCGCAGAGCCAGAAGCGAGCGCCAGAAAATATGGCGAAAGGGGAAGAAGATTATATGCCATACAAGATGCGACGATTGCGGCTGCATATGCCCAGTTGGCTGCTGTTGCACAGGGTTTGAGCTGTGCATGGGTGGGTGCATTCAGTGATGAAGAAGTAAAGAAAATTTGTGGGGCAAAAGAGAATTCTGTGCCAATAGCAATAATCCCCATCGGATATGGATTGGAGTAATCAGAAGGATATCGGAGTTGTGGCTTTTCCCCTCGCAAAAAACTCCGTGCCCCCTCCGCTTCCACCAAACTTTGCAAAAACGTCGTTGAGCAGTTTCATTGCTGCAAATTTGCCTTTCAAATCTTGTGATACGACTGCAAAAACATCACCGTCTTTGTTTGCAAGCACTGCTGCAACATTTTTGGATTGCATGAGTTTTACCGCAACCTTTTGCAAGAGATCCGCATCCAAATCCAACAGCCTTTTCACTGGCATTCCTTCGGAAACATTTGCGATGATTTCTTTTGCATACATATCTGCGATTACGCTCTCAAGTTCGCTTATGCGCTTTCCCCTGTCTTTCCACTCTTGGAAGAATCTCGCAGTTGTTTCTGCAAGTTGGCTCGGAGCAACGCGCAATGTCGCTGCTGCCGCTTGCAATATCTTTTCCTGCTCCTGTACAAATTCAACTGCTTTCTCACCTGCCGTGAAAACAAGCCTGCTGACACCGTCCTGGATGCGCTCTTCCCTGATAATCTTTATCAGGCCTATTTCCCCGGTATTTGAAACGTGCAAGCCAGCGCAAGCCTCCGCATCCAGATACCCCTTTTTATCTTCTATCTCAACCACGCGTACAACCTTGCCCGGTGCGCCACCTCCTTGGTAGAGCATGAAACCATATCTCTTTTCAGCTGCCCCGCGGTCCAGTGGCTTGATGCAAACCTTCTTTCCATCCAAAACCACCTGATTTGCAAGACGCTCTATTTCCCTCAGCTCATCCTCTGTAATCTTGCGATAGAACGTGAGGTCTATATGTGCCTTATCCTCATCCTTTCTTGCGCCCGCTTGCCAGACATGCTTGCCCAAAAGTTTGCGCGCGCTGGCAATCAAAATGTGGGTTGCGGTATGGTGCCTCATGAGTGCACGCCTTCTTTTCGCATTGACTTTCAGCCGGACAACTTTGCCGACCTCAACGCCTTTTGTATCGCTTAGGACATGGAAGATTACCCTTCCAACCTTCTGCACTTCTTTCACTTCTTTTTCTTCGCCATCAACTATCACTGCACCGGTATCATACGCCTGCCCACCGCCCTCCGGGTAGAAGATAGTCCTATCAAAAACAACTGCATTGCCCTGCACGGACAGGACCTTGGCGCCGCATTCGTATAAGTCAGGATCGCTGTAGTAGGCTTCAAACGTCTTCGGTAATACCCCCGGGTCAAATAGGGGCTTGCCCTCCGGTTCGTGGTAAACGTGGTCTTTCGTCAATTCAGCATAGAAATCCGTCGGTATCTTGATTTCTACATTCTCATGCGCCGCAACCCTCTGTATCAACTCAGGGGTTATCCCCTTAGACTCGTACAACATCTTCAGTTTGCTGGATTCCAATTCGGGTGATTTTCTAATCAGGTCAAGAACAATCTTGCGGGACTTATCAAGCGTCACGCGATATTTTGCTTCCTCGCTTTCAAGCACCTCGTGCATCTCTGGAAGGCTCTCTTCTAGTTCGGGGAATAATGGGGACAAATAACGCGAATGCATTGCAATTACGTCCATGAGCGAAAATGGGAAATCAAATTCATCTATGAAACCAAGCGCCCTTCTCAAAATCACGCGCAGGTTGTATCCTCCTCCAAGATTACTTGGAAGCCCCCCATCAGCAAGCGCAAAACCCAAAGCGCGTGAATGGTCTGCTATCGCGTATATTGCCTCAAGCGGCGAGAGTTTTTCATCAAGTTCCTTCAAAGACACGCCTAGTTTATCCGCTATTTCTTTCTTTATCTTCGTAACATCTTGGTGGACATCCATGTCAAGCGAGCCGCTCAGTTTCGCGTATTTGAGAAACAGGTCCTTATCATATTTCAAGCCCGCCTTCGTTATCAAATCGCGCACTACCGGACCAAAAATCGCATCATATGAGGTGGGTGTTCCGCTCAGGTACCACACGATTCTTTCAAAGCCCCAACCCACATCAATCACTTTTAAATCCAGTTCGTTGAATTCATCCTCCCCGGTTTTGCGGAACTGCATGAAAACGGAATTTACTATCTCCAAACCATTTGCGTACGTTTCTACGCATGGGCCAAAACTTGAAAGGTCTGGCATGGCCCAAACATCTTCAATATATGTAAGTTCTGTTTTTGGGATGCCCATCACTTTGGTCATGAACTCGTAGTTCAATTCCAAGCATCTATCCTTCCAATATCCTGCGGTCGGATAATTGAACGCGTGTTGGCCCGCCATCATAAAGCAGGAATTGTGCCTGCCGGTTACACCGACATTGGGGATGTCATTGAACCTTAAACACATTTGTGGGACTACGAGCGGGTTTTCCGGATATTCAAACACGACCCTGCCTTGCTCCAGACGCATGAAGTCAACGATTGATGCAATTGTGAAATACAAATCATCTCTCCATCTGCAAATCACCGGGTAGCGCGGGATGCTTGTATGTCCGTTATCAACGAAGAATTTTTCATACCTCTTCCATGTTTCAATATAATCCGCTGGCTCTTTTTCACGGAAAAACGAGTATGGTACGCATGAAGAGTCGCCGCAGAATTCCTTGCCTCCTGCAGTCCAGAAGAACTTGCCGCATTTGGGGCACCTCTTACGCTCAAAACCTTCCTGTTTAAATATTGGCACTTCATAGTATTTCGTTGGATTCTCTGAAAACGTCTTCCGAAGTGATTCCTTTGATAACATATTAAGAAAACCTCCTCCCATAAAGATTTGGTTTGTTCAATATTGTTGGGGAGCAGCAAATTATTAATGCTTAACGAATCAAAAACAAATATAAGGGCCCGTAGTCGAATAACCCTTTTCCAATCCACAACGGAAAAGAGTCCGACAATGGTAAGACGTCAGTCTCACAGCCCTTTTTGGTTGCTTCGTCGCTGCGCTTTTGTGCGCCTTAAAGCGCTGGCGGAAAAGCAGCCATGAAGGGAGAGAGCACTGAAGAGCGCCGGTTCGATCCCGGCCGGGCCCACTCGCTGGCGTTCGCTCCGATCAAGTCGCTTTCAGCGACAACTCGTAGCTCACTGGCGTTCGCTCCGATCATCTAGTCCGGTCAAGGATGCAGGCCTCTCACAGCCTTGGTGGCTGGGGAAAGCCTGAAACCCGGGTTCAAATCCCGGTCGGAGCACTTTTCCCCCAATATTACAGCGAAAGTGCGAGAACTTTTCGCCGGAGGCAAAATTGTCGGAGCACTTTTCTTTTTAATGCGCTGCCATTTGGGCGGCAGAGATGGTCAGGATAAACAGGAGGTAAGCGCCCAATAGAATCGCACCTTCCTTTCGGCCAAGCGTTTTCCTGCTTGTTATCAGGTAATAGAATAGCGCATAGGTAAGAAGAGCAAACATGACCATCGGTGCAAAGATTCGGAGATCAACAATCACTGGGTTTAGCAGTGCTGCAACACCGAGCACGAGCGTGGTATTGGTCATGCAGCTTCCCAGCGCATCGCCGAGAGCCAGACCGTACCTCTTCTTTCTAACCGCCTGCAATTCCAGAGAAAGCTCTGGAAGGGAGGTGCCTACTGCTATGAGCGTGGCCCCGATAAAGCTCTTTGCAACACCAAGCGCCTCTGCCAAGCGCACCCCGGAATTCACTGCAAAACCAGAACTGACCATTACGAACAGAATGCCTATGCAGAACCACAAAAAAGCACGGAAAGCTTCGCCTTTGGTTATATGTTCCCTTACCAAATCATTTGGCGCCTTCCGTCTCAACAGGTATAAAACATATACAATGAATAGGGTGATTAACAACGCGCCTTCTATTACGCCAAGCCCGACGGAATAAATTATGAGCAGCGTTATGGATGAGACGCCCAACAGCAGAATGAGGATGTCCTTAACCATTGTTTCCCTCAATCTTATTTGAAACAGAAATGCACAGATGCCAAGGACAAGCAGGATATCCGCTATGTTGGAACCGAAAACATTACCTGCAGCCAGTGCGCCTTTTTCAATGACGGACGAGTTGATGGAGACAGATAGCTCGGGCAGGGAGGTAATCGTTGAAAGAAAACAAAAGCCTATTGCAACATGGCTGATGCCAAAAAAGTTGGAGAGCTTTGTAGCGTTATCTATAACTATCTCTGCGCTTTTCGCAAGAACTGCAAGCGATACGACCAGAATTATTAAGGAAATTAATGGTTCCATGACGATGCACCCGCGCTTAGCTGATTCTGCTTGGATCTTATACGCCTTTTTCCACCTCAACCCAAATTCGGCTGCCGTCCTTCAAGTGGAATTTTTGGCGGAGGTTAACCGGCGCAATTATCTCCAGCACGTCGCTGCCATAGTGTGAACGCAGGGGAATGATGACGGCGCCCTTCTGCTTTCCGTTGACCAGACATTTAAAACATTTCGCTGCGCCCAGCATTCTCCCATCTTTGAAAAAACCTTCAATCTCTATCCCGCGCGAAGCGATGAGGCTCGTTTTCTTATCGTGTTCTGCTACCAACAGGTTTAAGGTGCCTTCAAAAGGCACGAAGCCCAGCGCTTTCTTTATCTGTTTCTTATATTCGGGCATTGAAAGGTAGTATTTACCATCACCAACACCTTTTATAACTACCCCGTCTATGTGGAGTTTCTTATCTGCCTCAAAAAAGTTTTTCAGTTGCGTGTAAACCGTACGGCAGCGCGCCAAGCAGTAGCTGGTCAGCTTCAGACCTCCACGCACGCGCTCCACCAAACCCTCCTTTTCAAGCTCAAGGACCCACCGAGATGCGGACTGTTGTGAGATGCCCAACTCATTCGCAAGTTCAATAGTTGAAATCTTGAATGGATGCACGCCGCCCCCATTGCGCAGGATAAGCAAAATCAAATCTATCTTTGTGGCTTTCTGCAACATCAGACAGAAGATTGGCGCGAGGGGGTTAAAAAATGGTTATGGAGATTACCTATTCAGAACAACGGTTCCAGCCTTGAACCCTTTTATATATCTGTAAGCCTCCATCGCCGCAACGGCGCCTTGCCCCGCTGCAACAATCGCCTGCGGCGCAGAACCTGTGATGTCTCCGGCAGCAAAAACCCCCGGAATGTTTGTGTGCATGCCGATATCCACTTTTATATAACTCCTTTCATCGGTTGCAACGCCAATTTTTTTCACTAATGCTGATGCGGGAACATTCCCTATGCAGACGAATATGCCATCAACAGGAAGTTCGCTTCTCTGCTTGGTATTCACGTTTTCCAATACTACCGAGTTGACGAGTTTATCGCCTTTAATTTCTGCGACCACTGTTTCCATTATGAACCTTATTTTCGGGTTGTTCTTTGCTTTTTCCTGGTTTGCTTCCTGCGCGCGGAACTCGTTCCTTCTGTGGATTATGTAAACCTGTTTTGCTATGCTTGCGAGATAAACCGCTTCTGTTAGGGCGGAATCGCCGCCCCCAATTACTGCGACGGTCTTGTCTTTAAAGAACGGTCCGTCGCATGTGGCGCAATAAGACACGCCTTTGCCTAAGAATTTGTCTTCTCCCGCAATCCCCAGCTTGCGGTGCATCGCCCCAGTTGCGATTATTAATGCCTTGGCAGCATATTTTCCTGCATCGCTTGCGCATATAAAAAGCTTGTTGGCCTCATCCCAAGAGATATCCGTAACCATGCTGTTTATGAGTTTCATGCCTAAAGATTTCGCATGCTCCTCCAACCGTAAAGCCAGCTCCATGCCTTTTATACTCTTTACACCGGGCCAATTTTCAACCTCTGCGGCTAGGGCAATTTGCCCTCCCACTACACCACCTTCAAACACGATGTGGTTAAGCTTGTGCCTGCTCGCATAGATACTCGCAGTCATCCCGGCAGGTCCGCATCCGATGATAATTAAGTCGTAAGTTTCAACCATCCCAAAAACCTCCATAGCATATTGGCGCAACAATTTTTAATAACATGAACCCAAACTGTGCATGTGCAGTTGGACGACCAGTTGAACTTAGAAATCGCAGGATATAGGATTGCGTTGGATTCTAGCGGAAGCCTTGGAAATATCTGCTTCGTAAGCCATGCGCATTCAGACCACATGCGTGCCATCAGGAACAAAGAAAGGCGCATTCTTGCAAGCAAGCCCACGTTTGCGCTTGCGGGCGTTGATGAAATAGATGCTAGGGAAATCGCTTTAGACGGCGTAAAGATAGATATGCTGCCTTCTGGCCACATGCTTGGCGCAAGGCAATTGAGAGTTGAGTGGGATTCGCAATCTTTTACTTATACAGGAGATTTGAAGCTCAGTGAATCATTGACTGCGGAACGGGCGCAAGTGAGGGAAACGGATTACCTTCTGCTTGAGGGAACATTTGGGAATCCCCGCTATAAGTTTCCGGATAGGGCAGAGATTTATGAGAGAATAGCCTCGTTCGTTTCAAAGAATTACAATGATGGACATATCGTTCTGCTCGGAGGATATGCGCTTGGGAAGGCACAGGAATTAATTGCAATCGTAAACAGGTTTTGCGGAATTAAGCCGATAGTAAGCGAAAAAATCCATAAGGCATGCGAGGTTTATTCCCGCTTCGGGGTGAGGCTTGAAACCGCATGTGTTGGCAGTGAGGAGGCGGAGGAGTTGATGAGAAGCAACTTCGTTGCAATCATGCCTTTTCACCAAGTGAATTTTGAGCTTGCTGTGAAGCTGAGCAAGGCTTACCGAAGGAGCGTATATACGGCAGTTGCAACTGGATGGGCGTTAACCACGCGCTTTCCCGTTGATGAGGCATTTCCGCTCAGCGACCATGCAGATTTTGAAGAATTATTGGAGTATGTGGAGCTTGCACGTCCGAAAAGGATTTATTGTTGCCACGGCAATGAGGAACTGTTGAGCCACGAACTCAGCAAAAGAGGTTATGATGCCCAACCCGCGGCTAAAAGCGAGATACAACTCCATTTGGAGGTGCGGTAAATGGTCTTGCTCGTGTTAGTCTCATTTGAAGATGAGGACGAGGCTGAAAAGATTGGCGAGCTTCTGGTGAAGGAAAGGCTCGCTGCATGCGTCAATATCCTTCCAAAGATGAAATCTATGTATATCTGGAATGACAAATTCACCAAAACCAACGAGGTATTGATGCTTATAAAAACCACGCACAAACGTTATCCAGAGATAGAGCATGTTGTAAAAGAGCTCCATTCTGCAGAAGTTCCTGAGATAATCGCTGTTGAAATTAAAAAAGGCTTGAACGATTATCTTGATTGGGTGCGTGAAGTAGATTAGACATGTGTGCACAAGAGAGTACAACCAAAACTAATTCTTTTCCGTTAACGCTTTTACCATGCGCTCGGGCTGCGGGAGCCCCGGAGCGGTGGGAAAAGGGTTATTTCTTAGGATATGCTCGCTTCACCAATTTCATCCACGAGCAACCAAAGAAAGGTTAGCTTCTTTGGTTAAGCTTTCTTAGGATATGCTCGCTTCACCAATTTCATCCACGAGCAACCAAAGAAAGGTTAAGGGCCTCAGCCGGGAATCGAACCCGGTCCCCAGGGTTTCTGGTTTCTTATGCGAACACTTTTCTTCTAAAAAGAAAAGGGTCCGACCACAGCCCTGCGTGCTACCATTACACCACCGAGGCCATGCCCAATGTACTGTTGCTGCGGATAATTTGTGGATATAAATCTATAAATAAGATTCACTCGGGGAACTTCCGCACGATGACGCCCGCCTCTTTCAAAAGTTTGAGTGCGGATTCACCAAGAGGGTACTCGGCGTTATAAACCACCTCTTTTATGCCTGCATTGATTATCATCTTACTGCATAGGATGCATGGGGAATATGTTGTGTAAAGGATACCTCCCTTGACAGAAATGCCATGGTATGCTGCTTGGACGATTGCGTTCTCCTCTCCATGTGAGCAGTAGCATTCCTCCAGATTTTTGCCGCCATCTGAGAAGTTGTTGCAGCGTGGGCATCCGCCCTCGTCGCAGTTCTTTACGCCGCGGGGAGTGCCGTTATATCCGGTGGATATTATGCGCTTATCCTTGACTATTATGGCGGCGACGTGGCGCTTCATGCAATTGCTGCGCGTTGCGACCACCTTTGCTATGTTCATAAAGTATTCATCCCATGATGGCCTGGATGGCTTAAACTGTGCAGAAACTTCGCCTAAAATCTTGTCCACCTGGTCAAAAAGATGCTGCAAATCTCCATCATTAACTATCTTTTTATCAGCAAGTTTGAATGTCTCAAGAAGCTGCTGGCCGGATGCTTCTTCGCTCTTAAGTTCCTTTTCCTCAATTGCAAGGAATGCCGGGAGGGTATTTGGATCGCCTTCCCTCTCCCTTTTCCTCATCCTTTCAAAACGGACCTCTGGTGGCGCCGTAACATAGATAAGCGCAAATGTGTTCAGTTTGCGGAGTTCTGCAACCTCCGCTGGATTGCGAATAGAATCAATCACATAATGCCTGCCCAGTTGTATTTTTGAGGCGGTGATTTTTGCAAGAATCCCCGGACCGAGCGTCTTTCTCATCTCATTTCCTTTTTTGATGAGATTCTCACGAGTGGCTTCTTTTCCTTCAGCAGCAAGCTCTTCGCGCAGGACATCTGAAAGCGAAAGAAAATAGAAGCTCTTTTTTTGAAGGTATTTTGCAACTGTGCTTTTGCCAGCGCAGTTCTCTCCGGTTAAACCAATAATCACCCAATCACCTATCCAACCTAGGTTTTCTATGGTATAATATAAAATGTTAGCAGCAGCCCGATGCCTGCGGACGCTGCATTGGCAAAGGCGGATGCTACGGCTGCGTTTCGCCAGCCTTCTTTTTTGTAAACCTCACTGAATACGATTGCTTCTGCGGCAAACACATATAGTTCGGACGAAACAAACGCTTGCGCATAATCCGCAATGGATGGGAAGAAGATGAACCACACGAATGAAAGTGTAACCGCATTTAAAAGAAATGAGAGGATGGAAATTTTCCACCATTTCCTCTTCTTATAAAACCACGCGTAAATCGGCGTCTCAATGATTGTTGTCAATAGTAACGCCTGCCAGAAAGCAAGCGGCATCTCAACACCTTGTTATAATTATGCCTATGGCGAGCAATGGCAAAAAGAGCCCGAGGAAACAGAAGCCTGTTCTTTTATTCGTTTCTTCGCCTGTTTTCTCAACCTCTGAAGTCCCATCGGCATTCAATTTAACATTATAATAATAAGTCGTTCCTGCCTTAATCGGAACGATAGTCGTGTTTATGGCGCCTAGTGAAGGATGGTTGAATTCAAAGATTGCGCTCGCGTTCTCTTCTTTTACGCATGGAGACAATTTGTACCAACCGGAATTCTTGCAAACCCCGTTTATGCAGTCAAATGTAGTCGTTGGCACTTTGCTGAGTTCTCCGTTTATAAAACAGTAAGCAGTAACCACTGTTCCGTCCGGAACCGGCTGCCCCGCGTATGTTGCATCAAGAACAACATATGGCAGGGTCAGTGCATCAGGACCTGGACCTATATCCGCGGATAGGATTGGAAGAAATGTCGTCAAAGCAATAAGAAAGAAAAACGGTTTTATCATGTAGAAATGTTAATGGAACGAGTTTAATAATCCTGCGCATTTCTAGACAAAAGAAAATAAAGGAATTTTTTATTTAAAGCATTCCTTGCTCGCGCATCCAGTCATATAACTGTTCGCGCCTGCGTTCTTCCCGCCATTGCAATTCATAGCGTGGATCCAACATTTTTCACACCTGCTATTACTTTGTGGCTTGCGGTATTTAAATGTTCGTATAGCCCGTTGATTATGGTGCGAAACCATGAAATAATACGTTTATATGTTTGGTCTACGTAAAAATTGCAGGTGAACCTATGTCGGTTAAAACCGTTAATAAAGAGGGCACAGAACAAGGGCTAGGCATGTGGCAAATGCTGAAGTTTACAATAACCTCTGATGATGCACTAGTGAGTAGAGCAAAATCAGCTGATACGCCGAAGGAAGATGCGAGTTTAATATTGGCATATTTTGCGCAAAAGGGAAAAACCGACCAATTGAAGGAAGTGGCACTTGACGGTGAAAGTGATGAGATAGCAAAACGGGCTGTTGAAAAGCTCGCGGAAGCAAAGGAGCATACTGCTTTGTCAGAGGTTGCATCTTATGGAAAAAATGACGAGGTAGCAAAACTGGCTGTTGAAAAGCTCGCGGAAGCAAACGAATATTATAAATTGCTAGCAGTATTGTATTGCGGAGAAAACCGCGCAACAAGGGAACTCGCTAAGAAAAGGCTGAGTAAGTTAAAAAGACCTGTTGAAGAGCAGGTGTAATATTCCACTATTCGCTTCTTCTGTTAGTATTTTATGTAACTAAATAAAACTGCCTTTTTTGATTCGTCAAAAACCGAAGTAGATAGTGTTTTAACTCTAAACACCAAAATAACCACAAAGGTGGTGTTTGATGGATAGTGGTAGAGGTGGAGGGCCCATCCGTTTTCGCGGTGACGGCCATAACCTAGGGCGCACGGATAGGGAGTTGCAGACAAAAGAAAGAAACGACCAAACCATAAGAGGCGGAAGATTCTATGATATTGGTCTGAAGGAGATTAAGGAGGGGACTTTGAAGGAGGTACAAAGAACTGAAAAAGAGCCAAAAGAGAAGGGTCCGAGAAAAGCAGAACAAGTTAAAGAAGAAGAGATTCTGGAGGGTTTGCACCAGGAAACGCGTGGCTTTGGCGTTCATTTGTTAATGGAGCATGCCCATAATATTCACCATAATGATGAATTGCTAAAAGTACTTGAAGATATCAATGGCGCTCGCGACTCTGCAACCATTGAACACGCATGTAAATGCCTCATTGGATATGTTATATGGTATCCTAAAGAATTTCTTGAAAAAATAGAAAAGATAAAAACAGATTATGCAGAAAGACGCCAAGTAGCGTGGTTTTTCTCAAAAGAATCCAATACAGCACCTTTTGTGGAGATATGCGGGTGCCGCGTGAGAGTTAACTATGAAGAACTGACGGAATTTGCGAGGGATATCATTGCTGAGCGGAAAGAATAGAATTCAAACTTTAATTTTGATTTTTGTTTTTAGCGTTATAGCCTTAACTGCAGGTTACGTCCTATTTTCTATAAATAAACAGAAAACTGTTGAAACCCAAGAGTTGCTGCTTAATTGGACGGATTTGCAGGAGCTTAGGATTGCACAGGAAGGAGAATGCCAAACAGATTACAGCCAAACTACGATTTATGGCACGCCTTTGCCACAGTATATAACTTGTAATTATAGTGTCAACAGCCTTAATAATACGAAAATAATAGTTGAATTAAAGCGATTTGCCAACATAGAAGAGAGAGATAATACGTATGGATATGACTCCTCCCACCTATATGGAGCAAGAGGAATCATAAGTGAGAATACTTATGGCGATAAAAGCAAGCTTCGCATAAACAGCGAAGACGATTTTGGCTATCTACCGACAAATGTTACGTATTACCACCTGTGGATTTGCAAGGGCTTATACCTCATCCACATAACCTCCAGTGGGGATAAGGAAGCCAGAGGTTACGTGGAGAGCATTGGGCAGCGAATCCTTTCAAAATTTGAACAGTAAAGGTCTGATATGCGGCTTTGGTCAATTCATCCAAAATACCTGGACCCCATCGGGCTGGTTGCCCTGTGGCGCGAAGGACTATTGGCTAAAAAGGTACTGGAAGGAAAGACTAGAGGATACAGAAACCATCCAGAACTGGACAGGTTCAAGTCTGTTAGCGATCCGCTGCTCGCAATCAACTCCTATCTCTATTATGTCTATCTGGAAGCCGCAAAGAGGGGTTATCACTTCAATCTAGAGAAAATTAATTCTGGGAGGGTGGTTGCCCGCGCAATTCCAATCCCATCTGAACAAGTAGCATTTGAATTCTCCCACCTTTGCAAAAAACTTATGAAAAGAAACAGGAGATGCTATGTTTTGGCCTGTAAAAACAGGGAAACGGGCGTTGAGTTAAATCCGCTGTTCTATTGTGAATCAGATAAGTAGCCAATAAGTGGTAAAATTTCGCACCGATGATAATGTTCTCGTGTTTAAGAAGAATGTATAAAGGCTCAGAAGCTACTCCGTCAATCATGACCTCTCGGTTCATCCTGGGACGGTGTCGTCATCGCCAGAGTAAATAACGTTGTTGAAGTTTAAAAACAGATGGCGTTGTTGATGCTCACTGCTTCTTCCCAACGCAATTTATATATAGGGTTTTCTGCGCTGGTGTGAGGTTGAGTAACTCATTGAATGCTTGCTGATTTATCCCGCCTACGGGAACCGCAGCCAAACCCAATGAGGCAGCTTCAAGAAGGAGGTTCTCGCTTGCATGCCCAGTCTCCATAAGGATATACCGCTCTGCATCGCTGCCGTATTTCGCTTCTGTCTTGGAGTAGTTTGCTGTAAAGATGATTACCGCCGCAGCATCGTAAACCCATGCCTGCGAGCCCGCCGCTTCAAATACTGCGCGCGAGTAGTTTCCTTCCTTCGCAAGATAGAGCGAATGTGTTGAGGGCTCATAACGATATATGCCGCAAGAAACACCCTCTACGCGGTTTGGCTGGATATAAATGGTCAATGGATAGAGGGCACCTGCGGAGGGAGCCGCACGGAAACCCATTTCCGAATCGGTAATTCCCTGCGCTGCAAACAATAATTCAGAGAGTTCTTGAAGCGAGATGGATTCGTTTGAATAGCTGCGGACTGAACGCCGCGCCTTAATAGCCTCTTCAACTGTCAAGCCAGAATAATTTGGAGAAGGTAATTGAATAACTGTTTGCTGGGGGTCTGCAGTACACTCAACTGACGAAGGGGGATGTGGAGCGGGAGCATACAAAACTAAAGTTACTATTATAATTAATATAAAGCATGAAAAGAACGCGAGTGCAGTAACAACCAAATTCTTCAATTCCACAAATGGATTTCGCTTCGTGAATTTAAAGATTAATCCGGTCGCCTGCGTAATCTACCAGCAAGTGTGTGGAATAGCCAAATGCTGCTGCAATACCTGCGAGTGGCGAGCGCAAAAACAGGAATATGAATAATCCCCAAAGAATTGCTGCCGCTGGTGAATGGAGAAAGCCCCTATGCCCCGGAATTGAGAACTCAACTGCAGCGAAACCGATGAATGGGAAAACAAAAGGAAAGATGAAGTGGATGCTCGCTAGCGTGGAGTAGTAAAGCAGGGCGATGGCAACAAACGATGCGAAAACGAACAAGCGGAAGTACCTCCGCGGTTTGGAGGAGGGGCTGTCAATATCTGGAAGAAGTGAACTGATAAGAAAGAGAAGAGACGGGGCAAAAATGGATTGAATAGGATAACTGAAGTAAGAATATAGCAAGTACGCAAAAGCTATTCCCAGCAGCAAGCCCCAAGTGAAATGCTCTTTGAAACCGGTCTCCATAAGAAAGGCTTTCTCCACAAGACCTAAATTAATCTTTTCAATGCATTACGATGAATGAATAAGAAACAGTGAAGAGAAGGAATTGAACAGTAAGAAGGACTAGTGAAGCCATGAGAAAAGAGAGGAGCGCTTTTGCTGAGCTGATGTTGTGTATCTCTGCTATTCCGCTGGAGTGGGGGATGACAATTAGGAGAATGGAGAGCAGCGGACCAAACAGTTTTCAATGCATTACGATGAATGAATAAGAAACAGTGAAGAGAAGGAATTGAACGGTAAGAAGGACTAGCGAAGCCATGAGAAAAGAGAGGAGCGCTTTTGCTGAGCTGATGTTGTGTATCTCTGCTATTCCGCTGGAGTGGGGGATGACAATTAGGAGAATGGAGAGCAGCGGACCAAACAGAAGTGTAAAGAAGATGGGAGAATTATAAGTGGCAGATGCATCAAAAACCCATATCGGAATTTTCTCGTTGAAACCGAGCACAGGGAACAATGAGTAAGCGGAAGAGTACGAAGCAAAAAGCGGCCATGAACCTGAAACGAACTCGTACGCGGTGGTTGGATTCGCTGTGAGCCTCAAAAAGAAACCCGCGAGTAAACCTGCAGCGGAAATGAGAATCGCTACGGGGATGAAAACGAGGGACAGCGTGGAGGAAAAATATGAATGGAATGCAAAATCTCCAGAACCTTTGAACAAGAATCTGACAAAGATGAACTCAACAATTTGGAATAATATGCAAAAAGACATTATCAGGAAAAGATTCCACAGCGCGCCGTAAAGATTGAGAGGGATTGCTTTTCCTGCAAATCTTACCTCATCAAATAAAGGATAGATTGCGAATACAGCAAGGAATGAAATAAATACGGAGGCGAATGCCAGCGCGATAAATGCTTTAGATAATGATTGGTTTCCTGCCTCCCGTTCTGTTGAAACGAATTTGCGCGGCTGCAGAAATGGATGAAAAGGGTTCATCGGTTATTCCTCTTTAAAGAGCGAACGCATTCGTTCACCAACTTTATCAAGGGGGTGGGAAGCAGCGGACTTTTTAAGCGCCTCAAAATGTCTCTTGCCCTTATTATATTCCTCCAGCCATTCTTCTGCAAAGCTGCCATTGGAAATTTCTTTGAAAACGCTCTCCATATTTTTCTTCACGTGGTCATCAACTATCCGCTCCCCACGCGTGAGGCTGCCATAACACGCTGTGTCCGAAACGCTGTAAATGGTTTTCTTCAAGCCTTCCTTATCAAGCAGGTCAATTATAAGTTTTGAGACGCCTACGCACTCCAGATATGCTACCTCTGGAGGAATACCATGCTTCACCATCGTATCAAAACCTGCGAGAATTATTTTCATTGCGCCGCCCAAATCAACTGCCTGTTCTGCGAATAGGTTGGCATAAGTCTCCTGATTAAATGTGCATTCAATTACGCCCCTCTTTGTCAAACGCATCGCACTGGCGAGAGCGAGAACGGTTTTCAACGCATTTCCAGTATAATCCTGATGCACAGATATGAGCGCAGGAACGCTTTCCTCGCGCAAGTAAGCTTCACGCAGGCGGCTTCCCGTAACCTTTGGCGCAATCATTACGACATCAACATTTTTAGGTGGGGAAATCAAGCCAAAAGTGATATTGAAACCATGCGAAAAGTAGAGGGTTTGCCCTTCCTTCAGATAATCCTTTACGTGCTTATCATATACCTCCTTTTGCGCCATATCCGGAACAAGCATGCAGATGATGTCCGATTTTTCCACTGCTTCACGCATGCTCACTACAGTCATGCGATCGTCTTCCGCAATCTTATATGAAGGTCCGTCCTGCCTGACCCCGACTATTACATTGATTCCGGAATCACGCAGGCACTTCGCTTGTGCGCTTCCCTGATTGCCATAGCCAAGTATTCCAACTATCTTTCCATTCAAAAACGATGTATCTACATGCTTATCGGTGTAAATCTTCATCCTTAGCCACCCTACTCAATTAAAGTAACCTTCCCTCCTTTTATCTTTATCCGTACGGGCTGGGTAAGTTGGTCTCCAACAGATGTATTTGATGGGAATAAGCGTGAAAGGTGCGCACCGTTTGGCAGGAAGTAATCCTTGCCTTCAACCGAAACAACCTCCCCCAGTTCAAAAGTGCCCCTGCGTCTTATTCGCACGCTTTCCACACCTATGATTTCGCGGAAGATGGATTCGTTGAAGGATGCTGCAGAAACATTCACTTTGAGAGCGGAAGGTGGAAATTCAAGCGAGGTGTTTGAGCCAAGAATCCGGTGGAAATCCTCTTCAGCCATGCTCTTGTTCACGAAATCCTCCTCCACTACTGCATGACCTTCCACAGTAAACAACACGTAAGAAAGATTGCGCAGTTCGGCCTGCTTCTCTTCAGACGTATTGCCAAATGATATGAACGAGAGCACTTCATAAGAAACCGTGCTGTTTGGATATACTGCGGCAAGCACATCCTTAAGCGCCGATTCGTTTATTTTGGTCCTATTCTCCCAAGGAATCTCTGCATCTGCAACCCAGTAATCATCAAACTGGGTGATTTTCCCAAGAACCAACGTTATCCCTTCCTTTTCTGCCAGTTCTACTTGCATCTCGCTAACTGCACCTTTTACGAGAAGTGCTGTTATGAAGACGCTTATTTTGTCTCCTTCTGCAATGATTGGCTCCATCATCACGCCCGCCTTAAACCTAACAGGAGCAGATACAACGCCTCTTGCAGTCGTAAATGCTATTTCGTCTGGAAGCGTCAGTTGCGCCTTAGAATAAATGCGATAAGCGGGGAATTCACGCGACAAGTTTCGCCCAATCTCTGTAATGTTTGCGCCTGTTGAGAGAACAACATTTACGTTATCCGAATTTGCTGAATTAAAGTAAGCAATCTTCCCATCGCTTGCAAGTGCACGGAGCCTTGCGAGGAGCGTTGCGTCCTCTGACACCCTGGAGCCTGTTATGGTTATAACGCCATCAGGATAGGAAGAAACGACTGCGTCCACTTCAGCAGAACCGATTTCACCAGCACCCGCTGGCGTAGGCGATTCGTTTGGAGTAGTTCTGCTATTTAGGTTACGACTAGAGCCTTGAAATGAAAAAACCTCTAGCAAGAACACAAGCGCTACTACAATCACTATGATTTTTATCAAATCTTCTTTTGAGATCAAGCAATCAAGCCCCCGGGTTATTCATTTTTATTAGAGCCAGTATTTTAAAATGCATTAGAAATAGGCAACATTTCCAATCACTGATTAGTTTTCACGCATTTAGGTTAAGAAGCTCGTTTGGCAAGAGATTATCGCGGATCAAAGCCATCCCATCATTTAAAGAGACCTTGGCGTGGCGCAGCTTTCCATTTATCCAAAATCCATCTTCCACATGTTAAAGGACCTGACAGCACCTCCATTTTCTGTAGCGTTGCTACTTGCCAGCTCCTTCTTAGTCATCTCATTCGCACATGCTTGCCTCGCTTCTGCGAGTTCTCGCTCAAAGTTCCACTTAGTCCTGATAAGTTGATTCACTGGGTTTATGACATATTGCCATAAGAGTTTCGCCACGTCTGGCGCCCAGCCCCGCACACCACTCTCTTCAGCAAACTTAACAACATCTAAGCCACATGAAATCTCGCTTCCAGCTATGGAGGATGGCTTTCTAGCAACAAGCCGGGTTGCACACAGGAGGCATCATATTACGCTTTCGGCGTTATGCGCCTTACCTTCTGCAGGAGATCTTGCAAGTAATACTTGGGCGCAGTGCGCTTCTCCAGCGCATCTTCCAAGTAAGCGAGCGCAACGTCCGGATTCCTCCTTGCAATTTTAAGAATCACTCCGAATGCTGTGCATGGGTTATGTCTTCCATTCTCGCGGAGGTTCAGCGCTTCTATAAGAAAAGGAAGGCTCCTGCTGGGTTCGAATGCAACTACCTCATCAACAAGAGTTGGTGCAACCTTAAATGTTTCATCTCCAAACTGCGCCATTAGCCTTAGCAACGTTTCTGCTTTCCGCCGCTCCGCCGCGTTGAGCGCTAAAAGCATTGGTTCAAATTCCGGCTCCTTTCGGTCCAAAAGTTGTTTCTCCAAGCCGAGTAGTACCCATTCCTTCGTCTGGTTGACTATGTTGTGAAAAAAGCCGAATCCATTCTCCTTTACTGCGTAAAAACTGGCACGCGTTGACTTCTCCACTTCATAGTAGTGCGGGTCCGCTGGGTTCTTGTGTGCATATGGGGTGTTTGCGCACGTCTTCGCGTCCACTTGGTCGTAATAACAGAAGCGAACCACCTTTTTCAGCAGCATGGGGTTCCTAGAGTAACTGCGCAACCCTCCATAAACGTGTATCTTCGCCCAGCGGGCCTCTGGGTGCGCGCTGAGTTCGTCGGGAGCATCCGCAGTGAAGCCGTGTGGCCTGAGGATGATGAGGCGCTTCACCACGTCCTCTTCATTTTCCTTAGCAAATACGACTGCTCCGGGGCGGTTGATGACCAGCGCCTTTTCGCCTTCCGCAAGATCCGAAAATGTTTGGCTGTAAATGCGCTGGAATGCCTGCGAATTGAGTACCTGCAGGAACTCTGGGCTTTCGTTGAATATCCTCGGTGGCTCTACCTCCACTATCCTGACCGTTTCTCCAGTTTCCGGGTTGATGAACGTTTTCAGGTCACCAGCCATATTACTTCCCCTCAAATTTCCACTCCGTCATGTCGTAAACCTTCTCAATTTCTAGATACCTCGCAGGAAGGGTTCCCCGCAGGACGTCTAGTATTATCCCACTGTGTATCTTCGTTCCCTCACCGAATACCTGCACAGTCTCCTCCTTCTCAGCCAACCACTCCTCAACAGTTCTGAAGTTCGCGAGGTTGAACTGGTCCGCGTGCCCGCAGATCTCCGAGACCATCCAATACCTGTTTGCGATGCCCGTGCCGCTCTCGCGGAAGTACATACGCCTTGCGCGGTGGGCGCGTTGTGAGTGGTCCGGTAGGAACGGCTTTTCTATAAAGAATGCGACTGTTATGCCACCTATGGGCTTCCTGATAACTGCTGTGAAGCGCTTTATCACCCCTGCGTTGATGAGCGTGCTGAAGTGGTGCTTCGCTCCGGGCGGGCTCATCTTTAGCTTCCCACCCAATTCACTCACGGAAATGGTGGCGTTCCCCACCAATTCAGTTAGGATCATCTTCTGAACTTGGGAGAGCGAAACATCTTCCAGTATCCCAGCTTCAACAGGGAAGAAACCAAGCCTTTCCAATACAACATTAGATACCTTCCAAGATAAGACCTTGTTTCCGCTCTGAAGCGAGCTCCTTATGAAGTATGACCAGCGCATGTAGTCGGCTGAATTCCTTGCCACCGCGTATATTAAGATGTTGAAGTCACCCTCGCAAACAGCTGCGAACTGCGGAATATCGGATTTCTCAATGATTTGCAGCAGCCTCCTGCGGTTCACGTTCTCCACAGTTTTCACAGCGATGAGGTAGCGGTGCCTGAAGCCTAGGGCGGAAAGGCCAAGCTCCGGGATTCTCTGCACTCCCAGCTCCTCCTCCAGCATTCTGAGCTTTGCCTGCGCTGTCGGGCGGGAGCAGCCTGCTCTCTCCGCTGCATCTGCAACTGTTATCCTGCCGTCTTCGCAAATAGTTTTCAGCAGGCGCCTTGATATGTTATCTAGGTGCAGCTCAGATGGGAGAGGATGCATGAGTGGCTTATGCGCTTAGGAGTTTATAAATATTTCTTAATGAAACTTGTATAATTTTTATTTTTCATCACAAGCAGGCATAATTTTTACACATCAAAAGCAAAAGTATTTAAACATGTAAAGAGCAATAGTAGCAGCGGTGCCTGGGTGGCGCTGTTCGTGGGGTGGGTAGATGTTCTGGGCAAAAACGATTGGCAACTACACCATAATCTTTGAGTTGGGTGGGAAGAGACGGTTTGCATTTGAGGTTTGGGAATG
>Ga0078972_1006430_pt1 | contig 27851 bp, 27 predicted proteins | sample YelNatPaOPGAMG01_FD_67568 | JGI IMG/M metagenome (GOLD analysis project Ga0078972, IMG submission 67568) | Hot spring thermophilic microbial communities from Obsidian Pool, Yellowstone National Park, USA - OP-RAMG-01 (SPADES assembly) (version 2) | ecosystem: Environmental > Aquatic > Thermal...
TTGGGCGCAGCCGGGCCGCCCGCGGGCGGCCCGGCTGCGCCCAACCCACCAAAACCCCGTCCCGGGTCAGAGCCGGCCAGGCGCGGAGCAGGTTTGCCGGCTGTTGCCGGGTGCAGGTTGGACCCAATACGGTTGCAGTATCAGGTACGGGCCAGGCTCGATACAGTCAGCATAGCCGAAGTGGCGTTTCGAAAGCGTTTCTCCGTTGGGCAGGGAGAGATAGCGCCAGCCATGGCGGCACGCTCGGAGTCGTTGGGTGGCACGGCGCCCGGTGAGAAACCCCCAGGGGCTGGGCCGGGAGCGGGCGGAGCTCAAGACCCGGCTGCCACCCCTGGTCGCAGCAAGTTCCTTTACCTGGCACAGGGCTGCGCGAGCCCTGGGGTGCCCAGAATGACTCTCACGGCGACGGTAGCGAGCAGATTCACCGGCGATTCTGCGATACACCCGCAAGCCCGGGCGGCTTGACCGGAGCAGAGGGGCGGGGTATATTCTGAACGCTGGGCGGCCGGGCCCGGTTGCCGTTGGCCGATTTCCACGAGGGCATTGGCCGCTGCCGCGTGAACCCGTGCCAGGAGATGATTGCCAGCCTGCGCTTCCGGCCGCTGGGCAGCGGGTATGCCTGTGCCCAGGAGCGCCTGGCGCCCCGCAAAATGCATGCGCTGCCGATCCTCAGTGTGGCCGCTGTGGGGGCTGTCAAAGGCGGAGCCTTTTCCGACGTGCGCATCGTCGCCGGCCCGGTGGCCGACCGCCCGTTGCGGCTGCGTGACGTGGAGGCTTTCCTTGAGGGGCGGCCGGCCGAGGCCGCCGTGGCGCGTGAAGCGGGCGCTCTCGCCGCCCAGCTTGCCATCCGCGTGGCAGCCCGCTGCGGGGCTCGGCCGAGTGCCGGCAACATCTGGTGGGGGTGCTGGTGCGCCGGGCCCTCGAGCGCATCGCCGGCTCGGCGGAAGGCGGCGAGGGGTGGAGCGATGCCGATGCTGAACATGGCGGTCAGTGAAGAGTCCATCGTGCAGGGTGGCCGCAGCGAGACCGGCCGCCTGAGCCAGTATGGGATTCCGACCAGCGCGGATATGCCGCGCGAGCCGGAATCGGTGCTGGTGGAGGTGCCCGACCCCAACGGGCCGTTCGGGGCTACCGGGCTGGGTGAGCATCCTACCCTGCCTACGGCGCCGGCCATCCTCAACGCCATCCACGATGCGACCGGGGCCTGGGCGGACCAGGTACCGGCCACGCCCGAGCGCGTGTGGGGCGCCATGGGGGGCCGCCCGTGATCGTGGGGATCTGTACCATCCGCCTTGGGCTGCCCGGCACTGCCTCGCTCAAGGATAAGCGCGGGGTGCTCAAGTCGCTCATGGCCCGGGTGCACAACCAGTTCAACGTCTCGATTGCCGAGGTGGCCGAGAACGATAGCTGGCACTCGGCGGTGCTGGGCGTGGCAGCGGTCTCGAACGACCCGGCCTATGTGGAAGGGCTGCTCAACCGGGTGGTGCAGTGGATCGATGAGAGCCGGCTCGACGTCTCGCTCCTGGATTACGAGGTCGAGCTGGTGCGTTGAGCCCATCAGGAGAGAGGGGCGAGCGATGAGCGTTCTGAGCCAGGCAAGCGGCGTGGCCGCTGTCATTCTGGCCATCGAGATCTTTGCCATCGGTTTGGCCGTGTTGGCCGTGCTGTACTTGGCCGTGAGGGCGATGGGCCGCCTCTTGCCCAAGGTGCGGCTTTGGCTGCGCATTGGGGCCGGCTGGCTCGCGCAAGTGGAGGCGATGGTCATTACGCTCATGCAATGGCTGCTGGCGCCTATCCTCTTCCTGGCAAGCCTGTGGGCGGGGGTAGGGGAAGGCGTGCGGGCCTTGAGAAGGAGATAAAAGCGGATGGGTACAGGCGTCATTGTGGAGGAAGAGACCAGGGCGGTGTCGGGCACTGCCGACCGGACGGCCATCATCCTGGGTGCGGCAGCCGGGGCGCTGGTTGGCGGCATGCTGGTATGGGCCTACCGCCGGGCGCTGATCCGCCAGGCCGAGGAGAGGGGCGAGGTGCGCCCCGCGGCGGCGATTGGCCTGCCCGATATCGCAAGGGTGGCCCTGGCCGCCCTGGGGCTGCTCAGGCAGGTCGCGGAGCTGGGCCAATAGCCCTGCGGGCAAGCCGAGCCGCTCGCTGAGAAGGCCGGCCTGGGCTGGGCGGGCCCTCGGCCCGCCCAGCACCCCCCAAGGCTCAGGGCGCCGCGGTGGGCGTTCCGGCGGTAGCCGTGCCGGCCGCGGGCACGCAGGTCCGCAAGAGCGGTGCGGCCGTCTGCAGCTCGGGCACTCTTGTCTGCATCCCCTGCGCCGCGCTCTGCACCTGGGCGGCCGCCGTCTGTACCTGCGGCTGCACAGTCTGCGCCAGGTCGTTGACTGCCGCCCTGACGGTGGGCTCGAGGGTTGGCGCGGCCGTCTGCAGCCGTGGGATTACAGTCTGCATCCTGGGGACGGCCGTCTGCCCACTGGCCACTGCGGTCTGCAGCTGAGGCACTGCCGTCTGACCCAACTGGTTGGCAGCCGTCTGTGCCATCGGCACGGCGGTCTGCACGCCGGCGCCAACGGTGGCCGTCACCTGGCCCTGCGGCGCGCCCTGCTGTAGCGCCACCTCACCACAACTCGCCACAAGCACGAGAGCTCCTGCGAGGGCCAGCAGCAGGAGGAATCTTTGTCTGAACATATTGACCTCCGAGGATGGCCGTTCTCGGCCTGCTGCAGGCCCAGCAAAGGGCGTGCCAGAGGGCAAGCCCTGCGGGCATGCGCCGCCCTTTCATGCCCATCGCTGCGCCAAGCCAATGTCGCTGGGGCGGAGCCCATCGCCGCAGCGACTAACCACAACCGAAACTGCCCCCGCCGAGCGGTGGGCGCACGCGGGTGACCAGGCGGCGTCGTTGCGCTATGCCCGGCCGCCCTGCGCGATTTCGCGCAGGCGGAAGGCCAGCGCGAGCTGCAGCACGCCGTAGATCAGCCCAAAGAAGCCGATGAAGAAGGTGACGGCCAGCGCACCGGCGCCAGGGCTGACCACGACGATGAGCCCGAAGAACAGCGAGACGACGCCTGTGGCGATGAGCAGCCACTCGTTGGTGATCGCCTGGCGCAGGCGAACGCCCTCGGCAATCTCGACGATGCCGGCCGCAATCGCCCAGAAGCCGATCACGTAGAGCAGGATCAGCCCCGTGATGCCGGGCCAGACGAAGGTGACGATCCCGGCGGCGATGCCGATGAGCCCCAGCGTCACAAGCGGCCAGGAGACCCCCTGGGGTTGCCGCACCCCCGAGACAACCGCGGCGACGCCCTCGACCAACACAAAGATGCCAAAGATGGAGATCACCGTCAGCAGAGTCGGCGCCGGCCAGAACAGGAGGGCCAGGCCAAAAACCACTGCCGCCGCTCCGCGCAGCGCGATTGCCTGCCAGTTGCGCGCGAGCCTTTCTCCGGTTGTCATGCACGACCTCCTGGCGAAGGATGTGGATGAGCCAACTGCTTTGCGCTTAGCAGAATCTGTGCCAGCGCAGAGGTGCGAAGCTACTTTGACAGGCGGCCGGAAATTGTGGACAATGAGGAAGCCCCATCGCCCGCGCGGCTCTGGCCTGCCGGCGCCACGGGCGAAAGAACAGCTCGACATAATTGACGCCCGCCTGTTTAGGCCCTATAATGCAGCGGCTTGAGCCCGGCAGCGAGGAAGGTCTCGGTGCCGGGCCATGGGAACAAGGAGGTCAGCCAGTGTACCGGATCGTCGCCAGGGAAGACCTGGCCCCTGTCACCAAGCTCTTTGTGGTCGAGGCCCCGGAGGTGGCCCGCAAGGCCCAGCCCGGGCAGTTCGTGATCGTGGTGGTGGGCGAACGCGGCGAACGCATCCCCCTGACCATCGCCGATTACGACCGCCAGGCCGGCACGGTCACCATCATCTTTCAGGAAGTGGGCAAGACCACCCGCTGGCTGGGCACGAAAAAGCCTGGCGACAGCCTCTTCGCTTTCACGGGGCCCCTCGGCATCCCCAGCGAGATCGAGAAGTATGGCACCGTGATGTGCGTCGGCGGGGGCGTGGGCATTGCGCCGATCTACCCCATTGCCCGCGCTCTGAAAGAGGCGGGCAACAGGGTCATCTCGGTGATCGGCGCGCGCAACAAGGACCTGCTTTTCTGGGAGGACCGCATGCGCGCGGTGAGCGATGAGCTCGTGGTCACCACCGACGATGGCTCCTACGGCCGCCAGGCGCTCGTGCCCAATGCCGAGAAGGAGATTCTCGCTTCGGGCGTGCACGTGGACCGGATCTGGGCCATTGGCCCTGCCATCATGATGAAGTTCGCCGCCCTGGCCAGCCAGCCTTTTGGCGTCAAGACCCTGGTGAGCCTGAATACCATCATGGTCGACGGCACCGGCATGTGTGGTGCCTGCCGTGTGGAGGTGGGCGGCAAGACGCGCTTTGTCTGCGTCGACGGCCCCGAGTTTGACGGCCACCAGGTGAATTGGGACCTGCTGATGGCGCGCCAGCGTATCTACCTGGATGAGGAGAAGCGCGCGGCGGCCCTTTTCGAGGACCAGTGCCCATCCTGCCGGAGTGGGGGCCACTGAAGGAGACAGGGAAAATGGCAAAGGAGAAAACACCACGGCAGGAAATGCCGCGCCAGGCACCTGAGGTGCGCCGGCACAATTTCGATGAGGTGGCCCTGGGCTACCCGCTGGAGACGGCCCTGGCCGAGGCCGGCCGTTGCCTGCAGTGCAAGAAGCCGACCTGTGTGACGGGCTGCCCGGTGCAGGTGCGCATCCCCGAGTTCATCGGCGCCCTGCGGAACCAGGATTTCCGGGCGGCGGCTGCCTTGCTGAAAGACAAGAACAATCTCCCGGCCATCTGCGGCCGGGTGTGCCCGCAGGAGACGCAGTGCGAGGCCGTGTGCCTCGTGGGCCGTAAAGACAAGCCGGTGGCCATTGGGCGGCTCGAACGCTTTGTGGCCGACTGGGAGCGTAGCGCCGGCGTGCAGGTGCCCCAGTTGGCGCCGGCAACGGGCCGCCGCGTGGCCGTCATCGGCGCCGGGCCGGCCGGCCTGACCTGCGCCGCCGACCTGGCCCGCTTCGGCCACCAGGTGACCATCTTCGAGGCGCTGCACGCGCCCGGCGGGGTGCTGATGTATGGCATCCCCGAGTTCCGTCTGCCCAAGGATATCGTGCAGGCCGAGGTCGACTATGTGCTCAAGCTCGGCGTGGAGCTGCGCCTGAACAGCGTGATCGGCAAGCTGGGCACGGTGAACGAACTCCTCGCCAATGGCTTCGACGCCGTGTTCCTGGGCACGGGCGCCGGCCTGCCCATGTTCATGGACATCCCGGGCGAGAACCTGATCGGCGTGCTTTCGGCCAACGAGTTCCTCACCCGCAACAACCTGATGAAGGCCTACCGCTTCCCCGAGTACGACACGCCCATCAAGATCGGCCGGCGGGTGGCGGTCGTGGGCGCGGGCAACGTGGCCATGGATGCCTCGCGCACGGCGCTGCGCCTGGGTGCCGAAGAGGTGCACATCGTCTACCGCCGGTCGCGCGAGGAGGTGCCGGCCAGGGCCGAGGAGTTCGAGAACGCCCAGGAAGAGGGCGTGATCTTTGACTTCCTGACCAACCCGGTCGAGGTGCTGGGCGACGAGAAGGGCTATGTGCGCGGCCTGCGCCTGCAGCGCCAGGAACTGGGCGAGCCCGACGCGTCGGGGCGCCGGCGGCCGGTGCCGATCAAGGGCTCGGAGTACGAGATGGAAGTGGACATGGTGATCATGGCCCTGGGCACCCGCCCCAACCCTATGGTTTTCAGCCGGGCCACGGGGCTCGAACGCACCCGCCACGGCACGGTGGTGGCCAACGAGCAGACGGGCCGCACCAAGCTGGAGCGCGTATGGGCCGGCGGCGACATCGTCACCGGGGCGGCCACGGTCATCAGCGCCATGGGCGCCGGCAAGCGTGCTGCGGCCGATATCGACGCCTACCTGCGCGACCCGGACGCCGGCCCCTGGTGGGTCGAGCCCAAGCCCGCCGAGTAGTCGGCATCCCGAGCGCCCCACAGCCTGAACCCTCTCCCGGCGCCGAGGCCCCATGGGGCCTCGGCGCCGGGCGTTACATCGGCCTTGCCGCTGGCCCTTCGCCGGTGCTCTGCGCCCCTGGCCCGCGCCGGGGCTCAGAGGGCGGGCAGGGGCTTGGCCAGCAGGGCGTAGAGGCGAGCCTCGGTTTGCAGGACCTCCGCATCATCGGGCCGCCGCTCGCAGGGGGGGGTGTGTAGGGCGATCTCGGCGCGGATGGTGGCCGGTGGCCCGTCGAGCACGACGATGCGGTGTGCCGCGAGGGCCGCCTCGGCGGTGTCGTGGGTGACAAAGAGCACCGGGCGTGGGCGCCGTTGCCACTCCTCGAGCAGCAGCCGCACCAGGGTGAGCCGCAGCCCGATGTCGAGTGACTTGAAAGGCTCGTCGAGCAACAGGCAGGCGGGCTGCACGACAAACGCTCGCCCCAGGGCGACTCGCTGCCGCATGCCGCCGGAGAGCTGGTGCGGGTAGAGGTGGGCCGCGCCGGCCAGCCCGAGCTGGTCGAGGTAACGGGCCACGATGGCCTCGCGGGCCTTCTTGGGCACGCCCTGGGCGAGCAGGCCCAGCCCCAGGTTATCGGCCGCCGTGCGCCAGGGCAGCAGGCGCGGCTCCTGGAAGACGTAGCCGGGCTGCCCCGGCGGGCGCCGTACCAGCCCGGCGTCGGGCGCCAGCAAGCCGCCGGCGATGTTCAGCAGGGTGGTCTTGCCACAGCCCGATGGGCCGAGCAAGCAGACAATCTCCTGGTCGCCGGCCTCGAGCGAAAAGCCGTCGAGTACGCGGGCGGGCCCATAGCTCTTGACAACCCCATCCAGCGCCAGCATTCAGGCCTCCTGCCGCCAGGCGGCCGCGCCGCGCGCCAGGGGGCCCAGCAGCACCCCTTCGCTCAGCCAAAGGAGCGCCAGCGCCACCAGCACCCAGGCCACCACTTCAGCCGTATTGAGCTGAGTGCGGGCCAGGGCCATGGCGCTGCCCACGCCGCGGTCGCAGGCCAGGAATTCGCCCATCACGCCGATGCGGACGGTCAGCGCCGCACCCACCGACAGGCCCGCCAGCAGGTGCGGCGCCAGGGCGGGCAGGTAGAGCTCGCGCACCAGGGCGGCGCCCTGCAGGCCGAAGGCGCGGGCCATGGTGACGAGGTCGCGGTCGAGGGCGCGCATGCCCTGGAAGGTGGCGTCAAAGACCACCGGCGCGGTGACGAGGACGGCGACGACGATGGGCGTGAGGCTGCCTGTGCCGAACCAGATGAGGGCCAGGGCGATCCATGCGATGGGGGGCGCGCCGGCCGCCAGGCCAAGCCCGGGGCGCAACAGCCCGGCCAGGGCGTCGCTCTGGCCGGCGAGCAGGCCGAGGGTGGCTCCCAGCACCGACCCCAGCGCAAAGGCGGCGGCCAGGCGCAGGAGGGTCAGGCCCAGGGCCTGCCAAAGGACGCCGGTCGCGGCCAGCCGCCCCAGGGCGCCCAGCACCGCCATTGGCGACGGCACGAGGATGGGCGGGTAGAGGGCGGCGAGGAGGCTCCAGAGCGCAACGAGCAGGAGCACCCCCAAGAGAGGCCAGCAGAAGCGCCGGGCGCCGGTGGCCATAGCTGCGCTCAGCCCTGGTAGTAGAAGGCATCCGGCGGCAGTGCCCCCCCGATGAGCTCGGCCGAGAGCGCCTGCATCTGCGAGAGGAAGAATTCGACCTCTTCGCGAACTGCGCGCGCTTGCTCGAAGCTGAACTGGATGTAGGGCACCGAGTCGCGCATCACGGCCGGTGGGATGGCTTGAATCGCCTGTGCGCCCGCTTGGGCCGCCTCCTCGGCATGGGCCGCCACCCAAGGCACAGCCTCGCGGAAGGAGCGCTGGAACCACGACAAGAGCTCGGGCCGGCCCCGCGCCAGCTCGGGGTGGGCCACCACGCCGGCCATGGGGATGCGGGCTGCGCGGCCGGTGGCGGCCGCCCAGGCCTGGGCATAGTCGAGCGCCCGGTAGAGGGTGATGCCGTTCTGCTGGGCCTTCTGGATGGCCAGGGTGGCCGACGGCTCGGAGAGCACGGCATGCTGCGCGCGGCCGGCCGCCAGCAGTTGGGCCGCCTCTGGCGCGGCGCTCAGGTAGCTGGGCTGCACGTCGCTGCCGAGAGACAGGCCCTCGTGCCGCAGCAGATACTGGGTGAGGATGTCGGGCAGGTCGCCCCGGAAGGGGATGAGCACTGTCTCGCCGCGCAGGTCGCCGAGCGATGCAATGTGGGGTGTGCGGCTCACCAGGTAGAGGATGCCCCAGATGTAGACGTTGAGAAGCTGCACGGCCACGCCCCGGTTGTAGAGCGTGGCGGCGACGTTCACCGGCAGCCCCGAGAAGTGGGCCTGGCCGCTGGTGATGCGGGCACGCACTTCGTCGACCGTTGACCACACCTGGAAGCGCGCCGCCTTGGCCAGATTGGCCGGCACCCCCTGCTGCGCCACCCGCACGAGCGCCAGGCTGGGCGGCGAGGCTGCGCCCTGGATGATGACCGTCTCGAGGGGCTGGGCCGCGGGCCGGCAGCCGCTGGCCAGGGCGCCCAGCGCCGCCGAAGCGCCCGCATATGCAGCCCACGACAGGAATTGCCTTCGCGTGACTCTGACCATCTTGCGCCTCCCTTCCCCTGTTTTCATTATAGCATCGGCCCAAGCCGTGTACAAGAGGGCGGCCGGGTGTATCCCAAAACCGTCGGTGAATTCGCTGGCCACCGGCGCCGTGAGAGTCATTCTGAGTATCCCAGGGCTGCTCGAGCCCTGTGCCAGGCAAAGGAACTTGCTGCGACCAGGGGCAGCAGCCGGGTCTTGAGCTCCGCTCGTTCCCGGCCCCCCCCAAACGGTTCCGCACCGGGTGGGGTGCGGAGCGTGTATCCCGGCCCCTGGCGTGGCGGCCGCTCAAGTTCGTGAGCAGCGGCAGCGGCGGCCAGGCAGCACTGGGGCGCCAATTCCAGCGAGGAATCCTTGCTTGCGGTGGCGCCAAACCACTCCAAGCGCGCCGCCATGGCTGGCAAGGACTCTTCGCTCGCTTGGCGCCGGTCTGAGAGCTGGCCGCAGGAGCCGCTCAGAGTGACAAGTGGGTCTCGCGCCGCGCCGAGCGGCTGCGCCCCCTCCGACGGTCACAGGGTATCTCTGCGGCAACATGCCGCGCCTGCGATGCTCGGGCGCCGCGGTGCTGCATGGGGCATCTCCTTGCCGGCCCGCGCAATCCTCGTATAATGGAGCGCGGTCCCATCCGCCCAACCCCTGGAGGAGCGCAACCATGAAGGGAATCATCCTGGCCGGCGGGCGAGGCACCCGCCTCTATCCCCTTACCCTGGCCGTCAGCAAGCAGTTGCTCCCCGTGTACGACAAGCCGATGGTGTACTATCCCCTCTCGATGCTCATGCTCGCCGGCATCCGCGAGATCCTGGTCATCAGCACCCCCGACGACCTGCCCGCCTTCCGTCGCCTGCTGCGCGATGGCAAGCAGTGGGGGCTGCGCTTCGCCTACGCCGAGCAAGACCAGCCGCGCGGCCTGGCCGACGCCTTCCGGGTGGGCCGTGACTTTGTGGATGGGCAGCCGGCCTGCCTGATCCTGGGCGACAACATCTTTTTCGGCCACGGCCTGCCCGACAAACTCCGCCGGGCGGCGCAGGTGACCAGGGGGGCGGTGGTCTTTGCCTACCCCGTGCGCGACCCCCAGCGCTACGGCGTCATCGAGTTCGACGGCGAGGGCAGGGCGCTGAGCATCGAAGAAAAGCCCGCCAAGCCGCGCTCGAACTATGCCGTGCCGGGGCTGTACTTCTACGACGGCAGGGTGGCAGAGTACGCCGCCACCCTCAAGCCCTCGGCCCGGGGCGAGCTGGAGATCACCGACCTCAACCGCATCTACCTCGAGCGGGGCGAGCTACGCGTGGAGCCCCTCGGCCGCGGCGTGGCCTGGCTCGATGCCGGCACCCACGAGTCGCTGCTCCAGGCCGCCAACTTTGTGCAGGCCGTGGAAGAGCGGCAGGGGCTGATGATCTCTTCGCCCGAGGAGATCGCCTACCGCATGGGCTACATCGATGCCGCCCGGCTGCGTGCCCTGGCCACCGAGATGGCAAGCAACGGCTACGGCGCCTACCTGCTGCGCCTCCTCGAAGACGGTCCGCTGGCAGACCTCTAGGGTTGACGGAACCTGGCGACGTCGCTATAAAGAGACCAGCGGCAGGCTGCCGACTGAGCAGCCTGCCGCGGCGGGTGGGGATGAAGGCGCGACGTTGGCTGCTCCTGGCCTTTCTGGTGGCGCTCGCCCTGGTCGTGATCACGCGCTTTGTGGAGATCGAGCGGGTGATCCGCACGCTGTTGCGCGGCCAGTGGCAGTGGGTGGCGGTAGGGGCCGGGCTACAGTTCCTGCACTACCTGACCTATGCGGCCATGTTCAGCGCCGGCTTTGAGGCCGTGGGCGTGGCCATCAGCACCCTCCAACTGCTGCCGGTGGTGTTTGCTTCCGTCTTTGTGAACGTGCTGGCCATCACCGGTGGCGCCGCCATCTTTGTGGATGACGCGGCCAGGCGTGGCCAATCGGCGGCACGGGCCACCGCCGGCACGCTGCTGGTGCTGGTGGCCGACTTTGGCACGTTTATCGTCGTGCTCATTGGAGGGCTGCTCTACCTGTCGTACCGGCGGGTGCTGTTGGCCTACCAGCTCCTGGGCACCGCCATTCTGGCTGCCTCGGTGTTGGGGCAGGGGGCCATCCTGGCCCTGGGCTGGTGGCAGCCGCGCTGGTTGGAGGCCTTGTTCGGTTGGCTGCAGCGGGCGATCAACTGGCTCTTCCGGTTGATCGGCCGGCCGGCGCCTCTGGCCGATGACTGGGCCACCCGCAGCGTGGCCGAGTTCATCGGCGCCGCCGCGGCCCTGGCCACGCACCCCCGCGTGGCGTGGCGGCTGGTCGGCATCTCCTTCGCCCACCATGCCGCCGGCGTGGCCAGCCTCTACGCCGTCTTTCTCGCCTTCGGGCAACCCGGCAGCATCGGTGTGGTGACTGCTGCCTACACCGTGGGGCTCCTCTTCTGGATCATCTCCATCACGCCCCAGGGCGTGGGCGTGGTCGAAGGAGTCATGGTGCTCGTGCTCGTCTCGCTGGGCGTGCCGGCGGCCGAGGCCACCGTGATCACCTTCGCTTTCCGCGCCCTGGCCTTCTGGCTGCCCCTGCTGGTGGGCGTGGCCTTCTGGCCCAGGGTCAAGTCGCTGGGCGGGTAGCCACGCGCCTGTGAGCGCCCCGCCTGGAGGAACTTGCTGCGGCGAGGGGTGGCGGCCGGGTGTTGAGCCACGGCCGCTCGGCGCGGCGCGGGACCCACTTGTCACTCTCAGCGGCTCCTGCGGCCAGCTCTCAGCCCGGCGCCAAGCGAGCGAAGAGTCCTTGCTGGCCATGGCGGCACGCTTGGAGCGGTTTGGCGCCACGGCAAGCAAGGATTCTTCGCTGGAATTGGCGCCCCAGTGCTGCCTGGCCGTCACTGCCGCTCAGAATGACTCACGGCGACGGTGGCCAGCAAATTCACCGACCATTTTGCGATACACCCCCTCGCGATGGCGGTTGGCATTCTGGCGCCATTTGTGTTAAGCTTGCCCCCAACTCTTCGAGACAGGTGCCAGAGAGATGCCGATCAAGATTCTCCATGCCAACCCTCGCCCGGCAGGCAGCTACGCCGAGGCCCTGGAGCGCGCGGCTGCCCTCCGGGCCAGAGACACCGACGAGGTCCACCCGCTGGGGCAGACGGCCCTGATGGTCCATGGCCGGCGCACCGAGCGGGCCATCGTTTTCTTCCACGGCTACACCAATAGCCCGGCCCAGTTCCGCAAGCTGGGCGAGGCCTTGTACGAGCGCGGATACAATGTGCTGATCCCGCGCCTGCCGCACCATGGCCTGAAGGACCGCCTGACCGCCGACCACGCCCTCTTGACGGCGGGCGAGCTCACGGCCCTGGCCGATGAGGCGGTGGACATTGCCCTGGGCCTGGGCGAGCAGGTGGCGGTGGCCGGGCTTTCGATGGGCGGCGTTATGGCCGCCTGGGTGGCGCAGGAGCGGCCCGAACCCGTGCGGGTGGTGCTGATTGCCCCGGGCCTGGGCGTGCGCCCGCTGCCCAGGTGGCTCACGCGGGCCGCCACACACATGATGCTGCGCATGCCCAACATTTTCCTCTGGTGGGACCCGGCGCTGAAAGACAAGGCGCCCGGCTCGCCCTCCACCTATCCGCGTTACTCCACCCATGCGGTGGGCCAGATGCTCAGCCTGAGCGCCAGTGTGGCGGCGCGGGCCAGGAAGGTGGCGCCGGCGGCCCGCTCGATCGTGGTGGTGACCAACGCCAACGATAAATCGGTCGACAATGGGGCAGCCCACGAGCAGGTGGCCCTATGGCGAGCGCGGGGCGGGAACGTGGAGGCCTACCAGTTCCCCGCCGAGCTGGGCCTGCCCCACGACCTGATCGACCCGGCTCAGGCCAACGGGCGCATCGACGTCGTGTATCCGGTGTTGATTGAGCGGATAACGGGGGGCCATTGACGCGGGGCGCCGGCCGAAGCGGGCGAGCCGGAGGGGAGCAGGTGGTGCGCATCCGTCGCTGGCAGGGAACGCCCGGGGAGCTGGGCGCTGCACCGGCAGGCGGGTTGCCCGGCGATTCTGCGCCGCCTGGCGGCCACATCTTTTGCGCCTACGACGCGCAGGACCGCCTGCTGGGCTATGCCTTCCTCTTTCCCAAGGCGCCGGCGGGGGGCCGGCGAGACCTGTACCTCGAGCTCCAACTGCGCCCCGGCCTGGCCGCTGCCGCTGAGGTGCGCGACCGGCTGTTCGACGCCATCGTGGCCCGGGCGCGGCAGATGGCCCAGGCCGAGCCCTGCCGGACGACACGGCTGCAAGCGGTGTGCCCGGCCGATGAGGCCGAGGCCATTGCCTACCTCGAGGCGAGGGGCCTGGTGCGCTATGCGACGGGCTACGTCATGGCGCGCAGCCTGGCCGAGCCACTGCCCGAGGCGCCTGCGCCCGAGGGGGTGGAGGTGCACGCCTGGCGCATGGAGAGCGAAGAGGAGCAGCGCCGCTACCTCGAGGCCCACAACGCCGCCTTCCCCGATAGCCCGTGGGATCGGGCCATGCTCCAACACCTGCTCCGCTCGCCGATGTGGGCCGTGGGCACGGCGTTCATGGCTTTGGCGGGGAGCGAGGTCGCCGGCAGCCTGCTGGCCTATTGGAACGACGAGGAGAACCGCCGCACCGGGCAGGCCGTAGGCAGCACGGAAGAGGTCTTTGTGCTGCCGCCCTGGCGCCGGCGCGGCGTCGCACGTTGCCTCATGGCCCGGGGGCTGCGCTACCTGCGCGACCACGGCCTGGCCGAGGCGCGCCTCGAGCTGTCGAGCGCCAACACGGCCGCGCTGGCCCTCTACCGCTCCATGGGCTACCGGACGATACGAGAGCAGGTGTGGCTGGCGAGGGAAGTGACGGGCGACTGAGGGGGCCATAGGGGTGGAGGCACAGTGGGAAGCCCCCAGTTCCCCCGTTCTTTTGGAGGTGTGCCGTGTTCCCTCCCATCTTTCCCATCTGCATCCCGGCGCTGGCGCCGCTACATCCGTGTGCGACGCTGGTGTGGCTGGCGGGCATCGCCTGCCTGTGGCTGACGCGCTACACCCACCAACTGGGCAAGCGTTGGGGGGCAGGCTACTATCTGGCCTCGGCCCTGGTGCGCCCGGCGGGGGTGGTGCTGTTGGCCATGGGCTGGCTGGCGCTCTACGCCCCCGCCAGCTCCGCCGGCTACATGCTCTTCGGCCGGCCGGTGGGCTGGCTGCCGCGGGGCAACTGGCTCGACGGGCTCTGGTGGGCCTGCATCGCCCTCTCCTTCGGCCTCGACGTGTGGGCCATCCTGGCGCTTGGCCTGCGGCGCTCGTTTCTCTTCCGCCGTGTGGAAGACCGCCTGGTCACCACCGGCCCCTACGCCCTGGTGCGCCACCCGCAGTTCCTCTCCACCATCGCCCTGACCTTCTTCGGCATGCGCCTCTTCGACCCCGCGGCGGTGCGGCCCGACGCCGCCTGGGCCTACGGGTCGCTCGGCGCCAACTGGGTGCTGCTGGTGCTGGCGCTCTGGCTGCTCAGCATCTTCGAGGAGCGCGAGCTGCGCGCCCACTTTGGCGCCGAGTACCGGGCCTATGCGCAGCGGGTGCCGCGGTTGGTGCCGACCCTCAGGCCGCTGTGGGCGCGCTTCAGGCGCCTGCCGGCGGTGCAGGGTGTGGCCAAGCTGGCGGCCCGGCTGGCCGTGGAGGTCGATGCCCGGTGGGGGGGAGCTGTCTTGGCGCTCGTGCGTCTGGCCGGGCTGGGGCTCATGGCCGTCGCCGGTGGCACCATCGTCGTCGCGGCCGGCCACATGAAGGGGGGCTCTGGGTTTGGCACGGCCCTGCCGTGGGCCGACATCGTGTGTTGGCTGGCGGTGGGGGGTTTCTTGGCCTTCGGCGCCTGGGCGGTCGCTTTGGACCCGCAGCGCTGGCTGCCCTGGCGGCGCCAGAGCGCCGCGCCGGCCCCGCGCGGTCCCTACGCCCTGGTGCGCCACCCGGTGTACTTGGCGGCCATCGGCGTCACGCTCCTGACCACGCGGCCCTTCGACCCGCTGGGGTTCGACGTCTTCGTCCTGGGCCGCTCCTATGCCTTTGGCTCGCACTGGCTGCCCTACACGGCGGCGCTCTGGCTGCTGGCGGCGGTGGAGGATGGGCTGCTGGCCGCGCGCCTGGGCCCCGCCTACCAGGCCTATGCGCGGGAGGTGCCGCGGCTCTTCCCCAATTGATGGCTGCCCGGGGGCGGGGGCGAGGCATCGCCTCGCCCCTACCGATCTGGGGGATGGGGGCGAGGCATCGCCTCGCCCCTACGGACCTGGGGGATGGGGGGCGAGGCGTCGCCTGGCCCGTAGCGGTGTGGGCGGCGGCACGGCCGCAGCGGTTTTCACCGGCATCGCGGCGCGACAGGCCGGCGTGCAGCCGGTGGTGCTGGCGGCGTGGGCGGGTGCGGGGGCGGTGCTCATCGTGTTCCTCATCGCGGCGGTGCGCCGGCGGTGGGTGTCGGCATAGGACAGGGGCTCCCGCAGATACAGTATCTGCAGGAGCCCCTGTTTCGTACGGCCAACTCCGGCTACCCGCGCGCCAGGCCGGCGATGGCTAGCAGGATGACCGAGCCGACCACGGCGACGGCAAAGCTCTGCAGGTCAAAGCCGATCCAGTAGGCATGGCCGGTGAGCACCCTCATCAGGATCCCGCCGATGAAGGCGCCGATGACGCCGATGATGACGTTACCCTTCACCGATGCCCACATCCTGCAGGCAGCGCGCAGGGTCTGCTCAGGGCGCGAATGCCTTCCCTTCCTGTCGATGATGGGCAAGGCCGTGCTCTACCTGGAAAGACGCGCGCCGGGCGAGGTGACGCTCTTCCACCTGCTCGAGCAGGAGGGGCCCTGCCAGATCGGCAACTGGTTCGACGCCGCGGCCCTGATCTTCCGGCGCCTGGGCGCGCACGATGCATACCCCGTGTGGCCCAGGTTGCAGAACAACTACCTGGGTGGCGGCGAGCAGGTGGCGCTGGCGGTGGGCGCGGCTTGCATCCTCGGTGACCTCTTGGGCGAGGCCCGCTCGTCGCTGCGCTGCCTGGCGCGGGACCCGGCGGCGGCCCTGCAGGCGCTCGATGAAGTCGAGGACCGGCTGGTGGCAGCTGCCAGCCGCGGGCTCGTGGCCGCCGAGCTCGAGCTGCGACGGGCGCGGCGCGAGTTGGCGCGCATCCCCCTGCGCGGCCGCGTGGCCGATGCGCCCAAGGTGCTGCTCTTCAGCGGCATCAACCGCATCTTTGTGGATAAGCAGGTGCGCGAGTACCTGGAGACGCGCGGCATCCTGGCCAAGACCGGCGACGTGGGCGAGTTCCTCTGCCTGTACGAGACGGAGCCCGTCGTGCGGTGCGGGCTCGCGCTGGGCCACACGGAGCCCGACGACCAGTTCGCCCCGCGCACGCTCCTGGCCGGCCTGCTGCGGCCGAGCGGCCAGCAAGCGCGCCTGGAGGCGGCGCGTGGCGCGCTGCACGTCGCCCTCCTCGAATGGCTCGACCATCGCTGGCGCTCGCTGCTGCGCCCCTCGGGGCTGATCTTCGGCCCCGACATCCAGTACCGCCGGATGATGCGCATGGGGCACAGACGGGTCTCGTGCAACGGCTGGACCGAGGCGCCCTTCACGGCCGGGCGCTACCTGGCGTCGCTGGAGGAAGGCGCATACGATGGCTACGTCAACGTTGGCGCCTTCAACTGCACGCCGGCCAGCATCGCCACCGCCGCCACCCACGGGCCGGCCCTGGCGAGCGGCCTGCCCCGTGAAGGCCCGGTTCAGGGCAGGCTCGCCAGCGTCTCCTCGGCCGGCCGGCCGGTGGCCGGATCCCAGCCGTACTCGGCGTAGGCGCCGGCGAGGAGGGCCGCGAGGTCGGGCACGTGGCCCTCGGTGCCGCCCTCGGCGAGGGGCTTCATGAGCAGGTCGGGGAGGCGGTCGCACTCGCGCGTCAGGCCGCGGCGCAGGTTGAGCAGGCGCTTGAGGGTCACGATGCGCTTGCCGGCGGCCAGCAGGTCTTCCGCTGCCCAGCCCCAGCCAGTGACCGCGTTCACCGCCCTGAGCAGGGGCTCCACGCCCGGGTTCTGGAACTGGCAGAGGGTGAGGGCGTTGTAGAGGTTGCGCCAGGCCTGCTGGCGGGCGGCCACGCGGCCCTTCTCGGGGCTCGTGTCGAAGCGGTCGCCCGGCTCGATGCCCAGCTCCGGCGAGGAGCATTGGCCCATATCGAGCCCGTACATGTCGCCCTCCATGTGGCAGGCGCCGCGCGGCGAGAGGGCATAGGTCACGGCCATGCCGTGGAAGGCGCGCGGGTCGTGCAGGGGCACCTCCAGGCGGTTGACCACGGCCGCCAGCTCGGGCACGCCGCAGCGCTCGGCCAGAGCGGCCGAGCCCTCGGCCAGCAGGGCGCCGAACCCCTCGCGCCGCGCGGTGAGCTCGATCAGCCGGTGCACCAGGGCGGCGTCGCCGTAGCGGACCTCGATGCCGCCGGTGTCGTCGGGCTTCAAGAGGCCGCGCTCGGCCAGCTCGCAGGCCAGGGCGATGGTGGCGCCCATGCTGATGGTGTCGAGGCCGTAGAGGTTGCAGAGGTGGCCGGCATAGATTACCGCCTCCAGGTCGCTCACCATCACCAGCGTGCCCAGGGCGCCCAGCGTTTCATACTCAGGGCCGTCGGCGCGCTCCACACCATAGCTGGGGGCGCGCGTTTCGCGGCCGCAGCCGATGGGGCAGCGGTAGCAGGCGCGGTTGCGGTTCAGGTACAGTTCGGACATCAGCACGCCCGAGAGCTTGCCCGCCTCCTCCCACTCGCCCTGCTGGTAGTAGCGAATGGGGAGATCGCCGAACATGAGGGCCACATCGACGGCGCCCGCCGTGCCCGCCAGGCGGATGCTCTGGCAGGCCATATCCTCCTTCGAGTAGGCCGTGACCTCCTGAGCGACGGCCTTGAGCGCCTCGGCGTCGGCCACGGGGATCGTGGCCGAGCCGCGCACGGCCACCGCCTTCAAGTTCTTGGCGCCCATCACCGCGCCCATGCCGGTGCGGGCGGCGGCGCGGCCGGCGTCGTTCATGACGGCGGCCAGCTTGACCATCCGCTCGCCCGCCGGGCCGATGCAGGCCACGCGCGCCCTCGGCTCGCCAAGCGTCTGGCGCGCCCGCTCCTGGGTGGCGTAGGAGTCGAGGCCCCACAGCGCGCCGGCGTCGTGCAGCTCGGCCCTGCCCTCGACGATGGAGAGCCAGACGGGCTGCGCGGCGCGGCCGGTGATGAGGATGCCGTCGTAGCCGGCGAAGCGCAGCTCGGGGCCGAAAAAGCCGCCCGAGTTGGCCTCGCCCCAGAGACGCGTGAGGGGCGAGAGGGCGCAGACGCTGTAGCGCCCCGCCGAGGGCATGGCCGTGCCGACGAGCGGGCCGGCCATGAAGAGGAGGGGGTTCTCGGGCGCCAGCGGGTCGGTCGAGCCATCCACCAGGTCGTAGAGGTAGCGGGCGGCCAGGCCCGAGCCGCCCACAAAGGCGCGCAGCCAGGCCTCGTCGAGTGGCTCATCCCACAGCCGGCCCGATGTGAGGTCCACACGCAGGATCTTGCCCAGGTAGCCGTTCATAGAAGGCCATTCTCCTATCCAGGTGCGTTGGAAAGTAGGACGTAAAGCGTAAAACGTGAAACGTAATGGCGCCGGCTACTGTCCCTGCGCCATTACGTCTTACGTTTCACGTTTTAGAAGTCGACCTCGCGCCCCTCGTACGCATACTCGTACAGGCGGCGCAGTTCCTCGTACGAGGGGGCGCGGACGGCAGCGACCATCTGCGTATCGTTGAAGGCGTCATCGACCATCTTGTCGATGGCGGCCTCGTAGGCGGCGCGGGCGATGCCGGCCTCGGCCACGCTCAGCGGGTTGCCGACGGTTCGCGCCAGCTCGCGGATGCGGGCGGCCAGGGCGCGGGCGCCCGGCTCCCCCTCGGCCGGCGCGCAGGCGAGGAAGGCCTCGAGCTCGGCAAAGCGCTCGGGCGCGACGCGGGCGGCGAACTCGATGGTGTAGGGCAGGAAGAGCGCCACTGCCCGCCCGTGGGGCACGTGGAAGACGGCGCCCAGCACGTGGCCCATGGCGTGGGCCAGGGCGGCCATGGCGTTGCCAAAGCCCAGGCCGGCGCAGGTGGCGGCGTTGTGCAGGTGCTCGCGCGCCTCGGCATCGGAGCCATCGGCCACGGCTCGCGGCAGGTAGCCGAAGACCAGGCGCGCCGCCTGCAGGCAGAGGCCGTCGGTCAGGTCGGTGTGCCAGGCGCAGGTATAGCCCTCCACAGCGTGGGTCAGGGCGTCGAGGCCGGTGTCGGCGGTGATGCGCGGGGGCAGGCCCATCACCAGCGCCGGGTCCACAATGGCCAGGTCGGCCGCGTTCTCGCGGTTGCCCAGGCCCATCTTGCGCTGCTCGGCGGTATCCGTGAGCACGATGGCCCAGGTGACCTCGGCGCCGGTGCCGCTCGTCGTGGGGATGGTGATCAGGCGCGCCTTCTGGCGCAGGCCCAGGGGCTGGATGGGGTTGATCTCGCCCGGCTCGATCTCCGGGTGCTCGTAGAGGATCCAGATGGCCTTGGCCGCGTCCATGCACGAGCCGCCGCCCAGCCCCACGATCCAATCGGGGCCGAACTCGGCGGCCAAGGCGGCGCCGCGGCGCACCGTCGCCACGCTGGGGTCGGGCTCCACCTCGGCGAACACGCGCATCTCGATGCCGGCTTTGGCCAGATGGGCGGCCACCTTCTCCACCAGGCCCAGTTTGGCCAGCGTGGCGTCGGTCACCACCAGGGCGCGGCGGCCCTCCAGCTCATCGAGGGCGTCGAGCGCCCCCTCGCCAAAAGCGATCTGCGGCGACACAAAGTACCACATGAGGGCCTCCTCGGGCGTACTGTGTACTGCGTATTGCGTACTACGTAAGGCCGCTGTGAGCAGGGCTCGCTGCCACACCTGACCTTACGCAGTACGCAGTACGCATCACGCAAAATCGGTGGGCACCAGCGCGCAGCAGGCGACGATCTCCTTGGCGGCTTTGGGGTAGCGCATGATCTTCATCATGTTGCCCTGGAGTTTGAGCTTGCGGGTCATCATGCCCTGGATGGGGTCGAGCTTGGCCTCGATGACCTGGCGCCAGACGTTGAAGGGGGCGGTGATCACGAACTCGGCCTTGCGCTCGTTGGGGCTCTGGAGGACCGCGGCGTCGGTGCATTTGCCGTGGTAGAGGCCGAGGAAGAGGTAGGCGGGGGTGGGGAAGGCTGCATCGGGCTCGACGATGAAGATGAAATCCCCCTCCCAATCCTTGGCCGAGCGCTCGTAGGCCTCGCTGGCGTTGAGCGCGTCCTTCAGTGCCTTGATCCACTCGTCGGATGGGAATTTGATCGCCATGGCTGTACCTCCCTTGGGGTGCAAATCCTCCGTAGTTCAATGATACACCCAAAGGGAAGCATCATCCAAGTAGGCCGGGTTTCACAACCCGGCTCGGCCTCATGCGTGCGACGAGGCGGCTTAGAAAGCCGCCCTACGGTGCACGATCACGTAGGCCGGGTTTCACAACCCGGCTCTGTGTCGCACGGACGGCGAGGCGGCTTAGAAAGCCGCCCTACGGTGCACGATGGCGTAGGCCGGGTTTCACAACCCGGCTCTGTGTCGCACGGACGGCGAGGCGGCTTAGAGGCGAGGCGGCTTAGAAAGGCCTCATGCGTGCGACGAGGCGGCCTAGAAAGCCGCCCTACGGTGCACGATCACGTAGGCCGGGTTTCACAACCCGGCTCGGCCTCATGCGTGCGACGAGGCGGGTTTGAAAGCCACCCTACGGTGCACGATGGCGTAGGCCGGGTTTCACAACCCGGCTCGGTCGCTTTGAAAGCCACCCTACGGTGCACGATCACGTAGGCCGGGTTTCACAACCCGACTCTGTCGCTTATTCGTGCGCCATCCCCTCGAGATCCTCCGGCTCGATGCTCCCCCACCCCGGCTCGTAGTAGCCGAGCCGCAGCCAGTGCCGATAGCTCGAATGTGGCCAATCCTCGGGGTGCTGCACATACCCGTGCTTGACTGGGTTGAAATGGATGTAGTCGAAGTGTCGCTGCAGGTCCTTCTCGTCGCGGATCACGTGATCCCAGAACCGGTCCTGCCAGAGGTGAAATGGCCCCTCGATGCCATGTGCTCTTTTGTAGTTCCACGTGTAGTTGCGCTTTGCGCTGTGTACGACTGACGAAAAGTCGCCCGACTCGTCGTCTACCCGCATCAGCCAGTGGAAATGGTCGGGCAGGGTGACGTGGGCCAGGAGGTGGAAGGGGTGGATGACTTGCACGGCACGCAGGGTCTGCCAGAAGAGGGCCATGTCACCTTGCTCGGCCAGGTAGGGAATCCGCTTGTGCGTTACCGACGTGATGAACACGATGGCCTCGGGCACATAGAAGCGTCGGAAGGTGCGCATGGCCTATCGCCCTCCGTCGTAGAGGCGAGGCGGCTTAGAAAGCCGCCCTACAGAAAGCCGCCCCACGGCGCGCGGTCGTGTAGGCCGGGTTTCACAACCCGGCTCTGTCGCACCCGTGCGGCGAGGCGGCTTAGAAAGCCGCCCTACAGAAAGCCGCCCCACGGCGCGCGGTCGTGTAGGCCGGGTTTCACAACCCGGCTCGGTCGCATCTGCGCGCGGCGAGGCGGCTTAGAAAGCCGCCCTACAGAAAGCCGCCCTACGGAAAGCAACCGTGTAGGCCGGGTTTCACAACCCGGCTCTGTCGCTGCGGGCAACCCGCCAAAACCCCATCCCGGGTCAGGGCCGGGCAGGCGCGGAGCAGGTTTGCCGGCCGTTGCCGGGTGTGGGTGGGGCCAACTACGGTTGTAGCGGCAGAGCCGCGCCACGGACAAGGATACCACCTCTGCACCCTCTTCGCAAGCTCAGCACCGCACTTGACTCGTTAGCCTCACCAATCTGGCCATTGACACTCCCCCCGCCCACGGTGTAGAATCCAAACAGGACTCCATCGCTCCACTTGTAGCGCCGGTGGCCTGCATTGCCAGGCCCGGCCATGCAAAAGGGGGTAGACCATGGGCAGGATCGTCGTCCTGGGCGGCTGTGGTGACGTGGGCAGCCACGCTGTGCGCGAGCTGGCCGAGACCTACGAGGGCACGGTGACCATCGCCGACTATCGCGTGGAGTTGGCCAAGAAGCTGGCGGCCGAGTTGGGGCCCAAGGCCGAGGCGGCCTTCGTGGATGCCAACGATGAGGGCACGCTGGTGCAGGCGCTGCGCGGCGCCGACGCGGCGGTGGGCTGCATCGGCCCCTTCTACCGCTACGCGGCGCCGGTGGCGCGGGCGGCCGTGAGGGCCGGCGTGAACTATGTGGACATCTGCGACGACTATGGCCCCGTCGAGGAGCTGCTCTCGCTCGATGCGGCGGCCCGCGAGGCCGGCATCACCCTGGTCACCGGCGTGGGCTGGACGCCTGGCCTGACCAACCTGCTGGCCAAAAAAGGCGCCGCCGAGCTGGATGAAGTGGAGGAGATCAAGGTCTCCTGGGCCGGCTCGGCCGCCGACTCGACGGGCCTGGCGGTGATCATGCACGTCTTTTACGCCGTCACCGGCCAGGTGCCCACCTACAGGGATGGCGCCTGGGTCCACGTGCCCGCCGGTACCGAGACGGAGGTGGTCGAGTTCCCCGCACCCTTGGGCAAGGTGCCCGTCTACCACTGTGGCCACCCCGAGCCGCTGACCATCCCTCGCTACATCAAGGCGCGCAATGTCAGCCTCAAGGGGGCGCTGGTGCCCAACTGGAACAACAAGCTGGCGCCCATCTTTGCCCAGCTGGGCCTCATCGGCACGCCCGAGAAGAACCTGCGCACCGCCCGCTTCATCCACTCCGTGGAGGGCATCTTCCGCATGGGCGGCGTGCCGGCGTCGGGCGCGCGGGTGGATGTGACGGGCCTGAAGGATGGCGCCCGGCACACCATCTCCTTCGGCGCGGCCGAGACGATGGGCAAGATCACCGGCATCCCTGCCGCCCTCTGCGCCCGCTGGCTGGCCGCCGGCCGCCTGCCCAAAGGCGCCTACGCCCCCGAGGGCTGCCTGGACCCCGACCCGTTCCTGACCGAGCTGGCCGAGCGCGGGATCGCCTACCAGCGCCTGAGCCCGAGCCAGGCGGCCCCGACGGCGCAGAGCGCCTGACCCCTGCCAGGGGAATCCCGCCCGGCGGCCGCTGGCTCTCCACCCCGGCTGCAGCGGGAGAGGGGACCATTCGTGGTGGGGTTTTGCCGGGGCGCCTCCGCCGGCCCGGCAAAACCCCCTGCCTCACTCGGGGGGCGTATCAGGCCCTGCGGGGCCCTGCCCGCCCCCCGGCCACACCCGCCGCACCAGCAGAAACCCGAGCGCCACGGGCAGCCAGGCGTTGATGCCGCGGAAAGCGACCGAGATGACCAACGCCCGGGCTACCGGCACGCCCACAGACGAGTAGACCAGCGCCATCACCCCCGCCAACACGCCCAGGTCGAAGGGGATTACCGAGAGGACGGCCAGGACGAAGCCCAGGGTGTAGGCCGCCGAGAGGGCCCCGAATGCCAGCGCGTGGTCGAAGGCCAGAAAGATGGCGGCCAGGCTGGCCAGGTTGAGCAGGTGGGTGCCCAGGGCCAGCGCCAGGGTCAGCCCCAGGAGCCGCGGACGGGCGGCGATGGCCGCCGCAGCCCCCGCGGCCTCGCCGGCATTCCTCTCGGCCCAGCCCTCAGGCAGGCCGGGCCGGCGCATCCGGGCGAGGAGGGCGTCGATGAGCCCTTGCACCCACCCCAGCGCCGCGCGCAGCCAGGCGTCGCGCCATTTGGCCAGGAACAGCATGGCAAAGAGGGCCGCCGCGTAGAGGATGAAGGCCAGCGCGGCCAGCACCTCGTAGAGGACCAGGACTCCTCGCGACCGCAGGTAGCCCAGCCCGATGGCCAGAAGCGGCACGGCCATGGCCACCCCGGCCACCCACACCAGCAGCACCCCTTCGGCCGCGCGCGCCGCCGACTGGTGGCGCCGCGTTGCACCGTCGATCATCACCGCCGCCGAGCTCAAGCCCCCGGCCGGCGTGAGGGTGCCCACCACAATCGAGGCCAGCATGACCGGGATCAGGTCCAGCACCCGGCTCTCCACCCCCACCGTGGCATAGCCGGCCCGGTACAGCACCGCGTACAGGAAGTAGTAGGCCGCCTGCAGCGCAATGGCAGCCGCCATCCACTGCCATCGCCCCTCGGCCAGGGTGGTGCCCAGGTCCTTCAGCTCCACGAAGCGCGTGGTCACGAGCAAAACCGCCGCGCCCAAGAGGAGCCACAGCGGCCAGCGGTGCCGCAGCGGCCGCAGGAAGCGGTGGCGCAGGCACACACGACACATCGGTACGGGGTGATCAGGGCGCATTCAGGCCTCACTTCCTGTAGCAGTACTTGCGCAGGCGCGGGGCCATGGCGCGCTCGTGGCCCCATGCCCGCCCCCGACAATGGTTTCGCACCGGGTCGGCGCGGAGCGTGTAGCCCGGTGCGTGGGCGGCTGCCGCCTCCTCCTCGCAATGGCGGCCCCAGGCCCTCTTTTAGAGGGCCGCGCGAGCCCCAGGCTACTCAGCGCAGGGAGGGGCCGGCGCATGGGCCGGAGGCACTCGTCACGGCCTGTCGGCCACTGACGAGCAAGATTGTGGCCAGGAGGTGCGTGTGTGGCACGAAAGTTGCAGGGCCTGCGCCATGGCAGAGGAGACCCTGCGAGCGGTGCTGGCCATCGAGGAACAGGCGCGCGCCATTGTCGCCGAGGGCGAGCGCGCGGCGCGCGAGATCGATGCCCAGGCCAGGGCGCAGGCGCTGGAGGTGCGCCGCCGCGAGGAGGCGGCTGCGGCGGCCGAGGCCGAGCAAGTGAGGGCGGCCGGCCGGCGCGAGGCCGAGCAGGCGCGGGCGCGCATCCTGGCCGAGGCCAGCGAGCAGGCGCGCCAGATGGAGGAGGGAGCGGCGCCCAGGGTCGAGGAAGCGGCCCGGCTCGTGGTGCAACGGCTCCTCGACGGGTAGGGCCGGGCGAGATGGCAGCCGCCTACTATGCGCGGCCCCATGCCCTGGTGCGGGCCATGTTGGGCCGGCTGCTCGGCCCCCAGCAGAAACAGCGCCTCGTCACTGCAGAGAGCCTGGAGGAGGCTCTGCGCCAGTTACGGGGCACGCCCTACGCGGCCGAGGTGGAGGCAGCGGCCCAGGCCGGCAACGTCCTTCAGGAGGCCGAAAGGGCTCTGGAGCGCAACCTGGTGCAGAGCTACGGGCGCGTGATCCGCACGCTCAGCGGCCCCCCACAGGCCCTCATTGTCGAGGCGCTGCGCCGCCTGGAGGTCGACAACCTGAAGGCCATCCTCCGCGGGCTGGCGACCGGCGCGCCGGCCGAGGAGATCCGCGCAGTGCTGGTGCCCCTCGACCGTTGGGGGCTCCTGCCGCTGGAGCAGCTGCTGGCTGCCGCCGGCGTGGCCGAGGCGGTGCAGGCCCTCGATGGCCTCCCCTACGCCCGCCCGCTGGCGGCTGCCCTGGAGCGCTACCAGCGCGAGGGCTCGCTCTTCCCTCTGGAAGTGGCCCTCGACCTCGACTACCTGCGCCGCCTGTGGGGGCGGGCCCTGGCCCTTGGCGGCGCCGACCGGGCCAGCGCCCGCCGCGCCCTGGGCTCGCGCTACGACGTGCTGAACGTGACCTGGCTCCTGCGCTACAAGCTCATCTACCGGCTCTTGCCGCAGGAGATCTTTAACTACACCCTGCCCTATGGCTATCGGGTGGATGATGAAACCATCCACCGCGCGGCGACGGCCGGCGACCTGGCCGCCCTGGTCGAGGCCTTGCCCCAGCCCTACCGGGGCTTGCTGGCGCCGCTCGTGGGCGCCGGCATCGCCCGCATGGAGGTGGCGCTGCGCCGCTACCTCTGGCGCGAGGCCCTGGCGCTGCTTTCGGGGTATCCCTTCCAGGTGGGCGTGATTCTGAGCTACCTCTATCTCAAAGAGGCCGAGGTCCGCGACCTGGTGGCCATCCTGGAGGGGAAAAGTCTCGGCCGGCCGCCTGCCGAGATCCAGGCTTTTCTTTGGAGCGAGCTGTGACTCTGACACCGGTGCCGATGGTCCGAATCTTCCTGGTCACCCTGGCCGGTGACCTGCCTCGGGCCACCGAAGTGCTGGGGCGGGCCGGCGTCGTGCATCTCGTGCCGGTGGGCGACCTGGGTCCTTGGGCCGAGGGCCTGGCCTGGCGCGAGGCCGAGGCTCTGGCGGCCCGGTACGACGGCCTGCGCCGGCGCCTCGGCGCCCTTCTGCGCGCCCTCGCCCTGCCCGAGGCGCCACCTGCGCAGCCGTTGCGGGTGACACCCGGCCGGGCCGCGGCGCAGGCCGATTCGACCCTGGCGCGGGCCGAGAGGGAGGTGCGCGAGGTGGCCGAACGCGAGCGCGCCCTCGATGAGGAAGCGGGCCGGCTGGCCGTGGCCGCCCAACAGCTCCAGCTCCTGGCGCGCCTGCGGGTGAACCTGGAGGGGCTGCGCCATCTGGAATACCTCTACTTCGCGGCCGCCCTGGTGCCCGAGGAGAACGTGGAGCGGCTGCGCGGCAGCCTGGCCGATATGCCCCATGCCCTCGTGCCCGTGGCCCGCCACGAGAAACAGCAACTGGTCTTCGCCTTCACCCGGCGCGAGCTGGCGGCGCCCCTCGAGCGCGCCTTGCAGAGCGCCTACGCCCAGCACGCCGACCTGGCCCCCGACCTTTCTGGCACGCCGGCGCAGGCCCTGCGCCGCGTGCAGGCCAGGGAGGCCGAGCTGCTCGAGGAGCGCGCGCGGCTGGAACAGGCCCGTGGCGCCTTGGCTGCCCGTTGGCGTACCGAATTGGAGCGCATCGCCTGGCAGGTGGAAGTGAACGCCGCAGCGCTGGAGGCCTGGCGGCGCCTGGGCCACACCGAGCACACCCGCCTGATGGCCGGTTGGCTGCCCTCCGCTGCGCAGGCTGAGCTGGAGCGGGGCCTGAGCCAGGCGCTGGGGGGCCGCTACGCGCTCATTGCGGGGCCTCCTCCACCGCCAGCACCGGCCGAGGCACCGATGGGCCCTCAACCGCCCACCCAACTGCGCAACCCGGCCCCCATCCGGCCCTTCGAGGCGCTGGTCACCACCTACGGGCAGCCCAACTATCACGAGCTGGACCCCACGCTGCTGGCCGGCCCGCTCTTCGTGCTCATGTTCGGCGTCATGTTTGGCGATGTGGGGCAGGGCGCCCTGCTTGCCATCGCAGGCTGGCTGCTCACCCGCGAGGTGGGGCTGCGCGGCAACCGCACCTTTGGCTGGATCCTGCTGGCCGCAGGGGCCCTGGCCATGCTCTTTGGCTTCCTCTACGGCACGGTCTTTCTCACCGAAGGGCTGCTGCCCGCGCTGTGGTTCGAGCCGCTGAGCAACCCGACCTACTTTATCCAGGTGGCCATCCTCTTCGGCATCGCCGTCATCAGCCTGGCCCTGGCCCTGAACATGGCCAACGCCCTGCGCGCCCGCGATCGGGTGCGCTTCGTCGCCGACCGGCGCGGTCTGATCGGGCTGTGGTTCTTCTGGGGCGCGGCCTATGCGGCGTTCGCCACCATCACCGGCCGGCCGTTGGGCTCGCTGCCCTTGCTGCTGCTCGTCGGCGTGCCGCTCATCCTGATGGCCTTCCTCGAACCGCTGCTCGGGGTCCTGCGGGGCAGGGGATGGCCTGGCTCCCTGGCCCTGGTACAATCGCTGGTCGAGACCTTTGACACGGCGGTGCGCTACGTCAGCAACACCGTGTCGTTCATCCGTCTGGCCGCCTTTGCCATCGCCCACGAGGGCATCGGCATCATGGTGTTCATCCTGGCGGCGCTGGTGCCCGCGCCGGCCGGGGCCGCCATCATCGTGCTCGGCAACATCTTTGTCATGGGCCTGGAGGGGCTGGTGGTGTTCATCCAGGCGCTGCGCCTCGACTACTACGAGTTCTTCACCAAGTTCTTCCGGGCCGATGGCACGCCCTTCCGGCCGTTCAGGTTGCCAGGATGAACGGCCGACCCCCGCGGCGCGGCATGTTGCCGCGAGGGGTACGCGGCACGATGCCGCGCCTACGGGGCGATGGTGCACATTGCCGCGGGGGGTACGCGGCACGATGCCGCGCCTACGGGGCGATGGTGCACATTGTCGCGGGGGGTACGCGGCACGATGCCGCGCCTACGGGGGCGATGGCGCACATTGCCGCGAGGGGTACACGGCACGATGCCGCGCCTA